>Ga0182746_1000264_pt1 | contig 84723 bp, 71 predicted proteins | sample eDN3rd30CBELigOP_FD_128881 | JGI IMG/M metagenome (GOLD analysis project Ga0182746, IMG submission 128881) | Enriched Organic Plus compost microbial communities from Emeryville, California, USA - eDNA 3rd pass 30_C BE-Lig OP (version 2) (version 2) ...
CATCGTGCAGACCATGTACAATACCGTCTCCGGGAAGAAGATCGCCTTCCTGGGGTGGGCCTTCAAGAAGGACACCAACGACACCCGCGAGTCGGCCGCCATCCATGTGGCCGATGCCCTGCTGGGCGAGGAGGCGCACATCGCCGTCTACGATCCCAAGGTGTCGGCCGAACAGGTCTACGCGGACCTGGATTACCTGGGCACCCGAACCCCGCAGGAGAACCGGCGGCTGGTGACCGTGGTGGAGGACCCCTACGATGCTGCAGGCCGTGCCCACGCCATCGCCGTGCTCACCGAATGGGATGAGTTCACCACCTACGACTGGATCCGCATCAAGGACGGAATGATGAAACCCGCCTTCGTGTTCGACGGAAGGAAACTGCTCACAGGAAACCGGCTCGCCGAACTCGGGTTCACCTACTATGCCATCGGAGAATAGATCAGCAGACGCCGCCAAACCCGTAGCCGAAAGATGCCGTATCATACAGGAGTCTGCCGGCGCTTTGGTTGCGGTTACCAGGCGATATCGGTGCGACAAACCGCCAGCGAAACGCCAGTTGAGCGCACGCATACGGCTAAGCCAAACGAAGCAGTCAGAGGGCGTTCAGGCAGCGGATCTAGCCCAACCGAAGGGTATTATAGCATTCTTTTCGGGTGACTTGGCGGGATCGCTACTGGCTTACCGATGAGGCCGTAAGTACATACCGCCATTCTGCCGGACTCTTCGGACTGGATATGCGTTCTCCCATCATGTGCATCGGAAATGGAATCCCCGCAATAGTATGCCGCTTTGAAGAACATGTACCCATGTCTGCTAAGATTGGTATTTCATGGGAAAATTACAAGTCACTCGGAATTGTCACCGGTTGGGGAGGAATCTTTTTGCGACTCCTTTACTTTATCCACCAATCCCTTGCCCGCCTTACCTGCTTGTGTTGCTAAATCGGCAATCTTGTTGCCTGCCCCCGCAAATAACTGCTGCAACCGCTCCCCATCGTCGGTTTTGAAATCCTGGAGCGGGGTGATCTCGTTCATTCCTGATACATCGAACTGCAAATACGGTGCTTCAGGAAATCCCATGGCCCTTGCAATGAAAACCGTGGGAATCCGTAGCCTTTTGGTATTGTATTCCTTCACCGCATGGTTATATTTTTCACGGCTTTCCTGAATATTCTGCTCACATTGCTGGATGCTGTCTACCAACCGGTGGTACTGCTCGTTGGCTTTCAGGTTAGGGAATTTTTCGGCAATCCCTTGTACTGTGGCAAGCACAGTACCCGACTGTTGATACGAACTGGCCAAATTGGCGGCCGACGTATCTTGCGACACTTTGAGCTGAATCAGTTGCTCCCCCTCCTGGTAATTTTTCACCACATCGATCAACTGATTGATCAAAGCGAGCTTTTTGCTGATCGCTACCTGCGCATTGGATGCCTTTTCACGCACATCCTGCGCCAGTTTCTGCAGCGCATTGTAAGAACTGGCTGCCAGGATGAGGAGAAGTACGAAAAGTATGATAAAAAAAACCATTATAATCAGATAATGTGTTAGCGATTTTCGTTGGATATCAGGATGGGTACGTAAAATTCACCATCGGTAATGATCACTTCTTTCAAGTCCGGATAGGTTGTATAGGCTCGCATGGAAAACGTGCCTTTGACCGTCTTATCGCTGATTTGGCTGAACTGTGCCGTGGCATCATCTTTCACCTCAAAGGGAAGTGACGGCAATTGATAAAGCTGCGCATGATATTTTTCGCCCGATGCGTTGTAATGTGAACCAAAAACCCTCGAAATACTTTGATGGTACTCGGGCCATTCAAGTCGTTCGGAGAGCCGGTAAATCGTACCCGTCTCAAGCGGCACGGCATCCGTCACGGCAAAGAACACCGCGTCCCGATTTTGATCGTCTTCGTGCATGCGTCCTTGTATGAGGCATTGCCTGGCGTCCGTATCCGGCAACGTAAGGAATATCGCGTAGATCAATTTTTCGTCTGTATATTCATGGTTCGCTCCGTTGGCCTTATACCGGATGTAATACGCCCCCGGTACTTCCTCTTCTTTTCCCGGTCCATCGTCCGATTTGCTACACCCTCCGATCAAAAGTCCCAAGCAAACCAGGATGGCGGTAAAATGTAATGGATAGCTGCTCATTGTTTATTCCCTTTCTTATCAAATTGAAGATTATTCTACCAATAAAACAACCGTAAATGAGTAACTGAGCACAGCGGATGAGTAATTGCACCCTTGGGAGAATAGGTGTTGTCTCTTAAAGGCGGCGGAGGGATCCAGGGATTTCGCTAGTAGCAAAGCAACTTTGGATACGCCCCGCAACTGGAAGACTCGCTTCGCTCATCCCCCTAGGTTGCTTATGCGTATCCAATAAAATTGCGTATTCAAGCAATTTTATCTAAGTTTGAATTAGAATTCTCGACGAAATGAAGCAACTGGCAACCTATATCTGTATCACGATGGCCTGTTTACCTGCGTCCGGGCAAACGCTGGTTGATTCTCTCAAAAATAAACTGGCCAATCATAGTTCGGCGGATACCATCCGTGTCAGTTTACTCCTCGATATGGCCGATGCGCTCGTGTGGAATAGTCCCCAGGAAGCCTTGACATATGTGAACCAAGCCACCCAACTAACCGACGAACTCGGTTGGCAGCGAGGTAAAGCTTATGCCTTGCGGCAAGAAGGCCTTATATACTACGAACAATCAGACCCCGTCCGTGCAATGGACCGGTTTCACGAGGCACTGAAGGTTGCAGAACCGATGCAGGACCGATCTTTCGAGGCCTCCCTTTACAACAACATTGCCAATATTTACAGCGACCTGAAACATTACGATAAGGCGCTGGACCATTACAACCGTTTGCTAACCGTTTCTAAAGAGCTCCACGACACTGCCCAAACCGTCATAGCGAGCGTAAACATAGCGAGCGTATACATTGAACAGCAACAACTATCGTTGGGCATTGCCAACTTAACCGAAGCACTTCCCTTAGCCCGGGCCATCGGCAATCAACGCTTTGAAATGGCTATCGAAAATAACCTAGGCCGGGCGCTGGCCAAACAAGGTGACGACGAATTGGCACTTGAACATTTCAACACTTGCCTGCATCTCGCCGGGCAATTAGGCAGCGACGGAATTAAAGCCAATGTGCTCAATAGCATCGGCGAAATCTTGATCAACCGCCGCCAATACGCCGAAGCCGAATCCCGCAGCAAGGAGGCGCTCGCATTGGCGGAGAAAGTGGGTGCACTCGAATGGCAGGCCAATGCCTGGCAAACGTTAAGCAAAATTCACGAACGCCAAAACAGGCCTAGCGAAGCACTGCACGCTTATAAGCAGTTCATCACAATTCGTGACAGCGCCCTAAATGATGAAAAAAAAACGGAGATTGCCCGCAATGAAATGCAGTTTGCGTTGGAGAAACAGGAGGCATTGGCTGCTTCTGAGATGGGCCGTCAACGTGCCATCACCTATGCCATCATCGGCATAGCTTTGGTAGCCCTGGGCGCCTTGATGGCGGGATGGCGCTTTTACAAGCATAAACGCGACAGCGACGAGCGTAAGAAAATTGCCGAATTTGAAGCGCTGGTGGCCGATACGGAAATGAAAGCCCTGCGGGCCCAAATGAATCCACATTTCATCTTTAACGCATTGAACGCAATCGGTAACAGTATCGCCGATAAGGATTTTACCACCGCCGGAGATTACCTCAACCGCTTTGCCAAACTCATTCGGCAGATCCTCGAAAATTCGGAGCACAAGGAAATCCCTTTGGCCACAGATTTAGCCGTATTGGAAGGATACATTCAGCTTGAAGCCATGCGCTTGTGTGGCAAATTTACCTATGCGGTAGACATTGCCGGAGACATTGATCCCGAAAACACCTTGGTACCCCCGCTTATCTTACAACCCCTGATCGAAAACAGCATCTGGCATGGGATTCTTCCCAAAAAAGATACCGGACATATCGGCATACGGGTGCAGAAAGATGGTGATTCGCTTTGCTATATCGTGGAAGATAATGGCGTGGGAAGGGCTCCTGTAAACGGGCAGACCAATACGTCTAAACGCTCCATGGGAATTGCACTGACAAAAGCGCGGATTGCCATTGCGGGCACGCACCAAAATAAGTCTTCTGCTATTATATTTGACGACTTACCGAATGGACTAGCTGTAACGGTGAAGCTACCGCTGTCTTTGCAATTTTAATTCGAATATCCCATGATTGATACGATCATTATAGACGATGAACCACACTGCATCCAACACCTGGAGCGGCTCTTGCAAAAACACGCTCAAGACAAGATACGTTTGCTGGGTTCGTTTGAGAATGTCGCACAGGGGATTGCGGCCATCGAAGCGCTAAAGCCCGATTTGTTGTTTTTGGATATCCAATTACACGGCCAAACAGGCTTTGACCTGTTACAGCAAATTGACACCAGCCGCTTGTCTGTCATTTTCACCACTGCATACGATCAATATGCCGTGCAGGCGTTCAGATTCAGTGCAACTGACTACCTGCTCAAACCGATCGATGCCGATGACTTAGTGAATAGTCTGCAGAAAGCCGCTGATAACCTAATTAAAAAGCAAGCCGATGCCCGATACGAGCTTCTGCTACAACATCTCGGCCATCGTTCCGATACACCGGCTAAAATTGCGTTGCCTTCTATGGAAGGATGGGACTTTGTACCGATTGCTGAAATCATCCGATGCCAGGCCCAGGGCAATTACACCTTATTTGTTTTGCAGGGAGGAAAACAGCTTTTGGTGTCCCGAACGTTAAAGGGTTATGAGCAACTGTTGGAGGGCCGAGGGTTCTTTCGAATTCACCATGCACATTTAATCAACCTCGCCCATATCAATAAATACCACAAAAGTGGATTTGTAACCCTGAACGATGGTTCCATCGTCGAAGTGTCCACTAGAAGACGGGAAGCCTTTCTTGCCCACATAACTGCGCGCAGCAGATGAAACCTTACAATGCTTCGGCTACTTCAATCGGCAGATCGGATTCAAGGATGGATGCACCATCCGCAAAGATAGCCCGGTACGCTTCGGCGCGTGCCTCTTCCGTTTCGAGCTTGTCATACGTAGGAGCAGCGGAAATCATACACATCACACCTTCGGCATGCAGCAGTCGATACAATTTCTGGTTCTCCGGTTTTACTTTTGGACCGATATACGCAATCATACGGTTAAATGGAATTCCCGCCGCTTTGTATTCCTGAAATTTCTCCACGGTAAGGATGTGGGCTGACAGCATTTGATCGCTGCTTTGATCGAGATAAAACCGCGCTTCCTCCGGTGAATGGACGGTGACCATCACAAACGAATACGCATGGTGTTTCCGGATAATCCCGGCGGTCTGTTCCAAGGGTAGATCTTTATGATCGAGATTCAGCACCGTCTTTCCTCTCGCCCATTCGATCGCCTCATCCAGCGTGGGGATACGATATTCGGTTTCTTTACCGTAGCGGTCTTTCAGCCGCAATTGCTTCACCTCCTCCCACGTATGGTCCGCAAGCTTGCCCGTGTCGGTCGTTGTCCGATCCAGCGTAGCATCGTGCATGAGTACCACTACCCCGTCTTTGGTGAGACGCGGGTCGATTTCAAAAAAAGCCGGTGTGTGACGTAATACCGCTTCCATGCCTGCAATGGAATTTTCAGTCAATCCTTGTTCCACCGTACCCCGATGGCCACTGATGATCGTCTTTCCTCTTTTGTATTTAAAAAAACGGTGCAGTTGCTTGGGCGACTTAAACTCCAGTCGATGAAGCGTCTGTTCCTGTGCTTGGCATTGGGTACCTACCACTAAAAACAATAAAATCCCGATTAAAAAATACGTATTCCTCAAACCTGGCATATCTTGTAGTATTATTCAATTTCAATAGCGAAAATCAGTCCGCCCAAATATATCCCTTTTTTTTGATGACTCACAAGAACTTACCCCTTCCGCTTTATTAGCAAAACCTCGTCGTCTTCCAACAGCATATAGCCGTACTCATAGCAAAACCGGTATTGCACGCCCTTTCCGGTTTCGTACATATCGGTGATGTATTCGAAATTGAACCCTTCGGTTACCAACGTACGCCATTTGACCCTGGTCTTCCCTTCGGGCGTCAGAGCTTCCAGAATTTTGCGGTTACGTTTGAGGATACTGTTGACTTTGCGCAGATAACCGCTGTCTTCACTGTTCCGTCTGTTGTTGTAACTGCTGCGACAGCTGTCGTCGCAGAATTTTTTATCGGCGCGTCCCCTAAGCGGTTCGCCGCAGTCCAGGCATCTTCTTTCTTCCATGGGTAAAAGGTTTCGATGGATAAAGATAAAAAAATAAGTAAACTTGCATAAAAAAGTAACTTAACTAAGTTTGTAGGGCAAATTCTGTGCGCATACTCATCATACATAACCACTATCAGAATCCGGGAGGAGAAGACACGGTAGTCGCACAGGAAGAACACCTGCTTGCCGAAACGGAACATGTAGCGTTGCTCACCTTCCGCAACCGAAAGGGCTGGCCGGGCATCTGGCAGACCCTTTGGTCGCCCTGGAATATATGGGCGGGTCAAAAAGTGAAGCGTGCCATTCAACGGCACCGGCCGGATATCATTCATATCCATAACCTGCATTATGCAGTTGGACCGATCGCCATCCGCGTTGCCAAACGGCAGGGCATTCCGGTGGTTATGACCCTACACAATTACCGGCTGCTATGCCCTTCGGCAACATTATTCCACAACGGAACACTATTTACCGACAGCCTACATGCCGGATTTCCCTGGCGTGCTGTCCGTATGGGGGTACATAGTCACTCCCGTTTTAAGACGTTCTGGTTGGCGCTTACAATCTGGGTACATAAAAAACTGGGCACATGGCAATTGGTGGATCGTTATATCACGCTTACCGATTTTGCCAAACAACTATTTATTGATTCCTCGTTTGGCGTACCCGCCGAAAAATACATCACCAAACCAAACTTCACAGCAACAGACCGAAGTACCGCTGATCTCCCCGTTGGTCCATCACGAACGGATTGTTTCCTATTCATCGGTAGGCTTACGCAGGAAAAGGGAATAAACATGCTTTTAGAAGCATTTGCCGGCACTAACTTCCGCCTGCAAATCGTAGGCGACGGTCCGCTGAGGAATGAGGTGATGGCAGCCACCCAGCAATCGCCAACTCTTACGTATTTGGGTACATTGGACCGAACTGCCATCGCTCCCCTACTCGCATCGTGCACCGCACTCATTTTTCCTTCCACCTGGTATGAAGGAATGCCTATGACCCTATTGGAAGCATTCGCAGCAGGCACCCCCGTAATTGCGAGCGACCTGGGCGCCATGCAATCCATGGTGCAGGACGGGCACAATGGATGGCTTTTTACACCCGGAGATGCCTTAGCACTGCGTGAAAAGGCAAGGCAGTGGCTTGACACCGACCCCGCTTACAGGCAACTTTTGGGCAGCGGAGCCAGGCAGGCTTACGAACAGTTGTACACCGCCAAACGGAATCAATTGCTGCTGACAGACATTTACCGTACAGTTATCGAAGCCAGCCTGCGCAGCAACTAGTTTAACGGCTATTCGATTCGGACACTCCTTTCCGCTGCCGCCTTTTGGTCCACCATCGTTTCCATGCGAACAAGGCCGCGGCTAGTACGACGAAAAATGGCCATCCGTTGATGATCCAGATGATAAAGTCGACAAAATTCTCCCATCCATTGCCGAACCCGTCTTTGAACCGACGGCCAAATTCACGGGTGGTCGGGATGGGCCTATAATAACTGATGTTCAGCGTCGAAAGGTCCGATTGATTGCTCAGATAACGCAGCCGTCCCTCCGTAGCTTCAATATCGGCCCGCAGCGCGCCTATCTGCTGTTCAATGGCTAATATTTCTTCTACATTCGCGGCACGGTCCAGCAGCTTCAGGTAACGGATTTCCAATTCCTTTTTCGTCCGCAAACGTGCTTCCACATCCACAAATTCCTCGGTTACGTCCTGCGTACGGATATCACGCTGGTCGATGCGCTGGGCAACCTGGCCAACAGCTGTCACCAACGCGTCGAAGTTGTCCGCCGGCACCCGTACCGTGAGGGATCGGCTCTCGCGACCGTAGGTATGAAAGGACTGATCAGCGGTTACATATCCTTTGTACTGCTTGATCAAACTATCAAGATCCCGTTGCGCCCCCATTAAATCATCCGTTTCAAAAGAAAGACTACCTTCCCGGATCAACTTCCGTTCGATGGGAGCACTTTCTTCCACTTGCGGGGTAACCATCAGTTCCTGTTCGGCCGCAGCAGGTTCGAAGGCGTGTTCCTGCCCGCTTTTTCCGCAAGCACCCGCCAGCAGAACCACGGCCAACATGCTTGTGCAGACAGCGGTTGATACTAATTTTCTATGCTTCGTCATGTATTTATACAGTTTATAACAGGGATGCCCATCACCGGGCATTTCCATAAGCTATATACCCCGAAACACCAAAAGTAACCCATATTGGTTTAGTTCAATGTATTTGCTACACGTTGGGCCTCTTTCATGACACGGAAAAAATTGCCGCTCCAGATTTTCTTAATGTCCTCCTCGCTGTAGCCCCGCTTTACCAGCTCGTAGGTTAGGTTGCCTGCCTCACTCACATCATACATCCCCCTGACGCCACCGCCTCCATCCAAATCGGCCCCGATGCCGACATGGTCCACTCCGACTAGCTCAACAATGTGGTCGATATGATCGACAACCTGCTGCAGGGTAGCCAACCGGTTTGGGTATTGTTTGTATATCTCCTGCAGTTCCGCTTGCCGCTCTTTGCGCTCGGCATCCGTTAGTTCATTTATCCGGGGGTATTTTTTTCGAAGTGCTGCCATTGCGGCCACTCGCTTGGGGTTCTCCGCTCTCAGGTATCCACTGTACATGTTCATCTGGATCACACCTCCTTTTGCAGCTAACGCTTTGATCATCTCGTCGGATAGATTGCGTGGATGGTTGTATAACGCCCGCGCAGAGCTATGGGAAGCCACAATGGGGGCTTTTGATAATTCGAGGCAATCCCAAAAGGTTTCGTCGGACGTATGTGAAATATCCACCAGCATGCCCAGACGATTCATTTCCTTTACCACCTCTTTGCCAAAAGTACTCAACCCATGATGTTCGGGTCCCTTGGGGTCGTTGGATGAATCGCAAATATCGTTATTCCTGGTATGGGAGAGGGTCATGTAACGTGCTCCCCAATCATAGTAGGTCTTTAGCAATGACAGTTCGTCGCCAATGGCCCACCCATTTTCGACACCGATAAATATAGCCCGCTTCCCCTCTTTTTCCAGCGAATAGGCCTCCTCAGGCGTCGTGGCCAACCCTGCCCACTCGGGATGATCTGCTATCGCTTTATGAATGGTATCAAACAGCACCTTGGCCCGTCTCTTTGCATCGGCGTTGCCTGCTTTGGTACGGGCTCCCTGCCCAAGATAAACCGCAAAGAACATGGCATCCATCCCTCCTTGTTTCATCCGCGGAAAATCCACCCGCGAGTCGGTCGCTCGTGCATCATGTTCCTTGGCAATATCGAAACGCGGGTGCGAAACCATATACGTAGGTACGTCTGCATGCGTATCCAACGTAAAAGCTGCCGCATGGATTTCCGCTGCTGTTGCTTTGATTGCCGGATCATCGTATGTCTGGGAAAAAACCGCAGAAGTTGCCATAAATTGCAGGCAAAACACCAGCATCTGAAAAAACCTTCCCATGAGTGAAATAGCTATCTGTACAAAAGTATGCTAAAGATAGAAAAGCAAGTGATCAATCGCAAAGACTAATTCATGAACAGAGGTTACCAACGGGCCATAAATCGGCCAATGTTTTCTTTTATCATTATTAGATAATACGTAGATAATAGGGATTTTATAGGGACTTCATAGGGGCAAATACGAATTATACCCCTATGATTTATTAATTACATACGAATACCATATCGGTTAATTGACCAAACAACGGCCAATTGGGAAGAAGGCGGTGGCTGCCCAGTGTCTAAAACCGGATAAACTCTTCGATCTGTTCGTTGGTAAAGCGGACGGTGTCTTCTTTAAAAAGATTTCCCTCGGCGTCAAACTCCTGGAAAATATGGGGGATATGGATGCGCAACGGAAGCACATTCAACCGTATGTAGTGACACACACCGGTGAAATGATCGACCCCTCTGATGTTTCCATATTTACCGCTGGATAAACCAACCAGGGCTGCCTTTTTATTAAAAAAACTATCCGGAAACTTGCATGCATCCACAAAAGTCTTTAGGATACCCGGAAAACTCCCATTGTATTCCGGTATCACAAAAACAAACTTTTCGGTGGCCATCACACGGTCTTGGTAAGGCTGAAAGGCATCGCTACGGGTTTTGTACATATCGGCTGATATGAAGTCGGCCGATAAATCGGCAAGGGAAAGAATATGGGCTGCCACACCCTTTTCCATCAACTTTTGCTGATAATAACTGGCTAATTTAAACGTATTACTATGTGGGCGGTTGGTACCGGATATGATGGTAATCATGATGGATTAAATTAAAAAAGCGTATCTTAGCCCCTCGCATTCGGACTTGCTAAAATGCCCAAAAGTACAAATTAATGAATACTTTTGGGGCGTAAAGTACAACGTGCGTTAATTTTTCATCACTCATGGGTAAAATCATTGCAATCGCTAATCAAAAAGGAGGAGTGGGCAAAACAACCACTTCCATCAACCTCGCTGCCAGCCTGGCGGTACTGGAATACAAAACCCTGCTGGTCGATGCAGACCCACAGGCCAATTCGACTTCCGGTATTGGATTTGACCCGCGCACCATTAAATCCAGTGTGTACGAGTGTTTAATCAACAACCTCGATCCGCACGAAGCTATCCAACACACGGAAACACCCAATCTTGATTTGCTTCCTGCGCACATTGACCTGGTCGGTGCGGAGATTGAGATGATTAACCTCCATGAACGGGAATATAAGATGCGGAATATCCTGGATCAGGTGAAAAACGAATATGACTTTATTGTGATCGACTGCTCCCCTTCACTGGGTCTCATCACGATCAATGCACTATCAGCTTCCAACTCGGTCATTATCCCTGTACAATGTGAATATTTTGCACTCGAAGGCTTGGGAAAACTGCTCAATACCATTAAGATCGTGCAGAACCGGCTAAATACTGAATTGGAAATAGAGGGGATCCTGCTAACGATGTATGACGTACGGCTCAGGCTTTCCAACCAGGTTGTGGAAGAAGTGAAGACCCACTTTAATGAGCTCGTCTTCGATACCATCATCCAGCGGAATACGCGACTGAGCGAGGCTCCCAGTTTTGGCATTGCTGTAATCATGCACGATGCTAATAGCAAAGGGGCCATCAACTACCTGAACCTCGCACGGGAGATATTGGAAAAGAATAACCTCAATAAAGAAGAAAAAGAACACGTAAGCGCATAATACAACATGGCAGCACAACAACGGAAAATAGGCTTGGGCAAGGGATTGAGTGCGTTGCTCGACGACTCGGAAGAGGTCATCAAGCGGCCATCCGAAAGCAAAGCGGTGGGCGACGTGAAAGAACAGAAAATACCCGCCGGTATTAATAATGTACAACTTTCGCTGATTGCGGTCAATCCCTTCCAACCACGTACAGATTTTGATGAAGAAGCGCTGCGTGAATTGGCAGATTCCATCAAGCTACAGGGGTTGATCCAACCCATTACGGTACGGCAAGTGGAAAACGGAACGTACCAGCTAATCAGTGGGGAACGCCGGTTACGGGCCGCAAAACTGGCCGGATTGACCGAGATTCCGGCATATATCCGGACAGCGAATGACCAGCAAATGCTGGAAATGGCCCTAATTGAAAACATCCAGCGTGAAAACCTCAATGCGATTGAAGTGGCATTAAGCTTCCAACGGATGATTGAAGAGTGTAACCTTAAGCAGGAAGAGCTGGGCGAACGGGTAAGCAAAAACCGATCGACGGTAACCAACTACCTACGTTTGCTGAAACTGCCTCCTGTTATACAAGCCGCTATACGTGACGGTCAACTCAGCATGGGCCATGCACGTTCGTTGATCAATTTACCCGAAATTGATAAGCAATTGTATGTTTTCCGGGAAATTGTCAAGAAAGGACTGTCTGTCCGGAAAACCGAAGAGTTGGTACGGGAAATTCAGCAACGCATTCAAGCGCAATCGGCCAATCGCGATAAGCCTGCGCCGCTATCCTTCCAATACCAAAAGGTGGAGGATGACCTCGCTTCCAAATTTGCCACACGGGTAAAACTCAAAGTATCCAGCAAAAAAGGAAACGGAGCCATCGAAATCCCCTTTCACTCAGAGGACGATCTAAACAGGATCCTTGAATTGCTGGACTGGTAATGAGCAGACTACTACTTATCGTGTTGCTATGGGTTGGAAGTGCTACGGTTGTCTGGGCGCAGGAGCCCGATAGCTTACGGCGCGATACCATTCCCAAAGTAGCCACGCCCAAAGCTACCGATAGCCTAACCATAACTCCAGCGGATACTACTGCCGCGGACACCACCGCTGCCGAAACCCGTCGCGAACGGAGGCAGCGGGAAAAACGTGAACGCGAAGCAAAGGAGCAAGCACAAACTATATTCAAAGACTCCGCGCGGCTTGCCCTGGAGGCAATTTCCGTTCGCCCCTGGAAGCAATCGTTGATGGTTCCGGGCTGGGGTCAAATCACCAACGGCGGGTGGTGGTGGCTGAAGGTACCGGTTATTTATGGTGGTTTTGTGACTGCGGTGCTGGTGTTTGAGTTCAATAACCGCTATTACCACGACATTCTGGAAGAGGTACAATACCGCATCAATAACAACCACGCTGTGGCACCGAACACGAAATACCCGAACCTGCCACCAGGACAACAAATCACCGACTATATGATTACAGCTAAAGATTACTACCGGCGTAACCGCGACCTCACGATACTGGTAACGGCGGGTTGGTGGGGGCTTCAGGCCGTAGAGGCCTATGTCACTTCCATGCTCAAGCACCGGTGGGATATCGGCGATGATTTGACCATCAACGTTTCACCTACCCTGCTGCCGCAACCGGGTTCCACGTGGGTATATCAGCCTGCCACCATCGGTCTTAAGGTGAAGATGAATTTTTAACCATTTATACACATTTTATACTAAGTTTGCGTACTAGCAACTCACGTACATGAACATTGCATTACTCGGATACGGAAAAATGGGGCGGCTCATCGAGAAATTTGCCCTGCAGCGTGGTCACCACATCCATCTTATCATAGATGAAAACAATAGACAGGACATCGGCATTGTTGATTTAGAAGGAGCCGATGTAGCCATTGACTTCAGCAGGCCGGAGGCAGCAGTATCGAATATCGACCTCTGTTTTGAGGCAGATTTACCCATCGTCGTGGGAACGACGGGCTGGTATGATCAGCTTGGCGATGTAAAAAAAAGATGCCTGGATGGTAACAAAACATTAATGTACGGCTCTAACTTCAGTATCGGCGTAAATGTTTTTTTTCACATCAACAAATTGTTAGCCGCTGTGATGAACCCTTATAAGCAATACGATGTCCAGGTTGAGGAAATTCACCATACCCAAAAGCTGGATTCCCCAAGTGGTACCGCCATTACAATTGCTGAAGGGATTATTGAAAACACAGATTCGAAAACCGAATGGGTAAACAACCTGATTGGAGAAGGAGAAGAGCTTATTCCAAAGAGTCAGCAACTGCTTATTGAAAGTCATCGCATAGACGATGTACCGGGCACGCATACCGTGCTGTATAGTTCGGAAGTTGACCAGATCGAATTTAAACATACCGCTCATAGCCGTGCAGGATTTGCGCTGGGTGCGGTGGTTGCCGCCGAATGGCTAGCGGGTAAAACCGGATTTTACCAAGTAAACGAAATGTTTAATTTTTAACAAAACCTATCATATGGGATATATTGTTTTTGCTATTTTTCTCATCCTCATTCATATCGGTCTTTGGAAACTTTTCATCAAAGCCGGACGTAAAGGCTGGGAATCGCTCATTCCGGTCTATAAAGAATTTATCATTGCCAAACATATTACGGGGCATCCAAGCTGGTGGCTTGCGTTGTTACTGATTCCCATTGTAAATATTTTCATCTTTTTCGGGTTGTATCTCGATTTGGTGAAGGCATTTGGCAAGCGCCGCTTTTGGGAATATGCTGCGACAATTTTGCTGCCGTTTGCGGTGTTACCCTGGTGGGGGAACGACCCGAAAGTGGTTTACCTGGGCAAATCGTCTACCCCGGAGTTTAAGGAGAAATATCCGTATAAAAAAACCGTTGCACGCGAATGGGCTGACGCAATTGTGTTTGCAGTGGTTGCCGCAACACTCATCCGGGGCTTTCTGATCGAAGCATACATGATCCCTACGGGTTCCATGGAAAAGAGTTTGCTGGTGGGGGACTTCCTGTTTGTGAGCAAATTGAATTACGGCCCACGTGTCCCCATGACCCCCATTGCCTTTCCTTTTGCCCATCACACCATGCCCCTTGTGGGCGGGAAGGCGTACTGGGAAGGTGTGAAAATCGGTTATAAACGGCTGCCCGGATTCCAGCAGATCAAGCGGAACGATGTGGTGGTATTCAACTACCCGATGGAAGCGGACCCTCCCTTCAACCGGCCCATAGACAAACGTGAAAACTACATCAAACGGGCTGTAGGCGTTCCCGGAGATACGATCTCGCTCCGCGAATCGATACTATATGTCAACGGGCAAAAAGGTTTCGTTCCGCCCAATGGCCAAATGGATTATTATGTATATACAGACGGGACGGGCTTGAATCCGCAACGGCTGTTGGATATGCGCATCGAAAGCCCCTACCCCTACAGCAAAGAACCCTACATACTTTTCCTGACGGAAGAAGCGTATAAGGAAGTAAAAAGCTGGGCAAACGTAACCAAAATTGTCCCGAACATCCGGCACCGGGATACAGAAGAGCCCGGTATATTTCCGAATAATCCGCTGTACCATTGGAACATCGATAATTTCGGGCCGATTATTGTACCCAAGAAAGGCTGGACGATCACACTCGACAGTTTAACCATGCCGCTCTACGAACGTGCCATCCGTGTATACGAAGGCAATGAATTGGAAAGCCGAGCAGACGGTATTTACCTCAATGGTGCCAAGACAGACACCTATACGTTCAAAATGGATTACTACTGGATGATGGGCGATAACCGTCATAATTCAGAAGATGCCCGCACATGGGGATTTGTACCCGAAGATCACATCGTTGGCAAAGCCTTGTTTGTCTGGCTAAGCTGGGATAAGGACGGCACATTCTTCGACAAAATCCGGTGGAATCGGATTTTCATGGGGATAAAATAGTGGTGGGTGATCGGTGATCGGTGGTGAGTGATCAGCGGTCGGTGGCCAGTGGTGGGTGATCGGTGGTGAGTGATCAGCGGTGGGTGACCGGTCAGCCGTTGGCGGCAGCCAGGTACCGTTTAATGGTTTCCTCCAGTCCCATGTAAAGTGCATCTGCTATCAGGGCATGGCCGATGCTTACTTCCAGTAATCCGGGTATATGTTGTACAAAATACGGTAGGTTATGCAGATCGAGATCGTGCCCTGCATTGAGGCCTATGCCGGTTTGCTGAGCTACTTTGGCAGCCTCAACATACGGAGCGATGGCTTTCGCCGGATCCTGTACGTATTCCCGGGCATAGCCTTCTGTATATAACTCCACCCGGTCGGTTCCTGTTTCTGCCGCCGCAGCAACCTTTTCGGGGTCGGGGTCTACAAAAATCGAAACCCGGATACCCTCCCCTTTAAACAATGCACACATATCCCGCAAATAATCCCGGTGCTTGATGGTGTCCCAACCATGGTTGGACGTGATCTGTCCCGGTTCGTCGGGTACCAGCGTAACCTGTGCGGGCTGTGCATCCAGCACCAACCGAACGAATTTCTCTTCGCGGCTGTTGCCTTCAATGTTCAGTTCCGTCGTAAGGGCCGACTTCAGGTCAAAGACATCCTGATAACGGATATGCCGCTCATCAGGCCGGGGATGTACGGTAATACCCTGGGCCCCAAACCGCTCGCAGGCGAGTGCTGCCTGAAGCACATCCGGATTATTCCCTCCGCGTGAATTACGGAGTGTCGCGATTTTATTGATATTGACCGAAAGTCTTGCCATGGAGTTAGTTTTTTACATTTACAAAGATAGAAATTATTAAATTGCGTGAGTTATGGATAGCTTTGACTTTAGCTTCAGATTACTCGACATCATCGACATTTTTTTGGTTGCGGTAATCCTGTATTACATATACAGCCTCATACGCGGCACCATTGCCGTGAACATCCTGATCGGATTAGGGCTCATTTATGTGATTTTTCTGCTGGTCAAGCAATTCAACATGCATCTCCTTACCGAGATTTTCGGCGGATTCATCAGTGTGGGTTCCCTGGCACTCGTCGTGGTTTTCCAGCAGGAGATCAGACGTTTTCTGATCCATATCGGCAAGAACATTTCGGTGAGGCGCAAAAACTTCCTATGGTCAATTTTTGTGAGCAAAAAGGCAGCTGAGCAGGATCACCGGGCCCATCTCAAACCGATTATTGATGCCTGTAGAAGCATGTCGAAATCCTATACCGGTGCATTGCTGGTTTTTGCCAAATATTTTGATGAGGAGTATTATCAAAGCAGCGGCGAATACATGGATGCCCAGCTTTCGAAACGCTTATTGGAAAGTATATTCCAGAAAAACAGCCCGCTGCATGACGGAGCCGTTGTTATTGTGGATTTCAAAATAAAAACGGCCAGTTGTGTGTTGCCCCTGTCGGACAGTGAAGACCTGCCGCTGCATTTCGGTCTGCGCCACCGCGCGGCTATCGGTGTCACAGAGGTGAGCGATGCCGTGGCAGTGGTTGTCTCGGAAGAAACAGGAGAAATTTCGTTTGCCAAAGACGGCAATGTCAACATGAATATCACCCACGAAGAGCTCGAAGAACTCTTGAATGCTTCGCTTTAAATTATTTTTTAGCTTCTGCCAATACCTGCCCGTTCAATCGCTCGTATTCCTCGTTATTTTGCTGTTTCGCAATTTCGAGTCCTTGTTGGGCAGTGGCAGCCGCACCGGCCTTGTCTCCGGCTTTAAGCTGGATACGTGCTTTCCAATATTTGATGTAGGGTGCCGGATTGGGCACCTTGTCGGCTTCGTTCATCCAGGCCAGCGCCTTTTGGATATCTTTATTGTTGTTGTAATAATATTGTGCAGCCTGCATGTAGGGCTTCTTCTCCCCCTTCATTGCCTCGTCAATGGCAGCCATGATTTCCGCATCCTGATCTACCACCAGGTCAAAACTAATCTTTGTCTTTTCCCAGGCTAGGTTCAACTTCGCACGTTGTGGTTTTACGTCCGAAAAATCCATGGTAAAGGTTTCCAGTGGTGCACCCAATCGTTCCGGCTTGACGGTAAAGCGCAACGCATCTTCCTCCTGTTTATAGGTATAGGCTCCCCATTGCTGGCTGTTTTTGCTCAAAATAACGGTCCATTCGCTTTTTCCCGGAATGGTCAGTAGCCCATAGGTACCCGGTTCAACCGGATGCCCGGCTACCATCACCTTATCCTCAAACGTGAGTGTAGGAACACCGTTTGCTCCTGTGCGCCAAACCTTGTCATACGGTTCTAGCCCCCCGAATATCGTTCTGCCATTCATGTTTGGGCGGCTGTAAGTAAGTGTGACGTTCCGGATGCCCAATCCCTGGACAATGGTTTGGGAACTGCTCGCAGGAGGAAGTTTCAATTGAGCTTTTACAGGTTGCCCAACCGTGGCAACAACTACGGCAACGATTACCGCTTTAAATAGGCCTTTATTCATATTGTTCGCTGTTAGTTAAAAATGCCGGAAGTTAGGGATTATTCTCAAGTGATCATCCAACATTACCGAAATATTACAATTCACACGTAATACAACCGCACACCACACGTTTTAAGAATGATACTTCACAAAAAAGTCCTGTTTTCCTGCGTCGTTCATCCTTGACGCAGGAAAATCAGGCACAATTCCTTCGATTAATATTACTTCGCGATTTGTTTTTCGCTCAATCTATGCCCGTAGCTTGCAAAATAGAGGATATAAAGATAGGCAGGAACCATCGCATACAGGAATGCATGCTGGAAATCTATTCCAAGGGTGTCTTTTAAGTAACCGTACACCAAGGGCCAGATTGCACCACCTGCAATCCCCATGATCATTACGCCCGATCCAACTTTTGTGAACCGGCCGAGACCTTTAATACCCAATGGGAAGATAGCCGGCCACATTAACGCATTGGCAATCCCCAATAATGCCACAAAAATATAGGAAGTCATCCCCGAGGTGAATACCGAGATCGTGGTGAACGCGATACCGACCAAGGTGCAGATCCGAAGTGCAAACTGTTGGGAAATGAATCTGGGAATGGTTGCAATCCCGATAAAATAGCCGACAAGCATACAGCCGAGTGTAAATGCGGTGCCGTATTTTATAAAGAATGGGGGCAACGACAATAACCGCCCGTATGTTCCAATGATGTCGCCAGCCATCACCTCTACCGCAACACAGAAGAATATTGCCAGCGCTCCAAGGAATAGATGCGGAAAATGAAAGATGCTGCTTCTCTTTCTGACGTTTGCATTTGCGCTTTCTTCTACTGCTTCTTCTTTATTTACGTCAACTTCGGGCATTTTTACCACAAATACGATGATCGCCAGGATGGCCACGCCAATCGCCATTCCAATGTAAGGGCTATGGATCCTTTCCGAAAGTTCGGCCAGCAATGCATCGTGTTCAGCGCCTACTTTAAGGTCTTTTATTTTAGTCGAAATCGTATCGTAGTCCTTCAGTAAGATACTTCCCAGTACAAAAGGGACAATAATACCGGCGGTTTTGTTAAAAATCCCGACAATGGAGATACGTTGGGCCGCACTTTCAATGGGTCCGATGATGCTTAGGTAAGGGTTAATTGCGGTCTGAAGCAACGCCATTCCCGAGGCTTGGATAAATATAGAAACCAAAAACAAACCGTAGCTCAGTTTAGAGGCAGCGGGTAATATAACCAACGCGCCAATTACGATCAAAAACAGACTGAGCACAATCCCATTCTTAAATCCGATCTTGTCCAAAATCCATGAGCTGGGAAGGGCCAAAAAGAAATAGGCAATATACGAGGCAAATAAAATAAAGAAAGCCTGCAAATCTGTTCCTAAATTAAAAGCTAATCTTACAAATGGAATAAGCGCTCCGTTGGCCCAGGTGATGTAGCCCAAAATAAAAAACAGTGCGCAGCAGATGATCATGGGCAATAATGCTGTCCTTTGTTGAGTTGGTATCGGATTCATTGATTTAAAAGTTTACTTTTCATTAATCAGGTTGGTTGTTCAGTTAGAAACCTCCCATTCCACAAGACTATAAAATAAAATCAACATTTAAAATAAAAAAATCACGCAAACGGTTGTTTTTATGGTGATCGGGGGTGAGTGATCGGTGGTGCGTGATCGGAGATGGGGGGCACCTGACAAGGAATCAAGGTTGGCTTCCACGTAAATAGGAAACGCCCTGAAGTTATCAGGGCATTTCCTACACCTAAACCGTATCATAAAACCATGGAATGGTTTTGTAGATACTTTAACTACAACAGATCGCGGAAAAGGTTTTTAAAGTTTTTATTTTTTTTGTTCCCGAAAAGCCATCAACTATCAATTATCAATTATCAACTATCAATTATCAACTATCAACTATCAATTATCAACCGCCAAGATAACGCTCGCGGATGATATTGCGGTGGTGATTGAGGTGACCGGCAATGATATACAGAAACGCCCGGACACTGATCAAGCGCTCGGAAGCAATGCCTTTGCGGGCCAGTTCGTGATCGTTGAAACTTCGGAACAGCATCAGGTTAGCCTTTCTTACCAACACGAACTCTTCCGACAAACTTTCCAACGACCGTTCGTTGAACCGTGCATTGGCCACAAAATCATCGGGTTCAAAGCCGATCAGTTCCTTGGTATCATTCCGTGCAAAACGCAGCGCACGGTAGGCCATGATCCGTTCGGTATCAATGACGTGGCCCACAACTTCCTTGATGGTCCATTTTCCTTCCGCATAGGCATATTCGGATTTGCCGGGAGGGATACTTGCTAGAAATTCGGGAAAGGCGGTAATTTGCTCATCGAGCAGTTCCATCACGTCGCCTGTGATGGTTTCAACATAACTGGAATAAATCGCCGGGTATTCATCAGATTTGAGCGGGTTCATATGTTTGGCTACTTGGTAATACGATTCTAAATGTGGTTCCTTTATCGATCTCTGACTCCTTCACGAAAATATGTCCTTTGTGGTATTCAATCATCCGCTTGGTTAAACTCAACCCAAGCCCCCACCCCCGTTTCCGTGTTGTGAAACCGGGTTGAAAGACAGCATCAAACTGTGCGCGGGGTATTCCTTTTCCGGTATCGCTAATGTCTATAAAAATTTGCTCTTTTGCAATATTTTCCAAAATAACGATGTCTATCCTTCCGGCCGACTCAATGGCATTTGCTGCATTTTTCAGGAGATTTTCAAGCACCCAGTCAAAAAGCGGCACGTTGAGCATCGCCTGCGCCTTCGTTTCACCGGAAACGTTGAATACGATCTTGTCGCTCGTCCTCACTTTGAAATAATTCACAAAATCAACCACCACTTTATAGACCATATGGTTATGCAACACCGGAGCAGAGCCTATTTTTGAAAAACGGTCTGCTACCACTTCCAGCCGCTTTACGTCACTTTCCATTTCGATGAGCAAGGGATCTTTTTCGGCATCAAACTTGGCACGGACCAATTCCAGCCAGGCCATCAACGAAGATATGGGCGTACCCAGTTGATGGGCCGCCTCCTTGGCCAGCCCCACCCACACCAGATTCTGTTCAGACTTGCGGATTGAATTGAACACCGTATAAGCGATACCCAGGAAGATGGCGATCAGCGTGAGCTGCACATAAGGGAAAAACCGAAGTTGATTCAGCAACAGCGAATCTTTATAATACACAAACCACTGCCCATTATTTGGCAGGTTGATAATGATAGGCGGGTGACTGCGCTTCATGATCGTCAACTGCCTACTGAAGTACACGGGGTCATATTGCAGATTCTCATCCTCGTCGTCCGACAATATGTTTGTTTTGGTCGAATCCAGGTCCCGCCAATAGATGATACTGTCGCGTGCGTCCGCGATAATAGCAGGCATCGACAGGCTATCACGCACGGCAAAGATGAAGGTGATCATCTCATCGTCAAAATCGGGCATCGTGATGATGTTCCGCATACTCATGGCCCACACTTCGGCTTTGGTCCGTTCAGATTTGGACAGATTCCTTACCAAGTAATTGGTATAGAGCAACGAAGCTGCCGCAATGAGGGCGGCGAGAATCAATAGGGCAAACTTCCATCGCTGCTGGTTATATTGATAAGGATTCATTCCGCCAAAATACATAATTCCACTAATAATGATATTTCAGCAGGTGTATTTTTTACAGGGGATCACCTTCGGCGAACTCCTTTTGGTCGGTTTTACTTTTAAACAGTATATGGAGTGCCTTGGTATTTTTTATGTTTCCGCTACAAAATAAATAGTCAAATTAGCTAAGTTTGCGGCATGGATCAAGACAGAAAAGTGAGGGTACGATTTGCACCGAGCCCTACCGGGGGATTGCACCTGGGCGGGGTACGCACGGCATTGTTCAACTACTTGTTTGCCCGGCATCACGGCGGAACATTTGTGTTGCGTATCGAAGATACCGACCAGACCCGATTTGTGCAGGGTGCAGAAGCCTACATCCAAGACTGCCTCAAGTGGTGCGGGATTGAACCCGATGAAAGTCCGCTGCACAGCGGCACATACGGTCCTTACCGGCAAAGCGAGCGCAAAGAAAATTACCGCAACTATGCGGAACAGCTGGTAGCAGATGGCTATGCATACTATGCATTTGACACGGCCGAAGAATTAGCCGCGCAACGCAAACTGCAACCTAACTTCAAATATAGCCAGGAAAACCGCAGCCAATTGCGTAATTCACTGAGTCTTCCGGCAGCGGAAGTGCAACGGCTGATTACCGAAGGATATCCTTATGTCATCCGTATCAAAATGCCCGTGGGTGAAACCATCAGCTTCGAAGACAGGATCCGCGGCATCGTCAGCTTTGATTCATCCCTGGTGGATGACAAGGTATTGCTGAAAGCCGATGGCATGCCCACGTATCACCTGGCGGTCGTTGTAGACGACCACCTTATGGACATTACCCATGTGTTCCGGGGAGAAGAGTGGCTGCCTTCCGCGCCTGTGCATATCCTGCTATGGGAATACCTCGGCTGGCGCAGCCATATGCCGAACTGGGCACACCTGCCGCTGATTCTCAAACCCGACGGCAACGGCAAACTGAGTAAACGGGACGGCGACCGACTGGGATTCCCGGTGTATGCCATGAATTGGCAGGACCCCAAAACCGGTGACCTTACACGGGGATTCCGCGAAATGGGATTTCTCCCCGAAGCGTTTGTCAATATGCTTGCTTTGCTGGGTTGGAACGACGGGAGTGATCAGGAGCTTTTTTCACTTGATGAATTGGTGGCCAAGTTTTCGGTGGACCGCATCAGCAAGGCGGGCGCGAAATTTGATTTTGAAAAGGCGAAATGGTTCAACCACGAATGGATCAAACGAAGTGAAGACGAAGTGCTTCTTCCCCAACTGAATGATATACTTGCAGAACACGGCATACATGACGTTGACCCACGGTATCTTTCTGCCGTGCTTTCCTTGGTGAAGGAACGGCTTACCTTTCTTCCCGATTTCTGGAAGCAGGCTTCCTTTTTCTTCAAGCAGCCGGATAGCTATGATTTGGCTGCCGTACAACCGAAGTGGACTGCCGAAAAAACCACTTTTTTCTCAGAGATGATCGCCCAACTGGAAAATTTTGATCCGTGGCACAGTGCCGAATTGGAGAGTTTCTATAAGCTGGCTATCCAGGCTTCCGGCATGAAGGTAGGCGAATTGATGCTGCCCTTCCGCATTATGCTGGTAGGAGGCAAATTCGGACCACATGTCTTTGACATCGCTGCCCTATTGGGGCGCGAAGAAACCGTGGCCCGGATGAAGCGCGGACTGGAAGCGTTCATTACCCCAACAGCTCCCTGATATCGTCCTGCGTGAGCGACTTGATGAAGCTCTCTTCGGTCGTGATGAGTGTATCGGCGATACTTTTTTTGCGGTTCTGCAATGCCAGTATCTTCTCTTCCACGGTATCTTTAGTAATGAACTTGTAGATAAACACATTACGCGTTTGACCGATGCGGTGAGTGCGGTCTATTGCCTGCTGTTCCACAGCCGGATTCCACCAAGGGTCCAGGATGAACACGTAGTCGGCCTCCACCAGGTTAAGCCCTACGCCGCCGGCTTTAATTGAGATGAGAAACAGCCGGGTATCTTGATTTTCACGGAATTGCTTAACCACTTCCTCCCGGTTTTTGGTTGCTCCGTCCAGGTAGGCATAACCAATACCGTGTTTGTCGAAATACTGTTTAAAGATAACCAGTTGCTTGACAAACTGTGAAAACACCAGCACCTTATTGCCCCGCCTAAGCACGGTTTCGAGGGTGTGGATCACACTTTCGAATTTGCCCGACTCACCCCGGAATGTACTGTCAACCATCCGCGGATGGTTAGCCAGCTGACGCAGTTTGGTAAGCCCTTGCAGGAGTGCGATCTGCGGGGTTTTTGTTTTCTCGTCGCCAAGATTTTCCAAAATGGCATTCCGGTATTCCGATTTTACACGCTCATACTGTTCGGCCTGTTGCTCACCCATGGTGCAATAGAATACCTGTTCCGATTTGGGTGGAAGCTCGGTAGCCACCTGGCTTTTGGTACGCCGCAGTACGAAGGGTTTAATAATGGCCTGCAGCCGCCTCGCCTTTTCCTCGTCCTTCTTTTTTTCAATGGGCTGCACAAACTCGTGCTGAAAATAATGGTAGCTGCCCAGTAGCCCCGGGTTGAGGAAAGCCATCTGTGACCATAAGTCGGCCACGGAATTTTCTACCGGGGTACCACTCAGTACCAAACGGTGTTTGCTCTTAAAGCTTTTTACGGCTTTAAAAGATTTTGAAGTTGGATTCTTAATGATCTGGCTCTCGTCCAGAATCACATAATTAAAATAATAAGCACTCAGCAACTCTTCGTCACTGCGGGCAATGCCATAGGTCGTAATCACCAGGTCGTATGGTTCAAAGACTGCCGGTTCTTTGGATCTGCCGATTCCTGTATGCACCAGGATACGCAATTCGGGCACGAACTTATCCGCTTCGTTTTGCCAGTTATAAATTAAGGAGGTGGGCATGACGATGAGTGAAGTCATCGGCCCCTCACCGGGAGCCACCAGCTCCTTTTGTTTTTGTAGAAATGCCAGGGTCTGAATGGTTTTTCCGAGGCCCATGTCATCCGCCAAGCAGCCCCCAAACCGGTATTTTTTCAGGAAGTGGAACCAATTGTATCCGGCTTTCTGATACGGACGCAGCGAGCCGTTAAACTGTCTGGGTTCGTCGATCTCATCAATGGCATCGAAGTTTGCCAGTTGTTCCAGCCGGCGGTCCATCGTCAATGCCGTATGCTCTGAGATGTCATTGAGCAACCCGATGTGATACTTGCTGAGCCGGATTGCCTTTTTATCTTCCGAAAACTGGAACAAATGGTTGTACTGCGCAAACCATTCTTCCGGAATGACCGCAATTTCTCCATTGGGCAATACGAACTCCTTGACGTTATTCAATATGTGGTTACGCAATTGGATGAAAGGCACCTCATAATTTCCGAAGCGGGCAACGGCCTGCACATCAAACCAATCGTTGCCCTCCTTGACCGTCAGATCCAGTTCCGTACGGCCAAAGAAAAACCGTTTATGAGGGTCTTCCTGCACAATTTCGTATCCCAAGCGGCTAAGTTCGTCATTTTGGTCACGAAGCCAGTCCATCACGGATACGCGTTCGTCTCCGTTTGCAAGGGGTTCTAGGTTACTGAAAAGCGCGCTGGTTCTGTATAGCCCCCTGTCCAGCAACTCCTGCATGCGTTTTTCCTCCCACTGCAACGACCGCTTGATGCGATGAAAGGTATATTGGTCTGCAGCCTCATCGTATTGCATCCGGACGGTCACCTTGCTTTCACCGCCCGAAGCGAACAGGTACGGGCCATAGCGGAAATTCAGTTGCAGTTGCGATGTACCATTTTCAACGTATAGCAATTTAAGTACCGGTACCGCATCGTGCTGGTGGGTTTCGATGGAAAAACCTTCAGCATACACATGGTGCTTTTCAATGAGCCCACGTACAAACGTTTCAAAGTATTTCCGCTCCGTGGCACGGGCAACCGCGATGTACCGTTTCTGCAAAAAAGGCGACAACTTTTTCCCTTCAAGTGGTTGGTCAAAATGGTACAGCACATGCTCCAGCAGCAGCCATGCCTGCTGGTTGACGATTACCTGAGCATCTTTATACATAAACTCGATGCGCTGCCCGCCATATTTGATGGTCGGAAAATAACGGGTTTCCTCGCCGTTGCGCCGGAAATGGAACAACACGGAAGCCGGCTCCGGCGCAATCTCAATCCGTTGGTCGGCCGCATACCCGTCTTTACTCATCAAAAACAAGGGCTTTTCTTTGAGCAATTCCAAGGCCTGTACTAACCTTCGCTCAATTTTCGGCCGGATGTATTCGTAAAACTTGGCATCAAAAATCTTCGCGAAGAAATCGGCAGGCCGGACCGGTTTTTTATGGTAACGTTTGATGATATTTGTTTGCTCAATCTCTTCCAGCAGTCCAATTAACTTATAGTCAACCTGATCCAACACCGGTGCGTATTCGCTTGCCGTATGGCTGAAAATGCGCCGATGTGTCAGGGAATATCCCCCATTGGGATTGAGCTGCACGATATGTGGCTCAATCAAACATCCCAAATAGGGATGTTCACAAAGGGAATAAACCAATTCGTAAGGTTGTGTAGTATCGACTTGCTGCATTTAAAACGACGGTATCAAAAAACTTAGATAAATTGCTTGGACAAAAAGCAATTTATTGTTCTCTCATCTGCCCTTAAAGACTTACTTAATAGATGAAAAATAAAGGTGCTAAAGATACGGAAATCTTCGGATAGTTATGCTGCGTTTAACAAGACCGATGCGGATTATAAGATTATTTCTTTCCGATTCCCATCAAAAAGGGTAAAAGAAGAAACGTGCCAAGCGTAGACACCAACAATCCACCTCGATAGCTTGGTAGGTTAATCAGGTAACTTTAATATTTTGATAGCGATGAATTGAACAGGCTGTATTTTTACGTGCTGCTACCAAATAATTTCGTAACGTCGATTTTTATTTTACAAAAGGAAATTCCATTTAGTACTGACAACTATCTCCAGCGTATTAAAAAACTTTTATTTAAACTTTCAATAATGATCAGATTGATACTTGTACTTTCGGCACTGTCGCTGGTATCCTGCAAAGCGACCATGATGAACATGGCCTTGAAGACTTTCAAGAAAGACGCCGGAAAGACGTTCCCCGAAGTGTGGTTGGAAGATGCGGCGGGTAACAGGGCACTCACTGACAGTATTTTTACCACCGAGGTCGCGTTTTTAAACATTTGGGGCACATGGTGCAGCCCGTGCTTAAACGAAATCGATGATTTAAACGTACTGATGGATCGAATGGTGCACAACCAGAACGTTTCTTTCATTAACATCTGCGCGAAGAGTACACGGGAAGATTGGCTTAGGGTGGTGAGCGAGAAGAAGCTGCAAGGAAAAAATTACTTTATTAGTGATACTGAATTTGAAAGAATGTCGCAGCAGATTGACTCGCCGCTGGAAGGCTTTCCGATGCATTTAATCGTCTCGGGCAATTGTGAGATTTTGGGGAGTAATCTTGGTGTTTCGTCGGTCGAACAACCCATTACTGTTTATGTACTGTTGCAGGGGCAGAAAGGAATGCACGCATATCAGGCAGCAAAAGAGTTTCTTGCCATGGCAAGCACCCTTAACACCGATCAGAAATTTGACGATTCCAATCCGCTCATAAACATTATGAAGACGTACTTTCCGGATAGCTTCTAAAAATATATGGTCGGGTATTAAAAGAAAACAAGAAGCTGAGAGAAGAAAACGAAACATTGAAATCGGAAATCCAATCGCTATCAAGCAAACGCAACTAACGACGCAGCCTAAACCGCATTATATATCCGATACTTTTCTTATTTTTGTAAGAAGCTAATACAACACTCCGAATCATTGGTGATAGATGGGAATGTGAGGAAGATTAAGGGGAAATAAAAACGGAATAGGAATAGGATTATGACAACGTTAACTGTAAATGTCGATAATGAAAAGGACTTGCCGGTATTGAAAGAAATCCTTAATCGGTTTGGTTTGAAATATAAAGTAGACAAACAAGCGGAATTGAACGAAGAAGGCGAAGTTCTCTATAAACGATTTAAGAAGACGTTTAAGGAGATAAAAGATTGGGAAGCAGGAAAAGTGAAATTACAACCCGCAAAAGAGGCATTAGCCGAAATCGAAGCCGAATTGAACAATGGGGTTTGAGGTATTTTTTTCTTCCACTTTTAAAAGGGAGCTAAAGCGAATTGCAAAAAAACACCGGCAAATCCTTAAAGATATCAACCAACTAATTGACGACCTTGCCGAAGACCCGGCCCTGGGCACAGATCTAGTCAAAATGTCTATAAAATTCGTCTTGCTATTTCCGGCACATCAAAAGGAAAATCTGGTGGTGCAAGGGTTATAACCTACATTAGATTTACCAATGAATCCGTTGTACTGGCAGAAATATACTTGAAAAACGAGCATGACACCGTGGACGTGGACACGGTAATTAATCGGTTGAAAAATGAAGGTTTATTGTAATAGCCTCATGTGAAGGCAAAGAATAATTATGAAACAGACAAGGATTTCCCAGAAATACTGAATGAATTTCCCGAGACCTACTTTCCAATTGATACATTCGAGGGCATGCAAAGAGATCGTGATTTTTGGCGCGATGAATATGGCCAGGTATTGAAAGAGAATAAGGTTCTCAGGGAAGAAATCGAAGTACTAAAAGCTGAAATTAAATCGCTATCCAGCAAAAGAAAGTAACGAATACCTCACCTTCTTTAATTCCAATAGTTTTTGTATTATTTCCAAAGGCCTGGGTAGCGGATGGGAATGTGAGGAAGATTAAGGGAAATAAGAAGGGGTACACATTAAATGGTTAATGACGCCTGTGCAATCCGTATTTCGATGTATTCCACGTCATTGCCCAGCATCGCCTTGATGACGGATGATGGTTTTCCCGGATGTTGCTGCAGCACCTTGCGGACAGTTTCCAATTTACCCGCATCCATTAACTGATGGGCTTCCACCCCCCGGCCTACAAAATCGATGAGGTGCCCAAGGATGGTGTTTCTGGTCAGGCTACGTTCCGCAGCAATGTCATCAACGGTTTTACCCGATTGGAACAAATCAAAACTGATGCGTTTGGTTTCTCCTTTGGCGGCCTTCGGCTTACTGGTATTTCCCGGAAGCTCCTCGGGTTTTATTTCAATGCTAGTTAACCGCTCGGCTTTGCTCATCACCTCCAGTAAGGCATCGCCTTTGGCGAGTGCTTCTGCAATGATCAGACATTGGGTCAATTGTTCCTTTTTCCGCTTGAAATCGACGTACAGCCCCTTTAATTCCTCCACATATTTCTTTGTACGTTTTTTGATTGCCCACGCAGTAATGTGAGCGTCCAACGCAGCAATTAATTCTGCTTCAATCCGGGGCAGAAACCAGGCCACGGCCTTCTCTGTACGTTCATAAATCATTGAATAATCACTCTCCCCGTCTTTATTCAACAGTCCATTCAACTGGTTCCGGAATTTATCCGCCACTTCCCGTTGGGCGCGACAGGCGATTGACACCGCCTGCAGAAATTGATAGGCGGCAGTTTGATCGGCAATGTTCCGGCTTTCCAGATCGGTCAGTGCAGTTTGGCTCGCCTCCACCAGCCTATCCCATTTAAAGCTATGGAGCAGAATGTGGCCCAGGTAGCTGCGTTGCGAAGCCTCCAATATCTTGGGCATATCATCCTCAGCGGGTGTAGCCTTTGAGAAGTCGGCTACCTGCCGGTCTGTGCGGATGCTGTGCGGCGGAATCCGCGAATACAGCACCAGTCCGTCCAATTTCCGCAAACGGCTCAGCGCCACGTACACCTGCCCTGCCGCAAAAGAAGCACCGGCATCGATGATAGCTTTGTCGAACGTAAGTCCCTGGCTTTTGTGGATGGTAATGGCCCAGGCCAAGCGGAGGGGGAATTGGGCAAACGTACCCAACACCTCTTCCTCGATTCTGTCCTGCGCCTTATCGTAATGGTATCGGATGTTTTCCCATTCCTCCCGTTTTACCTCCACCGGATCGCTTCCGTCTTTAAACTCGACGATCAGCACATCTCCGGTAGAATCGATGTGTTTCACATAACCGATTTTACCGTTGTAATACCGCCGTTCGTCACCGCTGTCGTTGCGGATAAACATGACCTGGGCACCAACTTTCAGCACCAGCTCCAGCTCGGCTGGATACAGCGTTTCCGGAAAATCTTTCGACACTTTCGCCTCCAGCGTCACCGTCTGTCCGGGCAGTGCATCCAACTCACGCCTGTTGATCGCGTCCGCCCGGTGATTGTGTGTCGTAAGGGTGATGAACGGTTCGTCTTTCGCAGGTACAAAATCCGGTTTGTAATAGCTGTTCAGCACATCCAGTTGCTCCGGGGTACAGCAATTGTTGCGGATGTCGTTCAGTATGTGGATAAACGTCTGTTCACTCTGCCGGTATATCTTCTTGAGTTCCAACAAAACGGGTGGGTGTTCACGAAGCACTTTGGCATCGAAAAAAAACGGGCTTGGGTAATAGCGGCTCATGACTTCCCATTCGCGTTCTTTGACAACGGGTGGCAATTGGTACATATCGCCGATAAATAAGACCTGCAGACCGCCGAACGGGCGTGCATCGCGCCGTACATTTTTCAGGATGGTGTCAATCGCATCCAGGGTGTCTGCCCGGAGCATGGAAACTTCATCAATAACCAACAAATCGATTTCCTGCAGCAGCGCCCGCCGCTGCTTCGTCAGCTTCACCTTACCGAACAAACGGCGGCGGTTGTAGATATGGCTGTCCTCATCATTCCAAGCCAGCTCATAATCTTCTATGTACATACCAAAGGGGAGCCAAAACAGGGAGTGCAACGTGGTTCCCCCGGCATTCATGGCGGCCACCCCGGTGGGCGCAGCCACGGCCATTTTTTTATAGCTGTGCTGCTGGATGTATTTTAGAAAAGTCGTTTTCCCCGTTCCGGCTTTTCCCGTCAGAAACAGGTTCCGATTGGTGTGGTTCACAAACGAAACCGCTTGCAGGAAAGCCGTGTTTTGCACATCTAATGCTGCCATAGTGGTATTGGAGGTTTAAATTTAAATGCCAACCGGCAAGGTAAACAGCAAACTTAGCTAAATTTGTTTTTATATGCAACTCACCCGTAGGTAATACGCTTGCTCGCAAAGCAGGCGATTACACCTCGAGAAATCTGCCCTGCGCCTATGTAGTCGGGGCGACAAATGTAAATGGGATCTACTCAAAAATGAGGAGAGTGAAAATCATTCATTCTATCTATTGACGGCATTCGACTTCCTATTTAATTTTGGCAACACGTTGTGAAAGAAATTTACAACGTAATTCACTTTAGATAAATCAGATGAACGCCAAATTTGTACGTAAGAAAAGCAACCTTAGCCTGATGCATTTGTTTATTGTGTCATTGCTCAGTATTACCTTGTTTTCTTGCAGCAAAGATGACGACGCCGACCCGGAAGAGCTAAAGAAAGAGGTAGGCAACCTACCGGGACTTGGTGAAACCGGAGGTACGCCCCAAGGTACCACGTTTAACCTGCCCGATGGGATTACGGTAACCGGTGACGTTACGGGTGATATATGCGAAGACGCGACCTTCACAATCGGCAGTGGGCACTACGTAACCGTGTGTGTTGGACTACGCAACAACACCGAACAAGAGAAAACCATCACGTTTCCAGCAGGGCTTGTGCTGATCTCGACAACGGATGATTACCAAAACGGCGTTGTCTTAACAACCGAAACGTTTGTCATTCCCCCGAAGCAGACCATCCGTTTCGTTTTCCACACGTATTGCGGCAATGCTAGCCGTTCCTCTGCCTCATCCAGCGCAGTTTATACCTTCGGGCCTGTAACCAATAGCAAACTCATTGTCCGTCTCATCAACGATCTGAAGAACAAAAAGATTTCAATAGTTGATTATATGAATGGAGAAGAAGTGGACGACGAATACGATACGATAGCATCAACGGTCCAATCCCTTCTGTGGATGATCACGGATGGTGATCTCTTTGGCTTAGACTGGATGGCGTTTGAAATGACCTACAAACAACAACTGGAGTCGCTGCCTAACAGGTAAACATACTGTACTAACCGCCGGCATCAAGGTGCTCAGGATGGGATATTCGAATTTCTCTCATTTAGATTCATTGTAAATTAGTACTTTTGGAAATTGGTATCAAATGAGCGAACAATGTCCCAACATAAATCCATTAACCAGCTGCAAAACGGAGAAACCGCCACGATTGTGGGATACCTGTCGGACGAAATACCCATCAAAATCTACGAAATGGGGCTTCTACCGGGGGTAACCCTGACCAAGAAGCAACAACTTCCGTTCAATGGCCCGGTGTATCTCCGCATCCAGGACAATCCCAATGCCATTGCGTTACGGAAATCCGAAGCAGATCTTATCTTAATCGAATCGATCCTATAAAGCATGACGGAAATCGAGATTGCCCTGGTAGGCAACCCCAACGTTGGAAAATCTACGGTATTTAACCGGTTGACCGGATTACGGCAAAAGGTAGGTAACTATCCGGGAATCACTGTGGAAAAGAAAACGGGGAGCTTCACTCATCAGCAAACCCGATATCACGTCATTGACCTGCCCGGCGCGTATGGCATCCATCCTTCGTCGCTGGATGAAGAAATCGTCTATGACGTATTGGTTGACCAAACGAATCCCAATCACCCCGAATTGGTTGTGGTGATCGGGGATCCATTTAATATCAAGCGGGCAGTTTTTCTGTATCAGCAGATCCGTGAAATGGGGCTGCCTGCCATATTTGTGGTTAACATGATGGACGAAGCCGAGCGCTCAGGAACGTCCATAGATGTCAGTAAGCTGGAAAACGTGCTGTCCACGAAGGTTGTGCTCACCGACGCGCGTTCAGGTAAAGGCATCGATCAACTGAAGGATGCATTGGCTTTTAAACCCAATGGATATGCGCCTTCTTTTGTCATCCCCGAAGAATTTACTGCCGCCACCCAATACGTCAGGGAACATACCGGACAACGGAATGAATACATCGCCTGGCTATATCTATCACAAAAGCAGAATAAGCACCTGAATAACAACCAGGTTGAAGAAATAACAACCGCCCGCCAAACCCACGGCCTCAACTATCATCGCCTCCAGATCCGGGAAGCCCTGGCAAGGCATGCGTCGCTGGAAAACCAGTTAACCGGTGTGATTAAAGATCCGGCAAAGAAAAAACAGTATGCGACGGAGCGTGCAGACCATGTGCTGACGCATCCCGTTTGGGGATATGTCATCTTTTTCGCTTTGTTACTGCTGATTTTCCAGGCCATTTATACCTGGTCGGGCCCGTTCATGGATGCCATTGACAATGCCTTTGCCTGGCTGGCTTCCAGTGCGGGCGAATGGCTGCCGGCGGGCCCAATCAATGGACTGATAACCGACGGCATCATTGCCGGGATCGGTGGGATTGTCATTTTCATTCCGCAGATTGCTATCCTCTTTATTTTCATCTCACTGATGGAAGAATCAGGCTATATGAGTCGTGTGGTGTACCTGATGGACCGCTGGCTGCGTCCCTTTGGCCTTAGTGGCAAAAGCGCCGTTCCCCTGATGTCAGGTGCGGCCTGCGCCATCCCGGCAGTTATGTCTGCACGGACCATCGAAAACGACAAAGAGCGGCTGATTACCATTCTGGTAACCCCTTTTATGACATGCTCTGCACGCTTGCCGATTTACATCGTCATCATCGGGCTGGTCATTCCGCCCGAAAAAATCCTTGGTCTAGACCTGCAGGGACTGGTTCTATTCGGCATGTATGCATTGGGTATCGTGGCCGCATTGGGAAGTGCCTGGGTGCTTAAACAACTGATGAAATCGAAGTACAAAAGTTACCTCATTTTGGAGCTGCCCACTTACAAATATCCGGTAGTGCGCAATGTGCTGCTAAATGTATGGGATAAAACCAAGGGATTTGTATGGGGCGCGGGGAAAATTATCCTTGCTATCAGCATCATCCTGTGGGTTCTGGGCTCGTTTGGTGTGGATGAACGATTTATGAATGCGGAAGACGTGGTACGGTCGGAAAAGCCGGGAATCAGCGAAACGGATTTCGAAAACGAAGTGCAATCCCAAAAACTCGAATATTCATTCCTTGGCACCATGGGTCGCTTTATTGAACCCGTGATTGAGCCGTTGGGTTATGACTGGAAGATGGGCATCGGGCTGATTTCGTCGTTTGCTGCCCGGGAAGTGTTCGTGAGTACCATGGCCACCGTGTATAGCCTGGGTGGTACGGACGACGAGCTGACCATCCGGGAACGCATGGCTGCAGAGATCAACCCCAATACCGGCAAACCTGCTTATAACTTTGCTTCGGGTATATCGTTGCTCCTGTTCTATGCGTTTGCCATGCAGTGTATGAGTACGATTGCCATTGTCAGAAAAGAAACAAATTCCTGGAAATGGACGTTTATCCAATTGGCATTTATGACGGGTTTTGCGTATATTGCCGCTTTAGGGGCATACCAACTTTTGAAATAACATGGATGCATTTTTAATTCAATACATTGGCATAGGTGCGTTATTTTTAGTGGCAGTCGTATTTTTGATCAGGCGGACACGCCGGTCTTTCAGGAACAAGGGAGGTTGTTCCAAGGGGTGTGGGTGTGAATTCTCCGAAACCAGCATGGAGAAACCAAAAAAAGCAATATATTAGCCGTTTCAAAAGATAAGCCAATGACTTACCAAGCAAAGGAAGAACTTTTCAAAGAAATAGAGGGAATTCTTACAGACCAAGGATTTCAGGTTGTACAACAAGACCAGACACGCCCATGGGGCGGGTTTTTCGTCATTGAAGAATCACAGGCCCAGCAGTTTGCCAACACGTATTTCAACGGGATCGATGTGCAGGAGCTTAAGATATCCGGCAAGCTCAGCCCGAAAATCCTCGTGGTGGCCCCCGGTAAGCGTCTATCCTGGCAATACCATCACCGTCGCGCCGAAATCTGGCAGGTAGTACGCGGCGTCGTAGGTGTCGTAACCAGCGATACCGATGAAGAGCACGAACTGCAAATCCTGAATCCGGGTGATGTGATCCGGCTGAATCAGGGAGAGCGTCACCGCCTGGTAGGGTTGGATGAATGGGGAGTTCTCGCTGAAATCTGGCAGCATACCGATGCGGGCAACCCATCGGATGAGGATGATATCGTCAGGGTACAGGACGACTTCGGACGTTAAAAGACGCCCGCAATCCGGGCATACATTTCGGCCATGGCCGCTTGGTCTAACAGCCATTTAAGGGGCTTGGATTTCTGTCCGGCCCCTTTCCATTCCTGGCCAAACAGCCCCTCTTGGGATCGCGCATGTTCCCACGCATAATCCAGGCTTTCGCGGAACGCCTCCAGGTAAGACCGGTTGCCGTCAATGCCGAAGAGTTCGACATAGCCCCGCAGCATCACGGCAATGAACCAATTATTACTCCGTTTTAACAGCTTACGTGATTTTCCATCCCTCCCCGTAACATCTTCGAAAAAGAATCCGTAGCCGCTTTCCGCAATCCGCTGTGCATCTACCAGGTAGCTGCGATCTTCCGTTAAGCGGTATAACAATGCCGCTGCCTGCAGCATCTGCCCGCTGTTGTAGGGATATTTGTGCTTATCAACCTTTTCTTCGAGACTCACGTTGTCCCAATACAGCCCGTCTTCCGGATCCTGCAACCACTTTTTCGTCCAGGCGTACCATTCCCTGCCTTGGTGGAAGTAAAGGCTATCGCCCGTAGCTTCAAACAAGCGCAGTGCAAAGACGGCCGCAGGTGCATTGGAACAGGCGTTCTTAGATTCCTTCTTCTGTTCACACCAGTAGACCCCACCCCCCAGCAGAGCATCCTGCCCACTCGTTACAAATGCCCAGATTTCCTCCGCTTTCGTCAGGTATTCGTGGCGTCTGCTTTGGAGGTACAACTCAGCAAAATCAATCCCCAGCCAGATATTGTCATCGTAAAAGCGGTCAGAGAGTCCTTCCGAGCGGATATAAGAGGCGTAGGCGGCCGGTTGCCGGCTATCGTCATAATAGGCCTGTAAGCCCGGCAGTATGCGGCTGTCTATCAAACAGAGATACGCTGTATCACCCGTACGCTCGAAAAGCACATTGGCCGCAGAAAGCGTTCCTGAGAACGGCCAGAGGTAAGCGTAGGCATTTGTGGTCGAATTGGGATCACTAGCCAGGTAGTCAGCCCGATACGTGCGGTCATAGGGATAGTTTTCACGAAGTAAAAAAGTATGATCTACAGCATACTTCGCGTAAATCGTGTCCAATACAGTCTGTGCCCGATAAAGCTGCACGCGGTCGGCAGACGCGTATTCCTGACACAAACCTTGTGCCGGCTGAAAGACGGCAAGATTTCCGATCAAACAGGCCGAGTAAACAATTGAACGTATCCGCATATTCGCTAAGCTATTATTTCCGGCAGTTACAGATTTCCTTTTTTCATTTCATCCATGGCGTAATTTGCGGCCCTTGCTGTAAAAGCCATGTACGTCAGTGTCGGGTTTTGTGTAGACGTAGACGTCATGCAGGCCCCGTCGGTGACGAATACATTTTGGCAGGCATGCAACTGGTGCCACTTATTCAACAATGAGGTTTTCGGATCATGCCCCATACGCACCCCACCCATTTCGTGAATGTCGTTGCCCGGTCTCCGGTTGTCGTCGCGCGTCTGAATGTTGGTAAAACCTGCCTTTTCGTACATCTCGGTCATCTGTTCATAATAATCTTGTCGCATCTTCCGATCGTTTTCGTCGTAATCTATCGAAATACGCAGCAATGGAATGCCCCATGCATCTTTTTGATTGGCATCCAGGCTCACGAAATTATCTTCTTTCGGAATAGTTTCCGCCATCATGTGCGAATGTACACGCCACGTACCCAGTTTGGCATTCAGCATGCCGTCTTTCAACGCGCTGCCTACACCCGACGTGTCCCGTATTTCGGCACGGCCGGCACCGAAACCGGCTGCCCAACCACGCAGGAAATCCGTCTCTTGCCGATACACATTCCGAAAGCGGGGAATATATCCCCCACCAGCCGGGTTACGGCCATCGGTACGGTATTGCAGCAATCCGTCGTATTCGGCACCAATGGTAGCCGTATAGTTATGGAATGCGACATATTTACCCATGAGGCCGTTATCATTTCCCAGACCCTGCGGAAACCGGTTGGAAACGGAATTCAGCAAAATCAGGTTGGTATTCAAAGCCGAGGCATTCACAAAAATCACCTTCGCAAAAAATTCCATTTCTTCCTTTGTATTGGCATCAATTACCTTAACGCCGGTCGCTTTGCCCTTGGTTTCATCGTAAAGGATGGAGTGCACCACCGAATGGGGCCGCAATGTGAGGTTGCCCGTTTTCTGCGCCCAGGGGATGGTCACCGCATTGGCACTGTAGTAGCCGCCAAATGGGCAGCCCCGCTGGCAGAGTACCCGGTTCTGGCACTGTACCCTACCCTGCTCAATGTGGATAGGGTTGGGTTTTGACAGGTGTGCGCACCGTGCGCTGATTACGTGACGGTTTTTATAGTGTTTCGCTACTGACTTGCTGAAGTGATCTTCCACGGCATTGAGCGGGAATGCAGGTAAATGCTCACCGTCGGGCAATTCCGGAATCCCGTCGTTGTTGCCCGACACGCCGACGAATCGTTCCACATAACTGTACCAGGGTGCAATATCTTTATACCGGATGGGCCAATCGACGGAAAACCCGTCACGCGCTGGTCCTTCGAAATCAAAGTCGCTCCAACGCTGCACCTGCCTGGCCCATAAAAGAGATTTGCCACCCACCTGGTAGCCGCGTATCCAGTCAAAATCTTTCACCTGGATATACGGATGCTCATCGTCCTTTACGAAAAAATGCTTCGAATCCTCCCGGTAGTTATAACAACGGTTTGCAATGGGATTCTTTTGCTTGTCTTCATACGGCATTTCCAGCCGGTGTTCAAATTCGTAGGGATATAGGTTGGTGGTTGGGTAGTCTTTCACGTGTTCCACGTTACGCCCCCGTTCCAGCAGCAAGGTCTTTAATCCTTTTTCCGTAAACTCTTTGGCAGCCCAGCTGCCACTTGCACCGGAGCCGATCACAATGGCATCAAATGTCCGTTCCTTAATACTGTCTATCGCTAAATTTGCCATGAAATATACGTTGTTTGTTTAGTTTCCGTGATCGACGCTATACCTGGGCGTATCCGTTGTACCTGCCGGGTACAAGCTCATATTTCACCAGGTTGGTCATCACATACTGGGAGTTCAGGTAGCCCTGAATGGCCCTGCGTTTGGTAATGGAGAAAAACTGTTTGATGTCTTCATCGGTGCTTTCACCGATTTTACCGAGCAACCCGGTGCGGCTATCCGCATCGGCAACAACAAATTCATTGCCCAGTTCCTGCTTGGACCAATCCGAAAATGCCGACAGTCCCTTTGTAAATTGTTCCTGCTCTTCCGGGGTATGGCAGTCATCGACCATCTTCAGGACAAAGAGATGCAGCAGCAGCTCCTTGCCTCCGGGTGTATCGGTGGCGGGAATCAGGGTTTCTGTCAGCTCGGCGAGCAGTTGCTCGTTATCCTCACTGATTGAGAGATTCGTCAAATCGATACTGGCTTTTCCAGATTCCCGGAAACAAGCCGGGAGTACCAAGGTACCTCCAGCGATGTATAAGAGTGTGCGCACAGCCGCTCTACGGTTCATCATCCTTCGCTAAACTTTAATTTTCAATATTACGAAACCGTAATGACTTTCAGAAATCACACAGTGAAATGATTAAACCGAATTTGCGAACTCTTGAACACCTTTTCGGCAAATAACTGTAAAAAACCATGACAGTTTTATCACCCATAAAAGGCTAACCGAGCTGAACGAGCTCATTTATGCCATTGAAAAATTTACATGCATAAATAATTAATAAGATAAAAATTATTTCTTTAAGTATTGTCCTTATGCTGGAGCCACAAATCTAAAAATTTCAAGTATTCACTACCCGCCAACAGCAATGCGCCTACTCCATACACATTTGTGCTTTCGTAAGCGGCGCCAACCGGTTTGTCACCAATGTTTTGCACGTAGCCCAGTTTGCCATCGGGATGAATACACGTTTGCAACATTGCCCAAGCTCGTTCTACCGGAGGCAAATAGGTTTCCGATGGCAGCAATCCGTTGTTGATTCCCCACAGTAATGCAAAGCAGAAGAAACCCGTGCCGCTTGACTCCTTCTCGGCGAATGTCTCCGGATCATACAATGATGCATGCCAACTGCCGTCAGGTTGTTGGATGGCGACAATCTTAGCGGCCATTTCCCGGAATTGCTGCTCGTACCGGGGCCGCGTGGGAAAGTCGGCGGGCATGATTTCCAGCATACGTGCCAATGCCGCCAGCACCCAACCATTGCCCCGCGACCAAAACACTTTCTTTCCGTTGGCCTCGTGGCGGTCAAAGAACCGGTTGTCCCGGAAATATAAACTATCAGCCTCGGAATACAGAAAGTCTGAGGTTTTCCACCACAACGAATCTGCTTTTCTTAGATAACTATCATCGCCCAACGCCCGGCTTAGCAACGCTAAAGAAGGGGCGCCCATGTACAGTGCATCGCACCACGCCCACTCACCACGATGCGTCAGCTCCCTTGAGATTTCCAGCGACTCGTCAAATGGTTTGGCCACGATGGTATCTGCCAGCGCTTTCCATTTCGCAATCATTTTTTCCTCACCATGTTCTATATACATGGCCGTATATAGCTGTGCAATGCAATAGTCATCGGCAAACAGGCGGATTGGGCCTGTGTTCCATCCGCATTGTTCGCCAATGCTGTACAAAAAACGATCATACCGGGGATTGGCATTGACCTGTTTGAATGCGATCATCCCCGTGTAGAATGCACCATTTTCCCATTCCGTGAGTGGCAGTTTGATAATCCTGCCTGCTTCGTATTCGTCAATCTGCCAATTGGCTACTTTCGCAAGTACTGTCTGGATTTCCGAAGCGTGTTCCGCCGGTATATCCTGCCCCCGGGCTGTGATTGTAAGTACAAAAAAACAATAAATTCCAGCAAGGTTCTTCATACTTGATTACGTTTGTAACGTATACACCTGTTAATGGATGTTCCCGCTTCATCGCCTGTTGGAAACACAAAATTGATTTCGGTATTTCCATTACCTCCGTCGCTCTTGGCCCGCCGGGTAATAATTGAAGCAAGCATTCATAGCCTCCTTTTTACGATGGATTGGCCGACTGTTATCCACCATAAAAAAAGCTGCCTGAAAGGGCAGCTTCAATGAAAACCAATCCAATTGACTTTCTGTTAGATGAGCTTTACGTTCACCGCATTCGGACCTTTTTTGCCTTTTGCGATTTCAAAAGACACATCGTCTTTCTCACGAATTTGGTCAATCAGACCTGATACGTGAACGAAAACATCCTCACCGCCACCAATCGGAGTGATGAAGCCGAAACCTTTGGTCTCATTGAAGAATTTTACTACGCCTTCTTGCATTGTGGTATAAAAATAAAAAATTAAATAATAGCGAAGCTACGCATTATTTATGCCAAAAACATTGGAAACTAAAAAATTCTTTTTTTGTAACCCCTCCTGACGGTAAAGGCTTTAAGAATATAACTACACTTTTTTTAAAACAGCTTATGGAATTTTCCCTCCTGTAGCATCCGTGGGGCACAATGCGTCCATATCCTGTATAATGTGGCGCAATTTTAGTTAAGTTTGCGCAAGCACATTGAGGGACATTAATTTCTAACAGCATGATTCGTAGCATCTTCTCTTTTGTTTTGGTCTTTTCCATCACAACCGCCATGGCACAAAAACAAACACCTCCCGCTTCATTTGAAAAAGAATGGCAGCTGATCGATTCCCTCATTGAAAAAGGACGTCCGCAATCGGCAGCAGAAATTGCCCAAAAGATAGTAACCACGGCGCAGCAAAAGTCTGACGCCCCAAATGCCATCAAAGCACAACTCTTTTTGATGGGCGTAGACGAAACCGTACAAGATGACGCAACAATACACAATATCCGGAAGATTGACTCGCTCATCCAAACAAGCCAGGGTGTGGAAAAAGCACTTTGGCAAAGTATCAACGGCGAATTGTACTGGCAGTATTACCAACGCAACCGCTGGTCGATATTGAGCCGGACACCCCTGGCTGGAGAGCCGCCGGCTGACCTTGCAACCTGGGACGCAGCGACCCTGATTCACAAAGCAAGCGAGCTGTATCAGGCATCCATACTGGAAAATGAACTACTGAAGAAGATACCGGTAGCACATTATGCCCCCGTCATCGCCAAAGGCGAAAACACCCGGCATCTGCGCCCTACGCTATACGATTTCCTTGCATTCCGCGCAATTGATTTTTTTCAAAACGATGAAAAAGATGTCATAAAGCCAGCTTACCAATTCCAGATTGATGGCACCCTATGGTTTGAACCCGCAAAGCGGCTCGCTGATGTGAAGGTAAACCCTGCACATCCGGAGGCACTGCATTTCCGCGCGCTGCATACGTACCAACAGTTGCTGGATTTCCACCTTCCTGACGCACAACCCGACGCACTCATCGATGCCGACCTCCAACGGCTTGCTTTTGTCCATCAATATTCGATACATCCCGACAAGGACAGTTTGTATCTACACGCTTTGCAGGCCTTGGAAAAACAGTATCCAAACGCACAGGCAAGTGCACAGGTTTCTTATACAACCATCCGGTTTCTGTACGACAACCGGTCAACCGATCCACAGCAAAAAACGGATCTCCCCGCGCTTAAAAATCGGCTGGAGGCCCTTATTGCACGTTTTCCGAATACCGAGGGAGCAGCAAATGCTTCGAGCCTCATGCAACAACTTACAAACCCTTCCCTCTCCGCTCAGACGGAAGAAGTAGTGCTTCCCGATGAAAACAGTAAGGCATTGCTTACGTATCGGAATCTGGATAAGGTATATATCCGCCTGTATAACACGGTACCGCCAGTAAACTTCCCGCAAATCGGATTGAACGACGAGCAGCGCGAGCACTTACTGCGTACCAAACCGATCCGGTCCTGGGAACACACACTTCCTGCCGCGGGGGACCATTACGAACATCGTGCGGAATTAAAAATAGATCCCCTGCCCGTGGGCGCATACGTATTGGTGATTTCAGCAACACCCGATTTTCAGCACACAAAAAATATCCTGCACGCTACCTCTTTTCAAGTGTCTGCCATCAGCATGGCAACTCATCCTACCGAAAACGGCACATGGCTGTTTACCCTGCACCGTAAATCGGGGATGCCGCTGCGTGGTGCTACAGTCACCTATTGGGAGAACCAATGGGATAACCGTAAAAGGGAATATAAATATACCAAGCTGAGCAAAACAAAAACGGATGAAGATGGCAAAGCATTGATTTCTCCCAAACAGGTGGCGCTTATTACGATCGCCCACCATAACGATTCCCTGCAATTGCCCGGCCATTACTATTCGTTCCGTAAGGATGGCAACGAACCCAAAACCAGTGATCATCTCTTTTTCTTTACCGACCGTTCCCTCTATCGCCCCGGTCAAACGATCCACTTCAAGGGCATCTTCGTACAGCAGGGCATTAAAAGCAAAACCAATAAGGTGTTGCCCAATAAACAAACGACAATAACCTTATACGATGCCAACGGTCAGGAAGTGACTTCAACAGACCTGACTTCCAATGAATACGGTTCTTTCTCCGGTACATTTATCGCACCGGAGAACGGTATCACCGGGCAGATGCGCCTCGGCAATGAACTGGGTTCCGCTTATTTCTCTGTGGAAGAATACAAACGGCCGAAATTCCAGGTACAGTTCGACTCGCTGAAAGCGAACATCGCGCTCGGCGAAGCCGTAACGGTCAAGGGGAGAGCCCAAGCCTACGCCGGAAACAACATCGATGGTGCAGAAGTCCGCTACCGGGTAGTAAGGCATGCACGCTTCCCTTATTTTTGGGCATTTTACCGTTGGGGGCAGCCCAATTCTCCGGAAATGGAAATTGCCAATGGTACGCTGACCACCGATGCCGAAGGTACATTTGAAATCCCGTTCACCACCATACCCGATAAGCAACTCAATCCGGATACCCGGCCAATATTTACCTATACCGTGTATGCCGATGTAACGGATGTCAATGGTGAAACACAGAGCGGCAATCAAAGCGTCCACGCGGGCTATCGCTCCCTGCAGATCGTGGCGTCAATAAATGAGCACCTCAACCGTAATCAGCCGGAAAAATTGGCCATCAGCACCGAAAACCTCAACGGTGTCCCGACACCTTCGGACGTTTCCATATCCATCCGTCCGCTGCAATTTCCGGGAAAACTTTACCGGAAACGATTGTGGGAAAAACCCGACCAGTACCTGATGTCCGAAGCGGAATTCCGGGCCGCATTCCCAGACGATGAATATGGCGATGAAGCAGATTACCTCCAATGGTCCGAAGGGGAAGCCACCTGGGACACCTCCATCCATACGGCCACAACTCATGAGGTGGTGCTACCGTCCAACGGCTGGAAACAGGAAGGTTGGCATGTAATCGAACTGCGCGCAAAGGATCCACAGGGCAACGAAATCATCGAAAAAAAATACACCTACGTACTGGATCCCGCCTCGGAAATGAGACCACAGGAGCCCTTGCTCGTGTATACAAATAAAACCTCGCTGGAACCCGATGAGTCGTTGGAGATGGTGGTAAAAACAGGGCCGGACAGTACATATGTATTGGAAACCAGCACCGACATTACTCCGGAATTTACGGCCTTCACTTCTTCGCAGCGGATCAACCGCCTGTTAACGGAAAAAGACCGGGGTGGAATTGATTTCTCGTGGTTGTATGTGCATAATAACCGTGTTTATCAAGGCAGGCAACGGATTACAGTTCCCTGGTCCAACCGCGACCTCCAGTTGGAATGGGCTACCCACCGGGATAAGTTGCTGCCGGGTGAGGCGGAGGAATGGCGATTGACGATCAAAGGCAATAAGAAAGAGGCGGTTGCAGCGGAGCTGCTGGCGGGCCTATACGATGCATCCCTGGATGCACTGAAATACCATGGATGGCAACGACCTACATTGGCAAGAGCTAATAACTTAACCGGGAATTGGAATGCCAATCCGGGATTTGGAAGATCCATCGGAAATACCTGGCTTGATAACCTACAAGAGGTCGTTCCGATTTCCTTCAATAAGCGATACGATGCGTTGGATGGTCTGGCCAGCCTGATTTATCCGGTTCGGCAACAGCTGATACTCCGTGGCATTTCCGGTCGCGTATACGGAGCAGCGGCTCCACAGGCAAGTACAGGCATTGCGGATGCAGCCTTGGAAGAAGTGGTCGTAGTAGGCTACGGAAACCAGAAAAAGGAAAGTGTTACCGGCTCCGTCGAAACGGAAGCCGCCGAACCGGCGGACGCTTCTGCCAAACAGGCGAGAGACGAAATCGAAACAGCTCCACCTGTACGAACCAATTTACAGGAAACGGCTTTCTTCCTTCCCCACCTCCAAACGGATGCAGATGGAAACGTAACCTTCAAATTTACCCTACCTGAGGCCCTCACCGAATGGAAGTTCATGGCCTTTGCGCATACAACGGATTGGAAAACGGGTTACCTGCAAGGTGAAATAAAAACGCAGAAAGATTTGATGGTGATGCCTAATCTGCCACGTTTTCTACGTCAGGGCGACGATGTCCGCATCAGCAGCAAAATCAGCAACATCAGTGCGGGCGACCTACAGGGGATAGCCAACCTGCAATTATTGGATGCGGCAACTCTTGAACCCTTAACCGGTTTCAGTGAAACCCTTATTCAAAAAGAATTTACGGCCCGTGCCAATCAAAGTACCACCGTCGACTGGGTGATCCACATTCCCGAAAATCACATCAACCCGGTCGTGGTCCGCATTACCGCCAAAGCCGGCAACTTTACCGACGGCGAAGAAAATACACTGCCTGTCATCACCAACCGCATGTTGGTAACGGAAACGCTGCCGCTACCCGTACGGGGCAATGAAACCAAAACCTTTACGCTCGAAAAACTGACTGACCAACCCAGCAATACCTTGGTAAACCATGCCCTGACGGTGGAGTTTACCGGAAATCCCGCCTGGTATGCCATACAGGCATTGCCCTACCTGATGGAATATCCGTACGAATGTGCAGAACAGGTGTTCAACCGGTTTTATGCAAACGCACTGGCTGCGCACATCGTGGGGCAATCGCCAAAAGTTAAGGCCATCTTTGACCAGTGGGCAACCCGCGATACGGCAGCGCTACTATCCAACCTGGAGAAAAACCAGGAATTGAAATCGGCGCTGCTGGAAGAAACTCCCTGGGTGATGGAGGCCAAGAATGAAACCGAGCAAAAACACCAGATCGCCCGATTGTTTGAAAGCCATAAGCTGGCAAAGGGATTGCAACAAAACCTTTCTAAACTAGGCGAAATGCAATTGCCGGAAGGTAGCTTTCCCTGGTTCCGGGGAATGATGAGCGACCGTTACATTACGCAGTACATTGCCACGGGCATTGCCCGTCTTCGCCACCTTGGTGTTGAGGCTGCCTCTTCCGAAGCGGCAACGGAGATACTGACAAAAGCAATGGATTACCTCGATCGGCAGATTCAGGCCGACTATGACAACCTGTTGAAGAACAAAGCAAAATTGGCCGACCAGCACATCAGCTATCCTCAGGTTCAATACCTTTACCTGCGCAGCTTCATCAACAACCCGGCTATACCCAAAGAAAGCCAAATGGCATATGATTATTATGTTACGCAGGCCGTAGCATTCTGGCCCCAATTTAACCCTTACTTAAAGGGGCAGCTTGCCCTTGCCTTGCATCGTGGTAACAACTCAGAAGCCGCAGCCGAAATCATGACTTCTCTTCGTGAAACTGCCATTCACAACGACGAACTGGGTATGTATTGGAAATCCATGCCCCGTGGATACTGGTGGTATGAGGCCCCCATCGAGGCACAGGCGTTGCTGATCGAAGCCTTTGCAGAAGTGACTCAAGACACCCAAGCGGTGGATGACCTTAACGTATGGTTGATCAAGCAAAAACAAACCCAATATTGGAATACCACCAAGGCTACTTCCGATGCCATCTACGCGTTGCTTTTGCACGGTAGCGACTGGCTGGTCAATGAGCCGGTGGTAACGCTCTCGCTCGGCAAGGAAACCATTCGGTCTACCGAGATAAATACCGAAGCGGGCACGGGTTACTTCAAAAAGCGCTATGAGGGCGATGCCATCACGGCCGACATGGGCAATATTTCCGTAAAGGTGGAACAAGCCCAAAACGAAGGGGTAGCTTGGGGTGCCGTCTATTGGCAATATTTTGAAGACCTGGATAAAATCACCGGAGCGGAAACGCCGCTACGCCTGCACAAGCAGCTTTTCATCGAACGCAACAGCAGCAACGGGCCGGTATTGGAAAAAATCACTTCCGATAATCCGCTAAAAGTAGGCGATAAGGTTACCGTTCGTATCGAATTGCGGGTAGATCGCGACATGGAGTACGTCCACCTGAAAGACATGCGGGCGGCTTGCTTTGAACCCATTAACGTGTTGAGCGGCTACCGTTACCAAGGGGGGCTGGGATACTATGAGAGCACGCGCGATGTGGCAACCAACTTCTTTTTTGACTACCTGCGCAAAGGAACTTATGTGTTTGAATACCCTGTATTTGTTTCGCAAGTGGGCAATTTCTCCAATGGCATCAGCACCATCCAGTGCATGTATGCTCCGGAGTTCAGCAGCCACAGCGAGGGAATCCGGGTAACCGTACAAGAATAAAGAGAGCAAAAAAAAGACTCAGATGGCCATAGATACCGCCAAAAGGTTCGATCGGATTGTCAATATCTACATCCAGCTACAATCCAAGCGCGTAGTAAAAGCGCAGGAGCTTGCCGACCGATTCGGCGTGAGCCTGCGTACTATTTACCGGGACATCCGCAGTCTGGAGCAGGCAGGTGTCCCCATTTTCGGTGAAGCAGGCGCTGGCTACAGCATTGTGGAGGGATACCGATTGCCACCGGTGCTGTTTACGAAAGAGGAGGCACTTAGTTTTGTGGGGGCACAGAAGCTGATGGGAAAATTCATGGACCAGAAGCTGCAAGAACATTACGAAGCCGCGCTGTACAAGATCAAAGCAGTACTCCGGATCACGGAAAAGGATTGGCTATCCAATATCGAGTCGAAAATTGTGATGGCTAAGCCGAGTTACGAAATTTTCAATGCCGATGTTCCCCATGCATTAAGCACGATCTTCGAAAGCATTGCACGGCGTCTCCAGGTTACATTGTCTTATAAGGGCCTGCGCGACGAACTGCCGCAGCAACGGGTAATTGAACCCGTAGGCATGTTCCACGAAATGAACTATTGGTACATCTATGCGTATTGCCATACGCGCAAAGCGTATCGCCAGTTCCGTGCAGACCGCATTACCCAGTTGTGGTTAACGGGCGAGTCATTCACCCAGGAACATCCGCCGTTAGGTCAATTCATGGAGGAACGGGAGCAGGCCCGCAATCAAACCCCTAAAACAACGGTCCGCATCCACGTAACGAAAGATCTGGCCCCCTACCTGAAATGGCAACGTGGCCACTACGGCTTTGTAGCTGAACGCGATTGCGGACCACACCTGGAAATGGAATTTGAAACGCATGACGTCCACGATGAGTTTCCCCGCTGGCTGCTGATGTTTGGCGACGGCACACAGGTGATCGAACCGGACAGCCTGCGTCAGCGCATCGCCAAAATCCTTAAAGCCGCGGCCGCTAATTTTTGCTAAGCCACGGCGTCTCCAGCCTGGTTTTAGCGCTCCCAGAAAAACGGAGGCTGGATTCCCAGCGCACGGAGGTACACATACCCCTGCGCACGGTGGTGAATTTCGTTATCGATGAAATACAGAATGTTTTGGATGATCGGGAAATTGTACTGCCCGAAAAGATTAAACGACACGTGAAAGTCTGCCTCCGGAATCTGATCGAAAAGCGCGTCGATATGCGGTGTAGCTTCGTCCCACCGAAGCAACAATTGCGCTTTCGTTTTGATATCGGGCTGGCTTTCTTCGTAATCACTTTCGGTGCGGTCCACGATGCCCTGCAAGCCCGGAACCGCTATCGCCAACATTTCTTTAGCCAAATCTGCAAACGGCCGCATCCCCCCTACCGAAAAGGTAAACAATTGATCCCCGGGAAATGCCTCGATTACCTTACGTGTCAGTCTGCGGTGTCCTTGCCAATGATTCAATAACTCCGCTTTACTTAAAATTTGTGAAGTACCCATAATTTGATGTTTTTGATCCATGACACAAAGAAACCACCCAAGGATGACAACAGTTTGTCAGCAACCTTCAAAGAAAAAATCAACAAAATTCCGTATAATTGCGTGGCTTTTATATGGGCATAGCCATTCAACGACTCGCATGTACGGTCTGATGTCTCATGTCTGATGTCTCATGTCTAATAGCTAAAAAAAATGACTGCATACAACGAAGATAGTATCCGTTCGCTCGACTGGAAAGAACACATCCGTCTGCGCCCGGGAATGTATATTGGCAAATTGGGCGATGGTTCCGCCTATGACGACGGTATCTATGTGCTGCTCAAAGAAGTGGTAGACAATTCCATCGACGAGTTTGTCATGGGCGCTGGCAAGACCATCGAAATCACCGTAAACGAACATAAAGTGTCCGTACGCGATTATGGACGCGGCATTCCAATCGGCTCCGTGGTCGATGTGGTTTCCAAAATCAATACCGGAGGAAAGTACGACAGCAAGGCATTCCAGAAATCAGTAGGCCTTAACGGTGTGGGTACCAAAGCGGTAAATGCACTTTCCACTTCCTTTGTGGTGCAATCCTACCGCGATGGCAAGACCCGTATCGCCGAATTCAGCAAAGGCGAATTGGTTAAAGACGAAGAAAAAACCACTACCCAGCGGAACGGAACGGCGGTAACGTTCTATCCCGACGACAGCATTTTCCGTAATTACCATTACCGGTTGGAGTTTGTGGAAAACATGATCTGGAATTATGTGTTTCTCAACTCGGGCCTGACCGTCAATTTTAACGGGCAGAAATTTGTTTCCGAAAACGGCCTGAAAGATCTTCTTGAGCGTAACATTGACACTGAGTCGATGCGCTACCCCATTATCCACCTCAAAGGAGACGATATTGAAGTGGCCATCACGCACGGCCAGCAATACGGAGAGGAATATTATTCGTTCGTGAACGGGCAACATACCACGCAGGGAGGCACACATCAGGCGGCATTCCGGGAAGCGGTGGTCAAAACCGTCCGTGAATTTTATAAAAAGGATTTCGATGCTTCCGATATCCGTGCCTCGATTATCGGAGCAATCGCCATTAAGGTACAGGAGCCGGTATTCGAATCTCAGACTAAAACCAAATTAGGATCCCAAAACATCGGCCCCGAAGGGCCTACCGTACGTACTTTTATCAATGACTTCGTCAAAAAGGCGCTGGACGATTACCTGCACAAGCATTCGGATACGGCCGAAGCCCTGCAAAAACGTATCCTGCAGTCCGAGCGTGAACGCAAAGACATTGCCGGCATCAAGAAATTGGCCAACGAACGGGCTAAAAAAGCCTCGCTGCACAACCGGAAACTGCGTGACTGCAAAATCCATTACGGAGAAAATCACGAATTGGCTCAGCAAACCACGCTATTTATCACCGAGGGCGATTCTGCGAGCGGTTCCATCACCAAATCGCGCGACGTACAGACACAAGCGGTATTCAGCCTCAAAGGCAAGCCGCTGAATGCATTCGGCCTTACCAAAAAGGTGGTGTATGAAAATGAAGAATTCAACCTGTTGCAGCACGCCCTCAACATTGAAGACGGATTGGATGGATTACGCTACAACAACATCGTTATTGCTACGGACGCCGATGTCGATGGAATGCACATCAGGCTGTTATTGATGACATTCTTCCTCCAGTTTTTTCCGGACCTGGTCAAGGCAGGCCATGTGTCCATCCTGCAAACCCCCTTGTTCCGTGTACGTAATAAAAAGGAAACCATCTACTGCTACAGCGATGAAGAGCGGCAGCGCGCCATACTGAAACTGGGTGGTAAACCGGAAATTACCCGCTTTAAAGGGTTAGGAGAAATCTCACCGGAAGAATTTGGATTGTTTATCGGTAAAGACATGCGGCTGGATCCCGTCATTCTTTCGAAAGAGCAGAAAATCATCCAATTGCTGGAATATTACATGGGCAAAAATACGCCGGACAGACAAAAACACATCGTTAATAACCTACGCATCGAAGTAGACATTGCGGAAGAACAAAAAACAGCAGAAGAGGAGCTTGTAGCTTGACAATACAATGACGAACCAAACCCTTATTCTTATTCAATGCCGCGACGCCGTTGGCTTGGTGGCCACTATATCAAATACCGTCGCAAATCATAACCTTAACATTGTCACCATGCGGGAATACGTGGATGAAGCGGCTAACCGCTTTTATGTACGTATCGTGTGTGCCGGCGAGGCGGAAGAAAGCGACCGGCTCACCGCGGACTTAACCGCTGCATTGCCCGAAGGGGCCACCGTTGTGGTAAATCCGCCACAGCAAAAACGGCTGGCAGTCCTGGTAACCAAGGAACATCATTGCTTGGGAGACATCATTGTCAGGCACTTTTTCAATACCCTGGCGGCAGAAGTTTGCTGTGTGGTGGGCAACTATGATATATTACGCGGGTTTACCGAACGGTTTGACATCCCCTTCCACTACGTCAGCCACGAGGATAAATCAAAGGAGCAATTTGAAGCCGAGCTGGCAGAAACCATAGAGACCTATCAGCCCGACTACCTTGTTCTTGCTAAATTCATGCGCGTTCTTTCTCCTGATTTCGTGGCACACTATCCCGGGCGGATCATCAACATCCACCATTCCTTCCTCCCGGCATTTATTGGCGCCAACCCGTATAAGCAGGCGCACGCAAGAGGGGTAAAACTGATCGGTGCTACGGCCCACTTCGTGACCGACGATCTTGATCAGGGCCCCATCATCGCACAGGATATTAAGCCCGTGAATCACAGCTTTACGGTAAAAGACATGGTACGGGCGGGAAAAGAGGTAGAAAAATCCGTACTCAGCAAAGCACTTCGAATGGTCATCGAAGACCGGGTAATCATCACCGGGAACCGGACGGTGGTGTTCGAGTAGCTGTGCGGAATTTACCAAAAACCCCTAAAGGCAACTTACTACCTGCGGATGCTTGCAGGTAAAGTTCCCCCGTTTCCAGGTTTTGCGCATCCGGCATGGCTGATTTAACCAAGTTTTCCACGATTACGGAGGAAAATCCCAATGAATAGGTATTGAGGATCAGGAAATGTTCCTGGGGGTCCAGCAATTGAACGACATCCCGCATCATTTCCGCGATATGGTCTTCCAGTTTCCACTTTTCCCCCTTCGGGCCGTGCCCATACGCCGGAGGATCAAGAATGATCCCCTGATACCGGTTTCCTCGTTTGAGTTCTCGCCTTACAAATTTGAGTGCATCTTCCACGACCCACCGGATATCGGCAAGTCCCGACAGTTCCTGGTTTTCGTTCGCCCAGGTAACCACCTGCTTGATGGAATCCACATGTGTCACATCGGCCCCCGCGGCCCGCGCAATTAATGACGCCCCGCCGGTATAGGCAAAAAGATTTAACACTTTGGGTTGTCTCGCAGAGAATGACTGAAGGGTCTCCGAAATGTAATCCCAATTCACGGCCTGCTCGGGAAAAACCCCCACATGCTTAAACGAGGTCAGTCCCAGCCGGAATTGAATGGCAACTTCCGGATTTTGATACCGAATGTGCCAGCGATCGGCTAGTCTGGGATTCTTTTTTATCCAATCGCCGCTGGTTGCCGATCGCCCCCGGAAACGGATATCGTGCCGCTTGGTCCACTCCGACTCACTCAGTCCTTTCGGCCATACGGCCTGTGGTTCGGGGCGGATCAGTATGACGTTGCCAAAGCGTTCCAGCTTTTCGAAATCACCGCAATCGATTAGCTCATAGTCTTCCCAATGCTGGGGAGTAAGAAGTTGGATGCTGTTTGCCAAAATACGCGTTACTTTCAGGCAAAGGTGCTATGTTTAGAGCGTAAAAACAAGGAAGTAAGTGAAAATGGTCAATAGTAAGAAACACCTCTTAGCGTCCATATTCAGCAAGGCCACGTATACGGATGCCTCCTTGAGCCGACTTTCGGTCCGCTTCGAAGGTCTCGATACGATATGCGGTCGACCCACCCTTACGATCGAACGAAATCGCTGCCGATTTAATCACTTCCGGCCATATGATCGAGTGGGAAGGATCATTGACCAAGGTCCCGTTTACAAACACTTCCTTACTGGAACCGCGCTGGTAATTCTTAAAACGCTTGCGCAGATACCGGTCTAATGTAACCACCTTCTTAATCCTTCCGGCGGTATATATTTTGACCGCCCCAAGTTCTTTGTCAACTTCCACTCTTTCAATCTCCTTCGGGTTAAGCGAATCTACAGGGCCAAAGATTTCGCGGTCATTCAGGAAGATGCGCGGTGCAGTAGGTTTGTCGGCTTTCTGCACGGCATCTACCTGAGCAAAAACCGGCATCCGATCCATAACGTAACCAGTAACAGAAAAAATCTTTTCATCGTCATCCGCGTTCGATCTTAAAACCGCTCCTTGGCCGCTTTCATAAAAGGGCTCGCAAAAACGAAATTATTCAACTCTTCCACATCCGTGTGGGCTATTTCCTTGTTTGATCCCTCCCACCATTTCTGGCCTTTGTAGAGAAAGAGAATGTATTCCCCGATTCCCATTACCGAGTTCATATCGTGTGTTACGACAACCGTAGTACACTGATACTCCGCGGTCAACTCAGCGATCAATTCATCAATTAGAATGGACGTTTCCGGATCAAGCCCCGAATTGGGTTCATCGACAAACAGATATTTGGGACTCATGCTGATCGCCCGGGCTATGCCCACACGCTTCTTCATCCCTCCGGAAAGTTCCGCCGGATAGAGTTTATTGCGGCCTGCCAGATTTACCCGCTCCAAGCAGAAGTTGGCCCGGTCTATCTTTTCACTCCGGCTCATGTCGCTAAACATTTCCAGCGGAAAGATAATGTTCTGCTCGACGGTCATCGAATCAAACAGCGCCGAATTCTGAAACAGCATCCCGATTTCCTTCCGGATGGGAATCCGTGTTTCGAAGTCCATCCGTGTAAAATCTTCCCCGTTATACAGCACTTTTCCCTGCTCGGGAGCATGCAAGCCTACCATACACTTCAGCAAGGTGCTTTTGCCCGAACCCGAACCACCAATGATCAGGCTGATTTTACCCGGCTCAAAGTTGGCATCGATGCCTCTCAATACATGGTTGTCGCCAAACGATTTATGGATATTTTGAACTTCTATCATATGAAGTAACGGTAAAAATGGCTAAAGCATCAACGCGGTCACAATATAGTCGGCCACCAAAATGGAAATACAGCTGATTACCACGCCACGTGTACTGGCTTGCCCCACTTCCAGTGCCCCGCCCCTTACATAAAACCCCTTAAAAGCCGAAACGGAAGTGATAATAAACCCAAACACAAACGCTTTTACCAACGCCACAGCCACCGTATAACCGATAAATCCATCTGTAATTCCGTTAATATAATCTGCAGGGGTAACAGCGCCCGAAAGTGACCCTCCGGCAAGTCCCCCCACCAGCGCAAGAAAAATCGACATAATCACCAATACGGGTATCATGGTGATGCCGGCCAGTATTTTGGGAAGAATCAGGTAACCGGGTGCGTTAATGCCCATAATTTCAAGTGCATCGATCTGCTCGGTTACGCGCATGGATCCGATTTGAGAAGATATGGACGAACCTACCTTTCCCGCCAAAACCAATGCCGTAATTGTCGGGCTCAGCTCCAGTATACTGGAATCGCGGTTGATCTGCCCAATGACCGAGGTAGGGATCAAATCTGAAACCAGCTGAAAAGCAATCTGCATGGTCATAACGGCACCGACAAACGTCGAAATAATGGCAATGAGGCCTAAGGAACCTACACCGATTTCATTCATTTCGTGAATGATTTCTTTCCAATAAATATTCCACTTTTCGGGCCGCCTAAAGACTGCTTTCAGCAGTAATAAATATTGTCCGAAGTAGGTAAAAAACATAGTTACTGATCCAATGTTTACTTAAATGTACTACGCAATGACACGGCTAAATATACACCTTTTACGGATATGAACGAAAATAAGGGAATCATTGTTTGACCATCCCGCTAATAAACTTCTTAACTTTGACATCCAAACATGATAATCATGCCACTTTTAACAAATCAAACCGCACTGATTACCGGCGCAACGAAGGGAATGGGACTCGCCATCGCCGAAAAACTTGCGGAATGCGGCTGCAATCTGTTGGTTTCGGCACGCCATGCCGAAGCGCTTGAGGCGTTGAAAATCCGACTGGAAAAAAGCTATCCGGGTATTACGGTGCAGTACTTCACCTGTGATTTTGCAGACAGCGAGCAGCTTACCCGACTGATTCACTGGATAGAGCAGCAGATACTTCCGATAGACATCCTGGTTAATAACGTAGGCATATTCAGACCCGTTTCCCTGTTGGATGAATCCGACGAAGACTTCGATCTGCAGATGCGCATCAATTACCATACTCCTCATCGACTATCTCGGTCCATTGCCCGTAACATGTGCAAAAACGGTAAAGGTCACATCTTCAATATCAGCTCCATAGCCAGCAGAGAACCGGTTTCATCCGCCGGCACCTACACTGTAACAAAATATGCAGTAAGGGGTCTAACTCAGGTATTGCGGGACGAAGTAAGACCGCACGGCGTAAAGGTAACTGAAATTATACCCGGCTCTACATTGACTTCGTCATGGGAAGGCACCCCGGTTTCTGCCGACCGGTTTATAATGCCGGCAGACATCGCCACGGCGGTTGTAATGTGTTTACAGCTCAGCGCAGGTGCCCTTGTAGATGAAATTGTGATAAAACCTCAGTACGGTAACAGCTAAAAATGGATGGATCATGGAAAAGAAACTTCAACGGATACCCTACGAGGGGGCAGTAGCCGGTGTCTGCGCAGGATTGGGAGCTTATTTCGGAATAGACAAAACCTGGGTACGACTGGCATTTGTACTTAGCGTTTTCTTTTCAGGTTACATGGGGATCGGATTATTGGGACCGATTATTTACATCGTTCTGTGGATCGTCCTCCCCATTAAGACCTTCTCGTTGCCTCAAGACCCTTTTGATGTTGACTACCGTGCAAAAACGGATCAGGAATTTATGGCGCATGACCGCTATACACCGCCTTCTACCAACCAACGGGTTTCAAAAGACAGGTATATCGCCGGACTTATCCTGCTGGCAGTCGGCATATTTTTCCTGTTGCATCAACTGGATGTGTTTTATTGGCGGGATTTTGCACGCTACTGGCCGGTATTGATTATCCTTATGGGATTGGCAAGCATTGTGGGGGCCTTCAACAGCCGAAATCCCTCGTTTCAGAACAAGGAAAAAAGCGGCACAGACCCTGAACCAGAACCACCGGCAGATGACAGCAATGGAGAACCGTCATACACTAAATAAGTCAAGGTCATGAACAAAGAAAAATTGAGTTGGGGACTTATCCTACTGTTTGTGGGCGGTGTCCTGTTATTGAGCAATTTGGATGTCATTAATTTCTATTGGCGATCTGTATTCAGCATGTGGCCAGTTATCTTAATTGTCGTCGGTGTAAATCTGCTCGTACCCAGGCAGGGTATTGGAAGCGCCGTGTCCATTATCGTTACGATAGCTGCCCTGGCTTTTCTTACATACCGTGGCATGTTTCCACCGCATAACGATTGGTGGGGGTTCGACAATAAAAACTGGCATAGCGAAAAAGAACCCTCTTCAAAAGAAAGAAAGCAGCCGAACAGCCCCAGAGGTACATTTACACATGAATACGACAGTACCATTACGACTGCACACCTGACCATCAAAGGAGGAGCGGTAGCCTATGAGATTGAAGGCGCAACCGACAAACTGTTTAGTGCGGAATCTGCCAGTACCATTGGCACCCACTACCTGGAAACCACAACCAATGGCTCCGATGCGCAACTTTCCTTTCGGATGAAAGATCAGAAAAAAGGCAATTGGAACGGCGATGAAAACTGGGCTAAAATTAGCTTAAATACCAATCCAACCTGGTATATCAGTCTCGACATGGGGGCTGGCTCAGCAGAATTCGACCTGACGACATACAAAGTCGCCAGTCTGAATTTTAAAGGAGGGGCTGCCTCATTCGAAGCTAAAATGGGCATGCCTTTGGAGGAAACAGTCATCACCGCTGAATCTGGCGTAGCCAGTGTGGAAATTGAAATCCCGAAGGCTGCCGCATGCCGCGTTGTGGTCAAATCAGGTCTTTCTTCGCGGGATTTTCCCGGCTTCACGAAGCAGAGCGATGGCTCGTACACAACCGAAGGGTACGATCAGGCAAGCAATCGGTTCACCGTTAATCTTCACGGTGGGCTCAGCTCCTTCACCGTAAAACGGTACGAGTAGTGAATCCTTCGGATCGATATGAAGTAGTGGTTCAGGGGAAGCCAAAGGGGCCTTTTTCGCTGGATGAGCTCCGTGCGATGAACCTTCGCCCCACAGATTTTGTCAAACCCGTAGGCTATCCGGAATTCAAAGAGCTGCGGGAAATGGAGGCATTGAGCAAGGAACTGAACGTTGCCCACCAATCCACCTTGCCACAGTACTTCGCTTCGCTGGACATGCGTCTTTTGTCCACAGCCATCGATTACTTTTTTGCGTTTTGTGGCTATGCGGTCTTAGCAGCCATTTACCTTGGCGGCACATCGAACATGGAAACACGTATTCCCACACTCCTTATCGGTTTGGTACTTGTTCCTATTTTAAAGTTCCTAACAAGCGTGATCCTGGAAGGATCCAAGAAACAGGCTTCCATTGGCAAAATGTTGATCGGTGTAAAGGTAACAGACGAACAAGGTAAGCCTATCGGCTATGGCAGGTCAATCGCACGTAATCTTGCCAAACTGATCGGCATTGTAACGCTGGGAATCGGTTTCCTATCGGGCTTCTTTGACCGGAGACAGCAATGCCTGCATGATAAAATTGCAGGTACGTTGGTAATTAAGGATAGACTGATTTGATGGGGACGAACGACCTTCCGTGCGTCTATCCGCACCGACCCACCGTATCGCTTTTTATGCCACATGGGAGATCCTGCGGGACGCAGTGGGATGCACTACCAACCGTAGCAGGATCTCCAAGTGGCGAGGTTATTCACGCTTGTGTTTTTGTTTTCATCGGTATTCATGAACTCACTTCGTTCGGTTTGCCAACTTTTGCGGTCAAAAGTGGGATGCCTGTCCGGCATAGAGGACAAGAAAGCCCCACGCGCTAACGCCAAAAAGCTCTTGCGGCAACTGAGCAAAAAAAAGCCTCTGCAAATATTTAATCCTTATCTTTGTACCGGATATGGACACAAAAATCGGAAACATCCTACCGGGAGGGTATTGTAATTCGCTGACGGAATATTCCAGATGGCTTACCCGCGAAGTGGCCATCGGCGATGTGCCCTTGGGTGGCACCAACCCCATCCGTATTCAGAGCATGACCACGGTAGATACGATGGATACCATTGGCTCTGTGGAACAAACCATCCGCATGGTAGATGCGGGCTGCGAATATGTACGTATCACCGCGCCCAGCATCAAGGAAGCCTACAACTTGGCAGAAATCAAAAAAGAACTGCGAAAACGCGGTTACAACGTGCCGTTGGTTGCTGACATCCACTTTACCCCAAATGCAGCGGAGGTGGCTGCACGCATTGTAGAAAAGGTACGCATCAATCCCGGCAACTACGCCGACAAAAAGAAATTCGATCAACTGCACTACACGGAAGCAGCATATAAAGCCGAGTTGGAACGGATTTACACCAAATTTGCTCCACTCGTTAAAATTTGCAAAGAGTACGGAACGGCCATGCGAATCGGCACCAACCATGGTTCCCTTTCAGACCGCATCATGAGCCACTATGGCGATACTCCGGAAGGCATGGTTGAATCCGCCATGGAATTTATCCGCATTTGCGAAGATCTCAAGTATTACGACCTCGTCATTTCCATGAAATCCAGCAACCCGCAAGTAATGGTACGTGCATACCGCCTCTTGGTTGAAAAAATGGTAGACGAAGGCATGAATTATCCCCTGCATCTCGGCGTGACCGAAGCAGGAGATGGTGAAGATGGACGCATCAAATCGGCCGTCGGTATCGGCACATTGCTCGAAGATGGATTGGGCGACACGGTCCGCGTGTCACTGACCGAAGAACCGGAGTTCGAAGCCCCGGTAGCCATTGCAATGGTAAATAGGTACACAAAACGACAGCAGGAGGCAGCACGTCAAAAGGCAGAGAGCAACCCTATCTTGCCGGCCGCAATTCAACCCGTCATCAGACCTTATGTATCTGCCGAAACGAATGCATTCATCGGCGGTTCGTTGGTCCCCCGGGTAGTCATTGACATTTCGCGGACAACACTGAAGGATCCCGCCATTCTTACGGATGTGGGGTATAAATATGACTGGATGCTTGACAAATACCACATGGGCGAGCAGTCGGTGGATTTCGTCTATTTGGCCGACAAGCTCCCGTCATTCAACATGCCTGGAAACCTCAAACAATTGTATGATTACCCTACTTGGAAAACCCTTACAAATAAAGCCAATATTCACCCCGTATACACCCTGCATGAATTTATAGAAGCCGATCTGAAAGACTCCGGCCTCAATATGGTACGGATCAGCTATGCCGATCTGACCACCTCCGAGTTTGAAGCCCTGCCGATAGACCGGACGATCGTTTTTTTGCTGGAAACAAATGCCTTGCATGGGATGGCAGACCAGCGTCTGTTCTTTTCCACGCTATCAGAACTGGGGTTGAACAATCCGGTCATTATTTGCCGGCACTATCCGGCCGAAGAGTTTTCCGCCACACCTGGTGACCTCATGGATCCCGAAGAACCCTTATCCAAACTGCAGCTTTATGCAGCGACAGACATGGGTGCATTGCTGGTGGATGGAATGGGCAGTGGCATATGGATTGATTCGCCAGCCACACCGATCGATAAGCTGGTATCTGCTTCTTTCGGGATTCTACAGGCTACCCGCTCCCGGATTTCTAAAACGGAATACATCTCCTGCCCAAGCTGCGGCCGCACACTTTTTGACCTGCAGGAAACTACGCAGATGATACGCAGCCGTACGAACCACCTGAAAGGGCTTAAAATCGGGATTATGGGATGCATCGTCAATGGCCCTGGAGAAATGGCCGATGCTGATTACGGCTACGTGGGTGCCGGACCGGACAAAATCACGCTTTACCGTGGCAAGGAAGTCGTTAAACGAAATGTTCCCTCAGCAAATGCCCTAGATGAACTCATCGAAATCATACGGGAAGACGGTCGTTGGATTGATCCGGAATAAGAGAATATAACTTATAATACTGAAATACGCTTTACGACGGTTTCTGTACCTGCGGATACACGGATAAAATAGAATCCATTGGTCAATTTGTTGCTGGTATCGAAAACATGGCTTTGGGGGCCTGCGTCAAGCTCCTGACTCAAGAGGGTCATCACCTCATTTCCCAAAGCATCCATTACCTTAATGGATACCGGACTTTGCTTACTGAGCCGATAGGAAAGGCTAATCTGATCAACAACCGGATTAGGAAATACTTTAACACTGCTTAACAACTTCTCATTTTCCGCAGCATTATTACCAATACGGAATGGAAAGAAATTGCGGAAAGAGGAAAAGAATGACCGCTGTGCCCGTTTCTCTGAATCTGACAGGAGCGGAACATTGGACCTAACTTCCTCTTGCTTCACCACACGGGTAGTATCCATCGCAGCGGCTGTAGACCGCTGTATAGCTTCAGCATTCCCCGCAAAAACCGTGGTGCTTACTACTAGGATAACAACGATGTAGTGTAAAAACTTTCTCATATAGTATCTGGTTCGACAACGGCAAAATGACTTGGTTTAATCTAAGTTAATCATTAACCCGTCCCAACTTGTATTACAAAGGTAGAATAAAAGCGTCTAAACTGTGTAAACAAATGTATCAATTTTTTATTAATTTAACAATTTTTAACACGTTTTGACGTTAAAAAACACACAATTACCGATACGGCGCCCGCTCCAACCGTTTGTCTGCTATCCGGCGGCATTATTATTCAGTTTGGAATGCCGGTAACCATACCCGAAATATACCAACAAACCAATCAGCAACCATACGATAAAAATAAGCCAATTGCTTGCGCCAAGCTGCGACATTAAATACAGATTAATCAGAATTCCCGCAACCGGCAGCAGTGAAAACCGGTACCGATAGCCCATCACAGAAAGCGCGATCCAAACAACCCAAAACACAATGACAAGCAATTTATGCTCAATGATTTCCGCTACCGATAAGTTACGCCATTCCGAAATGGTTTCCTGGCCATAGTAGTAAACGGCATATGCAGCGATGAAGAGCCCGATGGTAATCAGATATTTCCCATTGATATAGGGAACCCGGAAGCGGGACTGCTTGGAAATACCTGTATGATCCATATAGAGAACGCCCGCACACACCAATATAAAAGCAAAAAATGTACCTACACTTGTGAGATCCACAAAAAAGTCCATTTTGAAAAATAGCGCCGGAACCGCCACTAAAACTCCCGTTACAACCGTGGCAAAGGAAGGTGTTTTATATTTCGGATGGATGGTCGCAAAACGTTTCCAAAGCAGGCCATCACGGCTCATCGTCATCCATATACGCGGTTGCGCAAGCTGGAAAACCAATAGTGCACTCGTGATGGCAACCACCGAAGTCACTGAAACGATTCCTGCCATATAATCCAGGCCCACATATTCAAACACATAGGCCAATGGGTCCTTGACGTTCATTTCGGTATAATTCACCATGCCGGTTAGCACCAGGGTAATCAACACATACAGTACCGCACAGATCAATAAACATAGAATCATGGCTTTAGGCAGATCCCGCTGCGGGTTTTTACATTCTTCGGCCGTAGTGGAGATGGAATCAAACCCGATAAAGGCAAAAAACACCGCAGCTACACCGCTCAGTACTCCCTCGATGCCATTCGGCGCAAAAGGTGTCCAATTTTCCGGTTTCACAAAAAAAGCACCGCCTAAAATGACGAATAAAATGACTCCGATCTTGATAGCCACCATGACGTTGCTTGCTGTACGCGATTCCTTTATGCCGATATAAACCAACCAAGTCACCAAAAAGGTGATAAGCCCTGCGGGCAGGTCGAATATAAGGGGAAGATCACCCAACCGGGGGGCTTGCTCATAGGCTGCTGCCGCGCTCCGTTCAATACCCGACAACGAGCCCACTCCCTGTTCCTGCAATTTCACGTAGGCTTCTACGGCATACCCCGGTGCCATGGTAAGCCATCCCGGCAGGTGGATACCGAACCCCTCAAGCATGCTGACAAAATACTGCGACCATGAAATGGCCACCACCATGTTCGACACCGCATATTCCAGAATCAGTGCCCACCCGATGATCCAAGCGAACAACTCCCCAAATGCTACATAAGCATACGTATAGGCGCTTCCCGAAACGGGTACGGTGCTGGCAAACTGTGCGTATGACAGCGCCGTAAACACACAGGCAACCGCTACAAACACAAACAGCAACGAGACTGCCGGCCCACCGTTGTAACTTGCTAACCCGATTGTGCTGAAGATTCCGGCACCGACAATAGCGGCTATTCCCAACGAGACAAGATCACGAACACCCAATACTTTCGCAAGCCCTCCGCTCCCGTCAGACAGCGATGCACGGATAATTTGATCTACGTTTTTTTTGCGGAAAAGTTTATTTGCCATACATCGGTAACTATCGGTCAAACTTAGGGAAAAATACCGAAAGCTTAGGCAGGCTTAGGAAAGTTTGGACTGCACTTCCTCAAAAATAAGCGGAAATTTACCATCCAGTTCTGCGGTATAGGCACTAATAACGGCTGTTATCTGACTGTATTGATGCTCATCCAACCGTACATCCCATAAACGACGGCAGATTCCGACCATCGCATGCGTAATCTGACCGAAATCCCGGTAGCTGGCTACATATTGCGCACGCATAAAACTATTGAAATACGTGAAGAAGAACGCTGTATCCTGAACACCGCATAGCTTCAGGAACCGGTCGGTTACTTCCCGGTCTGCCGCGGCCAGGTATTCATAAAAGTCTGACTCATGCACCCATTTATGATGAAGCAAGAGGTGGTCAAGAAGCAGTTCCAGGGTAATATGTGAGAGGAACGAAGGGCGGATCACCGTGGTTTCTACAATGGGTGCAAGCAAGATCCTCAACCCATGCGTATGGTCATAAAAAAAAGCGGAACTGTGAAAACAACGATCTACTTCCACGTGGCGCATCCAGCCCTGGTAAATGCTCTGAAGTTTAGGATTATTACCAAAGCGGTCTTCATACTTTTGGGGCAGGACATTCATATTCCTGTCGGCATTCTTAATGAGATCTGGCAATATACTTCCCAGCACCAATTCGGGATCGTGGCTGTACCGTTCGAAATAATAATGCGAAAGGAAATTCATCCGTCACTTTCCATTTGCTGTGCACTTATTGTGCCAAGTTAACGAATTTCGTCGATATTCTGTTATCTTTGCCGCCGTATTATTCAGGCATTTTAATGGCAAAAACAACCATGGGTTTTGTTGATGAGTTACGTTGGCGTGGCATGTTGCATGATATCATGCCCGGTACCGAGGAAGAGTTACAAAAAGGGAAAATAGCCGGATACATCGGCTTCGATCCTACGGGCGATTCGCTGCACGTTGGCCATCTCACACAATTAATGACGTTGATTCATTTTCAGAAAGCGGGGCACCGACCGGTAGCCCTCGTGGGGGGTGCTACAGGCATGGTGGGAGATCCATCCGGAAAATCAGCCGAACGGAACCTATTGGATGAAGACACATTAAACCATAACATCGCCTGCCTGAAAAAGCAGTTGGCCAAATTCCTTGACTTTTCAGATCCGGAACGAGGAGCCGTTATGGTAAATAACTACGATTGGTTCAAAAATTTCCACTTCCTTGATTTCATACGTGACGTTGGCAAGCACATCACCGTTAATTACATGATGGCAAAGGATTCGGTGAAAAAGCGCCTTGACGGAGAAAATGGTCTGTCCTTTACCGAGTTTTCCTACCAGCTGATACAAGGATACGACTTCTACTATCTTTGGAAGCACCATGGATGCATACTCCAGATGGGGGGCTCCGACCAATGGGGCAACATTATCACCGGTACAGAGCTCATCCGCCGCAAAGACAGCGGTACAGCCTTTGCTCTTACAACCAAGCTGATCAAAAAGGCTGACGGCAACAAATTCGGGAAGACCGAAAGTGGTGCAGTATGGCTGGATGCCGACAAGACTTCCCCCTACCGCTACTATCAGTTTTGGCTAAACGCCAGCGATGACGACGCAAAAAACTGGATCAAGATTTTCACCTTGAAATCCAAGGAAGAAATCGAATCCCTGATCGCTGAGCACGATGCAGCCCCTCATCTGCGCATCGTTCAAAAAGCACTTGCCAAAGACATCACCATCCGCACACATTCGGAAGCGGATTATGAAACCGCCGTGAAAACCTCTGAATTCTTGTTTGGCAACGGGTCATTGGATTTTTTGGAAGGCATGTCCCATCCGGCCGTATTGGATGTATTTGATGGGATACCGCAATTCCACATTGCAAAAGATCAGTTGACGGAAGGCATCGATATACTGGATCTTTTAGCTGTTTACGCTTCGGTTTTTCCCTCCAAGGGCGAAGCCCGCAAAATGATACAAGGTGGTGGCGTATCGGTCAATAAAGTTAAAATCAGCGACGTCAATCAACGGTTCTCGCAGGAAAACCTGGTCAACGACCGGTATCTGATCGTCCAACGAGGTAAGAAAAACTATTTCCTGCTAATTACGACATAACACAAAAAAACCGCTCCCGGGGAGGGAGCGGCATCCGCCAAAAGACGGATTTCAATCAACCTAAACTTTATGGAGAAAATCGTTAGTGGACAATAATGTCATGACCGAGCTTCAACTCCGCATTGCCTTCATTTTCAAATAGCCCACGCACCCATATGGTATAAATCAGCCCTTCTTTAGGAGTAAACTCAAAAGTATGTACCAACTTACCATTGCTATGTTCTTTGAAATTGAACGTATAGGCTTCGCCGCTGTCAATGGCAACGAAATCGCTAACCTCTTTGAACTGCTGGTCGGTAACCATCACCGCATCGCCTGCACCTTCGATCCCAAAATCCAGTGCCGGTGCATCGGGACTGAGATTGATAAATCGAATCTTTGCCTTTCCTTCGCCCGGCGCGGATAGATCATCTTCGGTAACCATCAATTCGACATCGTCTTCACGTCCCACCACGTATATCGAATAAAACTGACCGGGATAAAACTGTACATTTTCCTGCGCCAGCAATCCGCTGTTTGTGATGTTTCCTCCTTCAAACACCCTGACCACCCGTATCCCCGGCCATGCCCGCTTGTAAGGTAACGTATCGCGGTAAGCAAAATCTTCAATTTGCTCAGTCTGTAGATCGTAATTGAGCCAACTATCATTCAACCCGAGATCCAGTTGGTCCGATCCCGGGACCGCATTCAATGCCCTCACCGCCGAAACCTGGAATACCCCGTTATCATCATCTTTCTGGCAACTACTCAATGTAACTAATGCAAAGGCAAATGCGGCAAACAGCCATCTATTCTTCGTTACTTTTCCAAATCGTCTCATTCAATTTTGTGATGATAAAAATGCCTCTGCGCCTACTGAACAGATAACGGGTATCACAAACAGAATGCTACAACCTGCGCAAAAAATCCGTAAGTTTGTCTCAAACATAACGTATCCTTTAGATGTCGGGAAAAGGAAATTCATTCAGAAAAAACATACAGCACGATACGGAAGGCAGACCGTCCTTACGCAAAAAAAGTGAGCGTAAGCCAAGATCCTATGCACCCTCCGGCAGTGCGCTGGGAAGCAAGTTGGTGAAAATAATCGGTCTGTTTCTGCTTATTTTATCGGTATATTTTCTTATTGCATTTATTTCCTACTTGTTTACTTGGAAAGAAGACCAGAGCTACGTTTCTGCCGCCAATGGTGGATGGCATACCCTATTTAAAACCCGCGAGGAATTCGCACTGGCAGGCATAGAGCCCCCCGTTATTCAAAACTGGATGGGAAAAGTCGGTGCCCTGCTTGCCCACCAATTTATCTACAAATGGTTTGGCATTGCTTCCTTTATTTTTGTAGGTATCCTATTCGTTATTGGATATAGATTATTATTCAAAGTAAAAATTCTTTCTATTTGGAAAACGTTGGGCTACTCAGCCTTTACAATCATCTTCCTATCGTTGACACTCGGATTTATCCATGGATTTATAAGTAATTATCCGCATTTTCTCGAAGGTGAATTTGGATTTTGGTCCAATCGGTTGCTTGCCGCACAGATCGGCGTGCCTGGTGTTGGCGGACTGCTGATCTTCACCCTCTTAACGGTTCTCATTGTCTTTTTCAATTTCGACTTCAAATTTAGCAGCAGAAGCGGGCAGTCTGCTACCTCCCAACCCCTCGGAAAAGGGCCGGCCAATCTATCGCGCGACGAAGAGCGATACTTGCACGAATCGGAGTACCGGGTTGATCCCGTCGAATTCCGACTGAATAAAAACAAGGAGCTTTCTGAAGAGGAAGCTCCGGCTACCAATCAGCTGAAAACACCCGCGAACCTAAACAACGATGCGGAAAAACTCCGGCAGAATTTAACCATACCTCCGAAATCGAAGCCGGAGGAAGTGAAAGATGGATTGGATTTTTCCATCGAAAGATCGGAAGAAAAACCGAAAAACGAATTAATCACCCCGCCGCTTACGGTGTCTCCCATAAAGGAAGAAAAGCCCAGTACTGCCGATGAATTGGTGGAAAAGGTGGGCCAATACGATCCGAAGTTGGATTTATCCAGTTACCAATACCCGACACTGGATTTACTGCGTGACTATGGTTCAGGCAAAATCACCGTCAATAACCACGAGCTGGAAGCGAACAAAGACAAAATTGTCGACACACTGGGCAATTACAACATCGAGATCGCTAAAATAAAAGCCACAATAGGGCCAACGGTCACCTTATACGAGATCATTCCCAAGCCGGGTGTCCGTATCTCCAAAATCAAAAATCTGGAAGACGATATCGCACTGAGCTTAGCCGCGCTGGGAATCCGAATCATTGCGCCGATGCCGGGTAAGGGTACCATCGGGATTGAAGTGCCCAACAGCCATCCCGAAATGGTATCGATGCGATCGGTTCTGGCAACGGAGAAATTCCAGCATACGGATATGGACCTCCCCATTGCGTTGGGTAGAACCATATCCAATGAAGTGTACATTGCCGACCTTGCCAAAATGCCCCACCTGCTGGTGGCTGGGGCTACCGGACAGGGTAAGTCAGTCGGCATCAATGCCATCCTTACGTCGCTGCTTTACAAGAAGCACCCGGCGGAACTTAAGTTTGTACTGGTAGATCCAAAAAAGGTTGAGTTATCGTTATTTAAGAAAATAGAACGCCATTTCCTGGCTAAGTTACCCGGGGAAGAGGACGCCATCATCACCGATACAAAAAAGGTAATTAACACGCTTAATTCCCTTTGTATCGAAATGGACGCACGCTACGACTTGCTAAAAAACGCGCAGGTACGCAACCTGAAAGAGTACAATGCCAAGTTCATCAACCGGAGGCTCAATCCGGAAGAAGGCCATCGTTACCTGCCTTTCATCGTGCTCATTGTCGACGAGTTTGCCGACCTGATGATGACGGCAGGCAAAGAAGTCGAAACACCCATTGCACGGCTAGCACAGTTGGCACGTGCCGTAGGTATTCACCTGGTCATCGCTACACAGCGCCCATCGGTAAATATCATTACCGGTACCATCAAAGCGAACTTTCCGGCCCGCTTGGCATTCAGGGTACTATCAAAAGTGGACTCCCGCACCATTCTCGATTCAGGAGGTGCTGACCAGCTGATCGGACGTGGTGATATGTTGCTGGCTACCGGAAGCGACCTGATCCGGATACAATGTGCATTCGTAGATACGCCCGAAGTGGAAGAAATATCCGATTTCATCGGTGGTCAACGTGGCTATCCGTCTGCTTTGCTGTTGCCTGAATACGTGGGTGAAGACGGTGAAGGCGGTATCGAAGATTTTGACATGCGGGACCGCGACCCGATGTTTGAGGATGCGGCCCGTCTCGTGGTGCTGCACCAACAGGGTTCCACCTCGCTTATACAGCGTAAACTGAAACTCGGATACAACCGGGCCGGACGCATCATCGATCAACTGGAAGCCGCGGGCATTGTAGGACCATTCGAAGGCAGTAAAGCACGGGAAGTGCTTTTTCCCGATGAATACTCATTGGAACAGTTTTTGGATGGATTGAAGAAAGATGCATAAACGATGAAACTTGTAACGCTCGGATATTCGCTGCTTCTGTCTTTCACTGTATGTGCCACCCACGCATATGCACAGACAGACGCTGCCGCCAAGGCCACACTCAATAAAGTAACACAAACCTATGAGGGATATAAAACCCTTCAGACTGATTTTACCCTCACCGTTCAACAGCCCCAGCAAACGAGCAACTATACGGAATCGGGCACCATTTCCATGGAAGCGGCTTCCGGCAAATACCGTATCACTACCAACAGCCAAGATATCATCAGCGATGGAAAAACACAGTGGATGGTGCTTAAGGAAGAACAGGAAGTGCAAATAACCGAAGCTGACAATTCGTCGGAGACCATTTCTCCTGCAACGATCTTTTCATTTTATAACAAAGGATACAAATATGTGTCCGCACCAGATGAACGTGCAGGCACTACCCAGTTGCGGGTCGTCGAATTGGCCCCGGAAGATCCGCAAACGCCTTACTTCAAAATCAAGCTACGCATCAACAAAGCCACAAACCTGATATACGACGCAATGCTATTTGATAAAAGTGGGGTCAAATATACGTATACGATCAAAAATACCAAGGCCAATCCTTCCGTCACTGCCGATACTTTTGTGTTTAAGCAGGCCGATTATCCCGGTTTGGAAATCGTGGATCTCAGATAGGTCCGATCTGATTACAATTTGCGGGAATCCGGGGAATTATCGTCGGTGGCATCCGCCAACAACGTATTCGTGCGGTATCCATGCCGGTGCGGATGTTCAATGATTTCCTTTACCGAAATGAGCTTGTATACGTAATTGCCGGTTTCCTGATTAAGCTTCAGACGAAAATAGTTGTCCTCATTCTGACGGCTGATTGCACGCAATAGATTACCTTCACCTACGTTAAATGCAGCGGCTACCAATGTCCAGCTGTTAAACTCGCGATATAACGCCTTAATGTACTTAGCGGCCGCTACGGTCGATTTCTCCACATTCTGACGCTCGTCTACCAAGCTATCTACCCGTAAGCCGAACGCTTTTGCGGTATTGGGCATAAACTGCCAATATCCCGAAGCTCCGCGATGCGAGGTCGTGCCACTGGTGAACCCACTTTCTACTAAAGGGATATACTTGAAATCCTCGGGAATTCCGTGCTGGCGTAAAATAGCGGCTACCCTTGGTAAGGTTTTCAGCGCTTTGTGATGCAGCAGATGCGAACGTCGTTTTGCAAACGAATACTCTTTGAGATGTTTTAACATCTTTTTCTCAATTCGTCTATCACCCAATGGCAGGGTTTCATCAGCGAAATTCAGCGATGTAAAATAAGGAGTGTTGCGGATATTGGAGATATCTTCTAGCAACCATTCCCCTTGAGATAAAGAGTCGTGTAGCAGTGCGTCTGGTGTGTCTGTACTCGCTGCTACATTGTATGAATACAATTTTGAAAGCAACACCAGTAGTAAAACCGCACTACAACAGAGCAGTTGTTTTTTTATCATTCAGTCCCTTTTCTGTAACCCACGGCCGGTAATTAAATAGGGCCTTGAATTACTTGATCCAAAAAGTCGGATGCAAATGTAAAAATTATGATGTTAATATACAAATAGTTACACGTGAACCCATGTTTTTTAACACTATTTAACGTACCGTTTTCTAAGTTATTTTTGTGTAAAAACAAACGCAATAACTAATTAAACCCATATTTTTAATTACCTTTGCGGTTCACATTTTTTTTGGTAAAAGCATGCCATTTAGTAACAAAAGGAACAGTCGTGACGACAAGTCCAAGCGCCCGGGCAAATCAACCTCAAGTTTTTCAAAACACAGCGACCGCAAGTTCAGGAGCCGCACCTCATCAGCCCATGAGGGCAGAGATTCAGAACGGAAACCGAACGATTACCGCGACAAGCGTTCCGATTCGGAGCGTCGACCGTTCAATCCCGATCGTGAAAGAACCTACGGAAAAGATACCGAAAGGCGTCCGTACACCGATAAGACGGACAAACGTCCATACAGTACCGACAAACGTCCATACAGCACCGACAAGCGTTCTTATAAAGGAGGAAAACCTTCATTTGAGAACCGCCCTTATGACCCTACGAAAAAGAGACGCGAACGGAGCGATGAGGCAACCAAAGTATTCAAGCGCGACCCTGAGCACGATGGCTTGATACGGCTGAACAGGTACATCGCCAATGCAGGTATCTGTTCAAGGCGGAAAGCCGATGAACTGATTGAGGCCGGTGTCGTTACGGTCAATGGGGAAGTAGTAACCGAATTGGGTAGCAAGGTTGATCCTTCGAAAGATGAAGTACGGTATAATGGTGAGCGCCTGAAACGCGAAAAAATGGTATATGTACTGCTCAATAAGCCCAAAGATTACATCACCACTACAGACGACCCCCAGGAGCGCCGTACCGTTATGCATTTGGTAGCGAAAGCATCCAAAGAACGGATTTACCCGGTAGGGAGACTGGATCGCAATACAACCGGATTGCTGCTGCTTACCAACGACGGCAACCTGGCCGAAAAGCTTTCGCACCCACGGAATAATGTCGTCAAGATATACAACGTGGAATTAGACAAGAACCTTACACAGGGCGACCTGAATAAAATCGCTTTCGGACTGGAACTGGAAGATGGCCCCATTAAACCCGACGCCATAAGCTACGTACAAGGCGGCAGCAAGCGGGAAATTGGCATCCAAATCCATAGTGGCAAAAACCGGATCGTAAGACGTATTTTTGAGCACCTGGGCTATGATGTGATCAGGTTGGATCGGGTGGTTTATGCCAATCTCACCAAAAAAGACCTTCCCCGTGGCCGCTGGCGGTACCTGGAAGAAAAAGAAATCATCCAGCTCAAGCATTTCATCAAATAGTTTTTACTTTTGACTTTTAACTGTTGATTTTGACTTTGTAACATGACTGATCCGAAATCGCTCACTTCCGTTGCCAAATTTCACCAAACATTCAAGCATCCCATACTGGAAAAGCCGACAATCCCCGACGAACAACGTTGCAGGTTGCGCGTAGCCCTTATCGCGGAAGAATTAAAAGAACTTGAAGAGGCCATTGCAGATAAAGACATCGTCGAAGTAGCTGATGCGCTTTGTGACATTCAGTATGTATTGTCAGGTGCGGTACTGGAATTTGGTTTGGCCGATAAATTCAGTGCATTATTTGACGAGGTACAGCGTTCAAACATGAGCAAGGCCTGTAAATCGCAAGAAGAAGCGGAAGAAACGGTCCGGTATTATTCGGAAGAACGGGATACCCCTTGCTTTTACGAAAAACAGGATGGCATGTATTTGGTTTATCGCACCGAGGACCGCAAAACGCTTAAATCAATCCGGTATTCTCCCGCCGATTTAAAGGCAATCATCGAGCGATGAATTTAGACCCCTGAAACGCACCTCTCCGTTCCAGTTCTTTATCAATATAGGTCTGAATTGCTGATTTTCCCTTGCCCCAATTGGGGGCAATGAGCAATTCCTGATCGGCAAGCCCAAACAGGCGCTGAATGACGATATCGGGCCGCAATAGCGGAATGAACTCGCAAAGAAAGTCGGTATATTCCTCCAGACTAAACACGTGAAACGGTTGCCGCTTATACTGAACACCCATGATGGATCCCTCGACAATGTGGAGGTGGTGCAATTTCACAAACTTAATTTGTGGGAACCGGTTAATTTCATCGGCATACCGCAGCATCATCTCCCGGGTTTCCCAAGGAAATCCGAAGATGGTATGTACACAAATATCCAACGGACTGTTTTGTACCAGTCCGAGTGCGGTTTCCAATTCCTCGTGTGAGCATCCCCGGTTGATCCGGTTGAGTGTATCATTGTGTATGGACTCCATCCCCATCTCCAAATCTACATCGTAACGATCCGTATAACTTTCAAGTAACGCTACTTTCTCAAAATCGATGCAATCGGGCCGCGTACCCACAGACAATCCCACGACATGTTCCGGTGCAACGTTCAGGGCCTCGTCGTACATCGCCTTCAGATAATGCGCCGGCGCGTATGTATTGGTATTGGGCTGAAAATAAATGACAAATTTTTCCGCCCCGTAGCCATTTACTGCCCGTTGGATGCCTTCTTCCACCTGCTCGCGTATCGTAGGCAATTTACGGGCAGAATCCGGGGTAAAGGAATCGACATTACAATAGGCACATCCCCCATATCCCTTGCTCCCATCCCGGTTCGGGCAGGTAAAATTACCATCTACGATAATTTTAAATACCCGCTTGCCATCGTATTTGGCACGCAAGTACGCACCATAATGGTTATAAGGCTTTTGTCCGATGTCAAGCAAGGTACCCATAGCGACGGCAAAGATACGAGATAGATTTTGGATATGTGACTTGAGATGTTGGATATAAAAACAAAAAAACCGTCAGGCGCATACCTGACGGTTCTTATGAATTTTTCGGTGACTACCGGCCATTCATCACTGACCACCAGCCACCGGTCACTACTTAGTCTTCCTCTTTCGAAGCCAGCAGTTGATCGTATTCTTCCTGCGAACCGACGATGATACGTTCGTAGTCGCGCAGACCCGTTCCGGATGGAATCAAATGCCCTACGATTACGTTCTCTTTCAGGCCCAACAGGTCGTCGCGCTTTCCGGCAATCGCTGCCTCGTTGAGTACTTTCGTGGTTTCCTGGAACGATGCCGCAGAAATGAACGACTTGGTACCCAATGATGCACGGGTAATCCCCTGCAGCAATGGACTGGATGTAGCGGGAATTGCATCCCGAACTTCCACCAGCTTCAGGTCGCGGCGCTTCAGGCTGGAATTCACATCCCGCAACTTGCGCAACGAAACGATCTGCCCGGGTTTTAACTCATTGGAATCCCCGGCATCCACGACTACTTTCTTGTCATAGATGGCATCGTTTTCTTCCATGAAGTCCCATTTGTTGACCGCTTCCTTTTCCAAGAAACGGGTATCACCCGGATCTTCGATTTCCACCTTCTGCATCATTTGGTGCACAATGGTTTCGAAGTGCTTGTCATTGATCTTCACACCCTGTAAGCGATAAACTTCCTGGATACCGTTTACAAGGTACTCCTGCACAGCCGACGGACCTTTAATGGCCAGGATGTCCGCCGGAGAAATCGATCCATCCGACAACGGCATACCCGCTCTCACAAAGTCGTTATCCTGTACGAGGATGTGCTTAGATAGCGGTACCAGGTACTTCTTGATCTGCCCGTCGCGCGATTCGATGGAGATTTCGCGGTTACCGCGCTTCACTCCCCCTAGGCTCACCACACCGTCAATCTCGGTTACAACCGCTGGGTTCGACGGATTACGTGCTTCAAACAACTCCGTAACACGCGGCAGACCTCCTGTGATATCTCGGGTTTTCCCCGTAGAGCGCGGGATTTTTGCTAGGATAACCCCTTCTTTCACCGTAACGCCATCATTGACGGAAACGTGTGCTCCCACCGGAATATTGTACGTACGGATGACCGCACCTTTGCTATCCAATATCTTGATCGCGGGGTTCTTTGTTTTATCGCGTGTATCGATGATCACTTTCTCACGGTGTCCGGTTTGTTCATCGGACTCTTCGCGGAACGTGATACCTTCGATAATCGCTTCGAATTCAACTTTACCACCGAATTCAGAAATAATCACCGCATTATAGGGGTCCCACGAACAGATACGCTGTCCTTTAGTTACTTTATCACCTACGTTTACATACAGGTAAGAACCATACGGAATATTATTCGTCATCAATACCTTCCGGGATTCAGGATCGACAATCCGGACTTCACCGGAACGACCGATCACTACCTGATCCGGTCCTTCTTCTCCTTCATGCGGTACTGACCGGATGTTTTCCAATTCGATCACACCGTCAAACTTGGCCAATATCTGTGATTCGGCAGCAATGTTTGAAGCGGTACCACCCACGTGGAACGTACGGAGTGTAAGCTGCGTACCCGGCTCACCGATGGATTGGGCAGCAATCACACCGACTGCCTCTCCCTTTTGTACCCGTTTGCCGGTAGCTAAGTTACGGCCGTAGCAAAGTGCACAGACACCGCGTTTGCTTTCGCAGGTCAATACCGAACGGATTTCAAGGCCCTCAACCGAGGAAGCCTCGATTTTCGCAGCCACTTCTTCGTCGATATCCTGATCGGCAGCCACCAGCAAATCACCGGTCACCGGATCATACACATCGTGCAAGGACACACGTCCGAGAATCCGGTCATACAGCGGTTCGATAATGTCTTCGTTATCTTTCAGCGCTGTGGTATACACACCTCTTAAACCACCGCAGTCCTCGTCAACTACAATCATATCCTGCGCCACGTCGTGCAAACGGCGGGTCAGGTAACCGGCATCGGCTGTTTTCAATGCCGTATCCGCAAGACCTTTCCGAGCACCGTGCGTAGAAATGAAGTATTCCAATACCGACAATCCCTCCTTGAAGTTCGAAAGGATCGGGTTCTCAATGATTTCCCCACCGGAAGAACCCGATTTCTGTGGCTTGGCCATCAATCCCCGCATACCGCAGAGCTGACGGATCTGCTCCTTGGAACCCCGGGCACCGGAATCCAACATCATGTACACCGAATTGAACCCTTGGTTGTCGGTCGAAAGGATTTCCATCACATTCGCTGTCAACCGGTTGTTAATACGTGTCCAAATGTCGATGATTTGGTTGTACCGTTCGTTGTTGGTAATGAAACCCATGTTATAGTTATTCATTACCTCTTCTACTTCTTTCGTAGCCTGTTCGATCAAATCAGCCTTGGCATCCGGAATGTTCAGATCCTGTAGGTTGAACGACAAACCACCCTTGAACGCCATTTGGAAACCTAATTCCTTAATGTCATCCAGGAACTTGGCTGCACGCGCCATACCCGTGATTTTTACCACCTCTCCGATGATATCCCGTAGGGATTTTTTTGTCAACAGTTCATTAACGTAGCCGATTTCCTCGGGAACCACCTGATTGAACAATACCCTTCCAACAGTGGTTTCTATGATGCGCTCCTCAATTTCCCCTTCCTTGTTCCGCACCTTCGTTTTTACTTTGATGTGCGAATGGAGGTCGATACGCTTTTCGTTGTGGGCAATGATTACCTCTTCGGCAGAGTAAAACGTCATGCCCTCTCCTTTCATCACCCGCTTTTCATCGCTCTTACGGCCTTTGGTCATGTAATACAGACCCAACACCATGTCCTGCGAAGGAACGGTGATCGGCGTACCGTTTGCCGGGTTAAGGATATTGTGCGAAGCAAGCATCAGGATCTGCGCCTCCAAAATCGCGGCATTGCCCAAGGGCAGGTGCACAGCCATTTGGTCACCGTCAAAGTCGGCGTTGAATGCCGTACATACCAACGGGTGCAACTGGATAGCCTTGCCTTCCACCAACGTCGGCTGGAAAGCCTGGATACCCAAGCGGTGCAGCGTAGGTGCCCGGTTAAGCAGAACAGGGTGTCCCTTCAATACGTTTTCGAGGATATCCCATACCACCGGATCTTTACGGTCTACAATCTTTTTCGCAGATTTAACCGTTTTCACGATGCCCCGTTCAATCATCTTGCGGATGATAAACGGTTTGTATAATTCGGCGGCCATGTCTTTCGGCAGACCGCATTCATGCAGTTTCAGGTTCGGACCCACCACAATCACGGAACGTGCGGAATAGTCGACCCGTTTACCCAACAGGTTCTGACGGAAACGGCCCTGCTTTCCTTTCAGAATATCAGAAAGGGATTTCAACGCCCGGTTTCCTTCCGTTTTCACGGCATTCACCTTACGGGAATTGTCAAACAGCGAGTCCACAGCTTCCTGCAACATCCGCTTCTCGTTACGGAGGATCACCTCAGGTGCCTTGATTTCCATCAAACGTTTCAACCGGTTGTTCCGGATGATCACCCGACGATACAAATCGTTCAGATCGGAAGTCGCAAAACGGCCACCTTCCAACGGCACCAACGGACGTAGTTCCGGCGGAATGATCGGCACAATCTTAACGATCATCCATTCCGGACGGTTTTCAATGCGATCCCTCGAACCACGGAATGCTTCCACCACCTGCAGGCGTTTTAATGCTTCGTTCTTCCGTTGCTGGGAAGTTTCGTTCGCTGCCTGGTGACGCAGGTCGTACGAAAGCTGGTCGAGGTCAAGCCGTTTCAACAGCTCTTCCAATGCTTCCGCGCCCATTTTGGCAATGAACTTCTGCGGATCGGTGTCGTCGAGGAATTGATTTTCCTTAGGCAATGTGTCCAGGATGTCAAGGTACTCTTCCTCCGTGAGGAAGTCCATGTAATTAATCCCGTCCTCTTCCTTCACACCCGCCTGGATGACCACATAACGCTCGTAATAAATAATCATGTCGAGCTTCTTGGTCGGCAGTCCCAACAGGTAGCCAATTTTATTCGGCAGGGAACGGAAGTACCAAATATGCGCTACGGGAACTACCAGGCTGATGTGGCCCATGCGCTCACGGCGTACTTTTTTCTCGGTTACCTCCACACCGCAACGATCGCAGACAATCCCTTTGTAACGGATACGTTTGTATTTACCGCAGTGGCATTCGTAGTCCTTCACCGGACCGAAAATGCGTTCGCAGAACAAACCGTCGCGTTCGGGCTTGTATGTCCGGTAATTGATCGTTTCCGGTTTAACCACCTCACCGCTGGAACGCTCCAGAATGGTTTCCGGAGAAGCCAAGCTAATGGTGATTGAGGTGAAGTTGCTTTTTATTTTATTATCTTTTTTGTAAGACATACTTTCGTTTCTAAAGTTAACGCGATATGCTCAATTAATCCAGCGTGATATCCAATCCTAAGCCACGCAGCTCGTGTACGAGTACGTTAAAGGATTCGGGCACCGATGGAGTCGGCAGGTTATTGCCTTTGACAATGGACTCATACGTTTTGGCCCTACCTACCACGTCGTCAGACTTGACGGTCAGGATTTCCTGCAGGATGTTCGAAGCACCGAATGCTTCCAGTGCCCACACTTCCATCTCACCGAAACGCTGTCCACCGAACTGTGCCTTACCACCGAGCGGCTGCTGTGTGATGAGTGAGTACGGTCCGATCGAACGGGCGTGCATCTTGTCGTCCACCATGTGGCCGAGTTTCAGCATGTAAATCACACCCACCGTAGTCGGTTGGTCGAAACGCTCTCCGGTCAATCCGTTGTAGAGGTAGGTACGGCCTGATTCAGGCAAACCAGCCTTGGCAACCCATCCTTCCACCTCTTCGGTTGAGGCACCGTCAAAAATCGGCGTTGCAAATTTCACTCCGAGTTTCTGTCCGGCCCAGCCCAATACCGTCTCATAAATCTGACCCAGGTTCATCCGTGAAGGTACACCCAATGGGTTCAAGACGATGTCTACCGGTGTTCCGTCTTCCAGGAACGGCATATCCTCGTCACGTACAATCCGTGCGACGATCCCTTTGTTACCGTGACGGCCGGCCATCTTATCCCCCACTTTCAGCTTGCGCTTCTTCGCGATGAATACTTTGGCCATCTGTACAATACCCGAAGGCAGCTCATCACCCACGCTGATTGCGAACTTATCCCGCTTATAAGCCCCCAGTTCTTCGTTCAACTTGATGTTGTAGAAGTGCAGGGCCTGCTTGATCAGTTCATTCTTATCGTCGTCTGTGGTCCATCCCGTCGGATTGATGTTGTTATACTCAAGGTCGGACAGGATTTTCTGCGTAAATTTCGCTCCTTTCGGAACCAGCAACTCCTTATACACATTATAGACACCCTGGGAAGTCTTACCATTTACGATGGTAAACAGTTTATCCACCAGTTTATCTTTTAACGTTTTCAACGCTTTGGCATGTTGGGTATCCAACTGGTCGAGCGCTTTCTTCTCCTCCTCTTTCGCCATCTTTTTCGCCCGCGAAAACAGTTTGGTATCAATCACCACACCGTTAATGGAGGGTGGCGTCTTCAGCGAGGCATCTTTTACGTCGCCCGCCTTGTCGCCAAAAATGGCACGAAGGAGCTTTTCTTCCGGCGACGGATCCGATTCACCTTTCGGGGTAATCTTACCGATCAGGATATCACCCTCACGTACTTCAGCGCCGATCCGGATAATACCATTTTCATCCAGGTCTTTGGTCGCTTCCTCCGATACGTTCGGTATATCTGCGGTCAATTCCTCTTCACCACGTTTGGTATCGCGGACTTCCAATTCAAACTCCTCAATATGCAGGGAAGTAAAGATATCCTGACTTACCACACGTTCGGAAATCACGATCGCGTCCTCAAAGTTGAATCCTTGCCATGGCATGAAGGCAACTTTCAGGTTCCGTCCCAAGGCCAGCTCGCCATTCTGGGTTGCATAACCTTCACAAAGAACCTGACCTTTTTCAACCTTCTGGCCTTTTTTCACAATCGGCTTCAGGTTAATACAGGTGCTTTGGTTCGTTTTCTTGAACTTAATGAGTTTATACGTCTTGATGTCGTCGTCAAACGATACGAGCCTGTCGTCTTCACTCCGGTCGTAACGGATTTTGATTTCGTTTGCATCGACATATTCAACCACGCCATCGGCTTCCGCATTGATCAAGGTACGCGAATCGCGGGCTACACGCCCTTCCAGTCCAGTACCCACCACGGGTGCCTCAGGGCGCAGCAACGGCACTGCCTGGCGTTGCATGTTCGATCCCATCAGCGCACGGTTCGCATCGTCGTGTTCCAGGAATGGAATCAGCGAAGCTGCGATGGAAGTGATCTGGTTGGGCGCAATGTCCATCAAATCCAACTTTTCCGGCTCGATTACCGGGAAGTCGCCCTCATACCGGGCTTTCACTCTCGGAGTAATGAAATTACCTTTATCGTCGTATTCCGCATTAGCCTGCGCAATCGTCTTGCCATCCTCATCTTCCGCAGAAAGGTAAATCACCGGCTCTTCAACGACAACCCTTCCTTCTTCTACCCTCCGGTATGGCGTCTCGATAAATCCGAGGTTGTTGATCTTAGCATGTACGCAAAGTGACGAAATCAATCCGATATTCGGTCCTTCCGGCGTTTCGATGGTACATAACCTACCATAGTGCGTATAGTGCACGTCGCGGACCTCAAAGCCTGCGCGCTCACGTGACAGACCACCCGGTCCGAGGGCAGACAACCTACGCTTGTGTGTGATTTCAGCCAACGGGTTGGTTTGGTCCATGAACTGAGATAACTGGTTGGTGCCGAAAAACGAATTGATTACGGACGACAACGTCCGTGCATTAATCAGATCAGTCGGTGTAAACACTTCGTTATCGCGGATGTTCATACGCTCACGGATGGTACGTGCCATACGTGATAACCCTACGCCAAACTGTGAATACAGTTGCTCGCCTACGGTACGTACACGGCGATTAGACAGGTGGTCAATATCATCAACCTCCGCTTTCGAGTTGATCAGGTTGATCAAATACTTCACGATTGCGATGATATCCTCCCGGGTAAGCACCTTGGTTTCTTCCGGTGTATCCAACTGCAATTTACGGTTAATGCGGTACCGTCCAACATCCCCCAAATCATACCGCTTGTCCGAAAAGAACAGGCGTTCGATGATACCGCGGGCCGTTTCCTCGTCCGGTGGTTCCGCATTGCGCAGTTGCCGATAGATGTGCTCTACCGCTTCTTTCTCCGAGTTGGACGTATCCTTCTGCAGTGTGTTGTAAATGATGGAATAATCCGCTGCATTAGCGGTATCTTCCTTCGTCAGGATGATCGATTTCACACCGGCATCGATAATGAGATCGATGTGCTCGTCTTCCAGGATCGTTTCGCGTTCCAAGATGACCTCGTTTCGGTCGATGGATACCACCTCACCCGTGTCTTCGTCTACGAAGTCCTCGATCCACTTCTTCAACACCCTTGCCGCCAGTTTGCGGCCTACATATTTCTTGAGTCCGGATTTGCTCACCTTCACTTCATCGGCCAGTTCGAACAATTCCAAAATGTCTTTGTCTGAATCGTAGCCAATTGCACGCAAAAGCGTCGTTACCGGAAACTTCTTTTTACGGTCTATATATGCATACATGACGTTATTCACGTCTGTAGCGAATTCAATCCAGGAACCTTTGAACGGGATTACCCGGGCCGAATAGAGCTTGGTGCCATTGGTGTGACGGCTTTGACCGAAAAACACACCCGGTGAACGGTGCAACTGCGATACAATCACACGCTCGGCACCGTTTATGACAAAAGTACCCTTCGGGGTCATGTAGGGAATGGTTCCCAAATACACATCCTGGACGATGGTTTCGAAATCTTCATGTTCCTCGTCGTTGCACGACAAGCGGAGTTTCGCCTTGAGTGGGACACTGTAAGTCAACCCACGCTCGATACACTCCTGAATACCATAACGCGGCGGATCAATGAAATAATCCAAAAACTCAAGCACGAAAATGTTCCGTGAATCGGAAATGGGAAAGTTTTCGGAGAAAACCTTAAACAGCCCTTCTTGGTGGCGGTTGTCTGAAGTTGTTTCAAGCTGAAAAAACTCCCTGAAAGATTCCAATTGCACATCCAGAAAATCGGGATAGTCAATCACCTTTTTACTGCTTGCAAAATTTACTCTTTCGTTTTGAATACTTTTGTTTGCCAAGGGAATAAGAATTTAGTTTAACTATTTAAACTGTTTCGTTGCTGCTTTTTTTTACCGTTGTCCGGCATCCAGATACAGCGCTGGAATTATCGATTAGGTGGAAAAGTCATAAATAGGAATAGACTCTGACGAAATTCACGTCAGAGTCTAACCCATTCAGGTACGTTGTATGATCTGAATTAGTTGATCTCAACAACAGCTCCTGCTTCTTCAAGTTGCTTTTTCAAAGCTTCAGCTTCGTCTTTAGCAACACCGGTTTTCAATTCTTTCGGTGCGCCGTCAACCAAATCTTTTGCTTCTTTCAGGCCAAGACCTGTCAAATCTTTAACCAATTTAACAACAGCCAATTTCTGACCGCCAGCTTCTTTCAGGATTACGTCGAAAGAAGTTTTTTCTTCAGCAGCGGCAGGTGCATCGCCACCTGCAGCAGGACCAGCAACAGCAACTGCAGCAGCAGCAGGCTCGATGCCATACTCATCCTTCAAGATTTGAGCTAACTCGTTAACTTCTTTTACTGTCAAGTTTACCAACTGCTCAGCAAACGCTTTTAAATCTGCCATTTTATTTTAAATTATTGAATTTACTTTTTTACTATTTTGTTAACAATCCGTAGGGTATTTTGATTGAGGAACCCTTAGCCTCTTTCTTGTAATGTTTTGACCAATCCTGCCAACGTGTTTCCGCCTGACTGAAGCGCAGAAAGCACGTTTTTGGCCGGAGACTGCAACAAGCCGATGATATCACCGATCAACTCATTCTTAGATTTGAGTTTGCTCAATGCATCCACTTGATTATCTCCGATGAACACTGCTGCATCAATATAGGCTCCCTTCAGCACGGGCTTGTCGCCGTCTTTTCGAAGTTCCTTTATCAATTTTGCAGGTGCGTTGCCGGTTTCGGAAAAAAGCAGGGTAGAAGAACCCTTTAACACGCCTGATAACTCCTCCGAATCTACTCCCGCTTCCACAAGCGCCTTCTTGATCAAGGTATTTTTCACTACCTGCATGGCAATACCGCTGTCGAAACATTTGCGGCGGATGCCATTGATTTTAGCCACGGTCAAATCAGCAGTATCGGTAATATAAAAATTCCCGTACGATTTAATCTGTTCAGCTAAAGCTTTAACAATTTCTTGCTTTTCTTCTCTTTTCATGATTAAATTCCTGCTACTGATTTAGTTTCAACCTGAATACCCGGGCTCATGGTAGAAGAGATGTAAATACTTTTGAAATACGTTCCCTTTGCCGCTGAAGGCTTTAACTTGGAAATTGTCTGCAATACTTCCAGGGCGTTTTCGTAAATCTTATCGGGTGAAAAAGATACTTTGCCTATGGAAGTATGGATAATTCCAGTTTTGTCTACCTTGAAATCAATTTTACCTGCTTTGACGTCGGCAACCGCTTTACCCACATCGGTTGTTACCGTGCCGGTTTTTGGATTAGGCATCAAGTTACGCGGACCAAGGATACGGCCCAATTTACCTACTTTAGCCATTACGCTGGGCATGGTAATGATGATGTCAACATCGGTCCATCCGCCTTCAATCTTGCTGATATAGTCGTCCAGTCCCACATGATCTGCTCCCGCAGCTTTCGCTTCTTCCTCCTTGTCAGGGGTACAAAGCACCAGCACGCGGACGGTTTTACCCGTACCATGTGGCAATGTCGCGATACCACGTACCATCTGATTGGCTTTACGGGGATCTACACCCAGGCGTACATCAATATCCACCGAAGCATCAAATTTGGCAGCGGTAATATCTTTCACCAGGGCCGAAGCCTCCTGCAAAGAATATGCTTTACCAACTTCAATCTTGGATAGTGCCGCTTTCTGATTTTTCGTTAATCTTGCCACTTTCTTAAACTGATTTCGTTAATTAATTGTTCCAGGGCGCATTACCATTCACCGTAATTCCCATACTACGCGCCGTCCCAGCTACCATGCGCATGGCCGAATCCAGTGTAAATGCGTTCAAATCAGACATTTTATCCTTTGCTATGGCTTCCACTTGATCCCAAGTGACCGAACCAACCTTTTTACGGTTAGGCTCGCCAGAGCCCCCTTTCACGCCTGTTGCCTCAAGTAATTGAATAGCAACCGGAGGGGTTTTAATGATGAAATCGAATGACTTGTCGCTATACACCGTGATGACAACGGGCAATACCTTACCGGGCTTGTCTTGGGTGCGTGCATTGAACTGCTTGCAAAATTCCATGATATTTACCCCCTTGGCACCCAAAGCGGGACCTACTGGAGGCGAAGGATTTGCAGCGCCGCCCTTCACTTGTAATTTTACTAACGCACTGACTTCTTTTGCCATTTCTCGATGTAAATTTAATTAATAAATGTTTGTTAGTAAGTTGGAAGCATTTAACGTAACATTTAGATTTTGAAGCGCTTACCGCTTAATTGCGCAGGCACCCCAAAATGGAGTGCAAAGGTACAAAAAAATTCTATATAAAAAGCAATACTGCTTATTCTTTTTCTACTTGAATGTAATTCAGCTCCAAAGGGGTCTTTCGGCCAAACACCTTAACCATTACCTTCAGCTTCTTCTTCTCTTCGTTTACCTCTTCAATTTCTCCTGTAAATCCATTGAAGGGACCATCGTTCACTTTGACGAGCTCTCCCACATAAAAAGGCACATTCATCAGCTCGCCTTGTTCAGACATCTCGTCTACTTTACCCAGAATCCGGTTGATTTCGGCGGGTCTTAACGGAATAGGGGTGCCGTCTTTATCGCCCAAAAAGCCGACAACGCTATTGATGTTCTTGATCACGTGCTCCAGCTCCCCATCCAACGCTGCCTCCAACAATACATATCCCGGATAGAAATTACGCTCTTTAGCCACCTTCTTTCCGTCCCGCATCTGGTAATATTTCTCCATTGGGATCAACACTTGTGGGACCAAGTGATTGATTCCCATGCGGTTTATTTCTGCCTCTATGTATTGCTTTACCTTTTTTTCTTTACCACTTACGGCCCGTACAACATACCATTTCAGTGCTTGATCTGCCATTTCTTCTTCCCCAACAATTAAGACCTAATATTATAAAACAACTCCAGCACATTGCTCGACGCCTTATCCATAGCAAAAATAACCAGCGCAATAAGAATTGACGCCACTAACACCACCACAGCCGAACTTTGCAGTTGGGACCACGTAGGCCAGGTGACTTTCTGGCTCATTTCTGTATAGGAGTCTTTTATAAATTCGAGTACGCTTGCCATGTTCTGTTAATCATTTGCACGGGCACCAGGATTCGAACCCAGATCAAAGGTTTTGGAGACCTCTATTCTACCATTGAACTATGCCCGTGTGTGTCTTCGTTTATTAGACACGATTAGCTAATCAGTACTTGAGCTGATTAGCTAATCGGTTGGAATATCCAATCCCAGGGAACTGGTTTATTTGATGATTTCAGTCACCTGTCCAGCACCCACAGTCCGGCCACCTTCACGGATAGCGAAACGAAGGCCTTTTTCCATGGCGATCGCATTGATCAACTTCACAGTGATCGTTACGTTATCACCCGGCATTACCATTTCCACTCCGTCAGGAAGTGCAATCTCTCCGGTTACGTCTGTGGTACGGAAATAGAATTGCGGACGGTATTTGTTAAAGAACGGTGTGTGACGGCCACCTTCAGCTTTTGACAATACGTAAACTTCTGCTTTGAACTCAGTATGCGGAGTTACCGAACCAGGTTTGCAGATTACCATACCACGGCGGATATCGGTTTTCTCAATACCACGCAGCAACAGACCTACGTTATCACCCGCTTCACCGTAGTCCAGGATTTTGCGGAACATTTCCACACCTGTTACCGTTGATTTCAAGTTTTCAGCACCCATGCCCAGGATCTCAACCGGATCACCGGTATTAATCACACCACGCTCAATACGTCCAGTAGCCACGGTACCACGTCCTGTGATCGAGAATACGTCTTCGATCGGCATCAGGAAAGGAAGATCAGTCAACCGCGGAGGAATCGGAATGTAGTTATCTACAGCGTCCATTAACTCCATGATTTTGTCAACCCACTGCGGCTCACCGTTCAATCCACCCAGTGCAGAACCACGGATTACAGGGATATCATCACCCGGGTATTCGTAAAATGACAACAACTCGCGGATTTCCATTTCTACCAAATCCAGCAATTCAGGATCGTCTACCAAATCCACTTTGTTCATGAACACAACCAATGCAGGTACACCAACCTGACGAGCCAACAGAATGTGCTCACGGGTTTGAGGCATTGGACCGTCGGTAGCAGCTACAACGATGATCGCACCGTCCATTTGGGCAGCACCTGTAACCATGTTTTTCACATAGTCGGCGTGACCCGGGCAGTCAACGTGTGCATAGTGACGGTTGGCTGTTTGATATTCAACGTGCGATGTATTGATTGTAATACCGCGTTCCTTTTCTTCAGGAGCAGAGTCGATGGAATCGAAAGAGCGAGCTTCAGAAAGGCCTTTATCTGCCAATACTTTTGTGATAGCGGCGGTAGTGGTTGTCTTACCGTGGTCAACGTGACCGATCGTACCAATGTTTAAGTGCGGCTTACTGCGGTCAAATTTCTCTTTTGCCATGTTTTATGCGAATTAGTAATTTAAAATTTTAATGTATGATGTTAACTATTATGTTACTCTTACGAGCCAATGATGGGACTTGAACCCATGACCTCTTCCTTACCAAGGAAGTGCTCTACCGCTGAGCTACATCGGCTTTTTTGTTTACAATCAAACCCTGCCAATCTACCAATCCATTGGCTTGACAGGGATCGTGTTTACATTTATGAGCGGAAGACGGGTCTCGAACCCGCAACCTATAGCTTGGAAGGCTATCGCTCTACCAATTGAGCTACTTCCGCTTTTGTGCCTTATTTCCTGTCGAGCCTTTCCGGCACGTTGGGTCTCGAACCTGCAACCTGTAGCTTGGATCCGCCAGCTGGCGGACTACCAATTGAGCTAC
>Ga0182746_1000269_pt1 | contig 83720 bp, 82 predicted proteins | sample eDN3rd30CBELigOP_FD_128881 | JGI IMG/M metagenome (GOLD analysis project Ga0182746, IMG submission 128881) | Enriched Organic Plus compost microbial communities from Emeryville, California, USA - eDNA 3rd pass 30_C BE-Lig OP (version 2) (version 2) ...
CCGGCCGTCGATCAGTGCCGCGATGGCGAACGAGTAGGCGATGGAGAAGCCGACATAACCCGCATAGAGGAATGGCGGATGGAATGCGAGGGCGGGATCCTGCAGGATCGGGTTGAGGCCGTTGCCATCGGCGGGCGGCGGATCGAGGCGCAGGAACGGATTCGACGTCAGCAGAATGAAGAGCATGAAGGCGACGGCGATCGATGCCTGCACCGCGAGCACGTTTGCCTTCAACGTCGGTGGGAGATTGCGTCCGAAGGCTGCGACCGCAGCGCCGAACAGCGCCAGGATCAACACCCACAGCACCATCGAGCCCTCGTGGTTCCCCCACACGCCCGAGATGCGATAGAGCAGCGGCTTCGTCGAGTGCGAGTTCGCGACCACATTGGCGACCGAGAAATCGGACGTCACGTATGCAATGGTGAGCGAGAGAAACGCGACGATCAGCAGACCGAGCTGGCACAGCGCAGCGGGCTCGCCGACCGCCATCAGCCGGTCATCGTTGGTTCGCGCACCGTACGCGGGCACGACCATCTGGAAGATGGCGACGAGCAGCGCCAGAACCAGCGCAAAATGTCCAAGCTCGACTACCATCGATCAAATCCTCGCGTGCGCGGTCACGGCGTTGCTCCCGCCGGATGCTCGGCGCCCTTGCCGAGCTTGACGCCCTTCGCTTCGAGCGCCTTCGCAACCTCGGGCGGCATATAATTCTCATCGTGCTTGGCGAGGACGGAGTCGGCGAGGAACGTGCCCTCCGGCGACAGCTTGCCCTCGGCAACGACGCCCTGGCCTTCGCGGAAGAGGTCCGGCAGCACACCCTCGTATACCACGGGGATGTTGCCGATGGTGTCGGTCACGACAAAGTCAACCTTGGTGCCTTCGCCGCGCTTGACCGAGCCGGCCGCCACGAGGCCGCCGAGACGGAAGCGCTGGCCAGCCGCGATCGGCTTTTCGGCGAGGTCGCTCGGCGTGTGGAAGAACACGATCGCATCACGCAGCGCGAACAGGACAAGGCCCGCGGCGATCATCAGCACCGCCACGCCGACCCCGATCAGAATTCCCCGCCGCTGCTTGCGCGTCATACCTCGTCCTTTGCCACTTCCCTCACGAGCCGAGCCCCAGGCTTTCAGCCAGAACGTTGAGTTCGGCGAGGGATTTGTCGTCGCCCGAAAACTGACCGCGCGCGCTCGATAGCGCCGTCACGGCCTCATCGCGCCGGCCCAACACCACATAGGAGCGCACGAGCCGCATCCAACCCTCGAGATCGTTGCCGTTCTGTTTCAGCCGCGCCGAGAGGCCATCGACCATCTCCGCGATGCGCTTATCACGCTCGGCTGGGCTCATCGCGGCGATGCTGTCGGCAGCGGAGCCGGCTGGCGGCGCAGCACTCGGCGGTATCTCCGGCATGGGCGTACCCAGCCGCTCGCTCGCCGATTGAAGGCGCGCAATCAGCAAGCCCCTCCAGGGGTCTTGGGCACCGTCCAGCAGCCTGCGATACTCGGCTTCGGCGCCCTTGAGGTCGCCATCCTGCTCGCGCCCGATCGCAAGCCAGACCTGCGGCTCGATGTTCTCGGGCTCGAGCGCCTTCAGCCGCTCGTAGGCCTGCCGCACCGGCTCGCTCACGACCCCGTTCTGAACCATGATGAGCGCGCGCGCGAATCCGGCGAGACGCTTGGGCGATTCGCCTAGCAACCGCGCAGCACGCTGGAAGGCGTCGGCGGCCTGCGTGAAATTCCCCAAGCGCATATAAACGGGCGCCAGCACATCCCATCCGCGGCCATCCTCCGGATTGGCGCGCAGATGCGCTTCAACTTTCGCTACGAGATCGGCCGCGGTGGCGTTTTCCGTGGGTGCATCAAGGCGGGCAGCATAGGGACGGCTCGGAAGCTGGGGCGAGCCGACGCCGAGATAAAGCGCGATGCCGATGACCGGCAGCGCCGCGGCGGAATATATGGCCAGCTGGCGCAAACGGCCGGCGCCTGCGCTTCCCGCATTATCCGCGTGCCGTTTTTCCTCGGCGCGGCGGAGAAGCCGGCGCGCCAATTCTATGCGCGCGCCTTCGGCTTCGACGCCGCCGAGAAGCCCTTGGGCGCGCTCGGCCTCGATCTCTGCAAGCTGATCACGGTAAACGGCAAGCTCGCTGTCGACCGTCGCATCGACCGGATCAGGCGACAGCAATGGCCGGGTAACCGCCCAAACGACGGCAGCCGCCATCACCGCAAAGAGAAGCCAAAGCACCATGCCGCCATCCAACCCCCGCCGCGAGGCTGGAATACGGCCCAAGCGCCCGAGTTACAAGCCTTGCCGGCCGCGGCAAGATTTCTGCCGCAGCGCAAAATAGCCGGGAATTCTACTGACCGACGCGCGGGATGCCATTTTCCGGCTCTGATGCGGCGCAGCAAAAAGCAACATCCTGGAAGCGTTTTGGCGCCGCCTGGTGCTAGGCGACGTTGCGCCAGGTGCCGTCGCGATTGCGGCAGGCGGTGCCGCGCATCGTCCGAGGCCGCCCGTCGATGAAGATGGTGTGTGTGTAATCGCGGCAATCGGCCCCGCTGCGCTTATAGGGCCGACCCGGGACGACGTCGCCGTAGCGGCCGTTGTCGGGGTTGCGCCAGCGACGGGGACGATCCGATTCGCCCTCCTCGAGGGCCGCATATTCCGCCTGCTCGGCGAGGCGGCGGTCCTGCTCATCCATCGAGCGGCCGATCTCGCTACCGACGATTCCGCCGACCATGGCGCCCGCAACCGTGGCGAGCACGTTGCCCGTGCCCTTGCCGACCTGATTGCCGATGATGCCGCCGGCGACGCCGCCAACGATCATTCCCGTGTCGGCCTTGCTTGGACCCTCAGGTCCGCAGGCGGTCAACAACGCCGGGATAAGCAGGGCCGCGCACAGACGCCCTGCATCAATAAAGCACCCCGATTTTGCGCCGGCTCGAGCCGCGGCCTTGCCCATGTCGATGTTCTCCCCCGAAGATGCGCCGATACCCTGGCGCATCCCGTATGTATTCTGATCACAGTGTAGCCGACTAGCCAAGGAATGTGGACCCTCCGTGACGGAAAGCCGGCTCCAATGGGGCGGTCGAGAATACAGCTAACCTAGCCCGCGGGCAGGTTGAGATGCACCAACAGCCCACCCTGGGGTGCCTGGGCCAACTCACAGCTGCCTCCATAGGAACGGGCCAGCTCCAATACGATGGAAAGGCCCAGCCCCGAGCCCGGCTTCGTCTCATCGAGACGCAAACCGCGCTTGCCGATGCGGGCCCGTTGTTCCTCGTTGAGCCCAGGGCCGTCATCGGCCACGGTGATGGCGAGGCGGCGATTCCTGGCGCGGCTCGTCGTCGTGGGGGTCTCGATCGTCAACTCCACTTCCCGCCGCGCCCATTTGCAGGCGTTGTCGAGCAGGTTTCCGAGCATTTCCTCGAGGTCTTGCTTCTCGCCGGAGAAGCGCGCGTCGGCCGGGCAATCGACGTTGATGGTAATTCCCCGATCCTGATGAATGCGCTGCAGGGCGCGCGCCAGGGACTCGACGACCGGCGCAACGGGCGTGACGCGGCCGATGACACCCACGCGCGCCGCCATCCGGGCGCGGTCGAGGTAGCGCGTCACCGACTGTTTCATAATCTCGGCCTGCTCGGCCACCTTGTCGCCAAGCCCCGTTTTATCGGCGCGGGCTTCGTTGGTGATCACGGCGAGCGGGGTCTTCAGCGCATGCGCGAGATTGCCGACCTGCGTGCGTGCGCGGTCGACGATCGCCTGGTTGGAGCGGATGAGCGCGTTGAGCTCGGACTGGAGCGGCTCGATCTCGGCCGGCAACTCCCCATCGAGCGTCGTTGCCGTGCCGGAGCGTATGGCGGCAAGGCCGCGCTCGATCTGGCGCAGCGGCAGCAACCCGAAGCGCACTTGGAATAGCGTCACCGCCACGAGGCCCAACCCTGCGAGAGCGAGCGCCGTCGTCAGCCGGTAGCGGAAATTCGCAACGAGATGATCGAGCCAGTCCTGCGGGCCGGCGACAACAATGGAGTAGCGCGGCTTGCCGGGCTCGTGACCCAGTGAATCGATAACCTCCACGATCCGCAGCGGCTCGCCCTTCGGCCCCTTCGTATTGAGCCAGCGCGCACCCGATGCATCCGGTGCCACCGATTTCGCCTCCGGCGACGGCAGCGTCCAGGTTGCAAGCGACGGTGAAACGAGCTTGCGCCCGCTCGCCGGTTGCAGCGGCGTTATCTGCCAGTACCAGCCCGAATGCGTGACCTCGAAAAGCGGCTCATAGAGGTTGCTGGGGGGAAGCGGCTGCGCCTCGCCCGCGGCGCTGCCCATCGAGTCGACGGTGATGGCGTTGACGAGCTTCAGGAGCTGGCCGTCGAAGCTCGCCTGCACATCGTCGCGGTAGAGCTGGTAGATGATAAAGCCGGCAATCGGCAGCACCAGCAGCGTCCAGGCCGCAGCCGTGGCGAATAGCCGGAACGCGAGCGAGTTGAAGCGCATGCGCTCTAGTGCCCCGTCTCCGGCGTTTTCCCAAGCCCGCCGCCGCGCGAGCCATCACTGCCTTCTATGATGGGCGCAGTGGAGATCATCAGGCCTCGGCCGGGGTTTCGCTCAGGCGGTAGCCGAGCCCGCGCACGGTCTCGATCACGTCGGCGGGGATTTTCTTGCGCAGCCGTCCGATGAAAACCTCGATGGTGTTCGAATCCCGGTCGAAGTCCTGCTCGTAGAGATGCTCTACCAGCTCGGTGCGGGAGACGACGCGCCCGTTGTGGTGCATCAAGTAGGCGAGCAAGCGGTACTCGTGCGACGTGAGCTTCACCTGCTGACCGTTGCAGGTGACGCGCGCAGTCTTCGTGTCGAGCCGCAGCGGCCCGCATTCGATCTCGCTCTTGGCGTGGCCGGAGGCGCGGCGCACCTGAGCGCGTACGCGGGCCAGCAACTCCTCCATGTGGAAGGGCTTGGCGACGTAATCATCGGCGCCGGCGTCCATGCCCGCAACCTTGTCGCTCCAGCGGTCGCGGGCGGTGAGGATGATCACCGGCATCTTGCGATCGGAGCGGCGCCATTGCTCAAGGATGGAAATGCCATCCATCTTCGGCAGGCCGATATCGAGGATGACGATGTCGTAGGGCTCGGTATCGCCGAGGAAGTAGCCTTCCTCGCCATCGAACGCCGAATCGACCGCATAGCCGGCATCGCCCAGCGCGGCGACGAGCTGCCGGTTCAGATCCTTATCATCCTCAACAACCAGGACGCGCACGCCGGCTCCCCCGTTCCTTGGCCCATTCCGGGGCCCATTCCGGCCGGGACTATAACGGGGGCGGTCGATTCATCCTAGCCCGGCCCAATCGGGGCGCGAGCATCAGCCGAGATCGACGAGCGTCTTAAAGCCGCCATAGATCATCCGCTTGCCATCGAAGGGGGCATCCCTCCCTTCCATCGTCGACTTGAGACGCGGATCCTGCATCACCTTGGCATTGATCCGGTCCCGCGCCGCCCGGCTCGGATAGACGATGTAGGAGAAGACGACGACCTCGCCGGGCTTCAGCTTCACGCTCTGCGGAAACGAGGTCAGCTTGCCGGGCTTCACGTCGTCGGCCACGCATTCCCTGAAGGCCAGCGCGCCGTGCTCCATCCAGATCTTGCCAGCCTTGCGCGCCAACTTGCGATATTCGTCGAGCTTGTCCTCGGGCACGGGTACTATGAATCCGTCAACGTAGGGCATCGATCTCTCCGTTCAGGTTGACCGCCCTTTTGGGCAAACCGCCGCGACCTTACGGCATGTCGGCGCTCGCGAACACCACAACGGAAATCAGCGCCCGAACGGGCTGCGCGCATCCACCGTGTGGCTCGTCAGTTTTCCGTCGGCTTCCCGCACCACGAGGCGATAGACGAACGCGCCATCCTCCTCGCACAGCGTGGTCTTCACGATGCTGCCGGGGATCTCACTCGCCGTAATGGCAGAGAGCGTCTCCACGGTTGCGAGCTTCTCCCGATGAACGATCGGCGCGGCGATCGACCAATCGGGGAAACAGGCACCGATCGCCGGTAAAATAGAAACGAGCAAAACTGCCGCGAAAAAAGCGATGCGCAACATGTCTATCGCAAAAGAGAAAATGGATGGGTAAACACGCTGCCGTTGTAGTGCGCCACCGCTGAACCCACCATGAATGGGCCGCGATGGCGCGATCGGGAGCGTTAGAGCTTCATCTGCACGTTGCGCTGCGCCAGTGGCGTCGAAGCACGCATGCGTCCGTAAATCGTCATCAGCGTTCCGATCAGACCGCCGACAGCCTGCACCGTCTGTACGATGCCCTCACCGGCTTCGCGCACCAGATCGCTGGTGATATCCAGGCCGAATGCGGGAGCTACGGCGGGTAGCACCGTCGAAAGGCCGGTGATGATCGCACCCCAGATGGTAATCGACTGTCCCCACCACTTGCGGTCCGCCTGTCGCGCACTCTCATCCATACTCGCCGATCCTTTCTGCTGCTCTGTTGTCGATGGAATTCGCGCGTTCGCCGCATCGCTGTCCGGCTGACCGGCGAGCGCGCGCGCACGCAAAAGTGTCTTGTCGACGCGCGCCAGCCACCCGCGACCGAAGCGCCAGAAGTGCGGCAGCGCGCGGTAGCGTTGCCGACGCACGTCTGCATAGCGGACCAAGATTTCCTCCGTGGAGAGCCGCTCAATGGCCGCGCGGGTATTGGGACCAATCTCGCCGTCGGCGTCGGTCCCTACTGCGCGCTGCAAAAGACGCATCGCGCCGGTCACACCGTGATTGACCGAGGCATCGAAATGGAACAGGGCGAGCGCCGGCGTCATCTCGGCACAGAACGCCGGGCGCCAGTATCGCTGGAAGTAGATATCCCGCACCGCGTCGTCGGGAATGCGTCGCAGCTCCGCTTTCAGCGTTTCGCGTGTCTGCGCCGTCAGCGGCACGCGCTTCCAGGCCGCGTAGGTCGCAAGCGTCACGCCACGGTTGGTCGGCCCACCGGGATCGTGGGGATCATCCGTGTAACCGCCTTCCATCTCGAGCACGTGCGCCAGCGCCTCTGCGAACACAGTCGATGCGGAAGCAGGCTGCGCGGGTGAGACATCCAAGTGCTGCGGGACAGCCTGCGGCCAGCGCAAGCCGATCAACCTCGTTTTCGGATAGGCCGCGACGCTCACCGCGTCGCCCTGGTTTCCACCGAGAAGCATCACGTGTGACGCGGTCTCCCCCAGCAGAAAGCCCACGTGCCCGGCTGCCGGGTCTGCGCCGCGGCTCAGCACGGCGACGGCGCCGAAGCGGCCGTCTTCCAGCTCTTCGCCCCAGCGCAAGTAGGAGCGCGCCATCAGCGAGCGCGTCGAGGCGAATCCGGCGCGCTCGAGGCACGCGCCTGCAAACGCCGCGCACCAGGCGACTTCGTCGTGCAAAGTGGCCGGATGGCCCACGTCACGGAAGAATGCACGGATGCGCGCATTATCGGCATTTCCGCGCACTTCGCGCTGGCCAAGCTCGGCCCACGCGGCGGCGAGCCACGGCAGCTGTTCCATCATGTGTGAGCCTCGCTAGAGCGTCGCGGCGCGGGCCGTTCCACGCCCATAGCTTGCCGATACCTGATAGACCCGCACGTTCACCGACGGTTGCGGCGCTCCAAAATCGGCGCTCTGCTGTATTGCGGTGTAGATCACCGAAGGGGTGGCGCTCGTCAGCGTGCGCGCAACGGTTGCGCCATCGAGAACGTCTACCTCGTAGCGCTCCACGTCCTCGCTGAGCGGCACGTCGGGCGCCTCCCATCCATCGCCGCCGATGCGTGTCCGCCGCACCCATGTGATCGCCACATCGCCGTCGCTGCGGGTTGCCTTCACGTGCACGGGTGCAAGCGGTTTCATCCCAAGCCCAACGAAGGTGTGCGTCGTCGCGCTGTAGGTTGCATCGCCGATGTCGCGGCTCGCGGGGCCGTATCGCCACGAATACGGCAGCCGGATCTCGGAAGCCGAAAGGTCGATGCGCGCCACCGCCGTGTTGATGAGGATGAAGCGCGCGCCTGGCGCCACTTCGGCGCGCATCGCGAACTCCGTGCCACCCTGCCCGCGCAGCAGTCCGGAAAGCGCATAGACGCCCGCTTCGACAAGCACGGCGTCGGCGAATTGAATAACCTCCCATTCGCCGTCGCCATTGCGCACGGCCGCCGCATTGCGTCCGGCGAGGAGCTGCAGCAGCGTGACGGACGAAAGCGCTTCGCCTTCCACTTGCACGCGCATGCGCGTTGCATGGTCGAGCCGTCCCTCCGGACCGGCGGGCAGCGGATCAAGGGTGACGCCCACGGTGGCCGGAGCGGAGCAGAGCGCCTTCAGCGCATACCCGCTCGTCTCCGGCGAGCCATAGATCGCAACCGCTCCCGGCCAAGGCGTCTGCGTCGCCGCCGCATAGCCCGCCATCGGCGGCTCGTCACCGCGCAGGAGCGGCAGATCGATGAATTCGACGAGAGGCGAGCCGGTAATCACGCCGCCGCCTTGCCGAGGCGGACGCTCCTTGCCTTGCAGCGCGCCGTAGATGTCCGGATCGACGCTGCGCGCCTCGATTTCGCGCACGCCGTGCTCGCCGATTTCTGTAATACGGAAAGACCTCGCCTCGCCCGCGTGATGGATCCGGACGACGTCGGAGGGCTCCAGCGCGAGAAGGCTCGGCGGAGCGGCGAAACTCGCACGCTCGCGTGCGGCCCACGCCTCGAACAGCCACGTCTCGGCCATGCTGTCCGCCTGCTGCGCCTCGAGCACCAGCGGAACGTCGGCCTGGCTGACGCGGCCGCTCGCGCCGGTGATGCGACGCGCTTCGGCGACCGCCTGGCTGTAATCGCCGGACGCTGCGATGAAGCGTATCTTGGCGGACGCGGGCAGCTCCGTTTCCTGGCCGCGCGTGAGCGTGAGCAACGGCGCATCCGCCCGCGTCTCGACAAGATCGTCAGCGGTGAGCTCCGCTACGCTCGGCTCTCCGCCGCGATGGCGGAAGACGATCTCGCCACCGCTTTCCAGCGCGTCGAAGAAATAGGCGAGCTCCAGCGGCTCCAACGCGTCGCGCGCCGGCATCACGCGGTCGATCACATAGCCAGGCACGGTGCCGCTGAGCGCACCGGCATCATAGTCGGCAAAGCCATAATCCTGCAGCAGCCGCGTGACGGTGTCGGCCAGCGGCGCGCTGGCGAAGCGTCCCGTCAGCCAATGGCCGTACTGCCAGTTCTCGCCGTCACCCCATGCGGCGGCGTCATTCGGAAATGTTGGATAGGGTCGCGCATCCCACGTGTAGACATAGATGCGCGACAGATCGACCATCGGCGCGCCGTAGATTTCCGAAGTGGGATTGGCGCTATCCAAATAACCATGCGCGTCGGGGTCCAGCCCTTCGATGATCGCGCGCAGGAAGCGCCGTTGCATGAAGTCGTCGCGCGTGCCGTTGGAAAAATACGGCACCGCCGTCTCCGAGCTCTTCGGATCGACGAACACATTCGGCTGGTTGGCGCCTTTGTCGATCGCCGGACAGCCGATCTCCATCAGCCAGAACGGTTTCGACTGCGGCACCCATGCCGTGGGCGTATCGCTCTCGACGCCGCCGGGGCGGTCGTAGTGCGCATTCAGCCACCACGAGCGGATGTCCTTATAGCGGAACACCCAGGGCTTGCCGGCGCCATCCGTGATCGGCGTGCGCACCTGCGCCGCACGATCCTCCGGCGAAGCATAATACCAGTCGAAGCCTTCGCCGGCGCGCAGATTGCCCGTCAGATAGGAGAGGTCGTAGATCGAACGCGCGCCGGCCTGCAGGTCGAGATGATCGCGCCCCTCCCGCCAATCGGCCAGCGGCCAATAGACGTCGATGCCGATCGCATCGATTGCGTCGGACGCCCACAGCGGATCGAGGTGGAAGTAGACGTCACCCGATCCGTCGGAAGGCTGGTGGCCGAAGTATTCCGACCAGTCCGCCGCATAGACGATCTTCGTGTCCGGCAGGACGCTCTTCACATCCTCCGCGAGGCTCTTGAGCGCCGCGACGAACGGATAGTTTGCTTGCCCGTCGCGCACGCACGTGAGCCCACGCAGCTCGCTGCAGATGAGGAACGCATCGACGCCGCCCGCCGCCTTGGCGAGGAACGCATGGTGCAGGATCATACGCCGGAACGACCATTCGTCCGGCCCCGAATAGACGACCTCATTACCCACGACGGCGAAGTGCGCCGGTCGCGCCGTACCGACGAACGCGGCGATCTGCGCGGCCGCAGCGGATGTCTTGTCGGGGCTTCCCGGCTGGCCCGCGGCTGGATGCGCCGTGATACGTCCACGCCAGGGATAAGCCGGCTGGCTCGCGCCGCCGTAGGGGTTGGGAAATGCGTTTCCTGCGGGGACATCCATCAGAATGAACGGATTGAGCGTCACGGCGATCCCGCGCGCGCTCAGATCGCGGATTGCGTCGATCACGCTGCGGTCGCTCGGCGTTCCACCATAGGCGGCACGCCCGCCCTGCTGGCTCACCACATAGGCGTTGGAGCGCGTGCGGCCCGCAACCTTCCACGCATAAGGGCTCGTGATCTTATCGCGATGCTCGACTCCCGGGCGCAGCCGGCACACGCCTGCGCGCAGATCCGTGCCGAACCAGCTCACCACGAGCGAGACGTTGCGCGCATTCGGCAGCGTCGCTTCCAGTTGATCGACGGAAATGGTCCAGTCGGTGCCGCCCTGGCGCGAATGGACATTCTCCGGCACCTGCGTCGCGAGGCCCACGAGCTGCGTCACCGGCGTCGGCGAATAGGCGAACTCGCCGGAACCGGGGATCATCACCACCGCGCGGATGTCCTCGCTGAAGGTTTCGACGGAACGGTAGACCTCGAAGGAAAGCTGCGGCATGCGGTTGCCGAACGGCGCGAGGGCCAGGCGCTCGAACACCACGTATGCCGTGCCGCGGTAGGCGGGCGCTTTTCCCGCACCTTCGCGGGCGGCGATGAGACTGTCGGCGTCCTGAGTTTCGCTGCCCGTGTAGACGCGATGCACGATCTGCCCACGGTCGAGCTCGGCGCCGTCCGCCCAGATGCGGCCGATGCCGGCGATTTCACCCTCGCAGAGCGCGACGGCGAAGTTGCCATAGTAGCGGTACTCGGTCGTAACGCTCGCCGGGGCACGGGTGCCGCCGATGCCCTTTCCCGATCCGCCGCCGCTGGATGACGTAACGATCTCCTCCTCGAACGGCGTCGCCCAGATCACCTGTCCGCCGAGGCGCACGCGCCCATAGACGCGCGGGATTGGCGCGCCTTCCGTCGAGGTGGTGATGTGCAGTTCCGAAAGGCGCGGGCCCTCGATGTGCCGCGTCTTGCCCGATCCGCCGAGTAGCGCCTGATCGACCACCGAGCCCGCAATGGCGCCGAGCTGCGATCCGATCGTAGCGCCGGTGATCGTGGCGCCGAGCAGCGTGACGCCAGCCGGCAGTACAGCGCCGCCGATGGCCGCGCCGGCGGCTGCGAGTGCTAGCGTTGCCATCAGCGCGCCCTTTCAGGAAAACGGAATGCGCCTGCGATGCGGCGCCTCCACCACCGCGATAGCGGAACTTCGCTCACCGGCGCGCCTTCCATGGCGTGGATCATCGTCGTCGCTCCAGAGAGTATCGCCGCGTGCTTGGCCACCGCACCGGCGCGCAGGCGAAACACGACGACATCGCCAGCGCGCGCTTCGTCGGGCGCGATCGCGTGCATGTGCCGAGCGGCGGCGAGCAGCATCGTCTCCATGCCGCCGCCCTCGGCCCAGTCCCGGCTATAGGGTGGCGGCGTTTCAGCCTCGCAGCCGTAGAGCTCGCGCCACACGCCGCGCACGAGGCCCAGGCAGTCCGTGCCGACGCCGCGGACGCTGCTCTGGTGGTGATAGGGTGTGCCGATCCATCCACGAGCAACGCGCACGATCTCGGCGGCGTCGGCGTCCGGCGCGTTCGACATCTCTGCGATCCTATGGGTTTGCGGGATTTACGTGCGCGTCGCGGGGATGCGCCGCTAGACGCCGCGGCGGCCGAAGGTGGTGATGAAGTCGTTGCCGGGCATGTGCGGGAAGCCGCGAAAGTTGGCCACGTTGGCGAATTTCGAACGGCAGGTCGTGCAATGCTTGTCGCAGCCCGCCGTCACGGTGAAGGTCTGTCCGCTTTCGAGCGGACCGCGCGCCGGTGCCCATAGCTCGAGCGTTACAATGCCGCCGACGTTGGTATGGCTGCGCACTTCCACCGCCTGTCCGTCGGCGGCACCGGAGGTGAAGGTCAACAGTCCGCGCGCAAACCAGCCATCGGCAAATGCGCTCAGCCCCGATGCGGTGAAGCGGCGCGTACTGGCCGCCGCGATGATCGCGCCCTCGCCCTTATAGGCCGGGGCGTCGAGGGCGATGCCGCAGCGCCGATCGCCGAGGTCGGCATCGCACGTGAATTGGTAGAGGCGGCCCTTCGGCTGCTGGAGATAATGCGCAAGCCCGCGCACCTCGGCGGTGAAGCTCAGCCCGGCGCGGCGCACCTCGCCGAGGCTTCCGGAGCGCATCAGGACGCGCTGTTCTGGCTCGGCCCAGTTGACGCGGAAAATCTCCACCCTCGCGTCGTCGTAGAGACCGGCGGCCAGATCGGCCTCGGCGAGCCGGTCCGACGACAGCGCGCTCGTCACCTCCAGATTGTCGACGCTGAGCCCGATGCTGTCGCGCATCTCGCTGGCGGTGAAACCGGCCGCGGCCTCGAACGTCGTCCCCTCGAAGGTGAGATCGCGGTCATGGTCGGTGAAGCCGAGCTTCACCCCGTCCGCGCGTGTCAAACGCCAGCACCAGCACAGCGTCGTTGCGCCACTATCGAGATGCGCCTGCAGCTCGGGAGCAAGGCTTTTCATCGGCACCTCCGTGCGGTCATACGGCGGAACATTTTCACAGCCGCACCTCGACGATCGGAATGTGCGGGATGACGCCGTGGCGGAAACCCTGCACGTTGATTTCGAGCCTGTCGGTATCGAAGCGCACCGGCACGTCAAAAGCGAAGCCGGCGGTAACCTGCGCGCCGACGCTTGGCACGTGGCCGGGCTGGAACAGCACCTTCCCCGTCGCCGCATCGACGAGAAAATGCTCCGGCGCCAGCTCATGGCCGTCGACGGCAACGGCCACCGATCCCGCTACCGGTTTCTTGATCGCGCGCACCCATGGCGCGTGCGCAACGCCGTAGCGCTTTACGAGCTGGAAGGCAGCCTGGGTGCCGTCGCCCTCACCCAACACCTGGTCGAGCGGCGATATCGTTGCGCCCGGTGTGCACGACTTGTCATCGGCGTGATCGCGCCAGCGGAACCCATAGAGGCGCCCGCGCCGTTCCTCGAAAAATGCGATCACAGCATGGAGGTCGTCGAGCGACTTCACACCATAGCCTGCGTTGTAGCTGCGGCGGGAGTCCGCCCAGCGCGCATTGCGCTCCTCGAAGCCGGAACCGAGCACCACCACATCGGTGCGCCGCTCCGGCCCGCCCTGCGCGCCGCGCGAGATGTCCGTGGGAAAGCGGATCTCGTGAAAGCTCATTCGCACATCCCTATTCGTTCCTGCTCACAGGTTGCGCTGCCCCAGCGCAACCGCACGGGCCACCATCGTCGCGACCTGCGCCTCGGAACGCCGAAAGCTCTCCGCATCCGGCGTCGTCACGTTGAGGGTGACGCTGACGCCACCGGCGCCCTGGGCCGCAACGCCGAGGCGGCCATCGGGTCCGCGCGCCAGCGGCATGATGGCCTCGGCCCCGCGCTCTCCGGCAAGGCCCATGCGTCCGCCCGCGAGAGGGAACGTCACCGGGCTCGAGATCACGCCGCCCGACGCGAACGGCACCGGCAGCCCTTGCGAGATCGCACCGCCCTTGGCGAAGGGCATCCCGCCGCCCACGAGCCCCGCAAGCGCACTCCCGAGCGAGTTCGTCAGCGGGCGCAGCGCCGACTTCAGCACCAGCTGCGAAAGATTGAGCGCCAGCGAGCGCAGCACGTCGCCGACGCTCTTGCCCTTGATGGCGATACCGTCGAAAGCGCTCGTCAGCGCATTGCCGAACTGGCGCCCCATCCGCGATGCATCGACGAGTTGCTGTTGGAATTGGGTCGTATCGGCCATCACGGCCACGGTCATCGTGTCGACCGGATCGTTGAAATCGGCCATGGCCTCTCCTCATTCTCTATTTGGCTTATCGGGATAGCGCCGGAGCAACGCGCTCAGCTCTGCGCGGGATGGCGGCCCGGCGGGTGTCGGCCCGAACCGCCCGCGCAGGCCGGCCGCCAGCTCGCGCGGCGTCATCGCCCAGAAGGCAGCAGGTGAAAGTCCGAGCAGGCCGAAGCCCGCGGCCATCACGTCGTCCCAGGGAAAGGGCCGTGGCCCTCCTCCTCCGCGGAGGCGCGGCGCCCTTCGGTTTCCTCGCCGAACGTCGCCCGCAACAGGCGCGCAACCACATCGACGTAGCCCGCCGCGCCGTTCTCCGTCCGCATTGCGCGCACCGCATCGTCGCCGATCTCGTATCCCGCGCCGCGCAACCCGGCACCGATGATGCGCACACAGTCGCGCGCCGAGAGCCGGCCGCCGCCGAAACGCTGCGCGAGCGCCAGCATATCCTCATCGCCGAAGGCCGACTCCAACTCGGCCAGCGCGCCGAGCGTCAGCACGAGGCGGAAAGTCTTGCCGTCGAGCACGGCTTCGACTTCGCCGCGGTGGGCATTCGCCATTATTCCGTTCCTCCATGCACAGCGTCGCCCGCTGCGGGGAATGCAGCGCGCAAATCTGATTGCTACAGTTGTTGGTTTCAGGCCCCGCGCGGGGCGTAGAGAATGATCAGTGCTCCGGCGATGCAGACCGCGGCGCCGAGGAGATCAAAACGATCCGGCGCGCGCCCTTCCACGGACCACAGCCAGGCCAGCGAAGCGGCAATATAGATGCCGCCGTAGACCGCGTAGGCGCGGCCTGCGAATTCCACATCGACCTGCGTCAGCAGCCACCCGAACAGCACCAGGCAGGCGATGCCGGGAACGAGCCAGATGGGAGTCGCTTGATAGCGCACCACCGTCCAGAGGGCGAAGCAGCCGGCGATCTCTGCAATCGCCGCGCCGATATAGATCGCTATGGTGCCCATGGTCTCCCCCGACGGCTCGTATCGCAGCATGCCAGAGTTGACGGCGCGGACCCAGGCCATTTCAACCGCGGCTAGCTTGCCGCAGCGAATGTCAGCTCGCCCGCCGATTCCAGCGCAATCTCGAAGCCCACTTCGCCGTCGTGCCGCCCGGTCAGCTCGAACGAGCCGATGTGGAACGGCCCGCTCACCGTGCCAAAATCGGGGATCACCACCTGCCAGTCGCGGATGGTGCCGTTGAAGACGTAGCCGCGCACGATCTCGTCGGACGCCGCGTCCTTGAAAATGCCCGCACCCGTAAGCCGCGCCGACTTGACGCCAGCGCCGGCCAGCAGCTCGCGCCACTGCCCCGCGCTTTCCGCGTGCGTCACGTCGACGGATTCGGCATTGAACACGATGCTGCGCGTGCGCAGCCCGGCGATGGTCGTGTAGGCGCCTTCGCCGTCGGCGTCGACCTTCAACAGCAGATCCTTGCCCTTTTGTGCCGCCATCGCTCACTCACCTTTGATGTTGCATCGTTGGAAACTGGCGTCGCTCCGCGCTTCAGCGGGGCAACGCCGTCGATCGTCCGCGCGATGTGGATGCCACATCGCTGGCCTTGACTACGCTTGCGGCTCTGTCACGGCGCGAAGGCGTACGATGCCCTGGTAGGTTTCACCGTCGCCGTCCCGCCTCACGTCCGAGCTTTCGTGCCGCAGATTGATCAGCCGATGCCCCGAGAGCGCGAGCGCCGCCCCGTGCAGGCATGCGCGCAGCGCGTCGATGATCGCCAGCGCCTCCTTGCGGCCACCGCTGCGCGACCAGACGTGCAACGTCACCACGTGCTCGCTGCCCGCCTCGGTGCCCGTGCTCCAGTCGCGCTCGGCGCCTGTCGCAAAAGTGACGTAGGGAAACGCTGCGCGCACCGGCACGTCGTCCCAAACGTGCGGGCCCCCAAGGAGTGCGAGCAGCGCGCTATCGTTCGTCAGCTTCGTGAACATCGCTTGCTGCAGCGCCCAGCTCGCGCCTGTCATCTCTCACCTCGTCGTGTAAAGCCGTACCATCGCGCTGGCGCGGCGCTCTTTGCCGGACCATCTCCTGCGCCCGCGCAACCAGCTTGCCCGTGGCGAGCACAGGCAATGAAACCCGCAGTTTCACAGGTCGCGCTCCTGGGCGAGACACCGCGTCCATCGACGTCGTCCGTCGGGATCGAACGCGGCGCGGATATCGAAGACCCGCGTGCCGGAGCGGAACCGCATCTGGGGCGTGATGCCGCCGCGGTGGCGGATAACGATCTCGTAGCCGACCGTTCCGGCGGTGCGGTCGAGCGCGAAGCTCTCGCCGCCCGAAACAGGGCGCACGCGCGCCCACAGCTCGCAGACGGTCGTCCAGGTCACGGCCGCGCCGCCGCCGCCATCGGCAATCCGGGACGGCACCTCCAGCGTCAGCCGCGTGCGCAGCTCGCCGATGTGAATGTCGGCGCTCACAGCCGCACCGCGCGGTAGGGCGCCAGAAGGTCCGAGACAGCGGCGGGAATTGCGGTTTCGCGGGAGCCCACCTCGATCGGATCGCGGCGCTCATACCAGTGCGCGACGAGCATGAGGAGCGCCTGACGAATGGGCGCGGGAACGTCCGCCGCCCCATCGCCGAAGCCGGCGGTGAATTCGATCTCGATACCGTTCACGGCCCTTTCCAGTTGCGGCCAGCTTCCATTGTTGCGCACGATCCGCGGCGGCATGCCGTCGACATCGACCACATAGGCGCTGCTGGGAACCGCTTCCGCGGTGCCATCCGCCGACAGCACTTTGACGGAAGCCAGCGATTGCAGCGGTCGCAACGGCAGCTCCAGCTCCCGTCCGTTCGGCCAGGCATCGAGCGTGAGCCGCCAGCTCTGCGTCATCAGCGCCAACCCGAGCGCCGCCTCGATATGCAGCCGCGACGTCAGGATGAGGCTGCCAATCAGCGTGTCTTCCGCCGTACCGTCGACGCGCAAGTGCGCCTTCGCCTCGGAAACCGTCACCGGCTCCACGGCGGGCGCACTGGTTATCACCAGTGCCATGGGCATTCCATTGTTGTCAGAATGAAGTTTGCTCGCCTGCCCGTCCGTCTTCTCGGGTACGCGCGATTGAAAGTGCGGGGCCGCCGCCGGGGGGAGACGGCGGCCCCGCTTCAGCCTCGCGGGGGAGGAGCCACGAGGGTGAACGATTGCCGGCCGACTAGAGCACGATCGCATTTCTTCACATGACGATGCGGCTCGAGCTTTTTATTAGACCGATGATTCATCGCTTCGGACTGATGGGGTCCGAAGCGATCATGGTCGTTTGCTTAGACCGATGATTCACGCTTCGGACTGATGAGGTCCGAAGCGATCATGGTCTAGTCGCCGAACTTCAGCAGCTTGATCGCTTCGAAGTCGGCAACGCCGCCGCCCACCCGCTTGGTCGTGTAGAACAGCACGTAGGGCTTTGCGGAGTAAGGATCGCGCAGCACCCGGATACCCACGCGGTCGACGATCAGGTAGCCGCGGCGGAAATCTCCGAAGGCCACGCTGAGGCTGTCGGCTGCCATGTCCGGCATGTCTTCCGATTCCGCGATCGGATAGCCCATCAGCGTCGGTGCCTCGCCCGGCGCGCCCGAGGGTTGCCACAGGTAGTTGTCGTCGCCGTCCTTCATCTTGCGGATCACCGACTGCGTGGAGCGGTTCATCACGAAGTGCGCGTTCGCGCGATATCCCGCCTTCAGCGCATAGATGAGATCGATCAGCTTGTCGGCCGGATTGGACGCGGGGAAAGCGGCATCGGTGCCCGTGAGAATGTGGCCGAGCTTGCCCCACTCCCAAGAAGCATTCGCGACCGTCGTATAGGCGAGGAAGCCCTTCGGCTTGTTGGTGCCGTTGCCCGTGACGAACGCGGTGCCCTCCTGCTGGGCGAACGCGATGCGCACCTCCTCGGCGAGCCACTCGTCGATGTTCACCGCCGCATCGTCCAGCAGCGAGGACGTCGCCGCCGGCATGGCATAGAGCTCCGTCGTCGGGAAGGAGATCTCATCGAGCGTCGGGGCATTCGTCTGCGTGCGTGCTGCCGTCTCCGCGACCCAGCCGGTCACGGGCCCCGCCACGGAGAACGGTCGCTTGTAGACCGAGCCCGATACCTGGCGGATACCCGCGATGGCGCGGATGGGAGAGATGTCACGCAGCGCGCGATTGACAGTGCGCTCCGTCTCATCCGGAACGAGATAGCCGCCGTCCGGATCGGAGCCGACCGAAAGGGCCTTCTTCTCCACATCCCGCAGCGCGCCGAGCTCGCCCTTGCGCACGTAGGCATCGAATGCCGACTTGTGAGCCAGCGCGGCGCCCGAGCGCGGGGCCCCTCCGCCGATGGCCGGACGCGCCGACTTCAGCGCCAGGTCGTCGACGACGCGGCGGTGCTCGTCCAGTGCACGGTCGATGCGCGCCAACTTCTCCTCGACCAGCGGATCGGCCGCCGAGCGGCGCTCGAGCTGATAGAGCCGCTCGTCGTTCGTCTCCTTGAATGCCTCGAAGGCGCGCATGAAATCTTCGAATGCGGCGCCGACATTGCTGCCGCCCGCTTTAGTTTCCAGTTCCGACATACTTTCTTCCTTCACCAGGTGTTGCTGCTCAAGGTGTGCGCTGCCGCCCGGATGCGTGCGGCCAGATCGCTCTCCTCGCCCGTAACCCGGCCCGCATCCCGCAGAGCCTTCAGGCCTTTGAAGCCCGCGCCCATCAGCGCGCGCGCCTCACTGCGCTTCAGCCCAGCATCCCGCGTGAGCCAGCGTTCGAACTCCCGCTCCGTCGGCACGCCGCCGGCGAAGGGTGATGATTTCATGGTCGCGATGCGTGCTTCCGGCAGCAGCGGGAAAGTCACGACCGAGATTTCCCAGAGGTCGATCTTTTCCAGCCGGCGCTGGCCGCTGGCGCGATCGCGGCGCGCCTTGACGGTGCGAAATCCGATCGACAATCCATCGAGGGCGCCGGCGCGCATCAGCGCATGAACCTCCCGCGCCTTCGTCACTTCGGGCATCAGCCGTCCCTCGGCATAGAGACCGCGCGCGTCCTCCCGTAGCGATGTCCACACGCCGATCGGCTGATTGGCGTCGTGCTGGAAGAGCAGCTTGATGCCCGACACACCGCGCTGCGCGAGGCTTTCGGAAAACGCACCTGGGAGCACGACGTCACCGGCAAGATCGGCGCGATGGAACAGGCTCGCGTAGCCGCCGAAGCTTCCATCCACCTCGACGGCCTTGAGGTCGAGACGGGTGAATTTCACCTCATGGTGCGCGCGCACACGATCGCGCGCGCCGCCCTGCCAGGCGCCTGCGTTTGCCAGCATCAAATGTCTCCGGATTGTCGTGTTCTATTCCGTTGGAGCACGATCGCTTTTCTTCGAATAGCGATGCTGCTCTCGTTTTTTATGAGACCGATGATCGACGCTTCGGACCGGTAGGGTCCGAAGCGATCATGGTTTTTTGCTTAGACCGATGATTCACGCTTCGGACTGATAGGGTCCGAAGCGATCATGGTCTGTGGCCAGGTTGCCTTCCAGCTTCGGCCGCCGGTCAGCGCCGGCGCCACCACTCGCAGCCCCGTCGATCGAGAATGCGCGCGCATGTCTCGCCGCCTTCATCTGTGACCAGGATGTCGATCCAGGCCGTGGCGTATTGCGGATCCGCCGTCAGCTCGGCATCGACCTCGGCGAGGATGGCTAAAGATTCCTCTTTCGACATCGGCCAAGGCCGCACACCCCGCTTGGCGATGGGGCTGAGCTGCGCGCCGCTTTTCAGCGTTCTAATCTTTCCAGCGTGGGACGCGTCCAGCGATACACGAACCTGGTCGAGGTCGAGCAGCCCAACGAGCGCCCTCGAACGCCAGGAAGCTCGCCCGCTCGTTATAGCGAAGCCATGCTCCGCGTAGATGCGTGCCCCACCTATTACGATTGCTGCAACGGCTCACCCAGCTGTCGTTGAATTTCCGTGAGAATCTCCGTCATTTTTCCCTCTTCAATCCAATAATTCGGGTGACAGGATCGCCAGATCGCATCCAATTCGTTCTCGCTGAGCCCGGCAGCTAGAAGACTATCGACGTATGCCTTCGCGCCGGGGACATCCGCTGGGTCCATCAGTTGGACTGCCAAAGCTACGAACTCCGACAGGTCACGCGCCTCGTCATCGCTGTCCTGCAAAAACAGCCGAACAAGCTTTTTGAAATCGACAGATACGACCATTCAACTCCGGGACCTATCTTCATCGGGAAATGCAGATGGGTTTCACGCAACTCACGCTCGAGGTCGAGCCAAGCCAATCCATGCTAGCTCGGCACGTAACGGCCCTCGTCGAGCGCCTTCATCATGCCCCTTGCATCGGCAGCTTGCGGATATTCATTTGCATCGCTGATCCTTTGCAACGCTGCACGGGCCGCTTCCGGCTCGAGCGCGAGCAAAGCAATGGCGGCCTTCAAACGAACTTGGGCGTTGCTGTGCGTGAGCAGAGGGAGCAAAGCGCGCCGCCCATCGTCAGGCCGGCTTTTCAGCTCGCCCTTGACCTCCTCCATTTTGTCGAACAAGCGGTTGTATTTTGTGTGCTCATCATCGAGCAGAGCCTCGTCCTGGGCCAATGCCATCAACCTGAATTGCTCGACGAGCGCTTCCACGCTCAGATGCTTCAAGGTCGCGCTCGTCACGGCTTGAGAACTCCTTGCCACAACTGCTATTCCGGAACCGCTCGCAGTTGCCGTCTCATTTCTGTCAGAAGTGCTATGAGGTTCTTCACGTCTGGAATAAAGACGTCGGCGCCGGAGCTATTCCATAGCTCTTTCAGCTCATCGTCCGTATAGTCGCCGCTCGGCAACCGATCGAGGTACTGTGCAAGCGCATCGCAATCGACTCCCTCGATATGCTGCAGAGAAAAATCTGCCATACTCGCAAACGTCGGACAGGTATCCGCAATATCTGCATGGAACATTCGGCAAACCTGAAGGAAGAGCATTGGAGGAGAAGGTTTGCCGATCATTCTAGGTTTCCTCGGATATGCTGGAACCGCCGGATCGCGACAGGCGCCAAGTCTAGTATGTTTTCTCTTGCAGCTTCACAAAATGATCCGCAGCGCCCTCTAGCCCACGCAATAGGGGTGAGTCCGTCTTCGCGTCCTCCAGTCTCATGGCCAACGGCCATTCATCGCTTTCGGTATAGATCGGCTCATAGTCCTCGAAGTCGCGGTTGCTGATCAGCCTCAACTTCGCCTCTTCATGCTTGAACAAATAGTAGTCGCCCCCCAGCGCTGCACTCTCTCTACCTTCGCCCGTTACCCCCGTCGCTTGTTCAACCCACGCACGGGCAACTTCCATATCGTCGGTTTTCACACCAAATACGACGTCCATCCGCATCGGTTCGGCTCCCTCAATCCCTCGGCACAGCAGTGCGCGCGGCCCTGGAACGCCTCTGTCCGCTCCGCCGCGGACGCTTGAACTGCTCGCCGGTCAGCTTGACATTCCTCGACCATACCGGCGCTCCGGGCGACAGCGCCGAGTTGTCCTAGCTCGGCACGTATGTTCCGTCGTCTATTGCCGTCATCATGCCCCGCGCATCGGCAGCTTCGGGGTAGATATTGCTATCGCTGATCTGCTGGAGGCTCTGGCGCGCTGCCGCAGCGTCAACAGCCAATGTCGCAATGGCTGCCTTGAGACGCACTTGCATATTCTTGTGCTTGAGAAGCGGCAGCAAGGCGCGCCGCTGATCGCCGTCGCGACGCTTGAGCTCTTGCTTCAGCGTGTCCATCTCACGGAATAGACGGTTATACTTTCCGTTCTCATCGTTAGATATCGCGTCGTCTTGCTCTAGAGCAATTGCCTCGAAACGCGTTACCAATTCCTCGATGCTCACGGCTCCCAGGTCTTTGGATTTCATCGTTTCGGAACCCCGAATTCTCTTAACACCATAAGACCTAGCCGCCGCCACTCCTCGCAACTCTTGCCGCGCAGATAATCCCGGCGTGACAGCCCGCCAATTTATCGTTCGCTCTCCCACCAATGGGGCTTCGCATGGACGGCGGCACGCCGAGCGCAAGGGCGATCTCGCGTGCGGCAGTCTTCGGCGCCGCCAAACGATGGCGCAAGATCATCTGCCAGCCGTCGTTGCTGACAAGGGCTCTCACAACTTGATCCTTAGCCCCATCTCCTTCATCGACAATAACGCCTCGGCATTTCCCTTGGCGTCGTCGACAGGGTTATGCGTGTGCCGCGTCCTGCGCAATCGCTTGAAATTCTGTGACGTGTCTTTGACCAACCCCTTGTAGAGCGAGCCGAGATTGGTGCTCGAATGGCCGAACGGATTGCTTCCAGTGAAATGCCAGAAGTACCAGTTGACGAACTGCCAATCGAACCCGTTGTTGTCGCTCACGAACATGGGCCGTCCCTCGACGTTGTCGACGAGCCAGGCGGCAAACGCATCCATGACGCTCTTTGGGTCGTCGAAGCCGAGCGTATCTTCGCGCGAGAAGCCGCTGACGGCCAATGCCTCGGGAATCCACTTGTCCGAGACCGGCTTGAGTTTCCCATAGAACGTACGGTCGAGCGCCGGCTCGACGATGATGGCACCGAGCACAATCATTGAGTAGTCGCTTGGTGCCGGCCCATCGGCCTCCACATCGACCATCACATAAGTCATGTTCTTCGTTGCTCTCCGCGGACATTTCAATCTACCAAGCGCTTTATGACTTACGCGCCGTCGTCACTTGCGGGACCTAGCCTCGATGACGATTACTCGCTGAGCGTTCGATATAATTCTTCGGCGTAGCGTTGCGCGCAGCTCTTCAATATCATTCGACAGAATGCAGCACTCGACGTCCAGCGTCTGCACCATCCCCAGGGCAAAGATGGCTAAGTCTAGTACGTTTTCTCTTGTAGCTTCACAAAATGATCCGCAGCGCCCTCTAGCCCACGCAATAGGGGTGAGTCCGTCTTCGCGTCCTCCAGTCTCATGGCCAACGGCCATTCATCGCTTTCGGTAAAAATGGGCTCGTAGTCGTCGAAGTCGCGGTTGCTGATCAGTCTTAATTCCTCCTCTTCGTGCTTGAACAGATAATAGTCGCCGCCCAGCGCTGCACTCTCTCTACCTTCGCCGGTCACTCCCGTCGCTTGTTCAACCCACGCACGGGCGATTTCCATATCGTCGGTTTTCACACCATATACGACGCACATCCGCATCGGTTCGGCTCCCTCAATTCTCTCATGGCGGAGCCACGCTCCGCGTGGAAGCGCGACTACTCGCTGCGATCAGTCTCCAGAACCTCGCGCGTCACGAACCATAGGTATTCCCAGGGTGGATCGCCGCCACCCGTTGCAAGCCATTCGGCTATGATCGCGTCGGCGATCTGCTCCTTCGTCGTCCCGTACTGCGTTTGCTCCTTCCACAGCAGGGGCTCGCCTTTAGGACTATGACGCGCCGGCACCGCGCCGGCATCAAGCAACCGCAGCACACATAGACGTACGAACTCCGCGAGATCGTCGCCCTCAAACCCAAAGCTTCGCCCCCAAGGAACGATGCCCCAGAAGCCCGCCCCGTCGCCATCGATGTCATAGGGTCGCGTTTCGATATAGTTGGCCGCCGTATCGTCAGGATGACCCGAATGCCCCCGTCGCTGCAGATCAATCATCTCTGCACACGGCCCATTACTATTGAGGCTTGAACTGCGGATGGGTCTTGAGCAGATCGCGCACAAGACTCAACACTTTGACGGCGCCTCGAGCGTCGGTGAAGTAGATGTCCGCCGGCATCCTGTGCCAGATCGCCTGAATCTCCTCGTCGCTGTAGCGGCCGCTCAACAAATCATCGAGGTAGGCAACCACAGGCGGGATGTCGTCAAGGGTGAGAAACCCAAGCGCCTCCTGTGCGATCGCCTCAGGGGTTTGCGCGTACTCAAACATATCCTGGTGGAAGCCTCGGAAGGGGTTTTTCACGGACTCGGTCGCTTCCATAGCCGCACCTCAATCCGTCGGCGACTCAAGTTCCACAGATGCGCCTGGTATTTCCATCAATTCATCTCGCAGCCGATTGGCTGCGCTTAGCGCAGCATCCCGCGTCGCGCCTTTGGTTGGGTCGATATACAAGGACAGCGCAAAGTCCGATGGCTTGAATACATTCTCGCCAGCGATCGCCATATCTGGCTTCCACACATCGATGTAGACAATATCCAGCTCTGGCTTGAGCCGCGTTACCCTCACATCGAAATCGTTGAGCCCCGCAAATTTCCGAACGCCTGCAAATAGCCGATCCCATTGATCGGACTGAACCGTAACCTTGATGGTGCAGACTGGCGACCTGCCCGCTCCGAAGTCGAATGTATAGGCGTTACCGGCCATGTGGCGTACTCCCACTGCGATCGTCACGATCGATAGGCCAACCAACACCAGAAAAAATGCGCGACTTCGAACTTTGGACACCGTGATGCCGTTCGATATTCTCTTTTAACATCCGATCCAACCTACCAAAAATCTCTGGGCCGTGCTCCTCATTAATTGTCGCCGCTCCTGGCAGACGATTATTCCCTATCCCCCGGGTGGTTACATGCCACGACCCATCGGGCGATTGCGTGGCCACCCGCTCAATCTGGCCATCGTAGAAGGCGTGGACAGGCAGCGTCCTATTCACAATCCTAAGGCCGTCTGCACTCACGAGGGTCCGGACGTATCCGCCCGGAAAGCCGGTTCTAGGATCTTTGACTAGATAGACACCCTCATTTGTCACGGGCCGGACCGCATCTAGCCCAGGGACAGAATAACGCGCGAGCTGATCCGCCAATTCTTCCTTCGAACATCTAAGCTCCGCCGCACAGACTTCATTTGTCACCGCGTAGTCGTGCCAGCCACCCCTCGATGGATCAAACTCCGAACCATCTGCCTGCGCCAGATGGACGAGGCTTTCCTCCTCGCCTGCATCATTCCGTGTCCCCGTTCCCGCCAAGGCGACGCGCACGCGGCCGGAGGTGCCGCTCCCACCGCCGCCGTCCGTCCACTGACCACCATCTGAACTGCCGACGGGCACGCGCGGCTGGTCGGGGTTGTATTTGAAGACCGGAGCGGCTTCGCCGCCGAACGAAGTCATCCCGTCCGGCTCGGCATCAGAAGGAACCTCTTCGCGCGGCGCTGGCCCATATCCAACTGCGGCGCGCTTCTCGTCCAGCGTCAGGAAGCTCGCCCGCTCGATACGTGTCCACAGGGCTTCGCGCTCGCCCGAGAGACCGTCCACCTGGTCGAGATCCGGCCGCAGCTCCACATCTCCGCCGTAGGCCGGCGAAAGCCACGCGGAGAACGCACGCGACATGCGGAAGACCAGCGGCAAGACGGTGCCGCGCCAGAATGCCCGCTGCGCCTCCTGGTAGTTGGCGTACGTATTGTCGCCGGGGATGCCGAGCAGCATCGGCGGCACGCCCAGCGCAAGAGCGATCTCGCGCGCCGCCGCGTGCTTGGCCGCGATGAAGTCCATATCTTTCGGCGACAGTGACAGCGGCTTCCAGTCGAGTCCGCCTTCGAGCAGCATCGGCCGCCCTGCGTTGCGCGCACCCTGAAACGCTTCCTCCAGCTCCCCGCGCAGGCGGCTGAACTGCGCCTCGGTGAGATTGCCGCCGTTCGCCGCATAGACGAGCGCGCCGGACGGCCGCGCCGAGTTATCGAGCAGCGCCTTGTTCCAGGCACTCGCCTGGTTGTGCGTATCGATGGCCGACGCCGCCGCCTCGATGGGGCTCATCCCGTAGTGATCGTTATCGGGATGGAAGAGGCGCGTGTGCAGGATCGGCCGCACACCCGCAACGCTCTCGTCAGCGAAGCGGACGGACGTCCCATTGGCCGAATACTCGAAAGCCTCCGGCCATCCGTTCGGCCCCGGGATCACCTTCATGCGATCGGGGCGCAACACATACAGCTCGCGCAGCTTGCCGCCGACGCCGACGGCTTCCACGTAAGCATTGCCGGCGACGAGCAGGAAGCCATACCAGGCCTCGAGGAAATCCGTCGCCGTGTGATCGGGTGAAGGCTGCGCGATGAGATCGAGCAGCGGGTGGCTCTCGATCTCCTCATCGCCGCGATAGAGCAGCAGCGGCACCGAGCCCGCCGCCTCCGCCACCATGCGCACCGACCGGTAGACGATGGCATTCTGCATGAAGCCTTCACGCGCGAAGGCGGTGTAATCGCGCGGGCTCCAGACCGGCTGGCCGAGGGGCTCCCACGCGATGAGCGGGCCCGCCGCGCTCGCCTTCTGCTCCTGTCGTGGCGCGCGCGCAGGCAGCAGCCTGCCGAGCGCATCGATGATGCGCGACATGCGTTTCCTTTTCGGTTGGCGACGGCCGCTCCCCTGCGGGAGCCGGCCGCCAGCTCATGTGGTGTTTTGCTAAGTTGCCGAGCGCGCGTTCGCGCGCGTCATCGCCCCGTCATGGCGTAGGCGTGCAAGGCAAATGCATGCGGACATCCCGTAACGATTGCTGCGACTGGCGTGGATCCCGGCCTGCGCCGGGATGACGTTAGGAACTGCACGACGCACCTCTCATCCCGGGCGAAGCGAGCCGCGCGAGTGAGACCCGGGACCCAGCGCGAATGCATCATCGATATTGCGAGGCTGACGCCGCACCTTCCGCTGGTTCCCGGATAGCGCCTCACGTCGTTCGGCCCTTCCGGGATGACAGACTGCTCAGTTTGAACGCAGGCCTCCTCAACAGCACAAAGGCAGCGTTTGCTGCGACCGGCGTAGATCCCGGCCTGCGCCGGGATGACGCCGGCAACGGCACTGCCTACGCACCTGTCATCCCGGGCGAAGCGAGCCGCGCGAGCGAAACCCTGGATCCCAGCGCGAATGCATCATCGATATTGCGAGGCTGACGCCCCACCTTCCGCTGGTTCCCGGATGGCCGCTCGCTCCGCTCACGGCTTCCGGGATGACAAAGGGCCGTGCTCAGCACGGGTCACGCCAACGTCAGGCTCACAACCTTCGCACCAGCGGGCGGCGCGCGCCGTCGATCATCAGATCGGTGAGCGCCCAGACAAGCGCATCGAGCCGATCGGGCGAGCGACCTTTCACCAGCCCGTCGGCGCCGAATGCGCACATCTGATCCTCGAGGGCGTCGAACGCGCCGACATGGGCAACGCGCCCCTCGGCATAGAGCGCCGCAACCGGCTCGGCGCGCAGCCACTTGCCGCGCGTTGCGCGCACCGTGCGCACCGCAACGCTATCGTCGATCTGTCTCAGCACCGCCGCTACCAGATCGCCGCCCTGGTTCACCTCGGCGACGACGCGGTCGGCGAGATATTCGCGATAAGCGCTCACCGCCGCCCGCGCCCATACCTGCGGCTCGCGCCCCTGCAGCGTGCGGTCGGCCAGCACATAGGCGCGGCCGTCCTCGCCCAGCCCGGCAACGACGATCCCGCACGCATCGGACGACGCCGTCGCCGTCACCGGCGGATCGACCGCCACCACGATGGCCGCCAGCTCGGGGGCCGACGCGACGCGGTGCATCTCGATCCAGTCGCGCCGCCACAGCGCGCCGGACGTATCGTCGACGAGCTCGCCGTAGAGCTCCTGGCGGCCCAGCGCCGTGCCGGCGTATCGACGGGTCATCTCGGCGACGAACGAGGGCGCGAGGTTGTCTGAATTGTCGACGGTAGAAGCGCGCGTGACCACAGTCCCTGCGTCCGCCATCAGTTTCTTCAAAAACGCTGTCGCGCGGGGCGTCGTCGTCGCGACCATCTGCGGATGCTCGCCCAGGCGCAGCGCGAATTGCAGCATGTCCCATGTGTGCTCGGCGTTGCGCCACTTGGCCACCTCGTCGCACCAGGCGGCGTCGAACTGCGGCCCGCGCAAGCCTTCCGCATCCTCCGCGGAAAAAATCTGCGCCAGCGCGCCGGTGCGCCATACGAGCTGACCCTTCGATGGCTCGAAATGCGGTCTTTCCCCGTCGGCGTGCACCGCCAGGATACCCGACACGCCCTCGACCATCACGCGGCGCACCTCGTTGTAGGTCTCGCCCACGAGCGCGATGCGCCGCGCGGCGGGACTGCCGTCATGGGTGCGCCCCAGCGCCTTGGCGCGAACCCACTCGGCGCCCGCGCGGGTTTTGCCTGCACCGCGGCCACCGAGAATGAGCCATATCCGCCAGGGCTCGCCCGCCGCGTTCGCCCCTGGCGGGAGCTGGTCGGGGCGGGCCCATAGCGGCCAGTGGCCGAGGATCAGCGCCAGATGCCGGGGCGAAAGCTCGGCCGCGATCTCAGCGAGGTCCTGCCTCAGCCGCCCGGCGGCGCTCGATCTGCTCAAAGCGCTCGACAATCTCGCGCTGAAGTCGCTCCACCTCATCGGTGTCGGCGACTGCGGCGGGTCGAACGGCATCGAACTTGCTCACCTTGTCTTCGGTTGGGACGGGGCCGACCTTCTGCATGCCGCCGATCATCGAGGCGATCGTCTTTGCATCGCGCTCGAGGTCGGCGGAGCTCAGCGCACCGCTTTCCATATCCTTCTCCATCTGATCGAGCTTCCTGTTGATCACGCCGCAGAGGCGGTGTGAGATGAGTGCGCGCCCGGCGTTGCTCATCGGCGATTTGGTCCGCGGCCGCCGGCCGAGCCGCTGGGTGCGCAGGAGCCAGCCCCGCTCGCGGGCAATGCGGGAGACGTACGGCGCCGAGATGCCGTATTTCTCTCCGATGGCCACGACGGTGAGACTGCTTTCCTCGTAATCGATCTTGATCAATGCGATCGTGGCATCGCTCAACGCCGCCATGCGCCGCTGTCACCCGTTGCAGTTTCTGGGAAGATGCGACGCGATCCGAACTCACCGCCGGCGCAACTGTCGCGTTATATCTGAAGCATACGCCGGCAGCGTCACGCTGGGGATAAGTTCGCCTCGCGGGGCGCCGCGCAAAATCCGGCGACATGGCAGTTAGCGCGTCGGACCGGCCCTTTGGGCGGCACGTGGCGGGAGGTCGGCGGCTTTAGAAAGTGTTTCGACAGCAGCTACCCGCACGTTTCTCCGGAGAGGCTCCCACCTCGTAGTCGCCGAATCCGAGCCGACAGCGTGCTCGGCCCACGCTGCTGAGGCCGGCGCCATGCGTCACCTTCACCTTTGCCCCGCCGCAACGGCGCCGCAATTGCCCCATCCTCAGCTGTTGCAAAACTGCATCAAAGGACGGCCACCCAGCATTTCCCCGGAGAGGTGGGCTTGCGCCTTAACATCACCACCCCGGCGCAGCTATAACCGTTCGGGATTCTAATCGAATTGCTCCCTGGGCGCCCCTGCGCCCGGACGCCTCCAGTGCGGGACAGGATCGACGTGCACGATTGGCTCTTCAGACGCGGGCGCCGCGAACGGGTCATCGATTGGCTCGGGCTCGATTCCAAACTCGATTCGACGATCGCCGAGAGCTGGGCATGGGTCCGGGATGCCTGGGATGCCGGCACGAGCTTCTTCGCGCGCTTTCGCCTCACCGGCTGGAAGCGCCTGTTGAATGAAGCCGCCTCGGAGGGGCTGACGCTCGGGGCCGGCGGCTTCGTCGTCATGTTCGCGCTCGCCATCCCCGCGTTCGAGGAATTCAACGAGGGCAAGTTCCTCACCGGCCAGTACGCCGTGAAGTTCCTCGATCAGAACGGCAACGAGATCGGCAAGCGCGGCATCCTGCACAACGACTCCGTGCCGCTGGACGAGATCCCGGACTCGCTCATCAAGGCGACCCTCGCCACCGAGGACCGGCGCTTCTTCGAGCACTGGGGTATCGACGTGCTCGGCACCCTGCGCGCGCTCGCCACCAACTTGCAGGCGAACGAGGTTGTGCAGGGCGGCTCCTCGATCACGCAGCAGGTTGCAAAGAACCTCTTCCTTTCGTCCGAACGCTCAATGCAGCGTAAGATAAAAGAGGCGTTCCTCGCGCTCCTGCTGGAGAGCCGCTTCACCAAGCGCGAGATCCTGAAATTCTACTTCGACCGCGCCTACATGGGCGGCGGCGCGTTCGGCGCCGAGGCCGCATCGCAATTCTACTTCGGCAAGTCCGTGCGGCAGATCAATCTCGCCGAGGCGGCCATGCTCGCCGGTCTCTTCAAGGCGCCGACGAAATACGCCCCGCACGTCAACCTGCCGGCATCGCGCGCGCGCACATCCATCGTGCTCGACAACCTCGTCGAAGCGGGCTTCTACACCTCCGGCCAGGTGCACTGGGCGCGCATGCATCCGGCCAAGACGATCGAGAACCGCGATCCCTCGAGCCCCGACTGGTTCCTCGACTGGGCGTTCGAGGAGGTGCAGCGCATCGCGGCGGGCCGCGGCCACTACGTTCTCACCGCGCGCACCACCGTCGACCTCAACATGCAGAAGGCCACGGACGAGGCGCTGAGCTCGGCACTGCGCAAGTTCCGCGGCAATCGCATCACCAGCGGCGCCATCGTGCTGATGGAAACGGACGGGGCCGTGCGCGCGATCACGGGCGGGCCGGACTACGGCGAGAGCCAGTTCAACCGCGCGACACACGCGCGCCGCCAGCCCGGCTCCTCGTTCAAGGTCTACGTCTATGCCGCCGCGCTCGAAAACGGCTACACGCCGACGACGAGCGTTCGCGACGCCTCGCGCAGCTGCGGGCGCTGGCATCCGCAGAACTATGGCGGCAGCCACGGCGGCGGCGGACGCATGCCGCTCTGGATGGCGCTGGCGAAATCCCTCAATACCGTGGCGGCGGAGCTGTCGTTCGCGGTCGGGCGCGACAAGGTCATCGAGCTGACGCAGCGGCTCGGCATCAGCGGCATTCGCAAAACCTGCTCGATGGCGCTCGGCGACTACGGCATCAGCCCGCTGGAGCACGCGGGCGGCATCGCCACGTTCGCGAACGGCGGGAAGCTCGCCAAGCCCTATGCTATTCTCGATCTCGTTTCATCGCGCGGCGATCTCGTCTACAGCCGTGACCGCGACGAGCCCGAAGCTCCGCAGGTCATCGAGCGGAAAGTGGCCGAGGGCATCAACTGGATGATGAACAAGGTCGTCACCGATGGCACCGCTCAGCGGGCGGCGCTGGACTTCACCAATGTCTCGGGCAAGACGGGAACGTCGACGGGCCCGAAGGACGTCTGGTTCGTCGGCTTCACGGGCAAGTACGTTGCGACGGTCTGGCTCGGTAACGACGACAACCGGCCCATGGCGAGCGGTACGACGGGCGGCCATTTCGCGGCGCCGGTCTTCCAGTCGTTCATGTCCGTCATCCACACCGACATGAACATCCCGACCATTCCGGGGTTGCAACCGCACCCCGTGCAGGTGGCCGAGCAGCAGCGCATCGCGGCCCTCCGCCCCGAAGGGTCGAGCACGGCCGCCGAGCCCCAGCGTACCAGATCCAGCCTGATGTCGGATAAGACACGGGACACGCTGCGCAACGTCGCTCAGGCATTCCGCAAGGCAGGCGGCATCGAACAGCCCGAGGCTACGACGCCGGCGCCGGGCAGCACCGGCAGCACCTCGCCGCCCCCGGCCACGCCGCCGCCGGACGCACCGGGCCGCCGCGCCAATCTCGGCACCACCAACGAGGGAACGCCCCGTGCTGTCCCATAGCGCCCTCACGCCCGCGCACGTGGCGCTGCACCGGCTGCAGAAACGCATCGGCATGTTTTTCGGCATCCTGGGCGACTGGGCTGCCTTCACCGGCGCGGTGCTGATCCTCGGGCTTGGCACGAGCTGGTACATGATCGATGTCGGCACGTCGCTGACGACGGAGCAGCGCGGGCCGTGGGTGAGCTGGACGTCGGCCGGAAAGGCTGACGCCGATCCCTATACGCGCGCCCACTTCGCGCGCCTCGGTGCTCTGCCCGTCACGTCGGATCTCGCGCTCACCTACATCGCCTATACCGACAGCGAGGGAAATCGCCTTCACTCGTCGTGCGACTATCTCGTCGAAGGGCGAAGCCCCGGCAACAACTGGTGGAGCATCACGGTCTTCAACGATCGCGGCGAGCTCATCGCCAATGCTGCTGACCGCCATGCATATACGAGCCAGTCGATCGCTATTCGTCCCGATGGCACCTTCGCCGTCGCACTCGGCCGAGAAGCCAGTGCCGGCAACTGGCTGCCGACCGGAGGCGCAGGCCGGCTCGCGCTCAAGTATACCGTGTTCGATGCAGGAACGCCGATGCTCGAAAAAGCCGAGGAGGCGCCAGAGCCGCTTCCCGTCATCCGCCGCACGCATTGCCGATGAAAATCTTCAATCCGCTCCGCAACGCCAACTGGCAGCTCATCCTTGCGGCCCCTGTGGCCGCCGGCATCCTGCACATCTGTGCGACGTTCGCGGCACCCTATCTCACCGCGGCGTCTGCTTACAGCCGCCTCGCGCCGGGACTGCCCGTCAATCGCATGCAGCTGCTGCCGGTCGCTGCGGCCGGTGCCGAGCCGCTACCGTTCGCATCGCCCGATGCGCGCTATGCCATGTGCCGCTTCAACACCTCCGCGGGCCCCGTCGATGTCTCGGCCACCCTGCCGCCGGATCTCGGATGGACGCTGACCGTCGTGACGCCCGAAGGCGACAACATCTACGCCACGGCTTCTGTCCCATCGCGGCCGACGCCCGTCACCCTCGTGCTCGTGCCTTCGGATGATGCGTTCCTGGGCGTTACGATGGAAGCACGGGGCATCGCCAATAGCGCAACACCGCCTACCGCCGTTGCGGCAACGCGCGGTATCATCGTGGTGCGTGGACCGGACAAGGGCTTCGCCTATCAGCATCAGGTCGACACTGTGCTGCGCGATGCGAAGTGCACGGCCCGCGCGTTCTGAATACTCGCGGACGGCGAACTCACGCGAATATATATGTCGGCTCATCGGCCGGTCGCCGGCAGATAGGGAGCGCAAGCGCGCCTGGGCGTTGTGCTTACTTAGCGGCCAATTCGACTCATCGCCGACCGGGAAAGACGGCAACCGTCTTTCCGGAGACACTCGCTGCGGCTTGAGCGTCGCCTATTCGGCTAGCTCCAGCACGTCGCGATCGTCGCGACGGCCATCTGCCTGCGGCGGCGGTGCCGAGGCCCTGCCTTCGCTCCAGCGCTCATAGCGCACGCCGGGAAACAGAATAACTTCCGCGGCGACCGCGTCATGCCGCTGCGCGCTGTGGTCGGCTGACCGAAACTCCGGGGTACGAAAGCTGAGTATCTGTGCCATGTGCTTCCCCCGTGACATGGCTGCCCCTCTGATTCGCCCGCATCGTCAAGTCTCGTCGACGCGGGCTGCGAGAATCATAGTGTACAAGTTGAAGGCGCCAACCGTTACTAAAAGGTAAAGCGGCGTGCGCAGTTAGCCGGCAGCTGTGACGAGACTGTCATCCAGGAAGTGACGACCGCGGCGGTCCTCGACCTCCACTACCCACAGATCGGAATCGAAGCGCGCTTCGCGCGCGAGAAATTCATCCGCCTTCTCGGGCGCAGTGCCGGGCGGAAGATGGGACACCCACTGACGATCCCACTCCACGCTTTCGAGGCCCGCGGGCGCGGGGCCGAGCAACTGGCAGGTGCCATCTAGACGATCGATGCGGATGTAGATCGCACCGGCGTCGTCGTCGCCATGGCGTACGACAACGGCCGACGCGCCCTCGATTGCGCATCGGCGAATGTATGCCTTGACCCAGAATTCCGCCCGTAGACGCATGGCGCCTTCCGCGACGCGCCTCAGCAGCGCGCTTCCGTTATCGATGGGATCGTCTCGCGATCGCCAACGACTGATAGGCGCTACGGCCGCGCGGGTCCAGCATGCCGCAAGCGGAACGCGTATTGGACCTCCCGAGCCAAGATGGCTACGGCAGGCGGCAGCGACAGTCCTATAGGCGGGCAGACCTGAGAAACCGTGGGCCAACGCGTACTTCGCGACGACTTGCGATCAGGGCGCTGCCGCCACGCGCCCCTCCCGGGACAGGCGCGCCAGGCGCGAGATCAACGGCCCGGAGATGCGCCCCGTTTCAGGCAACGCCTGGTCCCCCTCGAAGGCGCGGATGGCACTCACGGTCTGCGGCGTAAGCTGACCACTGACGCCTCCGGCCTTATACCCGAGCTTCGCAAGGGAGCGCTGCACGGAGCGGATAACGTCCTTGGCCTCGCGGGTCTCCGCGTTGGTAGGCTTCTTACCGGACTTCCCCGCCTCGCCCAGGATGATCGCCTTCAGCAGGTCGTCGCTGGGGCGCGCCGTGAGCGGCAGATGGTGATCGTGCTCGTAGGCCATGATCGCGCCGCGCGTCATGACGCCCACGATCCCGTCACGGGCGCCGGTCTCATAGCCGCGGATCTGCAGCTCGCGCTGCACGGCACGGATCATATCGGTGTCCGAGCCCACGGGAGTGGCCGTCTCGGTCTGGATCGCCACGAGATCGAGGCCATTCACCGCCGCGTTGCCGTTCGCGGGCGCGCCGATGGAGCCGGTGTCACCGAACTCGGCCGCCTCGATGGCGGCAATATTCCACGCGGTCCGGTCGCTCACCTGAGCGAGGATCGTGCGGCCGTTCGATTGCAGGAAGAAAATATTGGCTGCAACGCCCCCGCTCAGAACCAGAAAGGCCAGGAGTTGCACAGTCACTCGCCTCGGCAGCATTACCAGATCCCTCGAACGCGCTGCTAACGATGAACGGAAAGTATGCCGCAAACTTTGTAAACGATCTCTTAACCCTGGTTTAAAAAGTGTTTCTAATCGCCGCGCACGGTGTCCGGCGCGCCCTCTCCCACGCCGAAATTTTGCAGGAAAATCGACGCAATTTTACCGATTGCATGAGGCAGTTTGTTGATATCGGCCTGTTATCAGTGGGACAGATCCGAGACGGTTGGAGAGGCCAACATGTCTATTCTCAGAGCAGGAATTCTCGTCGCGGTGGTCGTCGCCATCCTGCCGGCCGATCGTGAGCAGCAAGCTGCCCTCTACGATCGGGCGGCGAGCGCGGTGCACTGGACGGCGACCTTTTGCGAGCGCAACGGCCCGACCTGCGAGCAGGCCGGAGTCGTTTGGGAAGGCTTCGTGAAGAAGGCGCAGTTCGGCGCCGCGATGGCATACGAGCTCGTCACGAAAAATTCCGGTGAGACGCGGCCGATCGGCCTGATCGAGCCCACCGTCGACATGACCCCGCGCGGCACCCTGCGCTCGGAGGACCTGGAACCGGTGTGGCGGGGCGCGGCGCCCAGCCGCATCTGAAGCCTTTCGCACGCAAATCAAAGGGCCAGCGGCGCGCGCTGGCCCTTGCGCGTTTGCAATTCGGCAACCTATGTGAATAGCTGCATCAGCCAACATCGGAGCTTGCCGTAGCGTGCCGACCCTTTCGGACATCACCAGCGATTTCGCCGTCCTCGACGATTGGGAGGACCGGTATCGCTACCTGATCGAGCTGGGCCGTGAGCTGCCGCCGCTGCCCGACGAGCTGCGCACCGACGCCAACAAGGTCCGGGGATGCGCCAGCCAGGTCTGGCTTGCGACCGAGATCCGCTCCGAAGGCGGCAATCCCGTCCTCCACTTCCTGGCCGACAGCGATGCGCACATCGTGCGCGGGCTCATCGCCATTCTTTCGGCCATCTATAACGATCGGCCGGTCGATGAGGTGCTCACGATCGAGGCGGACCCCATTTTTGAGAAGCTCGGCCTCAAGGAGCATCTCACCCCCCAGCGCTCGAACGGGCTGGCTTCCATGGTGGCACGTGTACGTGCCGATGCCACGGCCAGCACCAGGGAAGCTGCGGCTTCCTAAGCTGGCTAGCGCGCCGCAGCGCGCGGCGCCTGCTACTCCGTGAGCCCGCTACTGCCCGGCCGCGGTGACGGGCGGCACTATTCCTCGTCGGATATCTCGAACGCTGGCCGGTAGCCATCATCCCCCCAATGACGGACACGCGCCGCGCCCGGTGCCGGCGCCGGGTCTGAGTCCTCGATGCCGTAGTGCCGCGCGAGGCGCGTCAATGCGAGTTGCAGCACGATCTTTCCCGATCGCTGCGGCCACCCGGCTGCGCGCTCGGCTTCCTCGAGCCCTTTGAGGTGACAGCACACGTCGATGAGCACACCGGAAAGCTCCGGACCCACTGCGGCGAGCACACGGCGCACCCTCTCCGCTGCGGCGGCGGCGTTATCCAGCATATCGGCCGCGGCCGGACGGGTTGCGCCGTAGCGCCGGCCCCGCTTCGTCGGCGACAGGGCCGACCAGTTGGTGGTCGTGCGCGGCGTCATCTGTGCGAACCAGAAATCGGCGCGCAGGCGCTCGCCGGCATCGAACTGCGCCTGCGAAATCATGGGCTCTCCGTTGCGGTCCTTGCGGCGGCGCAACCACGCGAGCGGGCTCTCTTCGTCATTGACGACGGCAGCAGCCGTCGCCGCCGGACCTGCGGTCCGGCGCCTCGATTTCGAAGCTGGCATGGGTTTCAGCTCGCGGCCGGGGTTTCAGGATAATCGCGAACCGCGAGCAGCGGCACGGCCCACTCGAGGAGGTCGAGCGCGCGGTCGAACAGCGGATCATCGCGCCGGTCCTCGATGACACCGCAGGCGTGCGCAACGGTCGTGCGGTCACGTTCGAAGAGGCGCCCCGCTTCCGTCAGCGACAGGCCGCATCCGACATGGGCCAGATACATCGCAACCTGCCGCGCGAGGGCGACGTTGGCGCGCCCGCGGGAGGCGCGCCGTAACTCGTCGCCGGCCACGCCGAATACCTGAATGACCGCGTGCTCGATGGCTTCGCGGCGCGCATCGCGGATACCGAACGGGAGGTGCGCAGGCTGTGCCCGATAGGCGGCGGCAGAGTTGGGGGAACTCGAAAACTGTGGCTGCATCTCGGCTTTCAGTCGCTGGAACTGGTGACGGCGCTGATCATAGAGCTGAAGCACTGCTCTTCGGTGAGCAAAGTACCGGTCGCGTGAACGGAGGGGATAATTCGCAAGGTGCGAGAAGTCCCCGCCGGCAAACCGCGGTGCGAAAGTTGCTGGATCCTTTCAACAACCCGCTTTCGCTTGCATGTCCTTCAAACATCCGACCGCACACATAGCCGCGCCGTGCGCGCGCACCACTGCATCCGCCCCGGCCTACGATCGGCGTCGCGATCTTCCGCGGCTCCTGCCCCTGTGGCCACACGAGATCGATGCCGCCGATCCGGCCGCTCACGCTCATCTCATCGCACGCATGCGCCGCGCGCTGCGCATCGAACGTCAGCGGGGGCAGGCGGGCCATTGGGCGTACGATCTCGCGCGTCATGCCGCGTTGCTGCGCGCATACCGCGCCGAAGTCGCAAGCTATCGCCAGCGCCCGGCGAAAAGCTGAGCGCCGCGATGTGCTGCGATCGCCGGATCTAGCGGCGCGTGCCGAGACCCATCTTCTTGGCAAGGTCCGAACGGGCGCGCGCATAATTGGGCGCCACCATCGGATAATCGTGCGGCAAGCCCCACTTCTCCCGGTACTCCTCGGGCGACAGGTTGTAGTGGGTGCGCAGGTGCCGCTTGAGCGACTTGAACTTCTTGCCGTCTTCCAGGCAGATCAGATAGTCGGGCATGATCGACTTCTTGACCGGCACCTTCGGCTTCTGCTCCTCGCGCTCGACCGGAATCGTACCGCCGCTGGCGCGGCTCAATGCGGCATGTGTTTCGCTGATCAAGTGCGGCAGGTCACTGGCGACGACGGAGTTATTGCTCACGTAGGCTGATACGATCTTCGCGGTCAGCTCAACCAGCTCAGGTTCAGTTGTATCTTCCAACTCGCCCTCCCCAGGCGATGACAGGTTAAAATTTTCTCGCCAATCCAATGTTGTTTTGGCCAATGTTGTATTCGAGCGAACATTCAGGCCTATATAGACCTTGCGCGCAAATGAACTTGCACGGCGACGTTATGACTGGAGCAAGATTGCGCGGGCCTGCTGATCTCGCACCAAGACGTAGTAAAGTCAACTACAGGTGCGCCCCATACACTTGCTATGGATAATGTTGCGGGTCTGTTTTTCAGCAGCTCATAAATTTAACGCCGTTCATAGCTGCGATAACAGCAGTCAATCCTACTAAGTGCTAACGACTCATAGAAGTTGCGGCAACCGACAGCCCGGCTATGCAGCCGTGGTCGCATACAACGCTTAGCATCCGTAATATTAGGCCCAGCAAACTGGCCATCCGTTGGATTATTTACTATCCAATCCTTATATGCTCTCCGGGTTGAGCGACGGGCGGATCCACCCGAAGTTGACAAGCCCAGGCCCTACCCATCTGATCAGCAGATCCCTCAGACGGCCGTCCCAACCGGCATCGCCAGCGCTTGCGGTGCCGAGCGGCTCGCCACCGCAACGCCGTCGCCCTCGTCTTTCGCGTGGAGATACCGATGCACGGCCCAGTCGATCGTCATGCCCTCATCCAGCCGCCGCGTGCCCCTGCCCGCGCCAAGGTGTCCAAGTGGCACGGAGTTGAGCTGGTCGACGAATACGCCTGGCTGCGCGCCGACAACTGGCAGGACGTGATGCGCGATCCCTCCGTGCTCGACGCGGACATCCGCGCCTATCTCGACGCCGAGAATGCCTACTGCGAGGCCCAGCTCGCCGATACACGCGCTCTACAGGAGGAGCTTTTCCTCGAGATGCGCGGGCGGCTCAAGGAGGACGACAGCTCCGTCCCGGTTCCAGACGGCCCCTTCGCCTACTCGACGGCGTTCGTCGCCGGCGGCCAGTATCCGCTCGTGCGGCGGAGCAACCGCGACGGTACGGACGAGCGGGTCCTCATCGACGGCAACCGCGAAGCGGAGGGCAAGCCCTACTGGGACATCGCCAGCTTCCAGCACAGCCCCGATCACCGCCTGCTCGCCTACGCCAGCGACGACAAGGGGTCGGAGCTTTACACGATCCGCGTGCGCGACGTTGAAACCGGCGCCGACCTGCCCGATTGCATCCCCGACACCCGGGGCGCCGTCGTATGGGCCAACGACAGCAAGACCTTCTTCTACGTACGCCTCGACGACAACCATCGCCCACTCGAGGTCTACCGGCATGTCGTCGGCACGCCGGTGGAAGACGATGTGCTGGTCTATGCTGAAAGCGACATCGGGTTCTACGTCGCCCTCGGCGACACGCAGTCCGGCAAATTCATCGTCATCGACGCGCACGACCATCAGACGAGCGAAGCCCGCCTCATCGACGCCGACAATCCGCTCGCGCCGGCGGTCCTGATCGAAGCGCGCCGGCATGGCCACGAATACTCCGTGGAGCATAACGGCGACACGCTCTACATCACCACGAACTCGGATGGTGCGGAGGATTTCCGCATCTGCGAGGCGCCCGTCGCTGCGCCGGGCATGCAGAACTGGCGTGAGGTCGTTCCCCATCGCCCGGGCGTGCTGATCCTCGACACGGTCGTGTTCCGCGAGCACATGGTGCGGCTGGAGCGCGAGAACGGACTGCCGCGCATCGTCGTGCGGCGGCTGGCGGACGCCAGCGAGCACACCATTTCATTCCCCGAGGAGGCCTATTCGCTCTCCGTCTCGCCGGGCTACGAGTTCGACACCTCGACGCTGCGTTTCGTCTATTCCTCGATGACGACACCGGCGGAAGTCTACGATTACGACATGCACACGCGCGAGCGCACGCTGCGCAAGCGCCAGCAGGTGCCGAGCGGGCACAATCCGGCCGATTATGTCACGCGCCGGCTTTTCGCACCGGCCGCCGACGGCGAGACCGTGCCCGTGTCGATCCTCTATCACAAGGATACGCCGCTCGACGGCTCGGCTACCGTGCTCCTCTACGGCTATGGCGCGTACGGCATCTCGATCCCTGCATCGTTCTCGACGACGCGCCTGTCGCTCGTCGACCGCGGATTTATCTATGCCATCGCGCACATCCGCGGCGGAAAGGACAAGGGTTACCGCTGGTATACGGACGGCAAGCTTGCCAACAAGGTGCACACCTTCACCGACTTCATCGCCGCCGGTGAGTATCTCGTCGATGCGGGCCTCACGCAGCGCGGGCGCATCGTCGCCAATGGCGGGTCGGCGGGTGGCATGCTGATGGGTGTCGTCGCCAACATGGCACCGGAGCTGTTCCTCGGCATCATCGCCGACGTGCCGTTCGTCGATGTTCTCAATACGATGCTGGACAAGGATCTGCCGCTCACGCCGCCGGAGTGGCCCGAGTGGGGTAACCCGATCGAGAGCGCCGAAGAGTTCGCGATCATCCACGCTTATAGTCCGTACGAGAACGTAGCGGCAAAGGCCTATCCGCATATCTTCGCGTATGGCGGTCTCACCGATCCGCGCGTCACCTACTGGGAGCCGGCGAAGTGGGTCGCCCGTCTGCGCGAGCGCAACACGTCCGACAATCTCATTCTCCTGAAGATCAATATGGAGGCGGGACACGGCGGCGCGTCGGGCCGGTATGAGCAGCTGCGCGAGATGGCAGCCGACTATGCCTTCGCGTTGAAGATCGCCGGGAAGGCCGAACCAGCAGCGCAAAAAGAAAAGGCGGCCTGAGGGCCGCCGCTCTTCCTCTCGCACCCTGCCTCATCGAGAGCCGAGCGTCGCCGGCACAGCTTTCTTTCAGCCCGCGGCAACGGCACGACGAAACGTGTCGCGAACCTCGATGGGTGACATTCCGATCGGGGGCGCGGGCCGGTCGCTTGCAGCGACCTTCGCGACCAGCATGACGGAGCGCGCCGCGCGCAAAACGAAGTCCGGCGGCGTGCCTTCGAGCGGCCGGCAAGCGTCGGCGCCCAACAGTCCCGCGCCGGCGGCCACCCAATCGATCGCCGCCGATGGAGAGGGCAGCGAGGCCGTAAACTCGTACGTGTCGTTGACGATAACGAGCAGGCAAAGATTTGCCGGGCGCGCGTTCCGTATCGTCACCAGCGACGACAGGTTCATCGCTAGCGATCCGTCGCCGCAAATGGCGAGCACACGCTCGTCCGGGCGCGTGAGTGCAATCCCGAGCGCTACGGAGGAGGCGAGTCCCATTGGGCCGCTGAGATAAAGGTTGCGTGGCTGCGGCGAGGTCGCGTGTAGCCAGCAGGACTGCGAGCCGATCTCCGAGACGCACAACGGGCGCGCGGCGCCGTAGAGTGCGAGACCTGCGCGAATGGCATCTGCCTGCGAAGTCATCGGGTGCCCCGCTCGATCGAAAGTATCATCGGGCGGTCTGCGGCTTTCGCCCATGCGAATGCGTCGACGACGACCGAGGGGCTGAACTGCGCGAACGTCACCGGATGCACGTGGGTGACCTGCGGTGCCGCGCGCGAGAATGCTTCGAACTTTTCGATGTCATAGGGTTTGGCATCGCCGAGGCCGCCGCGGTTCGCCACGATGCACACCATCGGCAGCCGATAGCGTACGGCCAAGGTCGCGAAGGCGCCGATGCTGTTGAGGAAGCCCGCGTTCTGGCAGAGCACGGCTGCACGCTGCCCCGCCATGATGGCCCCCGCGGCCACCCCGATGCACTCTTCCTCACGCGCGCAGGCGACGTAACGCGGGCGCTCCAGTGCCTCGAGACGCACAATCGCCGGCGCGAGGAGACCGTCCGGGAGGCCGGCCACGAGCGCGACGTCGGCTTGCTGCAAACCTTCGATGAGCGAGCGGGCGAATGTCTCTGCGCTCACTTTTCCGATCTCTCTAAGCCTGGTTTTGAGTAGTGCCGGGGGATCAAGTTGCAGTGTCCGCAGTTTGCATGGGCTGAAAACATCTCCACGCGCCTTACCGATGTCGACGGTCCCTAAGGTCGTCAAAGCGGCGGCGGTCGGACCGTTCGCCGTATGCATGTAAAGACGCCGATCACTCTACGCCAGAGCTACGTCGGCTCATCGCGCGAAGTCAGGGCTACGCGCAACGAGCGAGGTGCCCGTATCCGCTATTCCATATGCGACTCCGCAAACAAAAAAGGCCGCTCAAAAGCGGCCTTTCACACATCTCTGAAAACAAGAAAGGCCGCTCACGCGGCCTTTCGTTTAGAAGCCTATCTCTAGGCAGCCTTCTCATTGAAGGCCGTCAGCTTCTTATCCTCCTCGAGCTCGCCGGCGGATTTCAGCGCAATACCGATGTACCGCACCCTTCCTGCTATCCGTGCCTTCTGTACTCCGAGCTCACCGAACTCCCGACCGAACGTCGGCAGCGCGAGGGGCTCCTTCTGTTGTTCTTCACACCATGCACAGTAGTCCTCGTATAGCGAAGTTGCAGTCAAACTCGATCCGTCTTGAGTCTCGATTCTCTCCTTGTAGAAACGCTCCACGTCGGTTTCGGGAGCAAGTAGTCGTTGTGGAGCCGGGGACGCAACCGTCGCGACCTTGGTCTCGGTCACAGACTTGTTGTCGTTCGCGCCGGAACGCGGCTTTGCTAGCGCAACGGCCTTGGGGGCCGCCACCGCTGCCGCAGCGGTGCTGACCGGCACGAACTGAGGTGCCGATGGCGTGTGGCGATCGTAGAGGCGCCACTGACTAAAAGCGATGTACATGCCGAAGCCCGATCCGACTTCGAGAAGCAGTGCAATGAAGACCGTGAGCGCGGTCTGCACGTCCTCGACCTTGACGGATGGAGCAACGATCGCGGCGAGTTTGGCGAGAACCGCAGCCTGCGGGTCCGCCTCGGCCATCACCGCAGTACCCGTCACGCCCGAGATCTTGCTGTGAATCTCGGCAATGCGTGCTTCGAGTGCCGTCGCCTGCTGGGCCGAGCCCAGTTCAGCAGCCAGGGCGTGGTAGCTCTGGCAGAAGGTACGCGAACGGGTCGTCGTCGCGTCGGTGCACTCCTTCGTAGAAGTCCACGACCTGTCGTTCTTGAGCGCTTCCATCTCGGCCTGCACCGCCTGAGCGGGGCGATGCTGCGGGATCCAGGAAAGCTGCTCCTGGGCCCGTGCCAGATCGGCGCGATGGTCTTTGTAGTTCACAGCGGTCGCTGCACGCTGACCGGCCGTGTCCAAGCGGTTGAGCGCCGCGTGTCCAAGAGCCGACGTTAGCGAATAGGCGGTGACCACGACCCAGACGAGAGCAGAAGCTACCGCCTGTGACCACATCCTTGTGCGTATTGCGGCGAAGAAGAAGAAAGGCACCAAGGCCTTCATGCAGTCCGCAGCCGCGCTGGCCGCGCCATAGATCTGGCCGTCGAACTCGGTCCTGCCGAGACTGACGCCAAACCGCCAGTTCATGGCAGCCGATACGGCGAGCAAGACGCCGGCAGCCAGAACCCCCAACACGCCTAGAGCATGTCTCATGTTTGCCCTCATGAATTATGATCGCTGGCTGTCGATGCGTCACGGCGCCAGCGCTTTTCCTTGCCTCTGTCCATGAAGAGGGCGGCTGGACAGAAGATCTCCATCTCTGACGCGATCACGGGACGCTCTGCTTCGGCGCATGGCTCGATCGGTCCGTTGAGCTCCGGCACCATTCCCCAATGGCAATCCGGCAGACCGGCGATCACACTCCGCAACAAAACATCGAGAGCTGGAGCCCCTTCCCATCGGGTGGTCGGCTACGGGCGGGTTATCGCCGCTCGATTCCGCCTGTGCGCAACTTTCCCCATGGGCCGGGGCGACAAGTTTACTGACGCGGAACTGCCCCCTCGGTTGCCCTTGCTACGCGATTCGAAATCTTTTGTTAAGAGAATCAGTCCCCTAGCAGAAAAGGCCGGAATTCGGCCGTATTTTCGCACGGCAAGAGCCCTCGCAGCTCTCCACAAGTCGCTCACATTCCGCACACGACTTGTCCCCAGGCTGGCGCCGTTTTCCACATCTGCAAGTTGAAGGAAAAGGCCGTCACCTGTCGATAATCTTCCGCATGCGGTTGCATAAGCCCGCACTCGGACTTATTTTGGTTAACATACGGAAGGATATTGCGAACTCGTAGGATTTCCCGGCGCCTCTTAAGCGGATTGTCATCGCTGTTTTCTAAGCTGCCGCATCAGAACCGTTTGAGGCTGTCGCACGTTCTTGATCTGGCGCCGTGATTTGCCGGCTGGAAGCGTAGGAGTTGATGTTATGCGTGGCCTCGGGGGCTTCGTTTTGCTGGCAGGCATCGGCGTGGGGCTATTCGTTTACTTCCCGGCCCCTGTCGATTCCGAGACGAACCTTGAGCAGGCAACGCGCGCTATCGCAGCCCGCGAAGTGGCCGATGACATCGGGAGCGCTCCCGTCGAAGCGGCTCCTGCTCCGCTGAAATCGCGGCTTGCCAACTTTTCGCCCAAGCGCCCGCTCGTTGCAGCTACTAAGTCGTTTGCGGGCAAGGCGCCCGCGGCAAAGGTCGAGACTGTCGGCCATTGGCCGGCGCAGGTCGTTCCCGCCCAGGTTATCCCGGCCGCGGCAGGGTCCTCGGGCGCACTCGAGCCGAGCGATCCGAGCGCGCGCCACCGTCTCATCGTCGACATCCAGCAGCACCTGAAACGCGCCGGCTGCTATTGGGGCCGCGCGAACGGCGCCTGGACCTCCAGCACGCGCGAAGCGATGCAGAACTTCACGACGCGCGCCAATGCCGCCCTGCCGGTCGACAAGCCAGATTATCTGCTGCTGAACCTGCTCAAGGCCTACGACGGCAGTGCCTGCGGTGCCGTGGAGAGTGTGAGTGCGAGCGCGCCCAAGAATGGAAGCGGCACGGCGGTCGCCAAGGCGCAGCCGGAGGTTCTGCCATGGAAGGCGACCGGCACGCAGCAGGCTGTCCGCCTCTATACGCCGCTGCCGCACAGCACGATGACGACCAGCCCTCTACCGGGCCGCATGGCGATCGGTGGACCGACGGACTTTCCGCCAGCGGCCCAGGCCCCGCTGATCCCCGGCCCGGGAACCGCAAAAGTAGCAACGGCCGAAATCGATCAAGGCCCAGCGCCGCACACCGCTCCTACGCACTCCAGCGCGCCGAAACCGCCGCGCCAGGCGAAGAAGTCGAGCGGCTCCTGGCGTAAGCCGGCGAAGGGCACGCCGCGCTACAATCTCATGCTCAGCCTCGGCGGCGTCTACTGACCCGGCTCGAGCCCGGGATGTGCTGATCGCGGCGAGACATGCTCGCATCCGAGGATTCATCGTGGGTTTCCGGCCCAATGGCAGCGCGCGCCGATTAGCGTTGCACGAGCGGTTGTCTCCACCACCTCGCCCCGTCTACGCGCAGGGATCGGTTCCGCCGGTGTCCGAATCGGGCGCGACCGTCCCATCCAACAGCCAGCGCAGATAATCCGGCGCGCCGTCCGTCACCTCCAGCACGAGCAACGCCGGGTTCTCGTAGCTGTGGCGTGCCTTCACCGCATCCATCACACGGCCGGCGAGGCTCCGGCGCGTTTTGATGAGCATGACGGCCTCGGCATCGCGCGTTATCGCGTCATCCCAACGGTAAATTGACGTCATCGCGGGCAGAATGTTGACGCAGGCTGCCAGCCGCTGCTCGACCAGCTCCCGTCCGACCGCTTCGGCCGCCTCCGCCGAGGGGAAGGTGGAGTAGACGAGAACGGGCTTGTCGTTTTCCTGCACTTGAGCCAGCCTCCCACGCCTTGCGTCGCCTTCAGAGCCCCATGCCGAAGCCAAAGACCACATTCGACAAGATCGCCTTCGTTGCAAGTGAGATGCCCGAGGCGATCGCCGCTCGCGACAGCCTCGTGGAGGCCTATGGCGAATGGGACGTGACCGAAGCCGATGCCATTGTCGCGCTCGGCGGCGACGGGCACATGCTGCAGACGCTGCACCGCTTCATGAACGAGGGCGTGCCCATTTACGGCATGAACCGGGGTTCCGTCGGCTTCCTGATGAACGACTACAGCGAGACGGGGTTGCGCGAGCGCCTCGCGGCAGCGGATGTGAGCCGGATCCATCCGCTGTCGATGATCGCCTACGATAAGGCAGGCAAAGCGCACAAGGCTCTCGCAATCAACGAGGTGTCGCTTTTCCGCGAGCGGCACCAGGCCGCCAAGCTGCGTATCCTCGTCGACGATACCGTGCGCATGGAGGAACTGATCTGCGACGGCGTGCTGGTGGCGACGCCGGCCGGGTCCACCGCCTACAACCTTTCGGCGCACGGGCCGATCCTGCCGATCAACGCGCCGCTGCTCGCACTCACCCCCATCAGCCCGTTCCGGCCGCGGCGCTGGCGCGGTGCGCTGCTGCCCAACAAAGTGCGCATCACGATGGAGGTGCTGGAAGCCGAGAAGCGGCCGGTGAGCGCCGTCGCCGATCACTTCGAAACTCGCGGTGTCACGCGCGTCGAGGTGGAAAAAGCCCGCAACGTCGAGCTCTTCATGATGTTCGACCCAGACCACAGCCTCGATGAACGGGTGCTCGCCGAGCAGTTCCGCTACTGAGAATCCCGATCAGTGCTGCTGCGTTGCCAGCGAGCTTCTGAGGTTCACGACCTCGGCGCGCCAAGCCCCGACGCGATCCGCCGGTGGCGTCCTCTCCATGCTCTGCTTGTCCCTACCGCGCTTGGTAGCGGCCGGTTTCAATCCGATAGCGACAAGGCGGGGCGGTTCGCCCAACGCGCCCAAGATCCGCAGATAGAATTGCTCAACGGTCGTGGGCGCAGCCGGCGATCCATCCGAAATGGCCCCGGCGATCATAGGAAATCGATTGCGTAGCGGAGCATCCGGCTCCTCGCCCACAGCGCGAACGAGACCAATCGCGGTCTCGGCGCCGAAGAGGTGCGCGATATAGAGGTCGCCGGCTACCGGCGTGCGATCGAAGGCTTCGCGCATACGGGCGGCGTTGTGCTCGGCCGCGGCGCGGGCGACCGGCGCCGCCAGCGCCGCATCGTTGCGTGCCGCGAGAATCCGCTGCCGCTCGTGTGGCGCCGGGACGTAATACCGTCCGCCGCTCGTGACGAACACGCGTGCGCCGAGCCGCGTTGCGACATGCGGGTTGTCGTGCAGCGCGCGCAGCCAGCTCTGCTCCGAATAGAGCAGCGGTCCTGCCGGTGCTGCGTAGGCGGCTGCAAGCTGAGAAGCGTGGTGCGATCCGGTGCCCGCTATCGCCGGCTGCATGGGTGTCGGCGCCGCCGAGCCTGCGGCGAGCGAAAGCACGAGGGCAAGCTGCGCGGGAATGTCGAACAGCGAGCTCAAGGCACGGTCTCCGCGGCGACACGCGGCGCCGCATGCGGCTCGCCCGACGCTACGGGCGGACATGGAAGGCTATGCAGAAATGGGTGAAGATCAGGTTAAGCGCCGTCGCAGATCGACGCTTACGTCTGCTGTGCGAGGGCCGAAGCGAGCGGGCGCTCTGTTCGGCGCTCCTCTAGTTTTTTGATTAGACCGATGATCGACGCTTCGGACTGGTACGGTCCGAAGCGATCATGGTCTGTCTTTTGGTTAGACCGATGCTTCACGCTTCGGACTGGTAGGGTCCGAAGCGATCATGGTCTGCTTGCCGCGCTCATCCTTCCCAGCGGGACACGATGTCCGAGAGGGCGGGACGCTCGCGCTCGCTCGGGGCTTCCATGGGCGTGCCGACGTAAATGAAGCCTGCGATGCGCTCGTTCTCCGCCAGCCCCAGGGCCGCGCCGACCGCTTTATCGTAGGCGATCCACTCGGTGATCCAGGACGTGCCGTAACCCAGCGCGTTGGCGGCAAGGCACAGATTGAGACAAGCTGCCCCCGCGGAGAGAACCTGCTCCCACTCGGGTGCGCTGCGATGCGGCGTGATGCGCGAGACGGCCGCGATCACCATCGGCGCCCGCTGCAACCGGCCGCGCTCGGTCTCGAGACGCACGTGGGAGGGCGCCTCCTTTTCGGCGGCGATACATGCCTCGGCAATGACCCCGCCGAGCTTCGCCCTCGCCTCGCCCTCGATCACGATGAAGCGCCACGGGGCCAGCTTCTTATGGTCGGGCACGCGGGAGGCGATGGTGAGGATGGTCTCCAGTTCCTCCGGGCTCGGCGCCGGCGCGGCGAGACGGTCGGGCTTCACGGAGCGGCGGGCGGAGAGAAAGGCGATGACGGGGTTTTCCATGGACCATGTTCCTAGCCTCACGCGGCGTAGCATGCAAAGCCGATTCCGCCGCGGCATCGGGACCTTAGCGCTGACACACCAATCGATACCGCTGACACGGACTATGGGCTATTCTCGCCCCGAATCCGCCGCCCTCCGCGCCTAGGTCTGCGCCGAGTGAGGCGGAACAGGGGAGACGCATGCCGCCGATCAGCCATTCGATTGCCGCCGCGTTCGCCGCCGTCCTCATCGGCGTCGCAGCCGCCGGGGCAGAAGCTCAGCAGGTCCCTCCGACCTCGATGATCATCGTCGATGGATCGGGTTCGATGTGGGGCGACCTCGGTCCGGCGAAACGCTCCAAGCTCGAGATCGTGCGCGAGGCGCTCCGCAATCTGCTGCCGAACCTGCGCACCGATACACGGGTGGGCCTCGCCTCCTTCGGCCATCGGCGGCGCGGCAACTGCGGCGATGCGGAAGTGATCCTGCCGCCGGACACGAACGCGCCCGAGCGTCTTGCCATGCCCATCGACAAGCTCAACGCCATGGGCAAGGGACCGATGGTGCTTGCGCTGCGAGAGGCCGCCAACGCGATTGCCGGGGCGACGCCCGCCAATATCGTGCTCATCGCCGACGATATCGACAACTGCGGCCAGGACGTCTGCGCCGCGCTCGGCGGCATTCTCGCAACGAGCCCCGGCCTCGTGGTGCACACCATCGCCATCGGCTTCGACGAAGCGAAGATCGCGCACATCAGCTGCATCGCCCGTCTCACCGGCGGCAAGCTGTGGAACGCGCAGGATTCCGGCGGCATAGTTTCGGCACTCGATCAGGCGGCACAGCTTGCCCACCTCGTGCCGGAACCGGAAATACCGGAAGCGGCCGCCGCCAAGGCGGAAGCCGAAAAGCCCGCGCCAAACGCCAAGCCTGGGCTGTATCTCTCTGCCGCGCTCGGGGCCGCCAGCGAAACCCTCGATACACCCGTCCGCTGGCGCATCCGGGACGCGGACGGCGACGTGATCCGTGAGACGCGTGCCTCCGCGCTCTACGAGAAGCTCGATCCCGGTACGTATCAGGTCGAGGCGCAGCTCGGCCTCGCGGACGCAAAGCAGCTCGTCGAAGTGACGGCCGATGCGGCGCAGGAAGTGCGCGTCGATCTCAACGGCGGCGTTCTCAAGATGCAGGCGCGGCCGTCGAAGGTCGCAGTTCCCCTCGCCTCCCCGGTGTTCACGGTGACGCCTGCTGGCGCAGAGGCGGGCGCGCCCCCGCTGTGGATCGGGCGCGAGGCAAAACCCGAGATCGTGCTGCCGGCAGGCGAATATGTCGTCACCGCGCAGACCGGCCTTGCGCGTCAGCAGAGCAACGTCACTGTCGCGCCCGCGGCGGGAACGAGCTTCGATACCGTCCTCACTGCCGGGCGTCTGGAGCTGAGTGCTACACGGGGCACTGCAGGCGCGCCCGGAGACGCCGTGACGGACGGCGTGACCTACATCCTCCACCGAGACGATCCCGACGCCCCGCTGGGCCGGCGCGAGATCGCACGCTCGGCGGCCGCAGCGCCGACGTTCATGCTACCCGCCGGTACCTATTACGTCACCGCGCGTACGGCCACCGCCGAAACGCGCGAGCAGGTCGCAGTCGGCGCGGGCGATCTCGTTAAGCGCGCGCTGCCGCTGGCGCTCGCGCACGTGCAGCTCTCGGCGACGCTCGGCGACCAGCCGCCTACGGAAACGGCGCCGATCACCTATCGCATCATCCGGCTTGGCAGCGATGCGGCGGAGATCGCACGCACCGTCGATAGGGAGCCGGCGCTCGACCTTTCCGCGGGACGCTATCGCTTCGAGGCGTCTTTGGGCGGCAGCAACGTCATTGCCGCGGCCGAGCTGACCCTCACGGCGGGGCAGGCGCAACGCGTCACGCTCGCGCTCGAAGGTGGAAGCCTCACGCTGAAGCGCGGCGAAGGCGCCGGCATTCCCGGCGACACCTTCTGGGAGGTGCAGGACGAGCAGCAGCGCACGGTCATGCGCAGCAGCCAGGCCCAGCCGACCGCCGTGCTCGCTCCGGGACGCTACATGGTCAGCGCCGATACCTCGGACAAGCCGCTGCGCAGCGCTATCGAGGTGAAGGCCAACGAGCACCGTATTTTCGATTTCACCGGGCAGTGAGTGTCGCGCCTTCGCGTATGCGGGCTGTCCCAAACACGGCGATGTCCAATGGGTTGCAAGGGCCAATGAGTAGCGGCCGTAGAACCGTTGCCGAAATGGCGTTGCGGCTTTTGCCGCCGCTTACGCGCGCGGGAAAGCGCGTGCGCGGCTCCATGGCGCGGCGCGGTTTTTCCGCCGGGCCGATTGTTGCCGTGCTGGCGCTGCTGCTTTCCGTGCCTATCGCAGGCGGCCACGCTCCACTGCGCGCGCAGGGCCTCGATGATTCATTCAATCAGCTCCGCGGCGCCTTCCCGCCCGACACGGGACGGCACGCCCCTTCGACGTCATTGCCGGGGCCGAAGCTTCCAACCAACACCACCGTCGTACCCCGCGCCGCGGCGGACGGCGCATCTACTGTCGGTCAGGTGAACCTCGTCGCCTTGCTGACCGTCGACGGCCAGCGCATCGATCAGGGGCTCGTCTGGCGCATCTACGCCCCAACCCGCAATCCGCGCGCGCACGCCAAGCTGCTGATGACGCGGCGCGAGCCGAGCCCCACGGTCGACCTCGAGCCGGGCGAGTATATCGTCAACGCCGCCTTCGGACGCGCCGACATCACGCGCAAGATCGTGGTGACGCCGGGGTCGATCTCCAGCGAGAAGTTCGTGCTGAATGCCGGCGGACTGAAGGTGAAGGTGCTGGTCGATGGCACCGAGCCGCCGCTCAATACAGTTGCCTACGACATTCTTTCGAGCGAGCGCGACCAGTCGGACAACCGCGTGCGCGTTCTCGCGGATGCCAAGCCGAACGTCATCAACCGGCTCAACGCCGGCATCTATCGCATCGTCTCGCGCTATGGCGATGGGAATGCCAAGGTCGAGGCGGACGTCACCGTCGAAGCGGGCAAGCTGACGGAAGCAACCGTCTCGCACTCGGCGGCACGCGTCACGTTCAAGCTCGTCACGCGTCTTGGCGGCGAGGCGCTACCCGATACGCAATGGAGCGTGCAGACCCAGGATGGGCAGCTCGTGATACGCAGCGTCGGCGCACTGCCGACGCACATCCTGGCGCCCGGAGCCTATTCGGTGACGGCGAAGTCGCACAGCGGCGTCTACAAGCGCGACTTCACGCTCGCGGACGGCGACGTTGCGCAGGTCGAAGTGCTGATGCAGTAGCGCGCGGACGCGCTACCGCTGGCTTAGAAGTCGGTCAACACCCAGTCGGTGGGGCAGCCGTTGCGCTGCATCCGCTCGTCCACCTCGTCATGCTGGCCAGCAATGCCCAGCTCCCGATAGAGGGAGCGCGCGATCTGCCAGTGCTCGCAGGCGGTCGCGAGATCGCCTTCGGCATGGGCAATGTCGCCCAGCGCGACACGACCCTTGGCGCGCGTCTCCTTCAAGTCGTCGCCGGTGGCGCTGCGTACGCTTTTACGCAGCAGCTCCGCGGCAGCCGCCTTTTCGCCGCGCAGCATGTGCCATTCCGCAAGGGACAGGAACAAGCCGGGCAACCGCTGGAGCTGCCCGGCAGCTTCGGCGTCGCGGATCTGCGCATTGAGGGCGTCGGCGTCGAGCGTCGGAAGAGCGGCAACGGGCGCGGCTCCAGATAGCGCTCCGTCGTTCCTGCGCGCGCGCAACCGTCGGCGCCTGCGGACGCCAAGAGCGATGATCGTGACCATTACCGACGCCATGAAAAGGCCGACGAGCAGCACGGCGTCATCGGCATTGAACTCGTTCGGCCATGTCATAGCGGGACGGTATCCATGGGCGATGGGTGTCGCCGCCGCCGAATGATGCGCGGACGGCATAATGCCCGACGCACTTGCGGCTCAGCCTCAGCGGAAGGGCATCGAATACATCAAGCCGCCCTTGGTCCATAGGTTGTTGAGACCGCGGGAAAGCTTCAAATCCGACTTGGCTCCGAGATTACGGTCGAAGATTTCACCGTAGTTCCCGACGTGCTTGACGATGAGATAGGCCCAGTCGCGCGGCAGGCCCAGCGCCTGGCCCAGATTGGCTTCGAGCCCGAGAAAGCGGCGCACGCTCGGCTGTGTCGCCGCGCGCTGCGAATCGACGTTCTCCGAGTTGAGACCCAGCTCCTCGGCTTCGATCAGCGCCATGAGCGTCCAGCGCACGACGGCGAACCATTGCGGGTCGTCCTGGCGCACGGCCGGACCCAGCGGCTCTTTCGTGATCAGCTCCGGCAGGATGATGTGGTCGTTCGGAACCTTGAGTTTGCTGCGTGCGACCGCCAGCAGCGATATATCGCCCGTGAGCACCGTGCAGCTTCCGGCGGCGTAGGCCTTCACGAGGTCGTCCCAGTTGTCCTGGGCGACGATCTGATAGCGCATGCGCTGCACACCGAAGAACTCGGCGACACCCTGCTCGCCCATGGCCCCCGGCAGCGCGCAGATCGAAGCTCCGGAGAGTTCCAGGACCGACGCCACCGCGTTGCCGCGGCGGGTCAGAAAGCCCTGGCCGTCATAATACAGAACGCCGGCGAAGCGCGCGCCGAGCTCGGTATCGCGCGTCAACGTCCACGTCGCGCCCCGGGCGAGAACGTCGACATCCCCCGACGCCAGGGCCTTGAAACGGTCGCTGGGGCTGAGCGGCCAGAACTTCACCGCGTCCTTGTTGCCAAACACAGCCAGGGCCAGCGCCTTGCAGAAATCGACATCCAGCCCCGAGCGCACGCCCGCGGCATCGACCTGGGAAAACCCAGGCTGGACCTCACCGATGCCGCACAGCAGCGAGCCGCGCGCACGGATGGTGTCGAGCGTTGACGTCTGGGCACGCGCCGGCGCCACATCGGCGAAGATGGCACCAAGTGCGAGAACCGCGACCGATAGGCGGCAAAGTTGCTGGAATATATGCATGGCGTCTGGTCAGTGTGGTGCGATCACGCCGAAGGCGCAAGGGACACAATGCTACGGATGGAATAAGATTAGGCTACGCCGCCGTGGCGCATGCGCTCAATCCCGCGGAATGAAGACCGGGTCAAGACCTTGACCCGGCCGGCGAGTTGCGCCACACGGGCCCCAACCCGCGGCGACCAGGATCCCGCCAGATGTCCTCCGATAAGAAATCCTCGCGCAATCGCGCTCCTGCCACCAAGGCCGTCCATTCGGGGCGCGCCCCGCACGACAATTTCGGCTTCGTCAATCCGCCGGTCTATCGTGGCTCGACGGTGCTTTTTCCCACCGTAGAGAAATTGTGGAAACGCGATCAGGCGTATACGTACGGTCGCTCCGGCACCCCGACCATAAGCGCGCTCGAAGAAGCGCTCGCAGAGATCGAGGGCGGAGCTGCCACGGCCCTCACTGGCTCCGGCTATCAGGCTGTGAGCGCGGCGATCCTCGCCTTCGTCAAGGCGGGCGATCACATCCTGATGCTCGACAGCGTCTATCAGCCGACGCGCAAGTTCTGCGATTACATGCTGGCGCGGCTCGGCGTGGAGACGACCTACTACGACCCACTGATCGGCGCGGGTATCGCGGAGCTGGTGCGGCCCAACACGCGGCTCATCTTCACCGAAAGCCCGGGCTCCCAGACGTTCGAGGTGCAGGACATCCCCGCCATTGCGCGCGTGGCCGCCGAGCGCGACCTCTGGCTCCTGATGGACAACACCTGGGCAACCCCGCTCTACTTCCGGCCGTTCGACCATGGCGTCGACGTGTCGATCCACGCAGCGACGAAGTACATCGTCGGCCATGCGGACGCGATGCTGGGCGCGATCACGTCGAATACGCGCGCTGCGAAGCACATCGCGATCGCAAAGGATCAGCTCGGTATCTCACCGGGGTCGGAGGAGACGTATCTCGGCATGCGCGGTCTGCGCACGATGGCGACGCGCCTCGCCCAGCATCAGCGTTCGGCTCTGGAAATCGCGCGCTGGCTGGAAGGGCGCCCCGAGGTTGCGCGCGTTCTGCACCCCGCTCTTCCGAGCCATCCCCAGCACGCCCTTTGGAAACGTGACTTCCTCGGCGCGAGCGGCCTTTTCTCGATCGTCCTGAAGCCGGTCAGCGACAAGGCCGTTGCCGCCATGCTCGACGGGCTCGAGCTGTTCGGCATGGGATTTTCGTGGGGCGGATACGAGAGCCTCGTGATCCCGTTCGACGCGCGCAGCTATCGCACGGCCACGCAGTGGCAGCCGGAAGGCCCGACGCTGCGCCTGCACATCGGCCTCGAGGATGTGGACGATCTGCGTGCCGATCTCGAAGCCGGTTTCAAGCGGCTCGCGGCCGCTGCGTAGCTGGCGGCTGGCAAGTCACGGACTGAAACGTTCGCGCGCGGTGGCCAGCTCCGCCTCGGTGTCGATGTCGGCCAGCTCATCGTCATCCATGGCAACCATCCGGCATTCATTCGCCGACGCTTGGAGCAGCGCCTTGGCGCCCGTCTCGGCCGCCAGCGCCTGCAACGCACCGAAATAGCGTCGTGGCCAGAGCACGGGATTGCGTTGCGCGCCCGAGCGCGTCGTCGGCACGATGATGCGGGAACCGCCCTCTTCTCGAAAAGCATCTATCAGCGACCGGATGGAAGCGGACGTCAGGAACGCCATGTCGCCCGGCACGATGAACGATGCCGATGTCTCTGGGCGTACAGCGGCGATGCCGGCGGCGATGGAGCCGCCCATGCCGCGCTCCCAAGCGTCGTTGTGAACGCAGCGCAAGTCCGTTCCTTCCAGCACCGCCTCGATCGACGTGCGATCCCACCCCGTGACGACGACGACATCTTCGACGCCCCCTTCTTTCAGCACGTGGAGGGTGCGAGAGATCAAAGGATGGCCGCCGATGGGCGCGAGCAGCTTGTTGGCCTCTCCGAAACGGCGCGAGGCCCCGGCGGCGAGCACGATGGCGACGATGGGCGCTTCAGGCGGCACCGCGCGCGACCTTGATGATCTGCGCCAGAATGGAGACCGCGATTTCAGCCGGTCCCTTGGCGCCGATGGCAATGCCGATGGGTGCGTGGATGCGGGCGACATCCGCCTCGGTGAAGCCTTCGGCGCGCAACCGCTCCACGCGCTTGGCGTGTGTGTTACGGGATCCCAGCGCGCCGATGTAAAGGCACGGTGCGCGTAACGCTGCGATCAGCGCCTCATCGTCGATGTGCGCGGTATGCGTGAGCGCCACCACAGCCGTGCGCGCATCGAGGCCGAGGTCCGCGAATGCCACCTCGGGCCGCTCGGCGAGCATGGTCGCTGCGCCGAACCGGTCGGCATTGGCGAACGCGGGGCGCGGATCCACGACCGTGACGGCATAGCCGACCTGCTGCGCCAGCTCGGCGAATACCTGTCCGATGTGCGTCGCGCCGGCGACGATCACGCGCAGCGGCGGCAGTAGCGGCTGCACCAGCACTTGGCCTTCCGGCGTGTCTATCAGCGCAAGATTGCCGGAGCGGAATGCGTCCGCGACCTCGGGGGGAAGCGCATCGCTCTGGCGGTAGAGCCGGCGCGTGTTGTCTGCGAGGCGTCCCGTGGCGACGACTGAGCGGCGCTCGCGGCGCGCTTCGATGATGGCTTCGATGTGCGCGACGTCAGCACGCGACAGGGGCTCGATGAGAACCTTGATCTCGCCGCCGCACGGCAGGCCCGCGCGCCAGGCGGTTTCCTCAGCGACGCCATAGGTCAGCAGGCGCGGCTTTCCGTCGGCCATGGCATCGGCGGCTTCAGTCAGCACGTCGACCTCGACACAGCCGCCCGAGACCGAGCCCTCGAAGCGATCCTCGGGACCAACCACGAGCTGGCCGCCGGCCGGAACGGGCGCGGAGCCCCACGTGGCAATGACCGTTGCGATCGCGGCCTTGCCATACGCTTCCAGCCAGTCGCGCGCGACCTCCCACGCATCGCGCGGAGGACGCTGGAACTGCTGCGCGGCCGTGGTCATGCGCAAACCCTCGATCGGTGGCGATTCGCCAAGGGCGATGATGGCACACTGCCCCATTGGGATGAGGATTTTCCCAATGGGGCTTGTCGCAATGGGCTATCGCGCCCTGCTCACTCGGCCGGGTGCACCGTCGCGGCGGGCGGCGGCGGAGCCTCCGTTTCCGCCGGGCGGCGGCGGCGGGAGAAGAGATCGCCCAGCCAGCGGCAGGTCACGTAGAAGACGGGCGTGAAGATGAGCCCGAAGAACGTGACGCCGATCATGCCGGAGAACACCGCCGTTCCGAGGGCCTGGCGCAGCTCTGCGCCCGCGCCCACGGCCCAGACGAGCGGGACGACGCCGAGGATGAACGCGAGCGACGTCATGAGAATGGGCCGCATGCGCAGGCGCGCCGCTTCCTTCGCGGCATCCTGCTTGCTGTTACCGCTGTCCTCGAGCTGCGCGGCAAACTCCACGATCAGGATGGCGTTCTTGGCGGCGAGACCGATGAGCACGATGAAGCCGACCTGCGTCAGGATGTTGTTGTCCATGCCGCGCATGACGACGCCCGTGATCGACGCGATGAGGCTCATCGGCACGATGAGGATAACCGCGAGCGGCAGCGTCAGGCTTTCGAACTGCGCTGCGAGCACGAGGAACACGAATACGACGCCAAGTGCGAAGGCGAACGCGGCCGTGTTGCCGGCGCGGATCTGCTGATAGGCCAGCTCCGTCCATTCATAGCCGAAGCCGGGCGGCAAGGTTTCCGCAGCCACCTTTTGCATCAGGTCGATGGCCTGGCCTTGCGAGTAGCCGGGCGCCGCCGAGCCGTCGAGCTCGGCGGCGGGATAGAGGTTGTAGCGCGGCACGCGGGCGGGCGCAGAGATGTCATGCACCGTCGTGAAGCTGCCGAGGGGCACCGTATCACCGGCCGCGTTGCGCACGCGGATGGCGAGGATGTCCTTGGAGTCGACACGGTAGGCGCTGTCGGCCTGCGCGGTGACGCGGAAGGTGCGCCCGAGCAAGTTGAAGTCGTTCACGTAAGCCGAGCCGAGATAGGTCTGCAGCGCGCTGAAGACGTCGGAGATATTGATGCCCAGCATCTGCGCCTTGACGCGGTCGATATCGAGGTAGAGCTGCGGCGTCGAATTCTCAAACAGCGTGAACACCTGCTGCAAGCCCGGCGTCTGGTTCGCCTTCACCATCATGGCCGTGACGGCTTCCTGCAACGCCGCCGGTCCCGCCGCACCACGATCCTGCACCATCATGCGGAAGCCGCCGGCGCTGCCGATGCCGCGCACGGGCGGGGGAGCAACGACGAGGACCATCCCGTCCTGGATCGCGGAGAACTTCTTCAGAAGCGCCGCGCGGATCGCGTCAGCCGATTGGTTCGGATCCTTCGCGCGTTCCTCGAACGGCTTCAGGGTGACGAAGATCGCGCCCGCGTTCGGCGCGTTCGTACGCGTTGCGCCGGAGAACCCGACGAAGTTCGCAGCGTGGGCAACGCCAGGGGTATCGAGGGCCAGCTCGACGATACGCTTGTTCACCGCATCGGTACGCGCCAGCGAGGATGCGGGCGGCAGCTGCGTGACCGTGATGAGATAGCCGCCGTCGACCGCGGGAATGAAGCCCACGGGGGTCTTGCGGAACTCGTTCATGCCGAAGGCGATGAGGCCCGCGTAGACGACGAGCATCACCACCGCCATGCGCACGAGCTTGCCGACGGTCCAGGCGTAGCCGTGGGAGAGCTTGTCAAAGCTCCAGTTGAAGACACGGAAGAACGCGTGCACCGGCCACATATACCAGGGCGGGCGCTCGTGCCCCGTGTGCGGCTTGAGCAGCAGCGCGCACAGCGCCGGCGACAGCGTCAACGACACGACCAGCGAAATGAGCGTCGCGCCGGCGATGGTGAGCGCGAACTGCTGGTAGAACTGCCCGGAGATGCCGGTGATGAAGGCCGAGGGCACGAACACGGCGGTGAGCACCAGCGCGATCGCGATCAGAGCGCCGCCGACTTCCTCCATCGTGCGGTAGGCTGCCTCGCGCGGACTGAGCCCGTCGGCCATGTTGCGCTCGACGTTCTCGACCACGACGATCGCGTCGTCGACCACGATACCGATCGCGAGCACGAGGCCGAACAGCGACAGGTTGTTCAGCGAAAACCCGAACATCGCCATCAGGAAGAAGGTGCCGATGAGCGACACGGGGATGGCGACGATGGGAATGATCGCCGCGCGCCAGGTCTGCAGGAACAGCACCACGACGAGCACGACGAGCAGCACCGCCTCGAAAATGGTGGTGACGACGGCGTCGACCGACTGCTGGATGAACTCGGTCGGGTTGTAGACGATGTCGTACTTGAGGCCTGCCGGGAAGCTCTTCGACAGCTCCGCCATCGTCGCCTTGATGCGCTCGGCGGTGTCGATCGCGTTCGAGCCGGGCAACTGGAAGATACCCAGCGCCACGGCGGGGTCCTTATCCAGGTAGGAAATGAGGCCGTAGTCGAGCGCCGCCAATTCGACGCGCGCGATGTCCTTCAGACGCACGACCGCGTCGTTACTCTGCTTGACGATGATCTCGCCGAACTGGTCGGGATCCGCCAATCGTCCCAGCGTTTGCACCGAGATCTGGAAGGCACCGGGCTGCTCGGTCGGCGGCTGATTGAGGATGCCGGCCGCGACCTGCACGTTCTGGCGCTGCAGGGCGACGGTCACATCGTTAGCCGTGAGGCCGAGGGATTGCAGGCGGTCCGGGTCCAGCCAGACGCGCATCGAGTAGTCGCGGCTGCCGAATACGGTGATCGAGCCGATGCCCTCGAGGCGGCTCAGCACGTCGACGACGTTGACGCTCGCATAGTTGGAAATGAACAGCGTGTCGCGCGACTGATCGGGCGAGAACAAATGCACGACCATCATGAGGTCGGGCGAGGCCTTGGCAACGGTCACGCCGATATTGCGCACATCCGCCGGCAGACGCGGCTGCGCGATGGCGACGCGGTTCTGCACCTGCACCTGCGCGGTGTCGAGGTCGGTACCGAGGTCGAAGGTGACCGAAATCGTGAAGCGCCCGTCGACGGTGGAGTTCGACGAGATGTAGAGCATGTGCTCCACGCCGTTGATCTGCTGCTCGAGCGGAGAAACCACCGTCGAAGCAACGACCTCGGCGCTCGCGCCCGGATACTGGCCGGTGACGTTCACCACCGGCGGAGCGATCTCCGGATACTGGGCAATCGGCAACCGTCCCAGCGCCACGGCGCCCAGGATGATGAACACCACCGAGATGACGCTGGCAAAGATCGGCCGGTCGATGAAGAAATGCGACAGACGCATCGCGTCGTTACCTTAATTTGTGCGGATGGACGACGTGGCGCGGATGTTGCCGGTCTCGACCTCAACATTCTCCGGCGCAACCTTCACGCCGGGGCGCACGCGCATGAGGCCGTTGACGACAATCGTGTCGTCGGGCTCCAGGCCCTCCACGACACGCAGACTGTCGACGAGCTGTCCGAGCTTCACGTACTTGGGATGCGCGACATTGTCGGCGTCGAGCACATAGACGAACTTGCGCACCTGCTCGGTGGCGATCGCCGCATCGGGAACGAGCAGCGCCGCGACCGGCGCCGACGTTGCGATCTGGATGCGTCCGAACATGCCCGGCGTCAGCTTCGAATCGGCATTGGCGAAGAGCGCACGGCCGCGGATGGTGCCCGAAGAGCGATCGATCGCGTTGTCGACGAAGTCGATCTTGCCTTCGTGGCTGAACTTATCCTCATCGATCAGCTTCAGGCGGACCGGCAGCGTCATACCCCGGTCAGCGGCACTCGAAGCTTCGCCGCCGGCAATACGCAGGTATCGCAGGTAGGAGGCTTCATCCATGGTGAACTCGAACCGGATGGGATCGATGGACGCAATCGTCGCCAGCAGCGTCGTGCTGCCAGAAGCGCCGCCAGAGACGAGGTTGCCCACGGACACACGCCGGTCGCCGATGCGGCCCGAGATGGGAGCGGTGAGCTCGGTGAAGCTGAGATCGAGCTCGGCCTGCTCCAGCGCGGCCTGCTGTGCCGTCACGGCAGCAGCGGCAACGCGCGACGCCTGCATCCGCTGATCGAGCGCCTGCTGGGTGATAGTGGTGCCGGCGCGCAGGCTTTCGCCGCGCTTCAAGTCGCTCTCGGCAAAGGCGCGATTGGCCTTCGCCTGCTCGATCGAAGCCTTGGCCTGGGCCACAGCGGCCTTGAACGGGCGCGGGTCGATGGTGAAAAGCGGATCGCCCTGCTTCACGAGCTGGCCGTCCTTGAAGTGGATTTTCTCCAGGTAGCCGGACACGCGCGCGCGCACTTCGACGTAGTCGAAGGCGACGAAGCGGCCGACGTATTCATCGCGCTCGGTCACCTTCTTCTGCACGGGCTTGGCCACCGAAACCTTCGGCGGCGGGGGAGCTGCGCCTGCAGCCGGTGCCTTCTGCTCGCCGCATGCCGCCAAAAAGCCGGCAACCAGCACCAGTGGCAGGGACAGGCGCACTATTCGGGCAAAGGACATGTGTATCCGTCCGTGTGGTTATGGGACCCACGCGGGCGTCCCAAAAAGGCTCGTTCAGGATATTCGCTCAGAGAGGCCGGTGAAGCGCGGACAACCAATCGAGGCGTGATCACTTTAGGGATTTTCAGGCGGCGAGCACCCCGGCGACGGGCCCGGCACGCCGCATGGCGGCATCGACCGCCCGCTCTGCAAATTCCGGGCCGAGCGCCATCCCTTCGAGCAGAATTGTCTGCACGTCGGTAATGCCGATAAAGCCAAGCACCGAGCGCAGGTAGCTCTCATCGTGCTCATAGGCCCGCAAGGGCCCCGCCGAATAGATGCCACCGCGCGAAAGCACAAGCACAGCGCGGCGCCCCCGGAGCAGACCCTGGGAGCCATGCTCTGTATAGCGGAAAGTGCGGTCGGGGCGAATGACGTGATCGACCCACGCCTTGAGGGTCGAGGGGATGCCGAAGTTGATCATCGAAGCCGCGATAACAATGGTATCGGCGACGAGCAACTCGTCGATCAGCGCGTCCGAACGCTCGATCTGCTCGCGCTGGCGGTCGGTGCGGGCGCCCGCAATTGACCGCGTTGCGATCACAAAATCCTCGTCGATATGCGGCAAAGGATACCGCGCGAGATCACGAATCGTGACGCTCGCATCGGGATAAACTTGACGCAGCTCACGCAAAACGCGCATGGCTACGAGACTCGAGTATGAAGTATCCCGGCGCGGGCTGCTGGTCAGGCAGAGGATATTCGGGCCGGACCCTTTTCCCTCGAAACGGAAAGGTGGCGAGGCCTGGGATTTCGCGGTGCTGGCTTGTTGCATGTCACGCTCGTGGATTTTGGTGCGCTGCGAAGCCGGGGGCATGACAACAGCCGCACGCTATGTTACTGACCGGTAACGCCCTCGTATACTGACCGGTAACACCTTATGTCAAGAGCCCATGGCCAGCCGCACAATTAACCAGCCAGCCGTCCTACCGCTACCGCCACCCCGGGAGCGCATCCTCGCTGCGGCGCGTGAGCTTTTCTATCGCCACGGCATCCGCGCGGTCGGGGTGGAAGCGATCGCCGAAGCCGCGTCCACGAACAAAATGACGCTTTATCGCCATTTCGGTTCCAAGGACGAGCTGATCGCCGCCTATCTCACCGAGCTTGCGAAGGAAGGCGACGACATCTGGGATCAGCTAAGCCAGGAGCACCCCGGCGATCCTCAGGCGCAGATCGAAGGCTGGGTGCAATACGTAGAGCGGATACTAACCGATTGCGGCGAGCGCGGATGCGCAATTGCGAATGCTGCGGTTGAGATGCGCGAGTTCGATCATCCCGCGCGACAGATCATCGACGATTATAAGATGCGCAAGCGCAACCGCCTCGTCGCGCTTTTCCGCGAGGCCGGCTACGCCGAGCCCGAGCAGGTGGCCGACGAAGTCTTCCTTCTATTCGAAGGAGCGCGTATCTCGATCCAGTGCTGCTCCAGCGGACCGGCCGTGCGCGTGGCGCGCATGCTACGCTCGCTTCTCGCCGAGCACGCACCCAAAGCCCATACGAAATCGAAGATGCAGAAAGCGTCCGCCAAGCGCAGCTAAGCTGCGCGTTGGCTCCACGTCACGGCATACTGTTCCGTCTCAGAGGTCACCCTCCAGGAACTGCGCGCGGCCAAGGCCGAACGACCAGTCCTCGTCGGTATTCTCCACCATCGAGACCATCACATCGGTGGGCGCGATACCGCAGCTCTTCTCGAGCTCTTCCACAAGCAGCTTGTAGAACTGCTTTTTCGCCTTCTTGCCGCGTGGGCGCGTGATCACCTGCACGAGCACCACCTTATCGGTCCGCGCAATGTCGAGCCCCGTATCCTCGATGATCATGCGCGAAGGTTTGTGCTCGTTGACGATCTGATAGCGGTCGCGCTCGGGCACCTTGAATGCGGCCAGCATCGCGCGGTGGGCGGCATCGAGGAGATCCTTCAGCTCAGCGTCGGAGCGGCCTTCGATAAGATCAAAGCGAAGCAGCGGCATGTTCATCACCGGGAAAAATTGCGGGAAAGCGGGCGGACGCCCTGCTTAGCGTGGCCGGTGGTGGCGAACAATCCCTCCGAACGGTCACCGTCAGGCCGGCCGGTCTTACCGCACACGACACGTTTAGGGAGAAGTGCCCGTTTGGCGCTCAATTGGCTGCGGGATTGGATCCCGGCGCGGGTGCCGGATTTGCGGGGGATGCCGCCGCGGCCGCAGTCGCAGGCGTCACACGCCAAACTCGCCCGCCGACATCATCGGCCACGAGCAGCGCTCCGCGCCCATCGATAGCCACGCCCACGGGGCGGCCGCGGGCATAGCCGTTTTCATCCACGAACCCCGTCAGCACGTCCTTTGGCATTCCAGCCGGGTGGCCGTTGGCGAACGGCACATAGATGACCTTATACCCGGCGCGCGGTTCGCGGTTCCATGAACCGTGCAGACCGACGAACGCGCCGTCGCGGTATTCCTGCGGAAGCAACTGCCCGTCGTAGAAGGTGAGCCCGAGTGCCGCGACGTGCGAACCCAACCCATAGTCGGGAACGATCGCCTTGGCGACGAGATCGGGACGCTGCTCCTTCACCCGCGTATCGACGTGCTGGCCCCAATAGCTGTACGGCCAGCCATAGAACCCGCCTTCCTTCACCGACGTGAGGTAGTCCGGCACGAGATCGTTGCCGAGCTCGTCGCGCTCATTGACGACGGTCCACAGTACGCCGGTCGTCGGCTCGAAGCCCATACCGTTGGGGTTGCGCAGGCCGGATGCGAAAATGCGCTTCTGCCCGGTATCGAGGTCGACCTCCCAGATCGCCGCGCGGCCCTCCTCCTTGTCGAGCCCGTTCTCGCCGACATTGCTGTTGGAGCCCACGGTCGCATACAGCTTCTTGCCGTCCTTCGATGCGATGATGTTCTTCGTCCAGTGATGATTGAGCGGGCCGCCGGGAAGGTCCGTCACCTTCTCGCCCGCCCCGGTGATTTCGCCATCCTTGTAGGGATAGCGCATGATGGCGTCGGCGTTCGCGACGTAGAACTTGTCTCCGATCAGCGCCATGCCGAACGGCGAGTTGAGACCCTCCAGGAACACCTTATTCACCTCGGCCACGCCGTCGCCGTCGGCATCGCGCAGGAGCCGAATGCGGTTGGCACTTTTTGCCGGGCCGGTCGCGCGGCGCATGACGAGGCCCATCACCCACGACTTCAAGCCAGACTCTCCCGGCTTCGGCGGCGCGTTGGTCTCCGCAACGAGGATGTCACCATTTGGGAGCGTATAGAGCCAGCGCGGATGCTCGAGCCCGCCGGCGAAAGACGTGACATTGAGACCCGTCCCCGCTTGCGGCTTGGCATCCTTCGGCCAACTCGACGCCGGCGCGATATTGACGGTCGGCAGCAGGGAATGCTGCGGCTCGGGCAGCTTGGGATCGGGACCCACGCCCGGATTTTGCTCGGCGGTTGCGCTTCCCATGGCCAGTCCAACAATCATGGCAGCGGCTACAATGGTGCGCATGACAATTCTTCACCTCGGCTTCGCGCCGAAATTCTCGGCACGACATCTATCCAAAATGTGCTGCGGAGCGTCGGAGCTCGATTGTTGAGTCCTTCGGGGGGAACACGGCCGGGCGCGCTCGGTTCCGCTTCGACCTCTTACGCCGAATGTGCGCAAAAGACTTAAACGTCGATATTTTCGAAATCGAACGACTTGGGACGCCCTGCCCTCTTGCGCTGACTACCTGTTGTGCTTTGTTCGGAGTGGATCGGTCACGCGCTTGTAATGGAAGCGCGTTCTCCTGCGGCACGCGTGCACGAGGAGCACTCGCAATGACGAGAGAACAGGTCGAAAAAGCCTTGGCTGAGATGGAGCGGCTGCGCGAGGCCTCGAGACTCGCCGACGATGTGGACGATCAGCGTCGCTTCGCCAATGACTATCACCGCCTCTGGCGCGAGGTGCGCCCGTACGTCGAAGGCGAGAAGCCGTACAAGGGCGAGACGTAGCGTCCTTAGCGCCGAGAGCCCTCACGCCCGAGCTTTGCGACATAGCGCAAATTCAACCCGCGACCGATATTCCGCCGCGTGAACGGCCTTCCCTTCGCCGCGAATAGTTTGCCTCAACCAGCGCGGCTCAAACGGGAATGTGCATCGCGCGCTACACGGCCTGGCGCAGGCGGCCGGCCGTTCCTCTTCATCCCATTTCAACATGGATATTTGTCCCGCTTTGCGGCCAAATGGATATTCATTCGCACCCCCGCATACTTTCTAAACGCGGGACACTCCCAACCTGCATATGCCCTCATGGATATTTTATTTATTTCTCGCTTTCGGTATTTGTTTCATCAGAACAACGAAACAAATCGCCAATGGGGAGCGCTAGCGAAATGAAATTGGGAATTCTCGCGATTTCGGCCCTGACGGGGTTGGCCATCGCAATTACTTGGACCGTAAGCGCCGATGCACGCGCCCGGAAATACAGCCACAGCCACACGACCGTTCGCGATTGTACGCCCTTTAACGCCCCCGGCGGTTACTATGGCAATATCTGGTGTGATACCGCAAAGCAGTCCGCACAATTCCAGGCTGTAAGCGGAACAAACTCTCGTCCTGTTTCTCGCTTCCACACGACCAAAATTAAGTAACGCTTCTTCACCTCCTCCGCACTTACGCACGCAACCAACCTGATACGCTTTCATCCACGAACCGTCCAACTGACCGAAGAGCCCAGGGCATCCTGAACTCTTCGGTCTTTTTTTTGCATGCCAGCGAGATGAACACCCCCGACGTTTCGGGTTCTCCCGGTGCTTCATTCGCGCGTTGTCCGGGCGCACGAGGATGCCTGGTCAGCCGAGGCGGCGCCATCCCGTTCGGAAATGAGGAAGATGGTCGTACTACCGCGGCCTCACTGGGCCCTCTGCACCTTCGCGTCATAGATGCGGATGTAGCTCAGCATCCCCGTCTCGTCTTCCTTGGCCCCCACTTCGAGTCGCCCCGTGACGCGCACGGCGCCGTCGATGTAATCCGTGGAGCCTGCGAGGAAGACCGGAATAAACCCAGCCCAGTCGAAACTCACCGTGTGAAAGGGGCACTGGAACGATGGCTCTTTGATCAGCACGAAATACGATCCATCACGGGGCAGAATGCCATCCATGAACCCGAATATCTCGACGGGCTGGCCGTTGAGATTCTCCATCTTTGCACTGATCTGGATATTGGGGCGCAGTCCGACGCCCGCTTGAAACGTCTCACCGATGTAAAAATCGTCGAAGCGAATACGACGGGTGGCTTCAGAAGGATCGCTCGTCATGATGATGACCGCCGTGGCAGCTGAGAGGATGGAAAGATAGCGTTTCATGTTCACCTAGGATGCGGGCGCGAGTTGCTTGGTGACGTCTTCACGGCATGCGAGGTAGGCCGGAACCGCCCCCGCAATCAGGCCCAGGCCGACCGCCGACACCACTGTGATGAGCTCAGTCGTTCCGAGAGCGAGCAGGTCGATGTGAAATCCGCTCGTCGCCTCGATCTTCCCAGCGATCACACGGGCGGTAAGACGCCCGAGAGCGGCGCCCGCGAGGCTGCCAAGGACACAAATAACGCCCGCCTCTATGAAGAGGACGCGGAAAATCACGCTGCGAGGCGCACCGATAGCGCGCAACGTGGCGATCTGGCGCCGCCGTTCGATCGATGCGGCGAGCAGCGATATCATGACCGCAATGCAAGCAATCACGATCGATAACCATGCGAGGGCAAGGAGAACAGCCTCTCCCGTCCGCATGTAGCCCATGATCTGAGTTGCCACGCGCCCGGGATAGATCGCCTGGACGCTCTCTTTCTGTCCGAGCGCGGCCACCAATCGCGCGACATCCGCGTAGCTTCTGCCGTGCACCAGGAGCGAGGTGATCCGCGCGCCGCGAACGGGGGTGCGAGCGTGGGCGTCCTCCCCCGCCTCCCGTGCTTCGTCATGACCCTGGTGCGCGGCCTCTTCTTCGTGCTGATGCTCGTTGGTGCCCTCCTGAGGCGCAGCCTCACTGCGGGTTGCCACCGGGCCATTCATAAGGTGCGGATTTTCCGCATGGGTGATCCAGATCGACTCCAGCGTCGTGAAGATCGCCCTATCCGCCGGCGTGTGCGCCTGCTCCAGGATGGAGACGACGGTATAGGGACTATGCGCGTGATCTTCCGAAAGATCCTTCGGCAGCTCGACGAACCCATGCAGCGCGGTGAAGGTATCTCCCACTCGCAGGCCGGTCTGCCGCGCCACAGTGGCACCCAGCACAGCCTCGAATGGCGCTTCCGCCCAGCGATTGAGTGGGGTCGTCACAGGCTGGCGACCGGTCGCCGCCTCGATCACGCTGCGATAGTCTTTCGTCGTGCCAACGATCGGATGTCCGCGATAGCTGTCGCCGAAGTTGAAGGGCACGATCACCTGCGCACCGGGATCGGCGCGCAGCTCGTCGTATATTTCGGTCGGGATGTTGCCGGTCGGCGGCTCCATGAAAAAGAGGGTCGACAACACCGACTGTGCCGGACTGCCCTTCGCGGCCACCAGCAGCTGATAGCCGCCTGCAATCTCCTGCGTGCTTTTTTGCGCCGACGTCGACAGGGTCGCCACGGCGATCACGAGCGAAACGCCAACGGCAATTCCCAGAGCCGTCAGAAGATTGAGCGCGGGGCGCGATACGAGATATCGAACTGCTAGACCAGCCGGCGTCATGGCGCGATTCCTGCCCTGTTGGTTGACGGGAGCTCCACGAGCTCGTCCATGCGAGCCAGCACCTGTGGATCGTGCGACGCCACCAGGAGCGTCGCTCCGTCTTCGCGCGCAACGCTCACCAGCAGATCCATGATCGTCACAGTCAGTCCCGGCTCGAGACTCGCCGTTGGCTCATCGGCCAGCAGCAGTTTCGGTCGATTGGCGATGGCGCGGGCGATGCTGACCCTTTGCATCTCACCGTGGGAAAGCGCCGCCGGCTTGTGCAGCATTCGCTTGCGCAAACCTACGCGGTCGAGCAGCTCTGCGGCTTTCTCTGCCCGCTGATGGGGTGGGATCTTTCCGCTGAACCCCATCGCGAGCGCAACGTTGTCGCGCGCGGTGAGTGCCGGAATGAGATTGAAACTCTGGAACACAATCCCGATGCGCTCGGCCCGGAACGCATCGCGCCGCCGTTGCGACAGATCGGAAATGATCACGCCATCGACGCAGACCGTCCCGGACGTCGGTCTTATGAGGCCTGATATCAGATTGATGAGTGTGCTTTTTCCCGAGCCGCTCGGACCTGACAACCCAAAGGTCGCGCCGCGCCGGAAATTGAGATTGGGGATGTCGAGCAGCGTAAAGCTCCGGCCGCCGGCGCGAAACTCCACTTTCACATCGGACATGCGGATCATGTCGGGAGCCTCAGACATCTCGGCGAACGTGCGCATGTTTGGCTCAGCTGGCATGAACATGTGATCTACCCAATCCGGGCCAGCGGCCCGCACAACCGTTTCGGGTGGGCCGCCGCGCCAGACGGGAGGTGTGACGCGGCGGCCTCGATGAGAGACGAGATGCTTCAGGTTTCCCAGTGCACTCCGGCGGTGCCGGATTCGACTACTGGAGAGCTTCCGAAAGCACGCGTCCCTCGCAGCCGTTCGGCGGGCGAACGTTGAGGATGTGCGCAACGGTACGCGCGAGATCCACAACTTCGGCGTCGCCGTACTTGCCCTGCTTCACCCAGTTCGGGCCGAACATGGCGAGCGGAACGTTCGTGTCGTAAGCCCACGGCGACCCGTGCGTGGAGGCATAGGCGAGCGGTTTGGCGAACAGATACCAGTTGGGCCTGTTCATGATCACAAGATCACCGCTCAACTCCTTGTGCCAAGCGAGATACACCTGCTTGGACATCTTGGTGTCGGGCACTTCACCACGCTCGAGCTGCGAACGCGTGTAGACTGCCTCGACGCCAGGATAGCTACGCAGGAACTCCTGGGCTGCATTCTCGACGGCGACCTTATCCAGCTTCTTGCTGGCGATCAGGCCGTAGTCGATGTAGAGCGTGGGGTTCCACCAGGTCGTGACGTACTTGCCCTCGCCGAATTTTTCGCCGAGCGACTTGTTCACGGCATCGATCATGGCTTCCGGATCGATACGGCCTGCATCGAGGTGACGCTCCGATGAAAACTCGGGGATGTTCATGAAGCCGTGGTCGGCCGAGAGCGTGATCACGACGTTGTCGAGGCCCACCTTCTCATCGATATACTTGAAAAGGTCGGCGAGGACGCCGTCGAGGCGCACCGTCTGATCCTGCGACTGGCGGCTTTCCGGCCCGAACAGATGGTTGACGTAGTCGTGGCTGGTCCAGCTCAGCAGCAGAACGTCGGGAACGTTGCCCGGGTTGTTGCCCAGTTTCTCGCCATCGATGAGCGCCTTTACGAAGTCGGCCATCAGCAGGTCGCCGTAGGGCGACCAGATCATGGCGTCGTAGTAGCTCTTGCTAGGCTTGTCTGCGCCGCCGCTAATCGGGTGCGGGAACTTCGTGCCGAGGCCTTTATAGTTCGTCGACCACGGACGATCGTCCGGAGCGGACCGCACGTAGGCGTCCTCTGAAAGCAGCGGCTCCCAGATCTTCCCGAAGTACTTATCCTGGGGCTTGCTCTCGTAGAACTTCGACCACCACTGCGGATATTCCTTCATGTAGTAGTCGGACGTGATGAAGCGTCCGGTGGCGGTGCTGTGCATATACGCAGTACCGTGCTGACCGGCGAGACCGATGGCGCTGCGATCCTTACCGGCAACGGAAATCACTTTCGACTTGCCGTTCGAGTACTTCAGCTCGTCGCCGAACGCCGTCACCTTAATGTTGAACGGCGAGGTGCCCTGGTGCTTCTTGGTCTCCTCACCGATGTAGTTGTGCCGCTTGTCCTCGGTGGAGTAAACGCGCTCGCCCGTCGCCTTATCGAGCCAATCGTTACCGATAATGCCGTGCTTATAGGGATGCGCGCACGACGGCAGCGTAGCGTGTCCGACACCGGTGTAGGTGGTGGCGTGGCTGTAGTTCGCGTTGCTGTACCAGCCGCCTTTGTCCAGCAGCAGCTTGAAGCCGCCCTCGCCGTAAAGGTCGTAGTACTTGACGAGCTGCTCCTGTGGGAAGCCGTCGATGGCCATGAACACAACGAGCTTCGGTGCCTTTTTGCCGCCAGGCGCTGCCTGGCCGTGGGCGGCGCCCACGGAAGCCAGGACCATGGCACCGGCCCCTAACCCGCGCAGAATTCGCGTGATTTTCATTTGGGTCGTTCCTCCAAAGATGAAATGAATGCGCAGCATTTATAGCTGCGCGTTTTTGCGCCACTGGCGCCTATATTTCAGCGCCTCCTGTGTTTTCATTTTTCCCCAAGCGGGCTTGCCGCGCACATCGCCATATCCAGAACTCTTCATCCCCTAGTGGGGTGGAAGACTTCTAAAAACAGCCGCGCATGAAGCGTCGCAAAGGCAGGCTTTCATAAAGCCGCCACACATGTCCAACGGGCAAAAGATATAAATAAAAGTCGCGAAAATCGCGGTCGGATACGCCCCGTATTTCGAACGATATATGCCCTTTGCTTTGTTGCCTCCCTGGGAAAACCTCAACCTAATGCGGTCATCGGAGGTGCGGGTAAAACCTGTGCCAAACCGGGTGACAATACGCGTTTGCACGAGGGTTTAATTCACCCATTAAAGGCAACAAAAGAAGGAAATTCGAAAATGACCGGGGGGTTTAAAAGCAGTTTGTTTGCCGGCGCAAGCGCATTTGCGATGCTGCTTGCAACTGGCAATGGCGCGGTAGCGGGAGACGATAAGGACAAGCTCGATCTCAAAGTGAAATGGAAGGGAGCGCCTGAGTTCTCGAGCACCGACGGCCAGTTCAAGTTCAAGGTTCGCGGCCGTATTCAAGCAGACGGCACCTGGGGTACGCAGGACGAGTCGATCACCGGCGCTGAGAACGTCAACGCCACCGAGATTCGTCGCGCGATGCTCGGCGTACAGGGCACTATGTTCGGAAAGTGGAACTACCTGTTCGAAACGCTCTTCTATGATGGCAACGCAGAGATCTCCGACGCGTATATGACGTACACCGGCTTTCCGGTGCACGTGACCATCGGCCAGTTCAAAACCTTCAACTCGCTCGAGGAACTGACGAGCTCCAACGTAACCACGTTCATGGAGCGCGCCGCTTTTACAGACGCCTTCGATCTCGAGCGTCAGATCGGTGTGGGTCTCAGCATCAAGAAGGACAACTGGACCTTCGGTGCCGGCGGCTACAGTGCCAATGCCAAGGACGTGGCATTCGATGAGGGTGCGACCTTCGCCGCGCGCGGCACGTTCGCTCCGATCAACACGAAGACCCACGTGTTGCATCTCGGGGCCCACATCCGGCACCGCGATAACGGCGACACGGGCAACTATCGCTACTCGCAGCGCGCCGCCGACCTGCATCTGATGGATCGTCTGGTAGACACCGGCGCCATCGGTACGGGCGATACGATGTGGGGACTCGAATTCGCCGGCGTCGCCGGTGCGTTCTCGGTCCAGGGCGAATATTCGCAGAACCGCGTACGCCTTCCCCACCACCTGGGTGGTTTCAAGCCGAACTATGAAGGCTGGTACGTGGATGCGAGCTTGTTCCTGACGGGCGAGCACCGCCACTACAGCCAGGGCACCTTCTCGCGTATCAAGGTCCTCGACCCGGTCAGCCAGGGCGGCGTAGGTGCCTGGCAGATTGCCGGCCGTTACGACGTGATCGACCTTTCCGACAAGGCGGGCGAGATCGCCAGCTTCGGTGCGATCAGCTGCTCGGAGTGCGGCGAGCAGAGGACATGGCTGTTCGGCGTGAACTGGTATCCCGTAGACTACGTGCGCTTCATGCTCAACGTCGGTCACTCGAAGATCGATGGCGGCAAGAATGACGGCGCTGAAGTAACTGCCGCGGGCGTCCGCGCGCAGATCGATTGGTAAGCGAAGATACGACGTTCTCCCGTCGCGCTACCAAGCCGCCGTCCGCCATTGTGCGGGCGGCGGTTATCGCTTCGGGGAATTACATCCGCCCCAGCTATTCCCGCGGGGAAAGACAGCTCGATGATGGTTAACTTAGTCCGTACTCAGTGCATCCCCGAGTTGTAGCGACGTCATGTCGCGTATGCTATGAAAATTAAAGCAAAATGCCATTCGGAGCAGCAGCGACGGTTAGGCGATGAACATTTTGATTGCTGACGATCACCCACTTTATCGGCAGGCGCTCGCAGGCATCCTTTCCGAACTCGGGCCCGACACGCACGCGCTCCACGCCGAAACCTTCGACCAGGTGGTGGAGTACGTCACTGATTTGCAGATCCCCCTCGACCTCATTCTGCTCGACATCTACATGGGCATGGGAGACTGGTGCGCCGTCATTGAGCAATCGCGCCAGCAGCGCCCGCAAACACCTCTCATCGTCATATCTGGATCGGATTCGCGAAAGGATGCCGAACGCGCCATGCGCGTCGGCTCGTACGGCTACATTCCGAAGTCGATGAAGAAGGAAGAGATCCTCAGCGCCATAAAGCTGATCATCATGAGCGGCGTCTGTGTGCAGCCGCGTGAGCTCAGCGGAGCAGTTCGCCCGCCCGAGAGCACCGAAATCTTCGATGGCGATCTGGGCAGCCGCATTGCATCGCTCACGGCCCGCCAACGGGATGTGCTCGCCGAAATCGGCGCGGGTAAATCCAACAAGCTCATCGCCCGCGCGCTCGGCATGACTGAAGGGACAGTCAAGCTGCACGTAGCCGCGATCCTTAAGTGTCTCGGCATGACAAATCGAACACAGGCGGCGATCGTGGCGCACCGGATGCACGCCACCGAAACGGCCATCGGGGATCGCTGAGCATTTAAGGGGATTTCAAGCGCTCGGCACGGAGTGCCGACGAAGGAGGCCAAGGAGCGGCAAGCCAGGATAGGTCCGATGAGCATCGAGACGATGAGCCGCGAAGACCCTCACCGCGCACCAAGGCCGCGGCCCAAAAGGCTATTGGAGCTGCTACGTCTATTTTGTACGCGCGCTCTCCTCGTCGCCTTCACGTTCACGTTCGGCCTTTGCGCAAAAGCTGGCGCCAGCGAGATACCCCAGTACCGCTTCGGCGTCACACCATGGCAGCACGGACAATCGCAGGACGACATTCGCGAGCTTTATAAGCCGCTCTTGGAATGGCTCGGCCGCACAGTCGGCGCGGAATTCGTCATCGTCGGCGCGAACGGCTACGGTGAGATGATCGATCTGCTCGCAAACGAGTCCATCGACCTCGCCTCGATCTCGCCCGTTCCATTCGTCCTCGCCAAGCAGCGCAATCCGCGCGTCACCATGCTCGTAACGGAGCTGAGCCTGGACTATTACGGGAACACCAAAAGTCCCTCCTACGACGGTTTCATCATCGCCCGTAAAGACCGGAGCGATATCACCGGACTGGCCTCGTTGCGAGGCATGCGCTTCGGATTTGTCCGCAACCAATCGACGAGCGGCTTTGTCTATCCCGTCGCTTACATGCTGCGGAAGGGTGTCGACTATAAAGACTTCTTCGGCCGCGTATATTTTCTCGGCAGCCAGCCCCGTGTGACCGATGCTGTCGCCAGCGGCAGCATCGATGCGGGCGTCACCTGGGATTACAATCTGCGCCAGGCGGTGGCGAAGCATGGCCCGGTTTTCAAGATTGTCGCCAAGACCGGCAGCATTCCAAACCTGGGTATCGCAACCAACAACGCCATCACGCCCGCCATGCAGGCGAAGATCCGCACCGCGCTTTTGAATGTGGACGAGGCTCTGCTGCGGGGACTGCCCGCTGCCGGCTACGTCGTCAAAGATGATTCCTATTACAACCCGGTTCGCGAGGTCGTCGAGCTCGTCTCGAGCGCGCCGGAGCTCATCGGAGAAGACAAATAGCATGCGGCATGCTCGCCACGACCTCGGAGATACCCCGCGATGAGCAGCCAGGACATGCGCCGAACGCTCGCATGGAATTCCCGCCGGAGACCGTTTGGCGTCGGTCTTACCCTCAAAGTTCTGGCACCGATGACGCTCCTGACGCTGATCTCAGCGATACTGGGCGGCCTGATCCTGCGGGGCGAATACAAAAACTACCAGGCTCATCTCATACAAAAGAAGGGCGAGCTCGCATGGCAGGTGCGCACGCTCTACAAGGGCAATCGTACCAAGCTCGCCGATGTCGCCAACCTGCTCGCCAACAATCCCAATGTGCAGAACGGGTTGCTGATCGGCGACCAATACAATGCCCTCAACACAATCATGAACTTCCTGGGGCATTCCGGCATCGACATTCTCAACATCTACGATCTCGACGGACGCGCTTTCGCGCGTGCGCAGTCGCCAAGCTATTTCGGTGACTACGATGAATTCGCGAACCTCGTTCGTTCCGTTGCAGCCTCCAACCTGGAAACAAAGCCCTCATTGCCGATCATCGGTGTGGCTACCTATCAGGGAAACCCCGCCCTCGTCGCTGTCCGGCCTGCGCGCAGTGTCAACGGGCTCACCGGCGTCGTCGTCGTCGGGCAAACGCTGTCCCGTCCATTCCTCGAAGCGTTCGTGCCAACGACGCACACCGCAATCGCACTGTCGCGCAAGGATCAGGTTCTCGCCCTGACCGACGTCGGTCCCGGCCGGCGCATGACGGATCGGCTTTCGATACACGAGGAAGCTAACATATTCGGAGGTCCAACCTTCGAGGTGAACCTGCTGACGGACGACCCCGCCCTGTTCGGGCCGTTCTGGGGTGCCCGCGCCAGCATCGTCGCGCTCGCGGGCACCGCAGGGGTCGGCTCCGTGCTCGTCACGGTGGCCTTCATGATCGTTACGGTCATCCGGCCCGTCCGGCATCTCATCTCTGTCGCGGAACAGCAGGTCTCCGGCGATCTTTCCGCCCGAGCACGGCTCGACAGCCGCGACGAGCTGGGGCGGCTGGGAGACATATTGAATGTGCTCACGAGCAATCTCAAAGCTACGCTCGATGAGCAGGATCAGATCATTGCCGAACGCGGGATCGCTTACGACTCCCTCAAAAAGGGCGAGGCGCAGCTACAGGCGATCATCAGCGGCGTCCCCTGCCCGCTCGCGATAACCCGGTGCTGTGATGGCACGGTGGTTTTCGCCAATACGCGCTTCGACGAAGCCATGGAGTTGCCATACGGCAATGGCGAGGGCGGATCGATCGAGCAATACTTCGTCGACCCGCGCGATTATCACGAGATGCTCGACTGCGTACGCCTTCACGGCCATGTCTACAACTATGAGACACGGCTGCGCGCACCCTCCGGCGCCGTCATGCTCGTTCTTTTCTCGATGCGTCGCGTCGGCCTGGAGTACGGCTCCGAAGTGCTCAATGCCTTCTTCGACATCACCGAGCGCAAGCACGCCGAAGACGAGGTGCGGCGCCTTAACGAGCAGCTAGAGGTGCGCGTTGCCCAGCGCACGGAGGAGCTTCAGTTCGAGCTCAATGCGCGCGAGCGCGCGCAGGCCGATCTCGTGCGCGCGAAAGAAGAAGCCGAGGCTGCAACCGCTTCGAAGTCCCGCTTTCTTGCAGCGGCGAGCCACGATCTGCGGCAGCCCGTACACGCGATGACGCTGTTCATCTCCAATCTCGCCGAGCATGTGAAATCGGACAAATCGCGGGAGATGGTGGCCAACGTCAACGCCTGCGTGGAGTCGCTCTGCGAGATGTTCGAAAACATTCTCGACGTTTCGAAGCTGGCGTCCGGCGTTATCGAACCGCAGCTCCAGGATTTTCCCCTCGACCGCCTGCTGGTGCGCCTCTACAGGGAATTCGAGGGGCTGGCCGCGGAGCGAAACATCGAGCTACGCTGCGTCAATTCACGGGCTGCTGTACGCAGCGACCCCACGCTCCTCTACCGTATTCTCAGCAATCTGGTATCCAACGCGCTTAAAAACACCAAGCAGGGTCGCGTGCTCGTCGGTTGCCGCCGCCGCGGCGAGGATGTCGAGATTCAGGTTTGGGATACCGGCATCGGTATTCCCGAGCACGAGATCAATCAGATCTTTGCCGAGTTCTATCGGGGGGCAAGCCGGCCCGACCAGCGGGGCAGCTTGGGTTTCGGTGCGGGCCTCGGGCTCGGTCTTTCCATCGTCGAACATACCGCGCGTCTGTTGAAGCATTCGGTGCACGTATCGTCGAAGCCCGGCGAGCATACGATGTTTGCTGTGAGGCTCCCGCAGGGCGCGCCTCACAATGTCATGCTGATGTTGGAGCACGAAAAGACGTATATGGACCTCGCGGGCGTAAGGATTCTCGTGGTCGACGACCATCCGCTGGCGCTCAACGCACTGCAGGCGACACTCGAGAGCTGGGGTTGCGACGTTTCAGCGGCGAGTTCGACCGAATCCGCGCTGGACCTGCTCGCCAGCGAGCCGGCGCCCCAGGTGATGGTTGTCGATTACCTGCTGCAATCGGGAGAAACCGGAGTAAACCTCCTGCGGACCGCAGCGCAATACCTGGATATCGAGGCACCTGCGATCGTACTTTCGGGCGTTTCGAGCCGCTTACTCGAGCGGGAAGTCGAGATCTGCGGGTATCGCCTGCTTTACAAGCCGGCGCAGCCCACGCGCCTCCGCCAGATGATCATCGAATGCCTCGCCAGCGGGCCACGCAATGCCGATACCCCGGAGATGGCGGCGGAGCCCGAGTACCATCACTAACCTGTGGCCGTCACAGCTTACCCAAGTTCGCAACAGTCAGATGGCTCCGCGTCGCTGGCTGCCATCGTGACACGGTGTGATGGCGTTGCCATCCGGCGGCGACACGGATAGCTAAGGGCTTGGACTGGCCTCCGGAGAGGACCAGAAATGACAGACGGCAGTCGACCTTTCAGCATGCGGCAAACGATCCGGGCCTAGTCCGATCTCGGCCCGGCGCTTCCTGCCGCAATCAGGGAGTGAACGGACGTGATCCCGGACCCCAGCGCCTCGCGCATCGATGCCGTGCAAGATCCCATCCGGCTCTCCCAGGCGCTCCGGCTTGCGGAGGTACGCGGATGAGGTTTCCGCTCCGTTCCTCCGGCGCGACGCAACGTTGGAGCGCGTTCACATACTGGGACCTCATCGCGGTCCTTCTGGTGCTCGGCACGCTGGTCCTCCTCGCCGAGGCAAGCCGCGCCGTCATGCAGCCGTTGCCCGAGCCGGGTATCGGCATCATCGACCTCCATCCGTCTGCGCTGCCCGAGTACGCAATGCGCACCTCTCTGCGCATGCTGGCGGCAATGGTGCTGTCTCTCATCTTCACGTTCACCTACGCGACATTAGCCGCCAAGAGCCGGCGGGCAGAGCGCGTGCTGATCCCGTTGCTCGACATTCTCCAGTCGGTGCCGATCCTCGGTTTCATATCCGTCACCGTGGTTTTCTTCATGTCGCTGGCGCCCGAAAAAATGCTCGGCGCCGAGCTCGCCGCCGTATTCGCCATCTTCACCAGCCAGGCCTGGAACATGGCCTTCAGCTTCTACCAGTCGCTGCGCACCGTGCCGAACGAGTTGACCGAGGCCGCGCACTCGTTCCGGCTCAGTCCATGGATGCGCTTCTGGAAGCTCGAGGCGCCGTTCGCGATGCCAGCGCTGGTCTGGAACATGATGATGTCGATGTCGGGCGGCTGGTTCTTTGTCGTCGCCTCGGAGGCGATAAGCGTCGGCAACACCACGGTGACGCTGCCGGGCATCGGCTCCTACATCGCCAAAGCCATCGCCGAGCGCGACCTCGGCGCCATTGGCTGGGCGATCGCGGCGATGCTCGTGGTGATCCTGATCTACGATCAGCTTCTGTTCCGGCCGCTCGTTGCCTGGGCAGACCGTTTCCGCTTCGAGCAGGAGACGAGCGTGGCGCCTCCTGCATCGTGGGTTCTGACGATGCTGCGCCGGTCGCAGATCGTATCGCAGGCCACGGCACCGCTCGCGGGCGCCTGGCGCTGGACCTACCGGATGCCCGCACGCCCGCGGAGAACATCGCCGCGTCCAGACAGGGAAGTTGCCTGGCAGACCTGGGGCGACCGGGTTTGGTACCTCGCCATCGCAGCGGCCTGTCTCGTCGCCGCGTGGAAGATTGTCACCTTCGTGCTGGCGGGCGTTACGCTGCGCGAGACAGGACAAGTCGTCCTGCTCGGCTTCGCCACCCTCGCGCGCGTGTTCGTGCTGATTGCGCTTGCGAGCCTCATTTGGGTGCCGGTGGGAGTCTGGCTGGGATTGCGGCCGGGCGCTGCAAGGATTGCCCAACCGATCGTTCAGTTCATGGCGGCCTTTCCGGCAAACCTGCTGTTCCCGCTGGCGGTGTCGGCGATCGTGGTGCTGCAGCTCAATCCGGACATCTGGCTCAGCCCGCTCATGATCCTCGGCACGCAATGGTATATTCTGTTCAACGTGATCGCGGGTGCCTCCACGATCCCAAGCGAGCTGCGCGACATCGGCACCAATCTGCGCGTCCATGGTTGGCTGTGGTGGCGGCGGATCGCCCTGCCGGCAGTATTTCCGTTCTACATAACCGGTGCGATCACGGCGTCGGGCGGATCGTGGAATGCCAGCATCGTCGCCGAGGTGGCGAGCTGGGGCGATACGACCCTCAGGGCTCACGGCGTCGGCGCCTATATCGCGGAGGCGACTGAAGCGGGCGATTTCCATCGCATCGTGCTCGGCATCGCCGTGATGAGCGCGTTCGTCGTCATCATCAATCGCGTCTTCTGGCGTCCGCTTTACGCGCTCGCAGAACGCAAGTTCCGTCTCGGCTAAGGGAAGAACAACATGGACACCTCTCCCCTGTTGGAAATCCACGGCATCCGCAAATCGTTCAGCAAGCCGGACGGCGGCGAACTGCTCGTTCTCGACGGCATCAATCTCACGCTGCGGGAGGGCGAAATCGTCGGCCTGCTCGGACGGTCGGGCTCCGGGAAATCGACGTTGCTCCGGCTCATCGCGGGGCTTTCCGCGCCGGTGGCGGGCTCGATCAGCTATCTGGGCCGGACGGTGACCGCACCGCCGCCGGGCATCTCGATGGTGTTCCAGAGCTTCGCGCTCTTTCCCTGGCTGACGGTGCTGGAGAACGTGCAGCTCGGGCTCGAGGCGCTCGGCGAGCCGCCCGAGGAGATCCGCCGCCGCGCGCTCGAAGCCATCGATCTCATCGGTCTCGACGGTTTCGAATCCGCCTATCCGCGGGAGCTGTCCGGCGGCATGCGCCAGCGCGTCGGCTTCGCGCGCGCCCTCGTGGTCCATCCCAACATTCTCCTCATGGACGAGCCGTTCTCGGCGCTCGACGTCCTGACGGCGGAGACGCTGCGGACCGACTTCCTCGACCTGTGGTCCGAGGGACAGCTCCCGATCAAGGGCGTGATCCTCGTTACTCACAACATCGAGGAGGCCGTACTCATGTGCGACCGGATTCTCGTTTTCGGCAGCAATCCGGGCCGCATCCTGAAAGAGATCAAGGTCGAGCTGCCGCACCCGCGCACGCGGCTCGATCCCGGCTTCCGCGATCTCGTTGAACGCATCTACGTGGAGATGACGGTGCGCTCCGCTGCTGAGCATCCCGGCAAGCGGGTCGAGCGCTTCCCGGGATCGGGTATCGGCACGATCCTGCCGCCGGTCTCCTCGAACCTTCTGTCGGGCTTGCTGGAGGCCGTCGCGGGAGCCCCCTATGACGGGGAGGCCGATCTTCCGGTCATCGCCGGATCGCTGCACATGGAGATCGACGAGCTGTTCCCGGTGGCGGAGACTTTGCAGATGCTGCGGCTCGCCGAGCTTGCCGGTGGCGACCTGCGGCTCACGGCGGAGGGCCGGCAGTTCGCGGAGGCGGACACCGACCAGCGCAAGCGCCTGTTCGCCCAGCATCTTCTCACGTACATCGCGCTCGCCGCGCACATCCGGCGCGTGCTCGACGAGCGGCCGAGCCACCGCGCGCCCTGGAGCCGGTTCGCGGACGAGCTGGAGGATTACATGTCGCCGTCTGCCGCCGAGCAGACGTTGCGCGCAATCATCGATCTTGGCCGCTATGCCGAGGTTTTTGCCTACGACGACCAGACGCACGTGTTCAGCCTCGACAATCCTTGAGGAGACGGCGGGGCATAAAGGGGGATCCATTCACCACTGTTCAACGTCCGCGGCGGATTGTTGACAGCCGATACCATCGCGGAGTGCACTCAGCACGGAGCGGACTTGGAGAGTCGAGGTGGGAAACGCACGCAATTCGAAGCTTCGGCACCTGCCCTCCGTCGATAAATTGCTGAAGACGGAAGCCGCGTTTGCACTCATCGAACGCTACGGCCGCGAAGCGACGACCGACGCGTTTCGCGCAGTACTCACGCAAACGCGCGCAGAGCTGAATATTGACACCGCCCCTCCGCCGACGCCGGAGCACCTCGCCGGGATGGCCGAGACCAGGCTCGCGCGGGAAAGCCGTTCCACGATTTTTCCGGTCTTCAATCTCACCGGCACGGTTCTTCACACCAACCTTGGACGCGCAATCCTGGCGGACGCCGCTGTCGAGGCCACAGTGGAGGCGATGCGCAATGCCGTCGCCCTTGAGTTCGACCTTGGCGCCGGCAAACGGGCCGAGCGCGACGATCACATCAAAGGGTTGCTCTGCGCACTCACGGGCGCCGAAGATGCAACCGTCGTCAACAACAATGCAGCGGCCGTGCTACTTGCGCTCAATACGTTCGCCAGCGGGCGGCAAGCGATCGTCTCCCGCGGCGAGCTGATCGAGATCGGTGGTGCCTTCCGGATGCCCGACATCATGGCGCGGGCCGGCGCAGAGCTGGTCGAGATCGGCACCACCAACCGCACGCACCCTGCCGACTACAGGTCAGCGATCGCGGCGCAGACGGGCGTCATTCTCAAGGTTCACACGTCGAATTACGTCATCTCTGGCTTCACCGCCCAGGTTCGCCCGGCCGAGCTCGCGGCCATCGCGGCGGAGGCAAACGTGCCGCTGCTCAACGACCTTGGCTCCGGCACGCTCGTCGACCTGACGCACTACGGGTTGCAGGCGGAGCCCACGGTGCGTGAGGCGGTCCGCTATGCCGATCTTGTGACCTTCTCCGGCGACAAGCTGCTGGGAGGCCCTCAGGCTGGCTTCATCGTCGGGCGCCATGAGCTGATCGAGAAGATCAATCGCAATCCGATGAAGCGGGCGCTGCGCATCGATAAAATCCGGCTGGCGGCCATCGAAGCGACTCTCAGGTTGTATGGTGATCCGGACCGCCTCTCCCAGCGCCTGCCAACGCTCAAATTCCTCACGCGCTCCCAAAAGGAGATCGCGGATCAGGCGGAGCGTCTTCTGCCGCCGGTCGCCGATCAGCTCGGGCCAGCATTCAGCGTCGAACAGTGCGCGTGCCAGAGCCAGATCGGGTCGGGCGCATTGCCCCTGCACACCCTGCCGAGTGCGGGGTTGCGCATTCGCGCGCTGGAGCGGGCCTCTGCAATTGCACAGCTATCGGCCAGGCTTCGCAGCGCAGAGCGGCCCATCGTAGGCAGGATCGAAGACGGCGCCCTCATTCTAGATCTGCGCTGCTTGGTCGACGAAGCGGGGTTTCTGTCCAGCTTATCCGGTGTCGTGACAGACCCCCTCATTGAAACGGAACCCGATCACCGCCAATAATGGCATATGATCATCGGTACCGCCGGGCACATCGATCACGGTAAGACCGCCCTTGTGAAGGCGCTGACGGGCGTCGAGTGCGACCGCCTCAAGGAAGAGAAAACCCGCGGCATCACCATCGATCTCGGCTTCGCTTACCTGCCGACGCCATCGGGTGATATTTTAGGCTTCATCGACGTTCCCGGACACCAGCGCCTCGTGCACACGATGCTCGCAGGCGCGAGCGGCATAGATTTCGCGATGCTCGCGGTCGCGGCCAACGACGGCGTCAAGCCACAGACGCTCGAGCATCTCGCGATCATAGATCTCCTGGGCGTTTCGCGCGGCATCGTCGTCATCACCAAATCGGACCTGGTGGAGCCGGAGGAACTCGCGCGCATCGTCCATGATGTCAGAGCGATCGCGAGCAATACGGTTCTCGACGGCGTGGACATCGTGCCGGTCTCCGCGCTCACCGGAGATGGAATTGACGCCCTGCGCGGCCACCTCTTCAGTGCTGCTGCGCTCGTCCGCGAGCATCGCGCGAATGGCCGCTTTCGCCTCGCCATCGATCGCGCCTTCACGCTGCCGGGCATCGGGGTCGTCGTAACGGGTACGGTGCTCTCCGGTTCCGTCAAAACGGGGGAGCACGTGAAGCTGAGCCCCTCCGGCATCGATGCGCGCGTACGCTCGATCCATGCGCAGAACCGCGAATCCGACGTCGCACAGCAAGGCGACCGCTGTGCGCTCAATCTTGCCGGACCGGGTGTCACCAAGGACACTATCCACCGCGGCGATGTCGCCCTCGATCCTTATCTTCACGCACCGACCGCACGCATCGAAGCTATCCTCCAGGTCTTGCCCAGCGAGGAAAGACCCATCGGGCAATGGTTTCCCGTCCGGCTGCACCATGCCGCAGCCGAAACCGGCGCCCACATTGCACTGCTCGAGGACGCACCGATAGCGCCCGGCTCCGCCCGCGAGGTTCAGCTTGTCCTCGATGAGCCGCTGGCTGCCGCGGTTTCCGATCGCTTCATCGTGCGCGATGTCTCAGCCCAGCGCACCATCGGCGGCGGCCGTTTCATCGATCTGCGCCCGCCGGCCCGCAAACGGCGCACCGTGGAGCGGCAGTCACAGCGTCGCGCCCTCGCGATCAACGATCCCATGGATGCGCTCGCCGCACTGCTCGATACGCCACCCTATGCGGTAAACCTTTCGAGCTTCGTCCGTGACCGAGCGCTGTCGCAAGCGGAGACGGAAGACTTGATCGCCAGGCTTCGCCTGGTGGTGCTGCCGGCGGATAGTGACCTCACGGTGCTGTCGGCAGACCGTTGGGAATCCTTCGCCCAGGGCGTGCTCGATCGGCTTGCGGCCTTTCACAGCGAAAATCCCGATAGTCAAGGGATCGGACGCGAGCAACTTCGTCTGGCGGTGACGCCGCGTCTGCTGCCGTCTGCCTTTCTGAGCGCCTTACAATCCATGGCGCGATCGGGCTCTATTGCGCTCGACGGCGCATTCGTCAGGCTCTTTTCGCACCGCGTTCAGCTCTCCCCGGCCGATCAAGATTTCTGGCACGGGATCGCGGCGCTGCTCGCCGGCGACGTGAGGTTTCGTCCCCCACGGGTACGCGAAATCGCCTCGCTCTTGGAGCGCGACGAGCGCGACGTCCGCCGCGTCCTGAAGCTCGCGGCGAGGCTTGGCTGGGTGGACGAGATCGCGCACGATCACTTCTTCCTGCGCGGTACGGTCAGCGAAATGGTGGCCACCATTGCCGAGCTGAGCCGCCGCCCCAATTGCCCGCATTTTGGAGCGAGCGACTTCCGCGACCGCTTTGCCAACGGCCGCAAGGTTGCTATCCAGATACTGGAGTTTTTCGATCGGCATGGTGTTACGATCCGTAAAGGAGATTTGCGCACCGCCAACAGGCATCGGCTCGATCTGTTCGGCAGCACCCGGCCGGAGCCGGAAAATTCTTCAGGAGGCGAAACGTCCCCGGTGGGGCGCTCGGGCTTCAAATCCGAGTGGGGCAGCGAGCCTGTCCCAGGTGGGTTCGACTCCCATCCGCCTCCGCCACCGTCTCGAAAGCCAATCCTCTAAACCGCTTGCGCTCTCACCCGTGCATCGGCCTCACATCACGCGGATCACAGGCGGCCCATTCGTTGCCGTGCCGATCCTGCGGGCCAGCGGATAACCCGCGGCGCGAATCTCAGCGACAAGCGCATCGGCATATTCCGGAGTACACGCCACGAGCAGTCCGCCGGACGTTTGCGGGTCGGTGAGAAGCTTCTGTCGCCAGTCGGGCGTATCTGCCGGAAGCTGAACCGCGCTGCCGTAGCTGTCCCAGTTGCGTCCGGACGCGCCGGTCGCAAATCCCGCTTTTGCCAGTTCCTCCGCCATGGCAAGAACCGGCACGTCACCGTAGCCGATATCGATGCCAACATCGCTTCCGCGGGCCATCTCCAACGCGTGGCCGAGGATGCCGAACCCGGTGACATCCGTGATCGCGTGCACGTGCTCGGAACCCGCAAGCGTCTCGCCGATGCGGTTGAGCAGCGTCGCTGAAGCGATCATTTCGGCATAGGCGTCGGCGGGTAGCGCGCGCTTCTTGAAGGCTGCGGAATAGATGCCGAAGCCGATGCCCTTGGTGAGCAG
>Ga0182746_1000271_pt1 | contig 83644 bp, 81 predicted proteins | sample eDN3rd30CBELigOP_FD_128881 | JGI IMG/M metagenome (GOLD analysis project Ga0182746, IMG submission 128881) | Enriched Organic Plus compost microbial communities from Emeryville, California, USA - eDNA 3rd pass 30_C BE-Lig OP (version 2) (version 2) ...
GCGCGTTCGGCTTCCGCAACTTTCACAACTACCGCTTGCGCGTGCTCGCTCTTTGCGGTTGGAATGGCGTCATCAATCGGGTCTGATCCACCCTCATCCCCCGTTCACGGGGAAGAGCCCGCGTTCGGCTTCCGCAACTTTCACAACTACCGCTTGCGCGTGCTCGCTCTTTGCGGTTGGAATGGCGTCATCAATCGGGTCTGATCCACCCTCATCCCCCGTTCACGGGGAAGAGCCAGAAATTGGTCGGGACGAGAGGATTCGAACCTCCGACCCCCACACCCCCAGTGTGATGCGCTACCAGGCTGCGCTACGTCCCGACCGGCCCGATTGGGCAGGCGAGGCCCCTAGCGCGGCTGGGCGGGGGATGCAAGGCTCTGTTGCGCGAAGCGTGCATGTGGGGGCGGCGGCGAAGGAGGAAGGAGAAGGTTCGGGGACGCCTTGACCTGAGGGGCCGGAACCCCATTTTCGCGAAGCCTGTCGGGGGGAGGCCATGCAGCCATTGGTTGCGCCGTGCTTTCCTGCATGATAGGCGCCGCGCCATATTTTCTGCGCGCCCTTTCCTACCTGGAATGGCCCGCGCTTCCAACGGAAAGTCTTTCATTCATGTCGACGAACTTGCTTCTGACCCAGGCGGCCGGATCGGGGGGCGGGGCGGCCGGTTTCATCATGCTGGTCCCCTATCTGCTGATCTTCGTTGTTTTCTGGTTCTTCCTCATCCGCCCGCAGCAGGTGCGCATGAAGGAGCATCGCGCCAAGGTTGCGGCGGTGAAACCGCGCGATCAGGTGGTCACGGGCGGCGGAATTGTCGGCAAGGTCACGCGCGTCGACGATGATTTTGTCGATGTGGAGATCGCGCAAGGCGTGAAGATCAAGGTCGTGAAGTCAACGCTTTCGGACGTTCTTCAGCCCGGCGCCAAGCCCGCCAACGATTGACGCGGCGCGGCCCCGTCCTGGGGCCGGCCCTCTTCGAACCGGAACCACCCTATGCTCGATTTTCCTCGCTGGAAGACCATCGGCATCAGCCTCATCCTCTTGGCTGGCATCCTCTTTTCCATTCCGAGCTTCCTGCCCGAGAAGGCGTTCAACAGCCTGCCGGGCTTTGCGCAGACGAAGGTCAATCTCGGGCTCGACCTTGCGGGCGGCAGCCACCTGCTTCTCGAGGCGGATCTTGCCGACCTTCAAAAAACGCAGCTTGCCAACATGGAAAAGACCGTGCGCACCGCCATGCGCGGCGAGCATGGCGCTGATGACGATATCGCGATCGGCGAACTGCGCCGCTCCGGCAACCAGATCAGCTTTCTCGTTCGCGACCAGGCGCAGATCGACGAGGCGCGCGAGCGATTGTTTCGCGAAACGCAAGGGGCCGGGCTGACGGGCCAGCGCGACTGGAACATCAACATCGTCGACGTGACGCGGATCGTGCTCACCCCCACCCGGGCGGGGCAAGCGCAGGCTGTCAGCCGCGCGATGGACACGGCGCGCGACATCATCGACCGCCGCGTCAACGCGCTCGGCACGCGCGAGCCGACAATCATTCGCGAAGGCGACGACCGCATCGTGGTCCAGGTTCCGGGGCTTCAGGACCCGCAGGCGCTCAAGGATCTGATCGGCAAGACCGCGCGCCTTGAATTCCGCATGGTCGACGCCAACGCCGACCCCGCTGAAGCGGCCGCGGGCCGCGTGCCGGTGGGAAGCGAGATCGTCCCCTATGCCGAAGGCGAAGGGACCGGCGCAGCCTTCGAGGTGTTGAGCCGGCAGGTGATGATCAGCGGCGAACAGCTGATCGACGCCCGGCAAAGCTACGATCCGCAGTCCAATCTTCCGGTCGTCACGATCCGTTTCGATTCGGGCGGATCGAGCACCTTTGCCCGCGTGACGCAGCAGAATGTCGGCAAGCGCTTCGCGATGGTCCTTGACGGCAAGGTGTTGTCGGCGCCCTCGATCAACGAACCGATCCTGGGCGGCAGCGCACAGATTTCGGGCAATTTCACGGTCGCGAGCGCCAACGCGCTCGCCATTTCGCTCAGATCGGGCGCGCTGCCGGTGAAAATGGCGGTGGTCGAAGAGCGCACGGTCAGCCCCGAGCTCGGCGCCGATTCGATCGAAAAGGGCATCATCGCAGGCATCATCGCGACCGTCGCGGTGCTGACGATGATGATTCTGGTCTACGGCCGCTTCGGGGTTTATGCGAACATCGCGCTCATCTTTAACATCTTCCTGATCATCGCGATCATGGGGGCATTCAATGCGACGCTGACGCTCCCCGGTATCGCCGGCTTCGTGCTGACGATCGGTGCGGCGGTCGACGCCAACGTGCTGATCAACGAACGCATCCGCGAGGAGCTCAAACGCGGGCGACGTCCGTTTCAGGCTGTCGAACTCGGCTATTCGGAAGCGAGCCGCGCGATTTTCGACGCCAACGTCACCAACGTCATCGCCGCGGCGCTGATGTTCTGGTTCGGCTCGGGTCCGATCAAGGGCTTCGCGGTGGTGCTGACCATCGGCATCATCACCAGCGTTTTCACCGCAGTTACCGTCACGCGCATGTTCGCAGCCCACTGGCTGCGTTCCCGGCGCCCCGCGGCGATCACGATTTAAGGAAGGGAGCGAAGGATGCGCTTGCTCAAACTCGTCCCCGACGACACGAATATCGATTTTCTGAGGTGGCGTAAGGTCGCCTCGGCCGCGAGCTTCCTGCTCGTTGTCATCTCGATCGCGCTGGTCGCGGTGCGCGGACTGAACTTCGGTATCGATTTTGTCGGAGGCCAATCGGTCCGCGTCGAATTTCCCGCCGAAATGCCGCCGATGGAAGACATTCGCGAAGCGGTCAGCAAGGTCGGTCTCGGCGAGGCGACGATCCAGCAGTTCGGCTCCGAAAAGGCGGTGTCGATCCGCACCCTGCTTCCTGAAGGCGAGAATGTCACCGCCGACAGCGCGGGCCAGCAGTTGGTCGCGGGCATCCAGAAGGCCTTCCCGACCGCAAGAACCGGCGCGGTCGAGACCGTGTCGGGCAAGGTGTCGGGTGAGCTGCTGCGCACCGGTGCGCTGAGCCTCGGGCTCGCGATGCTGGCCATCTCGATCTACATCTGGGTTCGCTTCGAATGGCAGTTCGGTGTCGGCGCGATGGGGCGCCTGTTCCACGAGGTCGCGCTGACCTTCGGCTTTTTCGCGGTGACGCAGATCCAGTTCGACCTCAACAGCGTTGCGGCGCTGCTGACGATCGTCGGCTATTCGCTGAACGACACGATCGTGGTCTATGACCGGGTGCGCGAGAATCTGAAGAAATATCGCAAGATGGAGATCGTGCCGCTGCTCAACCTCAGCATCAACGAGACGCTCGCGCGCACCGTGATGACGAGCGTCTCGATGCTGCTCGCGCTCGCGGTCCTGGTGATCTTCGGCCCTGACGTGATTTTCGGCTTTTCGGCCGCGATGCTCCTTGGCGTATTCGTGGGCACCTATTCGTCGATCCTGATGTCGACGCCGGTCCTTGTCTGGCTGAAGGTCGGTCCGCACAGCTTCGTCCCGCGCACGGCCGAGGGCGGCGCAGAGCGCGTGACGCGCTCCGACGACGGCGCGGTGGTCTAGGCGCCCGTCCGACCGGCGCAGCGGCTGAGATGCTCCGCCAGTTCGCGTCCGTTGCGTTCCCAGTTGAAGCGCCCGGCAAGGGTTGCGGCAACTGCGGAGGGCAGCGGCGGGTCGGCGAGGATCGCCGCGACCGCGTCGGCAATCGCGGCGGGGGTCCGCTCGACGATGCGGCCGGCCTTGGGTGAGGTCACAAGCTCGGCGGCCCCGCCCGCGTCGCTGATCACGATCGGCGTCCCGCAAGCAAGCGCCTCGACCCAGGCGTTGGCAAGGCCTTCGCTCGCTGAGGGCATGACCACGGCGTCGGCCGCGCGATAGAGCTGGGGCAGATCGGATTGGGCGAGGGGACCCATCAGATGCACGCGGTCTGCAACGCCCAGCCGCTCTGCAAGTGCGCGGTAGCGGCCTTCCTCCTCGCCCGAACCGGCGAGCCAGTAGTGAACGCCCGGCAGCTCTGCGAGCGCCTCGATGACCAGCGCCTGGCCCTTGCGCGGAATGAGCGCGCCGACGGTTGCGATTGCCGGAGCCTCGCCCATGCCGAGCGCGGCACGTGCAGCGGCGCGGTCGCCTGGCGAAAAGACCGCCGTATCGACACCGGTATAGTGGAGCGCGACCTTGGCAGGGTCGATGCCGATCGCCTCCATGTCGCGCCGCATCGCATCCGAAACGGCGAGAAGTCCAGCGGCGCGCCCGGCTGCGGCAAGGAGCTGCGGCCGGCTCGCCCGGTCATGGCCGAAATGGCTGATGTCGGCGCCGCGCGCCTTGATCGAAAAGGGCAGGCCGAGCGCCGCTGCGACGCGCATGGCGGCGGGGCCGTCGGGGTAGAAGAATTGCGCATCGACGACATCGAACGCCTGGCCGCGCACCGCCGCGAGCACTGCACGCGCGATCTGCGCCGGGTTGAGGCGCGCGCCGTAGCGCGGGATCAGCGCGAAGCGTGGGCGATGGACGGTAAGACCGCCCCATTTCTCCTTGAGCGGAAGCGTGCGCAGCGCCCGGTAACGGCGGTGCAACGAGGCAGGGAAGGGCGGCAGTCCGACCGGTGCGACAATGGTGAGCTCGGCGCCCGGCTGGGCGGCAAGCGCGCGGAGGCTCTTTTCGACGAACAGTCCGAAATTGGGGCGCGCCGCGTCGGGAAAGAGCGTCGCGATCGAGAGAATGCGAAGTGGGGCCGTCATTCCCAATCCTTTTCCAGCCGTATCGGGTCTCTCGAAGCACTGCTTTTCCTTCTCGGCGCGATAAAGGCGCGGCCTTCTGGCAGGCGCAGGGCGGCCCAAAGTCAATCAGAGGTTACGTATGAGCCGCACCGCCACCGCTGCCCAGGGGGGGCTTCTGACCACCTGCTGCCGCTGACCGGTTCCAGGGGGAAGCAGGTGGAGCTTTTCGCCATCGACGTTGAGCAGCCGTGCGAAAACGTAGCGGCCAGCGGGACGGGGAACCAGAAGGTCGCGATTGAGAGCGGTCGACCAGTCGCCGTCGATACGGCGGCACCAGATTTCATCGCCCGCGCGATAGTCGCCGACCGATGAGGTAACGCGCAGTGCGATCATATCCTCGGTCGGACGCGCGGTGAGCGCCTGTTCGGGGCGCGCCGGGGCGTGTGCGCCGTCGGCGCCGAGCAAGGCCGTGATGCTGAGCTGGGTATCCTGCGGGAGCCGGACGAGCTCGGCCGTGTCGACGGAAAGCGCTTTCGCGATGCGGTTCATCCAGTCAAGCGACAAGGTTCGGGTGCCCGTTTCGAGGCGACCGATCGTCTGGGCCGTGGTTGGCGGGTCGCAGCGAAGCGCCACTTCCTCCAGCGTGAGCCCCTTGGCCCGGCGCACCGCGCGAATACTGTTGATCATCGCACTACTTTCATAACCAATATGGTTCCTAGTGTCCTACATTATGATCCAATGTCAAGCCTCGGTCATCGAGAGGAGTCGCATGATGGCTCGCTGGCGTCAGGGCCGTATCATTCAGGCGTCTGGATCAGCGCCGGCACGCGGGCATCGAAGGAATCGCGCAAAAGGATGGATGTCACGGAAACGTCACCCAATTGACGTGCATCTGTCACCAATCGGACATAACAGCCGGCGGCGACCTTTCGCTATGGAGCAAAACGCATGCGCAAACACCTGACCGCCACTCTGCTTGCGACAACGATGTTTGCCATGCCCGCCGCGGCTCGCGCGCAGGCGATGAGCGCCGAGGAGGCGGCCGCGCTACGCGGCGAGCTTGCATCGCTGCGCGCCAAGGTCGACGCGCTGGAGGCCCGGCTTGGCTCCGCGCCATTGGTGCCGGCGCCCGCGCCTGCGTCGTCGTCCGATCCCCTACCGCAGGAAGCGGGAAAGCCTGGCGCCTCGATTGCGTGGAAAGGGGCCCCTCAGATCAAGACCGCTGACGGATGGAGCTTCAAGCCGCGCGGACGGATGCAGCTTGACGCAGCGAGCATCGACGCACCGGACGGGACCGAAATCAGGGACGGACTCGCGACCGAGTTTCGCCGCGTCTATCTTGGCGTCGACGGCGAGATCCCAGGCGGCTTTTCCTACCGCGTCGAAGCGGATTTTGCGAACGAGGAGGTCGAGCTCACCGACGTCTATTTCACCTATGGCACAGGGGCGCTGTCGGTAACGCTCGGGCAGATCAAACCCTTCTGGTCGCTCGACGAGATGACGAGCGATTTGTTCACCAGTGCGATGGAACGCGCGGCCTTTACGCAGGCCTTCGGCTTTGGACGGCGGGTTGGCCTGTCGGCGCAATACAAGGGGGATGCGCTGTTGCTCGAGGGCGGGGTGTTCGGGGCGAACGCGCGCGAACTCTTCGACGACGATAACCGCAGCGTCAGCGTCGATGCGCGCGCGGTGTGGATGCCGAAGGCGAAAAATGTCCAGTGGCACATCGGCGCATCGTTCCACTTGCGCGACCTCGGTGATCCAGCGGCAACGCTGCGCTACCGCGCGCGGCCCTTTGCTCATTCCACCGATGTGCGCCTCGTGGATACCGGGGCTCTCGATGCGAAGGGCGAGCGGGGCATGGGCTTGGAGGCCGCGGTGATTGCAGGGCCGTTCCATGCTGCGGGCGAGGCCTATTGGCAGACCGTGCGCCGGCGCGCGGGCGCCAATCCGACATGGTTCGGCGGCTATGCCGAGGTCGGCATGGTGCTGACCCCAGGCGACCGGCGCGGGTACAAGGAAGGCGCTTTTGACCGGCTCAAGCCGTCACGGCCGATCACAAAAGGCGGTATCGGCGCGATCGAGATGAACGCTAGATACGATCATCTCGATCTCAATGACCAGGATGTGGTGGGCGGCCGTCAGCAGACGGCGCTGCTCTCGCTCGTCTGGGCGCCCATCGACTTTGTCCGCCTGACTGCCAATTATGGCAAGCTGTGGATCAGCGATAGTCCTGTCGCGGCGGTGACGGGCGAGCGGGATTATTCGGCGGACACCTTCGGGCTGCGGACGCAGATCGATTTTTGACGCGCGTTCCTGGGGGATCGAAACTTCGTGACATTTTCGCGCAGCCCGCCGCGGCGACGATCGACACGGCTTGCATCGCGCCATCCTCTCTGCATATAATTAGAATACTAAGTAATTAGGCAGAGGGTGATTCGAGGTCATGCCGGGGCAAGGGAAACGTCCGCGATGGCGGCAACCGCGATGACGCGCGGGCGCACACTTTACGACAAGATCTGGGATGCACATGCCGTCGCCGAGGACGATGGCGAGACGCTGCTCTACATCGACCTTCATTTGCTCCACGAAGTCACCTCGCCGCAGGCCTTTGCCGCGCTCGCCGCCGCGGGGCGGCAGGTGCGCCAACCGCAGCGGGCGCTCGCGCTTTCGGACCATAATGTCCCCACCGAGGGGCAAGCTGCAGGTCCTGCGGGCGTTGCCGACGACGAGGCGCGCGCGCAGCTCGAGGCGCTTTCAGCCAACGCGGACCATTTCGGAATCGAGCGCTTCGCCATGGGGGACCCGCGCGGCGGCATTGTCCATGTCGTGGGCCCCGAGCAGGGGCGCTCGCAGCCCGGCATGACGATCGTGTGCGGCGACAGCCACACCTCGACCCACGGCGCCTTCGGCGCGCTCGCTTTTGGAATCGGGACAAGCGAGGTCGAGCATGTGCTCGCGACCCAGACGATCCGCCAGCGGCGCTCGCGCAACATGCGGATCACCGTGAACGGCGCGCTTGCGCCGCATGTCTTCGCCAAGGATCTTGCCCTCCACATCCTGGGTCTCATCGGCGTCGATGGCGCGGGCGGGCATGTCATCGAATATGCGGGGACGGCGATCGGCGCGCTGTCGATGGAAGCGCGGATGACGCTGTGCAATCTCAGCATAGAAATGGGAGCACGCGCGGGGCTTGTTGCTCCCGACGAGACGACCTTTGCCTATCTGAAGGGGCGCCCCGCAGCGCCCCGAGGGGCGGCCTGGGATGCAGCACTCGCGCGCTGGAGGGCCCTGTCGAGCGACAGGGACGCCTGCTTCGAGCGCGAAGTGCAGATCGATGCCGCAGGCGTGCGGCCGATGGTGAGCTGGGGCACCAATCCCTCGCAGGTGGTGCCGGTTGGCGGCCTGGTTCCCGACCCTTCGGCGATGGCCAATACCGAGCTTCGCGCCGCCGCCGAGCGCGCGCTTGCCTATATGGATCTTGCGCCGGGAACGCCGATCGCAAACATCCGGATCGACCGCGTGTTCATCGGTAGCTGCACCAACAGCCGCATCGAGGATTTGCGTGTCGCGGCAGACATTGTTCGCGGCCGCCGCGTCGCGCCGCATGTCCGCGCGATGGTCGTTCCGGGGTCGGGGCTGGTAAAGCGGCAGGCGGAAGACGAGGGGATCGCCGACATATTGCAAGCCGCCGGCTTTGACTGGCGGGAGCCCGGCTGCTCGCTCTGCGTCGGGATGAACCCTGACCGTCTGAACCCCGGTGAGCGCTGCGCTGCGACCTCGAACCGTAATTTTGAAAACCGGCAGGGCCGCGGCGGACGCACCCATCTCATGAGCCCTGCGCTTGCCGCCGCGAGTGCGATCGCGGGGTCGATCGTCTCGCCCAAAGATCTGGGTTAGCGGCCGCCTCCTTCCTTCCTGGGGAGGGGGCTGGGCGCGAACGCCGCTAGGGCGCGCTCTCGTAGCGCGCGATGGCATCGACGTGGCGCAACGTCCGGTCGATATCGTCCAGCCCCTCGAGCAGTACGCGGCGATCGCCCGGATCGACCGTGAACCTGATCGTCTCGCCCGACGCGAGCGTGATCGTCTGCGCCTCAAGATCGACCTCGATCGGCGCATATTGGGAACGGGTGATCGCGCGGCGCAGCCGCTCGCACACGGTGTCGGCAAGGCGGATCAGCAGCAAGCCATTCTTGCGGGCGTTGCTGGCAAAGATATCGCCAAAGCTCGGTGCGATCACACAGCGGATCCCGAAGTCGGCAAGCGCCCAGGCTGCATGTTCGCGCGACGAGCCGCAGGCGAAATTGCGGTCGGCAACGAGGATGCCCGCGTTGCGGCACGAGGGGTGATTGAGAATGAAATCTGCGCGCTCCGAGCCATCGGCCGAATAGCGCAATTCCTGGAAGAGATGCTTGCCGAGGCCATCCCGGGTGAGAGACTTCATGAAGCGCGCGGGAATGATCATGTCGGTGTCGACATTGGCGAGCGGAAAGGGGGCAGCCACCGCTCTTAGCCGCACAAATTTTTCCAAGGCTTGCTCCTATAACTTAGTATTCTAAGTATATCGGCAATTCAGGCTTTGTCCAATGGTATCGCGGGCTTGTCGCACCGTTTTGGCGACGAAGCGCCTTGTCGCGCGACCCTTCGGCCTCTAAGGTTCATGCCGAGGCGGGCCACGTACCCGCTAGCAAAAATGGCCGAAGGGGAATGGAAATTGGCCAAGAAAGCCCAAAGCTATCGGCACCCCGCCGAATTTTACACCAACCCGGAAAACAGTATCGGCTATCTGGCGCGAGTGGTGTTCCGCTCCTTCTCGCGGCTTCTTGAACGCCGCACGCTTGCTTATGACGTATCGGCGGGTCAGTGGCGCTTCCTGCGCCAGCTGTGGCGCGAGGATGGCATCACCCAGCGCGAGCTCAGCGAGCGGGTCGGAATGCGCGAACCCACCACGGTCGTTGCGCTGAAGGGCCTTGAGAAGGCAGGCTTCATCACGCGAAGGAAGACCGAGGACGATCGGCGCAAGACCTTCATTTTTCTGACCCCGCACGCAAAGAAGCTCGAGCTCACTCTTGCACCCATGAACGCCGAGATTCATGAGATTGCAACGCGCGGGATGACCGACGAAGAGGTCGAAACGCTGCAGTCGTTGATGCGCCGCGTGATCGAAAATCTGGCCGATGAAACGCAAAAATTGGCCGTGCTTTCGGATGTGAAGGCCTGAGCATCGCGAGGAGTTGCGTTCCCGACCCCGAATAAGTTAGTATTCTAACGAATATGGGGTCAGGAGGAACAATGACAAAGATTGCGGTAATCGTCGGCAGCACGCGCGAGGGGTCGTATAATCAGGCGCTGGCGAGGCTCGCGGCCGCGCGGCTCGAGGCACATGGTGCAAGGGTGACGGCGCTCGATCTCGCGGCGCTCGACCTGCCCATATATTCGGAGGCGCTCGAGAAAGAAGCGTTTCCGCCAGGCGCGCTCGCGCTCAAGCAGCATCTCCTCGAGCAGGACGGGGTGCTGTTCGTCTCGCCCGAATATAATGGATCCGTGCCCGCGCTGCTCAAGAACGCCATCGACTGGGCGTCGCGCCCGACAGGCGATGAGAGTCTGGTCGCGTTGACCGCCTTTCGCGGTAAGGCGGCTGCGATCATGTCGGCCTCGGTCAGCCCTTTTGGCGGCCTGCGCGGGCTCACGCATCTCAGACAGATCCTGAACACGATCCAGATGGTCGTGATCCCCGAGCAGGTGCTGGTTCCGCTCGCCCATACAGGCTTTGACGACGAGGGCGAGCTCAAGGAGCCGCTTCCCGCTTCGCTGGTCGACATGACCGCTGCCCGGCTGGTCAGGGTCGCGGCCGCCCTCGCGGCCTAGCTGCCGGGTGAAGGGGCGGCAGGCTTTCGCTCGATATTGTCGCCCCAGTCCGCCTCGAGGGCGGCCATCAACGCATCGAAGCGGTCCTGCCCGAGCCGTGCAGCAATTTGCGCTGACAGCGCGTCCATCGAACGCTGCGCGTCCTCGCGCATCCGGGCGCCAAGGTCGGTCAGCGATACGATCATGTTGCGCCGATCGCTGGGATCGACGTCGAGCCTGACGATGCCGAGCTTGACCATCTGGTTGATCGTGCTGTGGATTGCCTGCCGCGAAACGCCCAGGTTGCGTGCGATGTCGGACGGGCGCACGATGCCGCTGACGATGTTCGTCATCACCATCGACTGCGGCCGGTTTACATCGGGCCAGCCGTGGTCATGGAGCCGCGCCTGCAGTCCCTCGTCGAGCCAGCAGAAGCGTTGGAAGAGGGCGATGATTAGCTGATTGGTGCGCATGAAAAGCCGCGATAATCTCCATTTGCCGGCGAAGCGCCAACGGCGCCACGCTAGAAGAAGGCCCGCCGCGAGGCAAGCGGAGCGGCATTGCAATGACAAAATGCTTAGTATACTATCTATTGGTGCGACAGGGGAAAGAGGAGCCGCATGGACGGATTGATGCAGAATGTGCCGCTGACGGTCGACCGGATCCTCGACCATGCGGCCGGCTGGCACGGCGCGCGCGAGATCGTGTCGCGCGACGCTGAGGGGCTTGTGACCCGCTCGACCTATGCCGCCATCCGCGCCGATGCGAAGCGCGTGTCGAACGCGCTCGCCGCCGAGGGTATAAAGATCGGCGACCGGGTGGCAACGATGGGATGGAACGGTGCGCGGCACCTGGCGGCCTGGTATGGCGCGGCGGGGATGGGCGCGGTGCTCCATACGCTGAACCCGCGGCTATTCCTGGAGCAGATCGCCTATATCGCAAACCACGCTGGCGACCGGCTGCTGCTTGCCGATCCCGCCACTGCGGAGCTCGTCGAGCAATTGCTGCCGCAAGTCCCCTCGATCGAGAAGGTGATCTTTTTTTGCCATCGCGCATCGCTCCCCCGGACGCGCTTTCCCGCCATTGCCTTTGACGATTGGATCGCGGGGCTGCCGGCCGAATATGCCTGGGGCGGTTTCGACGAAAATGCCGCTTGCGGCCTCTGCTATACCAGCGGCACGACGGGCAATCCAAAGGGCGTTCTCTATTCGCACCGCTCGAACTATATCCATGCCCTGATGACGTTGCAGCGCGACGCACTTGCGCTCTCGGCCCGCGATACCGTGCTGCTTGTCGTGCCCATGTATCATGCCAACGCCTGGGGCGTGGTCTATTCAGCCCCGGCGGTCGGCGCGAAGCTCGTGCTCCCGGGGCAGCGGATGGACGGCGAATCCATCTATGACCTCATCGAAAAGGAAGGGGTGACCTATTCGGCTGCGGTGCCGACCGTCTGGCAGATGCTGCTCCAGTATATGCAGGAAAATGGCAAGCGCTTCACGACCCTTGAACGTGTCACGATCGGTGGGTCGGCATGTCCTGAATCGATCATTCGAACGTTCCGCGACGATTATGGCGTCGATGTCATCCAGGGGTGGGGCATGACCGAAACCTCGCCGCTCGGCACGGTCTCGGTCCCCAATGCGTCGGTCGCGGCGAAATCCGAACCCGAGCAGATGGCGTACAAGCTGAAGCAGGGCCGCCTCCTCTGCGGCCTCGAAATGAAGCTGGTTGACGATGCGGGCAATCGTCTGCCGCACGACGGCAAGACCCCTGGACGGCTGATGATCAAGGGACCGACGATCGCACGCGCCTATTTTGGCGGCGAGGGCGGGGATGTGCTCGATGCCGAGGGCTTCTTCGACACCGGCGACGTGAGCACGATTGACGCTGAAGGCTATATGCAGATCACGGACCGCGCGAAGGATGTCGTCAAATCGGGCGGCGAGTGGATCAGCTCGATCGAAATCGAGAATATCGCGATGGGCCATCCCGCGGTTGCCAATGCCGCCGTCGTGGGCGTCGCTCATCCGAAGTGGGACGAGCGTCCGATCCTTCTTTGCGAACTGAAACCCGGGGCGGCGGCAACGGCCGACGATCTCAAGGCCTTTCTCGACGGCAAGATCGCGCGCTGGTGGATGCCCGACGACGTGCTTTTCGTCGAGAGTATTCCGCTTGGCCCCACCGGCAAGATCGACAAGAAAGCGATCCGCGCAGGGCTCGAAGGCTATGAGCTTCCGTTTGACGCGGCCCGCTGAAATTCAAGCAGACAATCAGGAGTGACAATGATGGTGGACCCCAATGGGATCGAGGGACTGGACGCGCAATTTATCGGCCGCGTGTCGCCGACCGCGCCCCGCATCCAGGCGGGCGGGCATCCCTGCCAGGGAATTTACTGGACCGAGACTGGCAAGCGCCCGAAGGTCGCGATCATCGCCACCCATTATAATGTCGATTTTTCCGAACATTACATCGCTCCCTATTTCGCACGCCAGGGCTTTGGTTTCCTCGGCTGGAACACGCGCTACCGCGGATTTGAGGACCAGTTTCTACTCGAGCATGCAATCCTCGACATTGGGGTGGGCATGAAATGGCTGAAGGAGGAGGCAGGCGTCGAACAGATCGTCATCCTCGGCAATTCGGGTGGCGGCTCGCTGATGGGCGCCTACCAGGCCGAGGCGATTGCGCCGACCCTGACCGATCGCTTGCCCGCTGTGGGACAGGATGCGCTGGCCGAGCTCATCAAGGGCGATCTGTACATAAGTTTCAATGCGCATCAGGGGCGTCCCGAAGTTCTCACCGACTGGATGGACGCCTCGGTGATCGACGAAAATGATCCGGTCGCGACCGACCCGCAGCTCGACCCCTTCAACCCCGACAATGGTCCGCCCTACTCGGCCGAGTTCATTGCGAAATATCGCGCCGCGCAGCGTGCCCGCAACCAGCGGATCACCGACTGGGCGAAGGCCGAGCTCAAGCGGCTGAATGACGCCGGGATTCCCGATCGCATCTTCCCGATGTTCCGCTGCTGGGGCGACATCCGCTGCGTAGATCCCGCCATCGACCCATCGGACCGCAAGCCCAACTGGTGCTATCGCGGGGACCCCGCAGTTGCGAACCGCACGCCGAGCATCGGCCGCGCAAACACGATCAAGACATGGCTCAACATGTGGAGTCTCGAAACATCGCCCTGCCAGGGCCAGCCGCACCTTGCAAAGCACGACACACCTGCGCTCGTGGTCCAGGGAACCGCCGATACCGGCGTTTTCCCCAGCGACGCGCGCAAGATCTTCGACTTCCTGGGCACGAGCGACAAGCAGCTGGAATTGATCCCCGGCGCCCATTATTTCGAGGATTCGATCGAAGAACGCCAGAATGCAGCCGATCTCGTCGGCGCTTGGATCCGGCAGAAGCTCTGACGTGACGACGAGCGCCGACATCGCCGAGCAATTGCGCGCCGCAGGGCTCGCGGACGAGGGTGACATCGTCCTCGCGCCGCTGACCGGCGGCGTCTCGTGCGATGTCTGGAGGGTCGACACGCCCTCGGGCCCGATCGTCGTGAAACGCCCGCTTGCACAGCTTCGCGTCGCTGCCGAATGGCACGCACCCGTCGAGCGCGGGACGAGCGAAGTTCGCTGGCTCAGGCGCGCCCGCAAGGTCAACCCCGCGATCGCGCCCGAGGTGCTTGCTGAACTGCCCGGGCACGCCTTTGCCATGCGCTACCTTCCCGGCTGTCCGGTGTGGAAGGACGAATTGATGGCGGGGCGGATCGACCGCGACTTTGCGGCGCAGGTCGGTGAGGGCATCGCTGCGGTTCACGCCGCAACGGCGGCGAGCGCGTGCGACCGCGCCGCCTTTCCCAACGACGAGATGTTCGCTGCCCTGCGCATCGATCCCTTCCTGCTCCATGTCGCCAAGCAGGATGAAGAACTTTCGCCTGCGCTCGGCGCGCTCGCCGACGATCTTGCCTCGCGCAAGATTGCGCTCGTCCACGGCGACGTCAGCCCCAAGAATATCCTCGTGAGCGCCAAGGGCCCCGTGTTCCTCGACGCTGAATGCGCGGTCTATGGGGATCCGGCCTTCGACCTTGCCTTCTGCACGGCGCATTTGCTCCTGAAAGCGGTCTGGGCGGACGATGCGCGGCTCAACGAGGCGGCGGCGGCCCTCGTTGCAGCCTATCGCGCCCGGATCGACTGGGAAGATGCCGGGGATCTGCTGCTCCGGACGGGCAAGCTCACCGCGGCCCTCCTTTTGGCCCGGGTCGAGGGCAAATCGCCCGCACCCTATCTCACCGACCCTGAACACAGGCGCATCGTGCGCGACCAGGCGCGCGCCCTGGTCCTCGCACCCGAAGCCGTCGATGCGCTTGTCTCTCAATGGAAAAGGACCTTTGCATGACCTCGCGTATCGCCTCCGTCACCGGCCGCCAGCTTTGGGATTCGCGCGGCCGGCCCACCGTCGAGGCCGAGGTGCTCCTTCAGTCGGGCGCCGTGGGCCGCGCTATTGCGCCCGCGGGCGCCTCGCGCGGTGCGCACGAGGCGATCGATCTTCGCGATGGCGGCACGGCCTTTGGCGGCTTTGGCGTCAACCGCGCGGTTGCCGGCATCGGATCGGAGATCGCGCATGCCCTTGCCGGCATGGACGCGGACGACCAGGCCGCGATCGATGCCACTTTATGCGCGCTCGACAATACGACGAACAAGGCGCGGCTCGGCGCCAATGCCATCGTCGCGGTCTCGATGGCCGTGCTCCATGCCGCCGCCGCCCATGCGCGCGAACCGCTGTGGCGCTATCTTGCAAAGGGCAGGAAAGTGCGCATCCCGCTGCCCGAGATCCAGATTTTCGGGGGCGGCGCGCACGCTGGGCGCCGCACCGACGTTCAGGATTTCATGGTCATGTGCCCAAAAGCCGGAAGCTTCCGCCGCGCACTCGAGATCACCGGCGACGTCTATCGCGCGGCCGGGCGTCTGATGGAAACAAAGGGGCCGCTTTCGGGCGTTGCCGATGAGGGGGGCTGGTGGCCCAATTTCGCCTCGAATGAGGATGCGCTCGACACGCTGACAAAAGCGATCGAGGCGAGCGGGCACCGCCCGGGCGAGGAGGTGTTCATCTCGCTCGACATCGCAGCGAACGAGCTTGGCGATGCGGGCGGATATGAACTCGCGCTCGATGAGGGACGCCTCTCGGGCCAGGCGATGGCCGCGCGGATTGTCGAATGGGCGCAGCGCTATCCGATCCTGTCGATCGAAGACCCCGCAGGCCAGGACGACTGGACGACGATGGCCGCCGTCACTGCCGAGATCGGCGATCGGGTCCAGATCATCGGCGATGATGTGCTCGTCACCAATGCATCTCGCGTCGAACGCGCGGCCGAGGCCGGGGTGTGCAACGCGGCGCTGATCAAGGTCAATCAGGTGGGGACCGTAACCGAAGCCAAGGCAGCGCTCGATGCCGCGGCCGCGCGCGGTTGGGGCACGATCGTCTCGGCGCGCTCGGGCGAAAGCGAGGATGTCACCATAGCGCATCTCGCAACCGGCTGGGATGCCGGACAGTTGAAGGTCGGCAGCTTCACCCGCTCCGAGCGCATGGCGAAGTGGAACGAGATGCTGCGCATCGAGGAGGCGATGGGCCCCGAAGCCGAATTTGCCGGCTTCTCGGCCTTCGCAGGGGCTATCGGCCGGGTGGTCGCATGATCGTTCTGCACGCCCGTCCAAGCCCGGGCTTTCGCGAGGCGGTGGATGCGATTTTCGGGGCTGGGGTCGTCGTCCATGTCGACGAGGCGGCGCCGCTCGACGCGGTGGCCCCCGACATTCGTGCGCTGCTTCACGTCCTCACCCCCGTGACGCCCGAATTCATCGCCTCGGCGCCGAAGTTGAAGCTGATCCAGAAGCTTGGCGTCGGCGTCAACACGATCGCGCTCGATGCTGCGCGCGAACACGGAGTCGCGGTTTGCAACATGCCTGGCACGAACAGCCAGGCGGTCGCCGAGATGGCGCTCTCGCTGATGATGGCCGTCTTGCGCCGAACATGCTTCTTTGACGCGCGAACGCGGGCGGGCGAAGGGTGGAGCGCTGACCCTTCCGAACTTGATCAGGTCGGTGAGATCGGCGGGCGCACTGTCGGGCTCGTCGGCTTTGGCCATTCGGCGCAACTCTTGGCACCGGCGCTAACGGCGCTGGGGGCAAAGATCGTCTATACGGCCCGCTCCCCGCGCGACGTCGCTTATGAATTTTGGCCGCTCGACCGGCTGCTTGGCGAGAGCGATATCGTATCGCTGCACATCCCCCTCACTGACGAGACGCGCAGCAGCATTGACCCCTTCGCGATGAAAAGGGGCGCGGTGCTCGTCAATACGGCGCGCGGCGAACTTGTCGATGAAGCAAAACTCGTCGAGGCGCTGTCTTCGGGTCACTTGCGCGGCGCCGGGCTCGATGTGTTTGCCGAGGAGCCCCTGCCGCGCTGCAACCCGCTCTTCGGCCTCGCCAACGCAGTGCTCGCCCCGCATATTGCCTGGCTCACTCCCGAAACGCTCGCGCGCAGCCTGCGGGTTGCGCACGAAAATTGCCGCCGCCTCGCCGCGGGCGATCCACTTCTCCATCAGGTGGTATGATGTCGCTTCCCATTGTTCTCATGACCGGCCAGCTTCTGACCGATGCCGTGTGGCAGCCCCTCACCGATGCCTGGCAGGGCCGCGAGGTGATTATCGCCGATAATCAGAGCGACGACAGCATTGCAGGATTTGCGCAGCGGCTGCTCGGCAATGCGCCGGCAAAATTTATTCTCATCGCGCACGCGATGGGCGGCTTTGTCGCCTTTGAAGTGATGCGCCGCGCGCCCGAACGCGTCGCAAAGCTCGCGCTCATCTCGACGCTCGCCTCGGCAGATGGCCCGGCGCAGACCGCAAGGCGTCAGGGCTATATCGACCTTGTCGAACGCGGCGCTTTTGCGCAGGTTGTCGAGGAACGCATCCCGATCCTGTTTCCCGAAGAGAAGCGCGAGGACGAGCGGCTGCTCGGAATCGCGCGGCAAATGGCGGCCGATACGGGCGCCGAGACCTTCCTTGCCCAGCAGCGCGCCATCATGGGGCGGATCGACAGCCGCCCGCGCCTCGGCGAGATCAAGGTGCCGACCCTGCTCATCTGGGGCGAGAAGGACGGCATCACGAGCCGTGCGCACCATGAGGAGGTCAGGGATGCCATCGCCGGGGCGCGGCTCGAGGTTGTGCCCGGGGCGGGGCACCTGCCGACGATCGAGGCGCCCGAGATCGTGGAGCCGCTGCTGAAAGCCTTCATCGATCGATAGACAAGGCCGCCCAGCCGGGGAAAGGCAAGGGGGGCTAGAGGGTGTCCGCATGCCCCCATTGATAGTCGATTTTCCCGTTGAGCCGCCGCACCGCGACCCAGTCGCCTCCTGCAAGGCTGTCGTCCTCGATCAACGCGATCACGCCCTCGGCAATGTCTTGAGGCGCGCAGGCTTCATTGCTCGCGAGCACGGCCTTCATCCACTCCGACTTGCCCCCTGCGCCGGTGGTATCAAGGATCGGCGTGTCGACGAGCCCCGGCAGCATGCCCGCCACGCGGACACCGCATTCCTCCTTCAAGGGCGCGCAGCAGCGCGTGAACATCATCACCGCCGCCTTGGTGGTCGCGTACAGCGTGTCATGAAAGCCCGTGCCGAGCGCGACGGTCGAGACGGTGTTGACGATAACGCCGCCGCCGCGCCTTCGCATCGCCTGCACCGCGACCTGTGTCGCGGCAATCAAGGCCGTCAGATTGACATCGATGATCGAGCGGATGCGCGCTGCGTCGACGTCCGGGAATTGCGGAAGGCCCGAGACGACGCCGGCGTTGTTGTGCAATATGTCGACCTCGCCGTGCGCGGCGAACCAGGCTTCGGTCGCACGAATGTCGGCGAGGTCGAGCACGTTGACGGTGGCGCGAGAACCCGCTGCCTCGACCAGCCGCGCGGTATCAGCGAGCGCGGATTCCTTGATGTCGACGAGCGCAATCTCGATCGCGCCCCGCGCTGCCAGCATGACCGCGGTTGCGCGCCCGATGCCGCTCGCCGCGCCCGTCACGATCGCCTTCTTGCCTGCGATTTCCATGGGCTTCCTCTCTCTGGTTCGTCGATTGACCGTAAAGCACATTGACAGATAAACTTAAATACCTAAGCATTTTTGGCGAAGCAGAATCGCAAAAAATGGGGAGAAACATGACGCAGGCTGGGCTGGTCGAAGCAGGCACCGTGCCATCGGGCGGCTCGCTCGCGGTGCGGCGCAATCTCGCGTTTGCGATGCTGTTCCTCGTGGGCACGATCAATTTCGTCGATCGTCAGCTGCTTTCGGTGCTTGTCGAGCCGATCCGGAGCGAAATGCAGTTCAGCGATACCCAGTTCGGGCTGCTTACCGGGCTGGCCTTCGCGCTCTTCTACGCCGCGATGGGGGTGCCGGTCGCGATGATCGCCGACCGCTGGAACCGGGTAAAGCTGATCGGTATGGCATGCGTCGTCTGGAGTGGTTTCACCGCGGCGTGCGGCATGGTGTCGAACTTCTGGCAACTGGCCCTGATGCGCTTCGGTGTCGGCGCGGGTGAGGCCGGGGGAACCGCACCGTCGCTATCGGTGATCGCCGACCTCTACCCCCCGGCGCAGCGCCCGCTTGCGATCGGTCTCTTCACGCTCAATGGCCCCTTTGGCGTATTCGTCGGTGCTGCCTTTGGTGCCTGGGCGGCCGCCAATATCGGCTGGCGCGGTGCTTTCATGGTTATCGGCGGGGTCGGGATCGTCGTCGCGCCCCTCCTGATATGGCTGGTGCGCGAACCCGCCCGCGGCGCGATGGACGCGCAGAAGACCGCCGATGAAGCGCTTCCATTCGCGCAGAGCCTCGCGATGTTCTGGCGCCGCGCGTCGCTGCGCATGGTCCTGATCGGCAGCGGGCTTGCCGCCTTTGTAAGCTATGGCATGCTGAACTGGATCCCCGCTTTCCTGATGCGCACGCAGGGCATGCCGCTCGAGGCGATGGCGACCTGGTTCGCCCCTGCCGCGGGGATCACCTTTGGGGTCGGTATTCTGGGGGGCGGCTGGCTCGTCAGCCACGCCGCGAAGCGATCGCCGCGCGCCTATGGCGCGATCCCGGCGCTCGCCACCGCGGTGCTGATCCCGACCTTTGCCGCCGCGCTTCTTGTCGAAAGCTGGCAGATATCGCTGGCGCTGATGCTGGTTCCGATGGCGGCGTGCACAGCCTATGTCGCTCCCGCGCTCGCCCTCGTCCAGAACCTGACGCCGCCGCGCAGCCGCGCGACCGCCGCTGCTGTGCTGATGTTGATGTTCAACATCGTCGGCCTTGGCCTTGGTCCGCTTTTCATCGGCGTCGTCAGCGACGCGCTCAAGCCCGCCCATGGCGATGAAAGCCTCCGTTGGGCGCTGATGACGATTGTCCCTTTCGCGCTCGCAGCGGGCCTCGCGCAATTCGCGATGACCCGCCATCTCGACAGGGATTTCGCCGAATGACCAGGGTGAGCGGAAAGACCGCATTCATCACCGGCGGCGCGAGCGGGATCGGCCTTGCCACTGCACGCGTGCTGAGCGCGAGGGGCGCGCGCGTCATTCTGGCCGACATCGACGGCGCCGGCGCGCGAAGAGCTGCACAGAGTCTTCGCGCCGAAGGGCGCGACGCGCTCGGCCTCGAGCATGATGTAACCGACGAGGCAAGCTGGGCGAAGGCGGGCGATGCAGCGCGCGATTTCGGGGCGGTGCGAATCCTGTTCAGCAATGCCGGGGTCGGCGGCGGATCGGGACCTTTTGAGCGTTATGACACCGAGGTGTGGCGCTGGAACTACGCGGTGAACGCGCACGCGCATCTTTATGCCTGCCGTACCTTCCTCGGCGAGATGAAGGCGAGCGGCGAGCCCGGCCATCTGGTCATTACCTCGTCGATGGTCGCGATCGTGCCGCCTCCGATCTCGGTTGCATATATCAGCTCCAAATATGCAGCGCTGGGCATTGCAATGGCGCTTCGCAACGAACTGGCCGAAACCTCGGTCGATATTTCGGTGCTGATGCCGGGAATGTCCGCGACGCGGATCGTCGAGACGACGCGCGATCTTCGGCCAGCCCCTCAGGAGGTCGGTACGGCCGCGGCGACCAGCCAGGCGATGCAGGGCGTTCTTGCGGGCGGCATGTCGCCGGACCGGATCGCAGAGCGCGTCGTCGATGCGATCGAGAAGGGCGAATACTGGATTTTCACCCATCCCGAATGGAAGGCGATGGCCGAACTGGTGACGCAGGATATGCTCGCTGCCTTCGGCCCCTCGGCCGACCCGGGGTACGAGGGTGACGATATCGATGGACTGATCCGGGCCAATGGCGGCCGAATGTTCGGCGCAAAATCTTAAGAGGAGAGGATCATGGCGGAACTCGACGATATCCAGACTATGGCGAAGCGCTTCTTCGATGCGATCGAGGCAGGCGATATCGAAACGATGCGCAACAGCTTCACCCCCGATGCCGAAATCTGGCACAACACCGATGAGAAGATTGTCACCCCCGCGCAGACCGCCGAGACGCTGACCGGCATGGTCGCGCGGATCAAGGACCGTGAATATGCCGAAAGGCGGCTCACCGTCTTTCCCGGCGGCTTCGTTCAGCAGCACGTCCTCAAAGGGCGGCGCATTCATGACGATGGCGAGGTGCGCCTCCCCTGCGCAATCTTGTGCAAGGTCGTAAATGGCAAGATCACCCGTCTCGACGAATATTTCGATTCAGCGCACGTCGCCGAGTTCCGCAAATTTGCAAACGCCTGAGGAGATTTCGATGCCCGTACTTCGCCAAGTCCCCCGCTCGGAGGTCACTGACGAAACCGTTCTTGCCTACTACAATCGCCTTTTCGGCGATCGCGATCCCGTGGCGGAGCCCGGCACCGCGACGGGCACGCCCGGCGACTGGTGGACCGTCTTTGCGCTTTCGCCCGATATTTTCGAGCATGCCGTCAAGGGCTTTGCCGTCTATCGCAACCCCGCGCGCACGATCGACCCCGTGCTTCGCGAGCTCGGCCAGACGCGCGCTGGATGGGTGAAAGGCAGCCAGTTCGTCTTTTCGCAGCATTGCAAATCGCTCCGCGGTCTCGGCGTCAGCGAGGAAAAGATCGCGGCCATTGCCTACTGGACGGTCGCAGACTGCTATAATGAACAAGAGCGCGCGGTCCTAGCCTATGCCGACTGTTTGAGCCAGGCTGGCGGGCGCGTTCCGCTCGAAGTGTTCGACAAGCTCAAGACCTTCTGGAATGACGAGCAAATCTTCGAATTTACCTACATTACCTGCCTTTACGACATGCATGCGGTGATCACCCGGGCGCTGCGCATGGAATATGACGCGCGCGAGGATCCGATCGTGGAGATCGCAGCGCCCGAGGGCTTCAGTGCCGCTGACTTCCTCAGCGCACCGCGGTCGCAATCCGAATGAGCGGCTTTGGCGAGCCCGAGGTTGTTGCGAGCGGCCTTCGCTTTCCCGAAGGCCCCGTGCCGATGGCTGACGGATCCGTTCTGCTCGTCGAGATCGCGCGCGGCACGCTGACCCGCGTGGCGGCTGATGGCAGCCTCACGGTTGTCGCCGATCTCGGCGGCGGACCGAACGGGCTCGCTCTCGGCCCCGACGGGGCTGCCTATGTTTGCAACAATGGCGGGTTCCAATGGGTCGAGGCCGGGCCGCTGCTGTTCCCGGGCCATGCGGCGCATGACGCAGCGTGCGGCTCGATCCAGCGGGTCGATCTCGTGACCGGGGCCGTCACGACCCTCTATGATCATTTCGAGGGCGAGGCGCTCAAGGGGCCGAACGATATCGTCTTCGATGGCGAAGGCGGCTTCTGGTTCACCGATCACGGGCAGGTCCGCGCGCGCGGCCGCGATCATGGCGCGATCTATTATGCCCGGGCTGATGGCTCGCATATCAGCCGACAGCGCGCCGAGGTGATGGGTCCAAATGGGATCGGCCTCTCGCCCGACGGGCGGACGCTCTATGTCAGCGAGACGATGACAGCGCGGGTGTGGGCGATGGACGTCGTCGCGCCCGGCGAACTCGCGCCGCCGGGCGCCTGGTCGCCCGGCCGCTATGTCGGCACGCCGCCCGCTTTCCGTTTGCTCGACAGTCTCGCGGTCGAGGAGAGCGGCCGGATTTGCGTCGGCACGATGGTCGAAGGCGGGATCACCATTTTCGATCCCGAAGGGGGCGCGTCCGATTTTCTGCCGCTTCCGGACATCGGGATCACGAACATCGCCTTCGGCGGTGCCGATCGCCGCGACGCTTATATCACCGCCTCGACGACGGGCACGCTCTATCGTGTGCGTTGGCCCCGGCCGGGACTGGCATTGCGATAACCGTCAATTTAATTGACAGTTATCGCTCAAACTGATAAGACATGAATGGAGAGGACGGCCATGAGATTTTTTACCAGTGTTGGCCCTAACCCCCGCGTCGTGGCGATTTTCATGGCGGAGAAGGGGATCAGCCTCCCCGAGGTCGTGGTGGATCTGCGGGGCGGCGAAAATCGGCGCGCACCCTATAATGTCGAGGTCAATCCGGCCGGGCAGACTCCCGCGCTGGAGCTCGACGATGGCTCCATCCTTACCGAGATCACGGCGATCTGCGAATATCTGGAAGAGCGCTTCCCCGATCCTGTACTTATCGGATCAACCCCGGAGGAGCGTGCCGCGACGCGGATGTGGACGCGCCGCGTCGACCTCAAGATCTGTGAGCCGCTCACCAATGGCTTCCGCTTTTCCGAAGGGCTGCCGCTCTTCGAAGGGCGGATGCGCTGCCTTCCGGAGGCCGCGGCAGGGCTGAAGGCCGTCGCGCAGGACGGGCTCAAATGGCTCGATCCGCTGATCGCTGGGCGCGAATTCATCGCAGGTGACCGGGTGAGTCTCGCGGACATCCTGCTTTTCGCCTTTCTCGACTTCGGGGCGGGCGTGGGGCAGCCGATCGACCCGGCCAACGGCAATGTTATTCGCTGGTTCGAGGCCATGAAGGCCCGCCCCAGCGTCAATCCCAGCTAAGATCAAGGAGATGGATGATGGCACAGACGAACACCGAATTTGAATTTTGCGGCGTCAACCATTTGGCGCTCGTTTGCAAGGACATGGCGAGGACGGTCGAATTTTATCGCGACATCCTCGGGATGCCGCTGACCAAGACGATCGACCTGCCCGGCGGTCGCGGCCAGCATTTCTTCTTCGACATCGGCAACGGCGATTCGCTGGCCTTCTTCTGGTTCCCCGACGCGCCCGAGGCGGCGCCGGGCGTGTCGGCACCTGCCGCGCTGCCCACGCAGGGCAGCTTTGTGTCGGCGCACGGTTCGATGAACCATATCGCGATCAACGTCCGGGCCGAGAAGTTCGATGAATATTATCAGCGACTGATCGAGAAGGGTGTCGAAGTGACCCCGATCCTCAACCACGACAATTCGCCGACCCAGTCGTCGGCTGAGATGCATGACGGTGTTTTCGTGCGCTCGGTCTATTTCTTCGACCCCGACGGCGTGTGCCTCGAATTCGCTGCGTGGACCAAGGTGCTCGACGAAAGCGACGTCGCGCACGACCCCGTACGCGCCGACGGCACCAAGGCCGAAGGAATGATCACGGGCCGCACGCCGGTTCCCGCGGAATAGTTTTCCACTGAGAAGACGCCTCGGCCCGGCGCTTTGCGCCGGGCCTTTTTTGCGCCGTTCCGTCGCTTTCACGGCCCTTTGCCAGACGGAGCGCGGGAGCGGGCGGCATCCTTGCCTTTCGTCGCTGGGCGATGGCCCGGCGAAAGGCGCCTTGATGCTCCAAGCGGACTATCTCCTGAGAGCTTGCGCGTCCGCGCGGCGCGTCTACCCGACGGCGCGATCGCGCCCTTCCCAATAGGGAGCGCGCAGCTCCCGGCGCAGTACCTTGCCTGAAGGATTGCGCGGCAGAGCATCAAGGAAGTCGACGCTCTTGGGTGCCTTGTAGGCCGCGATCCTCTCACGCGCCCAGGCGATCACTGCGCCGGGGTCGGGCTCGGCGCCGTTAACCGGGACAATGAGCGCCTTTACCGCTTCGCCCCATTTGTCGTCCGGGACGCCGATCACCGCGACGTCGGCGACGCCCGGACAGCCCATGATCGCGCTTTCGACTTCGGCCGGATAGACATTCTCGCCGCCCGACACGATCATGTCCTTGATCCGGTCGTGGACGAAATAGAAACCATCGGCATCGCGATATCCAACGTCGCCCGTGTGCAGCCATCCATCGATCACCGTCTCGCGGGTCGCCTCGGGCCGGTTCCAATATTCCTTCATGACGATGTCGCCCCGGATGGCGATTTCCCCGATCTCGTCATCGCCGAGCGGGCGGCCCTCGCCATCAAGGATCGCCATCTCGGTCTGCGGCCAGGGCTTGCCGCACGAGGTCAGCTTGCCCGGCAGATCATGCGCGGTGGGCGACAGATAGGAGCCGCCGCCTGCGCTTTCGGTCATGCCATAAAATTGTACGAAGTCGCAGCTGAAGGTCGCCCGTGCGCGGCGGAGCACATCCTCCGCAATGGGAGAAGCGCCATAGGCGATCGAGCGGAGGTGCGAATAATCGCCATCGGCTGCTTCGGGCTGCTGCAGCATCATCTGGATCATCGCGGGCGCGAGAAAAGCATGCGCCACCCGTTCCTCGGTGAGCATCCGGATGGCGTCGGGCGCGGCGAAGTCCTTGACCAGAACCAGCCGTCCTCCCTGCGCGAGGCCGGAGAAGCTCACGTTGGTTCCCGCGACGTGGAACAGCGGCATGACGATCATCACCGTGTCGTCCTCGTCGTAGGCGAAGCCGTCGACTTCACTCGCCATCTCGAGGAAACGCCGGTAATTCCTGTTGGCGAGCACGACCCCCTTCGGCCGTCCGGTCGTCCCGCTGGTGTAGAGCTGGAGCACATCGTCGGCGAGCTGCGGCTCGTCGGCGGGTGGCTGCGCGGGCGCATCGCCCAGCCAGGCGTCGAGGCTCTCGAAGGCCGGGTGCGCCCCGTAAAGGGCTATGAGGCGTGGCGGGCTATCAAGCTGCGCAATCGCGGCGAGTGCGGTCTCGAAAAAATCCTCCCCAACGAACAACAGCTTCGGCGCTGCATCGCCCAGGATGAAGGCGATCTCGCCCGCTGCAAGCCTGCAGTTGATTGGCGCAAGGCAGGCGCGCGACCGCGCGGTTCCGAAGAAGAGAGGATACCAGGCGTCGTGGTTCTTCGAGAGAACCGACACGCGGTCGCCTGGAACAATCGTCGACGCGATCAGCGCGTTGGCGACGCGGTTCGACTTCGCGTCGAGTTCGGCGAAGCTTGTTTCGCGCGTCCCGAATTTGACCGCGACCGCGTCGCCGCGCTTTTGGGCTTGCGCTGCGGGGATGTCGGCCAGCGTCCTGATGGCATCCAGATCGATCATCGAGTTCTCCCACCGTCTGTTTCGCTTGAATTAGATAGAATACTAAGTAAAACCTGACCAGCCCGAAAATTCGAGAGGATCAGCCGTGTTCGACCACCCTATCTTGCCCACGACGATCGTGGGAAGCTATCCCCAACCTGACTGGCTGATCGACCGGGAAAGGCTGAAGGCGAGCCTTCCCCCGCGTGTGCGCGCCGAGACGCTCTGGCGCATAGCCGAGCCATGGCTCGCCGACGCGCAGGAGGCTGCGACGCTGATGGCGATCCGCGACCAGGAAGAGATTGGCATCGACATAGTCGGTGACGGCGAGATGCGGCGCGAAAGCTACTCGAACCGGCTCGCAACGGCCCTTTCCGGGATCGATCCCGACAAGCACGGCACGGCAATCGACCGGACGGGCAATGCCAATCCCGTTCCGCTCGTCTCGGGCCCGATCCGCCGCGTCGCGCCCATTGAAGCGCAAGACGCGGCCTTCCTCCGTCGTCATTCGGCCAAGCCCGTCAAGCTCACGCTTCCCGGCCCCTTCACGATGACGCAGCAGGCCGAAAACGGCTATTATCCGGACGCTCGCGCCCTCGCGATGGATTATGCAGAGGCGGTCAACGCCGAGATTCGCGACCTATTTGCCGCAGGGGTCGACGTCGTCCAGCTCGATGAGCCCTATCTGCAGGCCCGCGCCGACGCTGCCGGTGCCTATGCGATCGAGGCAATCAACCGCGCACTCGACGGTGTCGAGGGAACGACAGCGCTCCACATCTGCTTTGGTTACGCGATGGTCCATCACGGCGCAGGCGCGACAGGGCCAAAGCCCAAGGCCTATGATTTTCTCGCCGAGCTCGAGGCCTCGGCAATCGACGTCATCTCGATCGAGGCGGCCCAGCCCGGGCTCGATCCCGCGATCCTTGCCGAACTGCCGACGAAGACGATCATGTACGGCGTGCTGGATTTGTCGGTTCCCGACGTCGAGACGCCCGAAGTGGTCGCGGGCCGCATCCGCGAGGCGCTGCGATATGTCGATGCCGAGCGCCTGTGGATCGCGCCCGATTGCGGGATGAAATATCACAGCCGCGAGCATTCGCAGGCCAAGCTGAGGGCGATGGTCGAGGGCGCGGCGCTGGTGCGGGCGGAGCTGAGCTGAACGGAGGGCAGGGGGCCTTCCCCCTTGCCCCGCGCGGGCGCTGATATCCCGCCGGCTTAACGCGTTGGCGCCTCAAGCATGTTCTTGCCGAACAGGTTCGACCATTGCTCCTCGGTGAGGACCGGACGCGCGCTTGAGAGGTTGGCCGCATTCTTGACGTCGGTGCCCGCGATCACCGCGGGCCGCTCCGCTATGCGTGCGAACCAGTCGGCGACAGCAGGATAGTCCTCGAGCGCAAGCCCGATGGCTCGCGTCGCGCGCGCCCACGGCCAGCACGCGATGTCGGCAACCGAATATTCCTCGGCGAGATACTCGGCCTCACGCAGCCGTCCGTCGAGGACGTGAAGCAGGCGTACCGTCTCATTGCGATAGCGTTCGACAGGATAGGTCTGTCCTTCGGGCGCATAGCGAATGAAATGGTGCGCCTGACCCTGCATCGGGCCGAAGCTTGCCATCTGCCACATCAGCCATTGCTGCGCCTGGCTGCGCCGGCGCGGATCCCTTGGAAGCAGCTGCCCGCTCTTTTCGGCAAGATAAAGGAGGATCGCGCCGCTTTCGAACACGGGAAGCGGCGCGTCGCCGCCGATCGGTTCGTGATCGACGATCGCGGGCAACCGCCCGTTCGGATTGATACGGCGATATTCAGGCGTCAGATGATCGCCCGCCAGCATGTCCATCTTGAGGAGCCGGTGCGCAAGTCCGGTCTCTTCGAGCATGATCGAGACCTTGTGCCCGTTGGGGGTAGGGGTGAAATAGACGTCGATCATGAGGCGCTTCTTTCGGCGAAAATGGCCCGCGCGGCGGCGAAGGCCGCATCGAATGCGTCCTTTCCTGCAGGATAGCCGGCCACGCTGAGGGTGACGCCGGCGATTTTCCAGCCCTGCTCGCGCACAAGGCGGTGTGTGTATCGGCCGATGATGTCGCCCATGAGCTCCTCGCTGCGGGTCGTGACGAAATGCGCCGCATCGACGATGCTGGTGACGAGCGCTGCGTCGCCGTCGATGACGGCGAGCATGTTGTGGAGCCTGTGCGCGGTCGCATCGAAACCCTCAAGCGCCCGGCAGCGGTTTGTCCATTCGTCGGCGGTCACCGTCGCGACGAGCGAGCCGATCGCGCCATAGTCGATCGCGATCGTGTCGGTGAAAAGAGCGCGCAATCCCGCCCAGTCGCGCGCGTCGAGCGCGCCCGCGTAAGCGGTCACGGCCGCGACCGCCGCTTCCCTGTCGAGGAGAGCGTCGATCGCGGCCGATCCCTCAGGCATCAGAATTTGAACCCGGCCTCGACCGAAATATTGCGGCTGGGTTCCACATATTGGATCGCGCGCGACACAGCGGTGATCGGCGCGGGCAGGCGGAAGACGCTGCCGGTGGTGAGCTTGTTGGTGAGGTTCTTGCCCACCACCGCCAAATGCCAGCCGGCATTCCGGTCCGCCAGCTGGACGCGCAGATCGAGCTTCACATAGCCCTTCTGAACGCCGTAGATCGGGCTCTGGTCGTCGGAGTCGAAATATTTCGAACGGCCCGCCGCGACCCCGGTAATGTCGAGCTTGAGGTCGCTCGGCAGGTCAAACCCTGCGTGTGCAGTCACGCTGCCGGTCCATTTCGACGTGTAGGCCGGGCTGTAGCCAGCGAGGTTGTTGGTCGTCGGCGTGCAGGTGAGCGGCTGCGAGGCGAGGCAGGCCGCGCCCGGATAATCGTCGTATTTGATGTCCTGGTACGCGCCCGACGCGACTATGTCGAAATTGGGGAAGGGGAAGATGCTGAGCGATCCCTCGATACCCTTCGACGTCGCACTGGCCGCGTTCCCGGTGAGGTAGCTCGACGATTCGGGCTGATAGACCGAGACCTGCAGATCCTTGAACTCGGTGTGATAGGCCGAAACGTTCGCCACGATCGCACCGCCTGCGAGCGTCGACTTGATGCCGGCCTCATAGTTGGTCGAGCGTTCAGGCTCGAACGAGAAGGTCGCATCGGTCGTACCGAGCGTGTTGGAGACGAAGCCGCCCGACTTGGAGCCGCGACCATAGGTTGCATAGACCATGACGCGCGGCGCAACGTCATATTGCAGCGTGATCGAGGGATCGACATTGCCTTCGCTGAGCGAACCCTTGGCGCTCGAGATCGGGCGAAGAGCGAAAGGACCATAGATGAGGCGCGCCGCGAAGTCGGCGTCCTTCTTCGTATGGCTGTAGCGCAGGCTGCCGATCACGCGGAATGCGTCGCTGACGTTGAGCGTGCCCTGGCCAAAGACCGACCAGCTTTCAGCCTTCTGGTTGAAGCGGCTGTCGATGCGGCCGAAATAGGGGCTTCCGAACAGATCGAGGATGTTGAAGCCCTGGAGCTGGTCGAGCCGGTAGGTCGAACGGTCATAATAGGCGCCGGCGATGAACTCGAAGGTGCGCCCTGTCGGCGAGAGGATGCGCAGTTCCTGCGAGAACTGGTCGAAGCGTTCGGGGAAGCTGTTGTAGACCGAATTGTTGGTGGCCGCGCCGCCACCGCCCGGAATCATCTGGTCGAAGCCGTTGACGATGTCGGCGTTGAACCAGGAATAGCCGGTGACCGAGGTCAGCGTATAGTCGCCGAGCGCGATGTTGCCGGTGCCCGAGAGCATGACCGATTCAGTCTTGGTGCCTTCATCGCCAAGCGCTGAGCGTTCCAGATACCGCGTTGTGCGCGGAGTCTGCGGGCCGGTGAGCGAACTGGCAACGGTGATGCCGCCGATGACGTCGCGGTTCGCATATTCTGCCTTCACCGTATAGTCGAAGTCGCTCGAGGGTTCCCACTTCAGCGTCAGGCGAGCGAGCTGCTGGCGCACTTCGGGGTCATCATGATTGGTCGCAAGATTGCGGATGTAGCCGTCCTGGTTGACGATCTTGTAGGCAAGGCGCGCGCTCAGCGTGTCGCTGATCGGGCCCGAGATATAGCCCGAGACGTCGAACCCCTCATGGTCGAAGTTATAAAGCGCGGTGAACGCGCCTTCCGGCGTACTCGTCGGACCGGCCGAGACGACGCTGACCGCGCCTGCCGCGGTATTCTTGCCGAACAATGCGCCCTGCGGGCCGCGCAGCACCTCGACGCGCGCAAGGTCGAAGAAGGGGGCCTGCGCCTGGCGCGAGCGACCCGCGTAAACACCGTCAACATAGAGCGATACCGACTGGTCGAACGCGAAGTTGGCCGGCGGTGAGCCAAAGCCCCGGATATAGATGACGTCATTGCCTGCGGTCGACTGGACGAAGACGTTCGGCGTGTAGTTCATGACCGCCTTGATGTCGTTCGAGTTGAACTCGGCAAGCTTCTGGCCGCTGACGACTTCCATCGAGATGGGAACGTCCTGCAGGCTCTGTTCGCGCTTTTGCGCGGTCACGATGATTTCGTTGCTGCTCCCCGCGCTCTCGCCTTCGTCGGCAGCCTGCGCGTACGCCGGCGTGGCACAGGCCGTCATCGCAGCGATTGCCGCGCCCGACAGCAGGAGATGATTCAGACCCTTCATTAGACCCTCCCATAAAGATCCCGGTGACGGTGGCGGTGAAAGCCGGTGATCCATCCGTCAATCTGGTTGACCCTTAGTATACTAATGGTTTTATACTTGTCCATAGTTTTGGAGAAGAAGGATTGAGCATGACCGAGCAAAATTCGCCCCCCGCTCCCCCAGGGCTCGAAAGCCGCCATCTGTGCACCGTCGAGTTCGATGTAGGTGGCGGGCTCATTGCGATCGGGGCGTCGCCTTTCGGTGAGCAGCGCGTGGGCTATCTCACGGGCGGGCGCGTCCTTGGACCGCGCATTCGGGGGGAGGTTCTGCCGGGCGGCGGCAACTGGCCGCGCTCGGGGCGAATCGGCGACGCATCGGTCGGCACCTTCGATGCCCGCGCGGTGTGGAAAACCGAGGAGGAAGATCTCATCTATCTCACCTATACGGGGCGCAGCCTGATTCCTGACGATGTTCGTGCGCTATTCGCAGACCCCGCGAGACCGCCGGTTGACCCCTCGCGCTACTATCTTCGCGTTGCGGCGGTCTTTGAAACCGCAAGCGAGCGATATCGCTGGCTCAACGGGACGCTCGCGGTCGGGGTGGGTGAGGTCACCGACTTTGGCGTCCGACATGTCTTTTACGAGATCGGCTGATGATTGACCTTCACTATTCCGCGACGCCCAACGGGCAGAAGATCGCGATCATGCTCGAAGAGATTGGCGAGCCCTACCGCGTGATTCCCTATGACATTTTCGAGGGCGACCAGCTCAGCGCCGAATTCGGACGCATCAATCCGAACCACAAGCTGCCCGCGATCGTTGACCATGCACCGGCCGAGGGCGACGAGGCGATCACCGTGTTCGAGTCGGGTGCGATCCTCCAGTATCTGGGTGAAAAGGCCGGGCGCTTCCTGCCTCGGTCGGGTACAGAGCGCGCGGCGACGCTTTCGTGGTTGACCTGGCAGGTCGCGGGGCTCGGCCCGATGGGCGGCCAGGCGAGCCATTTCCTTCGCTATGCGCCTCAAGGCCAGGATTATGCGATCGGGCGCTATACCAGGGAAGTGAACCGCCTCCTCACCGTGCTCGAGCGGCGGCTCGAAAAGGCCCCTTATGTTGCCGGCACGGAATACACGATCGCCGACATGGCGATCTGGCCGGGCCGCGCTTCGGCCTTTGTGATGGGAATGGGGCTCGATGACTGGCCGGCCATGCACGACTGGTTCGAGCGTATCCGCCGGCGGCCTGCGGTCGAGCGCGCGATGAGCAGGGACGATCTGAAGGCACCGGCGAAATATGTCGGGCGGCATCAGACGCTGAACGAGCGCGAATGGTCAAACATGTTCGGTGACGCGAACCATGCCGCAGTGAAGGGAGATTGAGGAACAGGGCACTCGCCAGAGCGGCCGGCTAGCGCTTCACATGCTGCCGGTCGCCCCAGAGGATCGCCCGGTGCTCGTCGGTAAAGCCGGTGAGCCCGCCCTCGATCGTTTCCGCGCGTGCGACGCCGACCTTCATTCCCTGCGTAACCGCGGGCCGCTCGAGCATCGCTGCGCCCCAGCGATCGACATTGGGGAAGCGGCCCGCCTTTTCGATGAATTGGCGGCGCAGAAAGGGGAGGGTTGCCATGTCGGCGATCGAATAGTCCTCGCCAGCGAGCCACTCAGCCTCGCCGAGCCTCTTGTCGAGGACCATCATCAGCCGGTCGACCTCGCGCGAATAGCGCTCGATCGCATAGTCGTGCCGGTCCTTGGCATAATGGGCAAAATGCGCTTCCTGACCGAACATCGGGCCGATACCCGAGACCTGGAACATGAGCCACTGCCAGCAGACCGCGCGCTTCACCGGGTCGGCGGGGAGGAAGCGCCCGGTCTTTTCAGCAAGATAAAGGAGGATCGCGCCCGTTTCCCAGAGCACGAAGCCCGGGCCGTCGGGACCCTCGTCGTCGATGATCACCGGCGTCTTGTTGTTGGGGTTGAGCGCGAGGAATTCGGGGGTCAGCTGGTCGCCTGCCAATATATCCACCGGCTCAAGGCGCCACTCAAGCTCCATTTCGAGCAGCGCGATCGCGATCTTGCGCGCATTGGGTGTCGGGCCGCCGAAAAGGGTGATCATGGCCCTAAACCTCGCGGCCGAGCCAGCGCTTCAGTACCTCGGCGCTATCCTGCCCAACACGGAGCGGAGCGGGGCGGCGGATACTGCCGGGCGTACCGGAAAGTTTGGGGAAAATGCCTTGCATCCGGATCTCTCCGAGTTCCTCGTCGGGAACGGTGACGAGCGCCTCGCGCGCCTCGAAATGCGGGTCGGCGAGCATGTCCTCCGCGTCATAGATGCGGCCCGCCGGAACGCCCGCCTCGACCATCTTGGCCTCAAGCTCGTCGATGGTCATCGTTTGGGTCCATTCAGCGATCAGCGCGTCAAGTTCCTCCTGGCGCGCACCACGCGCGCGGTGCGTTGCAAAGCGCTCGTCGCTCGCAAGCTCGGGGCGCCCCATCGCGGCGGCGAGACGCGCGAACACGCCATCCTGGTTGGCGCCGATCAGATATTCGCCGTCGCGACACGGATAGACATTCGAGGGCGCGATCCCGGGGAGAGTCGACCCTGTGCGCCGCCGCTTTGTCCCACTCGCCGAATAGTCGGCGATGGTCGATTCCATGATCTGCAGCACCGCTTCATAAAGCGCGGAGTCGACGATCTGACCTTCGCCCGTCTTGCTGCGATGATGGAGCGCGGCAAGTGCGCCCATGCAGCCATAGGTCGCCGCGAGCGTATCGCCGATCGACACGCCCATGCGAGCGGGCGGCAGGTCGGGGTAGCCGACGATGCCGCGCCAGCCGCCCATGGCCTCACCGATGCCGCCAAAGCCGGCGCGCGGCGAATAGGGGCCGGTCTGGCCGTAGCCCGACACGCGTACGACGATCAGCCCGGGGTTGGTCTTGCGCAGCTCGGCCGGGTCGAGGTTCCATTTTTCGAGTGTTCCGGGGCGGAAATTCTCGATGAGGATATCGGCCTTTGCTATGAGGTCGCGCGCAAGCTGCTGGCCGTCCTCGGATCGCAGATCGACCGCGACCGAATATTTGTTGCGGGCAATGACGCGCCACCAGCTCGGCTTGTCGCCTTGGCCCCAGTGGCGCATCTGGTCGCCGGTTCCAGGCTGTTCGAGCTTGACGATTTCGGCGCCCATGTCCCCGAGCAGCTGCCCGCAGAAGGGGCCGGCGATGAGCTGGCCCATCTCGACTACCCGGATACCGTCCAGCGCTCCCTTATATGTCGTCATTGCGTTCCTTTCGGTGCCCGAAGCGGCATAAGAAGCCCCGCAGCGGCGATGGCATCAACTCTTATGGCCAAGGTATACTTAGAATGCTATGTAATTTTCAACCTGCAATTTGAGTCGGACAGGAACGGAAAAAGGCGGACATGACGGAAAATCGGGTGGTGGAAATGGTCGAAGTTGGCCCGCGCGACGGGTTGCAGAACGAATCGACGCTCGTGTCGACCGCCGACAAGGCGGCGCTTGTCCGCCGCGCGATTGACTATGGCGCACGCCGCATCGAGGTGACGAGCTTCGTCAATCCCAGGAAGGTGCCCCAGCTTGCCGATGCTGACGATCTTGCAGCTCTGCTGCCCGACCGGGCCGATGTCACCTATATCGGCCTCGTGCTCAACCGGCGCGGCGCCGAGCGCGCAATCGCAACTGGCCGGATCGATGAGCTGGGCGCGGTCTGTGTGACAAGCGACAGTTTCGGCATCCGCAATCAAGGCCAATCATCCGACGAATCATTGGCGGCGGCGATCGAGATTGTCGGCCTCGCAAAGGCAGCGGGGCGGGGCGGGCAGATTACCATCGCCACCGCCTTCGGTTGCCCTTTCGAAGGCGAGGTCGCACTCGCCCGCGTTCTCGAGATGGCAAAGCGCGCCGCGGATGCAGCGCCGCGCGAGGTCGCCCTTGCAGATACGATCGGCGTCGGAGTGCCGGCCCAGGTCGCCGAGATGGTGGGCCGCGTCGCCGAGGCCATTGCCCCGCTGCCGGTGCGCGTCCACTTTCACAATACGCGCGGCACCGGCCTTGCGAATGTCTGGGCGGCGGTGGGCGAAGGGGCGTCGACCGTCGACGCCGCGCTCGGAGGACTTGGCGGCTGTCCCTTCGCGCCGGGCGCCGCAGGCAATGTCGCGACGGAAGATGTCGCCTATATGCTCGAACGCAGCGGCCTCGCGACCGGTCTTGCCCTGCCTGCAGCGGTCGACGCCGCCCACTGGCTGACGGGCGTCATGGATCGCGCGCTACCCGCCATGGTGAGCCGGGCGCCCGCTTTTCCAGGCTGAATTCTCGCGCCCTATCGCGCTACTGCGGCACACCCTTCAGGCTGCAGCAGCGTGCTGCGCGCCCGCGATCACAGCCTCGGCCATCTCGTCCGCGACGGCGGCCGGCGAACGCTTCTCCTCCCTCGCCCGATGCAAAATCTGGGTCACGCGCGGCGCGATTCCGGCGATTCGGGCGGCGACGCTCGCTTCGTCTTCGCCGAGATATTCGGCCGACACATTGATGATGCCGCCCGCGTTGACGACATAATCGGGGGCGTAGGTGATCCCGCGGCGAAGCAGCAGCGCTGCGACCTCGGGCGTCGCAAGCTGATTGTTTGCGGCGCCGCAGACAAGGCGCGCCTTCATCGACCGGACCGTATCGGGATCAAGCGCGCCGCCAAGCGCGCAGGGCGCGAAGATGTCGGCGTCGACGCAGGCAATTTCGTCGACGGCGACGATGCGCGCATCATGAACATGGGCCAGCCGGTCGCGGCGCGCCGGGTTCGGGTCGGCGATCACCAGCTTGGCGCCCGCCGCGGCAAGGCGGCCGCAGAGTTGGGCGCCGACGTTACCCGTTCCCTGGACCGCGACAGTCAGGCCGTCGAGATCGCTATCGAGCGCGAAGCGCGCCGCCGCTTTCATCGATTCAAATACGCCCAGCGCGGTCCATGGCGAGGGATCGCCACCCGCCTGGCCGTCCTTGGCATCAAGGCCCGCGACGTGACGCGAGACGCGTGCAACCTCCTGCATATCCTTAACGCTAGTGCCGACATCCTCGGCGGTGACGTAGAGGCCGCCGAGCTTTTCGACCGCCTCACCGAACGCGCGGAACAGCGCGGCCCGGTCGAAATCACCTTCGGGCCGGCGCAGCACCGCCTTGGCGCCCCCAAAGGGGAGGCCTGCAAGTGCATTCTTGTAGCTCATGCCCTCGGCCAGTCGCAGCGCATCGGCAAGCGCGGCGTCCATGTCGGCGTAGCTCCACAGGCGGCAGCCGCCCGCACCCGGACCGAGCGCGGTGGAGTGAATGGCGATGATTCCATCGAGCCCGCTTGCGGCATCGAAGAGCCGCACACATTCAACGGGCGGTGTCAGGCGGGCAGGGCGGGAAACCATCGTCATTGCTCCTTTTGATCGGGACTCGATCATCGCACCGCGGACGGGGATAATCTTTCGCGCATTGGCACGGATTTCCATTCATTTGGGGTTATTATTACCCTTGTTTTCATGTTATTCGGATAGAATGACCCAACTTGACCCGTTCGAGAAAAAGATCCTCCGCGAATTGCAGCGCGATGCGAATCAGACGACGGCCGAGATCGCCGAGCGGGTCGGGCTCTCTTCCTCGCCCTGCTGGCGGCGCATCGATCGGCTGGAGCGCGAGGGCTTTATCCGCAAGCGCGTCGCGGTGGTCGACCGGCGCAAGGTCGGTCTCAATGCGCATGTTTTTGCGCAGGTGAAGCTCAACGCGCACGGCCGCGCCAATCTCGACGAATTCAGCGAGGCGATCCGCGCCTTTCCCGAAGTGCTCGATGCCTATGTCCTCATGGGATCGATGGATTTCATGCTGCGCGTCGTCGCAAAGGACATCGATGCCTATGAGCGCTTCTTCTTCGACCAGCTGAGCAAGCTGCCGGGGGTCCAGGAAATCAACTCGACCGTTGCTCTTTCGGAAATCAAGTCGACTACCGAATTGCCGATCGGCTGATCTGTTCGCCCGGCCGAAAATCGCCTAGTGTCGGATGCAATGGAACGAAAAAGACGCGGCAGGTTGAGAACCAATGACCCGGAGGGAACGCGAGCGCGTATCCTCGATGCTGCCGCCGATCTGTTCCAGGCGCGCGGCTACCATGACACGTCGGTGCAGGACGTAAAGCGCGTTGCCGGGGTGTCGAGCGGAGCCTTCCATCACCATTTCGAGTCGAAAAAGGCGCTTGGCCTTGCGGTGGTCAAGGACCGCGTCTCCGATGCGCTGCGTGAGGCGTGGCTCGAGCCGCTGCTGGCGGCGCCGACGGTCGCGCAGGGGGTGGCGGAGGCGATCGGCGCGACGAGCGGCGATTTGCGCGCCCAGGGATTTGTGCGGGGCTGCCCGGTAAACAATCTGGCGGTCGAGCTTGCGTTTTCGGATTCGGATTTCCGCGAGGCTCTGCAAGCCATCTTTGCGGATTGGCAGCGGACGATCGCCGAGCGTCTGGCGGCAGAGCCTGAACCGCCGGCCTTTGCGGGGGTCAGCGCGCACGACCTCGCAGGCTTCATCGTTGCGGCCTATTCGGGAGCGATGACGATGTCGAAGGCAGAGCAGTCGCCCGAACGGCTCGACGCAACGGTGGCGATCCTGATGCGACTGCTGAAGGCTTAGGTCGAGCGCGATGGCCGACGTTCTTGCGCAGATTCTCGGCGATATACGCGCGTGCCAGCGCTGCGCCGCGGAGCTTCCCCATGGTCCGCGCCCGGTCGTGCAGGCGGGTTCGGCGGCGCGTCTTTGCATCGTCGGGCAAGCGCCGGGGCGCAAGGTGCACGAAACGGGCATCCCCTGGGACGACCCGTCGGGCCAGCGTCTGCGCAACTGGCTGGGCCTTGCCCCCGCTGCCTTCTATGATCCAGCCCGCGTCGCAATCATTCCGATGGGGTTCTGCTACCCGGGCAAGGCCGGTTCGGGCGACAATCCGCCGCGGCCCGAATGCGCGCCGCTGTGGCACCGCAGGCTCACGAAGCTTCTGCCCGGCATCGGTCTGACGGTGCTGGTCGGCCACTATGCACAGGCCTGGTATCTCGGCCGCCGCCGCAAGGCGACACTCGCCAGGACCGTGGAAGCGTGGCGCGATTATCTCCCTTCGGGCTTTCTTCCTCTGCCGCACCCTTCGCCGCGCAATCAGCCATGGCTGGCAAAAAATCCGTGGTTCGAGGCTGATCTCGTTCCTCATGTTCAGGCAGCAGTCCGCTCGCTCGGCGTCTAGGCGTCAACCCGCGCTCTTCCCCATGACCACCTGGGGCGCGCGCCAGCCGGGCAGTCCCTCGATGCGCGCAAGCCAGGCGCTTATTGCACGATAGCGGCCGAGTTCGAGGTCGGGCAGGTCGCGGTAAAGAAGATAGGCGCTGCACGCGATATCGGCGGCGGTGACCGCCTCGCCGAGCAAAAAGGGGGAGGCCGAGACCGCCGCGTCAAGCGTCGCAAGATCGGTGCGCATCCGCTCTTGAAGCCATTCCATCACCGGCTCCCGGGGTGTTTCGCCGAACAATGTGTGGAAGCGGTAGTTGGGAAGCGAGAATCCGATACGGTTGGCCTCCCAGAACAGCCAACTGGTGATGCCCTCTGGATCAGCTGCCCAGCCTAGTGCGTGGTGGGTGCGGCAGAGATGAAGGAGAATCGCGTTCGATTGGACGATGGGAACGCCGCCCGCAACGAGCACGGGAACCTCGCCGAAGCGGCTATATTGCTGCCATTCGGGATCGCGCGCCTCGCGCGGTAGCGCGATATCGACCGGGCGATACGCATGCTCCAATCCGAGCATGAGCAGCGCCAGCCGCGCCTTGTAGGAATGGCCCGAATGGAGGTTTCCAAACAAGGTGTAGGCGGTCATGCGCGGGCGAAGTCCATGACCCAGTTGGTTTCCCAGCTGGTACCGCCGTCAGCCGAGAAGGCCTGCTCCCAGCGCGCCGAATTCGCGCAGATCCGCGACCAGATGAAGCGCATGACGATCGGCTGCCCCTCCCATTCGTCCACGCCGAAGAACGTGCCGATCCCCTTTTCAAAGCGGCCCTCGAGCGGGGCTGCGAGACCCGGGAAGCGCTGATCCATCCACCAGATCGTCCAGAGACCGGTCGCTGGATCCGCGCGGCGCACGGTCGCGGCGGCATAGGCGCCGCCCGGGTCGTCGAGCCAATGATCGTCGACATTGCCCGCGCCGCCGAGCACTTCCCAGCCGCGGCAGGTGCCGCCGAATTCATACCATCGCCTGCATCCGGCAAGCCGCCGGACGAGCTTGCGGTGCCGCACCTGCCATTCGCCGGTCTGGAAGGCGAAATCATGCCGCCCCTTCATCCTGCCCCCTTCCGTCAGCGCAGCGCCGAGCGCGGTGTGGGATCGAGCCTGAGAATTTGCGGCATACGCTCCTCGGCATCGTGCAGCGGGGCTGCAATCGTCTTTCGCCATCGCGGCGACTGCCGGGCGGAGGTGAGCGCGGCTTCAATGGCGGCATGGCTGTCGCCACGCACGAACCAGACGAGCAGCTTTTGCTCGCTGCGGATCGGCAGGCGAGGAAAATTATTGGGCTCGGCGACCGGGACATAGGCGCCAACCACATCAACGCCCGCCGCCGCCAATGCGGGTTTCATCTGGTCGGCGAAGAAGGCCGCGAACCCCTTGTCGGGCGTCTTCCAGAGATATTCGATGACCGCCCACACCGCGCCGCCCGGCGGTTTTTCCGTATCGCGCGGCGCCGCAGGCGCGAACGCGAGGGTGGGTGCCGCGGGACGCAGGAGCAGGACATTATCGGAGTCGACGAGCATTGCGTTCGCGGTCTCTCGGTGGGCCTGCCAGACCGGGCCGAAGTAGAAGGCGTTCAGCCCCGCCTCGCGCGTCTTCATGTCGGCAAAGGCGCGAATCCAGGCGAAGCGATCGGAATCCGCGTGGTCGCGAAACTGCCCGACAAGACGCATGCCGAGCGCTTCCTGACTATCGATGAACTTGTCCTCGAAGAGGGTCACAAAGGCGTCGCTGCGTCCTTGGGCCAGCTTGTACTGCCGCAGCTCGATGATGCCGGCACTGCCGTCATTTGCCGTCGCAGGCGCCGCGTTCGTCGCCATGAGCGCTGCGATCATTGTCATACTCAGTGGGAATTTGATCATAAGCAGACCCTCCAATGCCAATACAGACGGGTCGACCCGTTTTGTCAAGATGCGGGAGAGGATCGCGTGCGGGACGGAAGCGGGGCCAAGGGGAAGGGAAGGTTCAAGGGAGGGGTGCGGGCGCGCGCATCCTCACGGCAGCGCTTCGCACCGCGGCAGGCCCAGTCCGACGGGGGCGGGCTCAGTCGATCGTGCGGGCAAGCTCGCGGTTGAGCCACAGCGCGACGAGCGTGCCGATCGCGCCCGAAAGAAGATAGGCGCCCGCGGCGAGCAGGCCGAAGGCGCTTGAGAGCCACAGCGCCACCATCGGCGCGAAGCCGGCGCCAAATAGCCAGGCAAGATCGGAGGTAAAGGCCGACCCCGTGTAACGGTGCCGCGGATGGAAGCTCGACGACAGCGCGCCCGACGATTGTCCGAAGGCGAGGCCGAGAATGATGAAGCCGAGGATCATGAACGCCGCCTCGCCGGTCTCGCCCGCGCCGAGAAGCTGGGGAGCAAAGCCGCTGAAGGCCGCGATCGCAGCGGCGGTTGCGCCGAGCAGGGTACGCCGGCCAATGCGATCGGCGATCATCCCTGAGGCAATGATGGCGAAAATCCCGAAAACCGCCGCGATCGCCTCGATCATCAGGAAGCGCACTGGAGTTTCCTCGGTGAAGAGGAAGACCCATGAGAGCGGGAAGACGGTGACCATGTGAAAGAGCGCGAAGCTCGCGAGCGGCGCGAAGGCGCCCGCCACGATCACTTTCCACTCGGACCGCACCGTTTCGAAAAGCGGGGCGGGCTCAAGATCCCGGTTCGCAAAGCCCCGCTCATATTCGGGGGTCACGACGATCCTAAGCCGCGCAAACAGCGCAACGACGTTGATCGCAAAGGCGACGAAAAAGGGGTAGCGCCAGCCCCAGTCGAGGAAATCCTGCGCTGGGAGCGCTGCGATCAGGAACATGAAAAGAAGGCTCGCGACGATGAGACCAAGCGGAGCGCCAAGCTGCGGGATCATTGCATACCAGCCGCGCTTGCCCTCAGGAGCGTTGATGGCGAGCAGCGAGGCAAGCCCGTCCCACGACCCGCCAAGCGCAACGCCCTGGCCCATGCGGAACAGGGCGAGAAGGAGCGCCGAGCCGAGGCCGATCGTCGCATACCCCGGCAAAAAGGCGATCGCTGCGGTCGAGCCTCCGAGCAGGAAGAGCGCGACGGTCAACTTGGCGCCGCGGCCATAAATGCGGTCGATCGCGGTAAAGATGACCGTTCCGACCGGCCGCGCCGCGAAGGCGAGAGAGAAGATGGCGAACGACCAGAGTGTTCCGTCAAGCGGATCAAGGTGGGGAAAAACCAGCTTGGGGAACACCAGCACCGACGCGATGGCATAGACGAAAAAATCGAAGAATTCCGACGTCCGGCCGATGATGACGCCGATGGCAATTTCCGCCGGCGCAAGGACGTGACCATCGTCGTGCAGCGCGCGCGCGTCGCGTTCGGCCTGTGTCGTATTGGGCGCGGTATCGACAGACATTGATCTTCGGGTCCTGCTGCTGGCACCCTAGCATATGGGCGCGCGAGTCGGAAACAGGGGCACGGCCCCTCGATGGAATGCCCCCTGCGCCAATGCGCCCCGCGCGGGGATTGGACAAAATGTCCTATGTGCACTCAGGCAAGCGAGGGCTAGGCGCGCGGTTATGCCCCAGAAATTGTCCCGTTCGATCGCCCGATTTCGGCCGCTCGCGCTGCTCGGCCTGCTGCCGCTGCTTGCCGGATGCAAGCTGGTCGTGCTCGATCCTGCGGGCGATGTGGCGCGCCAGCAGGGCAATCTGATCCTGATTTCGACCGGGTTGATGCTGTTGATCATCGTGCCGGTGATGATCCTGACGGTCGTATTCGCGTGGCGTTACCGCGCTGCGAACAAGGCGGCGACCTACAAGCCCGACTGGGATCATTCGACCCAACTTGAACTGGTGATCTGGGCAGCGCCGCTTCTTATCATCATCTGCCTCGGAGCGCTCACTTGGGTCGCCACGCATCTGCTCGACCCTTATCGACCGCTCGCGCGCACCGCGCCCGGGCAGACCGTGAGCGCGGCGGTTGAGCCGGTCGAAGTGCAGGTCGTCGCCCTCGACTGGAAGTGGCTGTTCATCTACCCAGAGCAGGGGATTGCGAGCGTCAACGAACTGGCGCTTCCCGCCCATCGCCCGGTGCGGTTTCGCATCTCCTCATCTTCGGTGATGAACAGCTTCTACATCCCGGCGCTTGCGGGACAGATCTATGCGATGCCGGGGATGGAGACCAAGCTTCACGGCGTTTTCAACAAGACGGGGCAATTTTCCGGATTCTCGGCCAATTATTCAGGGGCCGGATTTTCGGACATGCGCTTTGCGGTGAAGAGCCTTGCCGATACCGATTTTTCAGCCTGGGTCGCGGCTACAAAGGCGGGCGGCGGGACGCTCGACCGGGCCGCCTATCTCAGGCTTGAAAAGCCGAGCGAGAAAGTCCCTGCGCAGCGCTACGCCGCCGTCGAGCCCCAGCTTTTTGACGCGATCGTCAACATGTGCGTCGAACCGGGCAAGATGTGCATGCACGATATGATGTCGATCGACGCCGCTGGCGGGGCGGGCGTGCCAGGGATCGGCAATGTCCGCAGCCTCACCTACGACAAATTCGCCGCGCGCGGGACCGAAGGCGGCTATTGGGGTCGCCGCTACGTGGGAGCGCTATGCAGCGCGCCGCCGATCGCGAGCGTCGGTCGGCCCGGTGCAACCCCTGTCGATCAGGCCCCGCTCACGGGCGCGGGTCTGTCGCGCCCCGCCCCAACAATAGCCGCTCTTGGCGCACGGCCCGCGCCGTCGCCACAATCCTGATCGCGACGAGAGACATGATGACGCCCCATTCCGCTCCGGAAACAAGCCCCCTGCTTGGCAAGCTGTCGCTCGGCGCCCTGCCACTGCACGAACCGATCCTCGTCGTCACCTTCATCATTGTCGCGATCGGCGGGCTCGCGCTCGTCGGTGCGATCACCAAGTATCGCCTCTGGGGCTATTTGTGGAAAGAATGGTTCACCACTGTCGACCACAAGCGCATCGGGATCATGTACATGATCCTCGGACTCATCATGTTCCTGCGCGGCTTTTCGGACGCGATCATGATGCGGCTCCAGCAGGCGATGGCCTTCGGGGGATCCGAAGGCTATCTGCCCGCGCACCATTACGACCAGGTGTTCACCGCGCACGGCGTGATCATGATCTTCTTCGTCGCGATGCCGTTCATCACCGGGCTGATGAATTACATTGTCCCGCTCCAGATCGGCGCGCGCGACGTCAGCTTTCCCTTCCTCAACAATTTCAGCTTCTGGATGACCGCGGCAGGCGCCGTGCTCTGCATGATTTCGCTGTTCGTCGGCGAATTTGCCCAAACCGGCTGGCTCGCCTATCCGCCGCTGTCCGGCATTGCGTACAGTCCCAACGTTGGCGTCGACTACTATATATGGTCGCTGCAGATCGCGGGCGTTGGCACGACCTTGTCCGGCATCAACCTGATCGTGACCATACTCAAGCTTCGCGCACCGGGCATGCGGCTGATGAAGATGCCCGTCTTCACCTGGACGAGCCTGTGTGCCAACATTCTGATCGTCGCGACCTTCCCTGTTCTCACGGCAACGCTCGCTTTGCTGACGCTCGATCGCTATGCCGGGACAAACTTCTTCACCAATGACTTCGGCGGTTCGCCGATGATGTATGTGAACCTCATCTGGATCTGGGGTCACCCTGAAGTCTACATCCTCATTCTGCCGCTGTTCGGCGTCTTCTCCGAAGTGACCTCGACCTTTTCGGGCAAACGGCTCTTCGGCTACACGTCGATGGTTTATGCGACGGTCTGCATCACGATCCTGAGCTATATCGTGTGGCTGCACCATTTCTTCACCATGGGCTCGGGTGCCAGCGTCAACAGCTTTTTCGGGATCACGACGATGGTGATCTCCATTCCGACGGGCGCAAAGCTCTTCAACTGGCTGTTTACCATGTACCGCGGCCGCATTCGCTTCGAGCTGCCGATGATGTGGACGGTCGCCTTCATGCTGACCTTCGTTGTCGGCGGTATGACAGGGGTGCTGCTTGCCGTGCCCCCCGCCGACTTCGTGCTCCACAATTCGCTCTTTCTCGTCGCGCATTTCCACAATGTCATCATCGGCGGCGTCCTGTTCGGCCTCTTTGCCGCGATCAACTACTGGTGGCCCAAGGCGTTCGGCTTCAAGCTCGACATCTTCTGGGGCAAGATCAGCTTCTGGTGCTGGGTGGTAGGCTTCTGGCTTGCCTTCATGCCGCTCTATATCCTTGGCCTGATGGGGGTTACCCGCCGGATGCGCGTGTTCGACGACCCGAGCCTGCAGATCTGGTTCCTCGTGGCCGGCGTCGGCGCGGCGGTGATCGCGGTTGGCATTGCAGCGATGCTGATCCAGTTTGCCGTCAGCATTTGGCGCCGCGACCAGCTTCGCGACGAAACAGGCGACCCATGGGATGGCCGGACGCTCGAGTGGGCGACAAGTTCCCCGCCTCCCGACTACAACTTCGCCTTCACGCCAGTGATCCACGATCTCGACGCCTGGCATGACATGAAGCGCCGTGGGCACGAGAGGCCCGTTACAGGTTTCCGCGTTATCCATATGCCGAGCAACACCGGAGCGGGCATCATCCTCGCCGGGATCAGTCTGGTGTTGGGATTCGCGCTCGTCTGGCACATCTGGTGGCTCGTGGGGGCGAGCTTCGCCGGGCTGGTTGGCGCTGCGATCATCCACACCTTCAACTACAAGCGCGATTTCGACATACCGGCGGCAACGGTCGCGGCGGTCGAGGAGGCGCGCACCCGCCAGCTCGCGGCGGCCGGAGCGTGACATGAATACCAAGACCCTCGCCGCCGCGGACGAAGAGCTGCGCTTCTACGACCTTGACGAGCATGCCCATCCCGAGGGGCACAGCACGATGCTGGGCTTCTGGATCTATCTGATGAGCGACTGCCTCATCTTTGCGATCCTCTTCGCATGCTATGCGGTGCTGGGCGGCAATTATGCCGCGGGGCCCGCGCCAAAGGACCTGTTCGATCTGCCGCTGGTCGCGCTCAACACCGCGATGCTGCTCTTCTCGTCGATCACCTACGGCTTTGCGGTGCTTCAGATGCAGCAAGGCAAGGTACGCGGGACGCAGGCCTGGCTCGCGGTGACCGCGCTCTTTGGCGCGGCCTTCCTCGCGATCGAGTTCTACGAGTTCCAGCACCTCATTCACATCGGCGCCACGCCGCAGCGCAGCGCGTTCCTGTCGGCCTTCTTCACGCTGGTCGGGACGCACGGGCTCCACGTCACTTTCGGCATCGTGTGGCTGCTGACGCTGATGGTCCAGCTTGGCAGGCACGGACTCATCGCCGCCAACAAGCGGCGCGTCATGTGTCTTTCGATGTTCTGGCACTTTCTCGACGTCGTGTGGATCGGCGTCTTCACGATCGTCTATCTGATGGGAATGCTGCAATGAACCTTGAACCCAGCCACGGCGATGCAGCCCATCCCCGCGAGATCGAGATGCCGCACGCCTCGATGCGCGACTATCTGATCGGCTTTGCGCTGTCGGTCCTCTTGACGGCCATTCCCTTCTGGCTGGTCATGACGATGCCGCTCTCGCCGGGTACGACGGCTGCGATCATCATGGCATTTGCCGTGGTGCAGATCGTGGTCCACATGATCTTCTTCCTGCACATGACGCCAAGAGCAGAAGGCGGCTGGTCGCTGACCTCGCTGGTCTTCACGATCATCGTGCTTGGCATCGCGCTCGCGGGATCGCTCTGGGTCATGCACCACCTCAACACCAACATGATGCCGATGCCGCATGACATGAATCAGCTGCCGTGAAACGCCGGCTGCTGATGGCGCTGACGCTGCTTCTTGCGGCGGGCTTCATCGCGCTCGGTATCTGGCAGGTCGAGCGGCGCGCGTGGAAGCACGAGCTGATTGCCGCAGTCGACGCCCGCATTCAGCGCGCACCGGTGGCAGCGCCGGGACCCGCCGAATGGCCGCGTCTTTCCGCCGACCGCGACGCTTACCGCCGCATCGTCGCAACGGGTCGCTTTCGCCATGACCGCGAAACGCTGGTACAGGCGGTCACCGAGCGCGGCGCGGGCTATTGGCTGCTCACCCCGCTCGAGACGCCGGACTTTACCCTCATTGTCAATCGCGGCTTCGTGCCGAGGGGCAGGCGCGATGCATCCGCGCGCGCTGCGGGCAATCCGGCGGGAAGCGTGACCGTGACGGGTCTTCTGCGCATGAGCGAGCCCGGCGGCGCCTTTCTGCGCGCCAATGATGCGGCCGCGGATCGGTGGTATTCGCGCGACGTTGCCGGAATCGCCAAGGCACGCGGGCTGGGCCGCGTGGCGCCCTATTTCCTCGACGCCGACGCGGCGCCCAATGCGGGAGGCTACCCAGTAGGCGGGCTCACCGTGGTGCGCTTCCGCGACCCGCACCTCGTCTACGCGCTGACCTGGTTCGCGCTCGCCGGGATCAGCCTCTTTTTTTCCTGGTTGTTGTGGCGTCCGGTACGGCTTCGGTCCAATAGGGACCTGTGATGGCCGACACTTCGCTGACGACCGCGCTGCCGGAAGCCGACGCCGGCCGGCGCAACATGACGTTGCTGATCCAGCTGCGCTGGCTCGCGGTGGGAGGGCAGCTCGCGACGATCGGCGTCGTGATCGGGTGGATGGGCATCACCCTGCCGCTCGCCCCGCTCTTGGCAGCCGTGGCGGCGCTGATCATCGTCAATCTCGCCAGCCTGGCATTGCTCGGCCGTGGCCGCGCGGTGACCAATATCGAGCTGACCGCGGCATTGCTCGTCGACGTTGCCGTCCTCGCCTGGCAGCTTCATCATAGCGGCGGTCTTTCCAACCCGTTCGCGTCGCTCTTCCTCCTCCAGGTCGTTATCGGCGCAATCCTGCTCTCGCCGCGTTCGTCATGGACGATCGTTGCAGCGACGCTCGCGGCGCTTGCGGCCCTCAGTATCGATCCCACGCCGCTGCTCCTCCCTGCACGCTATGCGGCAGACCCGCTCGGCCTTTATCTGCAAGGCAGCCTCGTCTGCTTCGTGCTGATCGCTGTGCTCCTCGTCGCCTTCGTCACCCGGATCAGCCGCAACCTGCGCGATCGCGATGCGGCGCTCGCTGCGGCGCGGCAGCGCGCCGCGGAAGAGGATCATATCGTGCGCATGGGCCTGCTCGCCTCCGGCGCGGCCCATGAGCTTGGGACACCGCTCTCAACCTTGTCGGTACTGATCGGCGACTGGCGGCGCGCGCCGAAACTCGCGACCGACGAGGAGCTGCAAGAGGATCTCGCCGAGATGGACGCGGCGGTACAGCGCTGCAAGACGATCGTCAGCGGCATCCTGATGTCGGCGGGCGAGGCTCGCGGGGTTGCGCCGCGGCTCACCACGATGCGTGCCTTCCTCACGGACATCGTCGAGGATTCGCGCGCCGGACGGCTGCCCGGAACGGTGGAATTCAACGATCTGTTCGGCGCAGACGTCGCGATCGTCTCCGACCCCGCGTTGCGACAGGTCATTGGCAATGTGCTCGACAATGCGGCCGAGGTCTCCCCCGACTGGATCGGCGTCACCGCCTCGCGCGACGGCGACATGGCCGTGATCGAAATCGCCGACCACGGACCTGGCTTCAGCGAGGAAATGCTGGAACATTTCGGCCAGCCTTATCGTTCGACAAAGGGTCGGCCGGGCGGCGGGCTTGGATTGTTCCTGCTCGTCAATGTTCTGCGCAAGCTGGGCGGAGGCGCGAGTGTTGCCAACCGTGACGAAGGAGGCGCCCGGGTACGCATCCTGCTGCCGATCTCGGCGATCGCCCGGCCAGAAGGAGAGGCGTCATGACGGACCAGCGGCGCTTGCTGATTGTCGAAGATGACGAGGCCTTCGCGCGGACGCTCAAACGTTCGTTCGAGCGCCGGGGCTATGAGGTTCGCACTGCAGCGAACCCTGACGCAATGAAGGCGGTGCTGGCGGGTTATCAGCCGGGCTATGCCGTGGTCGACTTGAAGCTCGGCGGTGCGTCGGGTCTCGCTTGCGTTCAAGCCTTGCGCGCTTCGGATGCCGCGATGCGCATCGTCGTCCTGACGGGATTTGCGAGCATCGCAACCGCCGTCGAGGCCATCAAGCTTGGTGCGTCCTATTATCTCGCCAAGCCTTCGAATACCGACGATATCGAGGCGGCGTTCGAACGGGCCGAGGGCAATGTCGACGCCCCGCTCGGCGCACGGCCTTCGTCGATCAAGACCGTCGAGTGGGAACATATCCACCAGACGCTCGTCGAAACGGGGTTCAACATATCGGAAACGGCGAGGCGGCTCGGCATGCATCGCCGCACCCTTGCACGCAAGCTCGAGAAACGGCAGCTTCGCTAGCGGCTCAACCGATCATCATCAGGCTGGCGTTGCCGCCGGCAGCGGTCGTGTTGATCGAGGTGGAGACCTCCTCGAGCAGCCAGTCGGGATGATAGGCAAGACCCGGTCCTTCGTTGGCGGCGTGGAGCGAAACGATGGGGCCGGGAAGGGCAGCGAGCGCTGCTGCCGCCGCGGCGATGTGCGCCGCGTCGCCCTCGACCAGTGCGGCGCCGAATGGTCCCTCGCCGCCTGGTGAAAAAACAGCAGCGACACGCGGAGGGAGGCCGGCGGGCAAGTCCATGCCCTCTACGATGCCATGATTGCCCGTCGCGAGCACCGCCGCCATCTGTTCGAAGAGGCCGGTGCGCGTGACCGGGCGCATGAGGATGCGGCCGCGCGGGTGGAGTGCATAAATATTGCGTTCGCCGACCGGTCCGGGCAGCAGCAGTTCTGCGCCGAGCGCCGAGGCGCTCTCGTAGCGCCTGGCGACCGCCGCGGACTCGGCTTCGCCCTGCGCGCTCAGCCAATCGGCGAATTCGCCGAGCGGTGTGCCAAGATGTCCTGCGCGCGCTGCGAACACAGGCGGTACGCTCACGAGGCGGCCGAGATAGAGCGGGCCGCCCGCCTTGGGTCCGGTGCCCGAGAGACCGCAGCCACCGAATGGCTGGGTGCCGACGATGGCGCCGATGGTGTTCCGGTTGACGTAGCAATTACCGGCCCTCACCCGCGAGAGCACGTCGGCGATCGTCTTGTCGAGCCGTGTGTGGAGGCCGAATGTCAGTCCATATCCCGTCGCATTGATGGCGTCGATCACCTCGTCCAGCCGTTCGCGGCGATAGCGCAGGACGTGGAGAACGGGGCCGAAAACCTCGCGTTTGAGATCGGCTATCGACCCGATTTCGATGATCGTGGGCGGCACGAAGGTGCCGTGCGCAGCTTCGGCGGGGAGGGGCAATTGCTCGATCCGGTGGCCGAGGGAGCGCATCGCATCGATATGCGCTTCGATGTTCGCCTTCGCTTCGGCGGTGATGACGGGGCCGATGTCGACCGCGAGCCGATCGGGGCGGCCGAGCGCGAGCTCGGCGAGAGCGCCCTTCAGCATCACGAGGGTGCGCTCGGCGACATCCTCCTGCAGGCAAAGGACGCGAAGCGCCGAGCAACGCTGCCCGGCGCTATCGAAGGCGGAGGCGATCACGTCGCCAACGACCTGCTCGGCGAGCGCCGAGCTGTCGACGATCATTGCATTCTGCCCGCCCGTCTCGGCAATCAAGGGGATAGGCTTGCCCTCGGGCGACAGGCGCTTTGCCAATTCCGCCTGGATCAACCGCGCGACCTCGGTCGAACCGGTGAACATCACGCCTGCCGTCTGCGGCGCGGCGACCAGCGCTGCACCGATTGCGCCGTCGCCGGGAACCAGTTGCAGCGCGTCGGCTGGCACTCCCGCTTCGTGGAGAAGACGTACAGCCTCGGCGGCGATAAGCGGTGTTTCTTCTGCCGGCTTGGCAAGCACTGGGTTGCCCGCGACCAACGCCGCACAGACCTGGCCAGTGAAGATGGCGAGCGGGAAGTTCCATGGACTGATGCAGGTGATCGGCCCGAGCGGCGCTTGGCCGGGTCCGAAAGTCGCACGCGCCTGGGCGGCATAATAGCGCAGAAAATCGATCGCCTCGCGCACTTCCGAGATCGCATTGGGCAGCGACTTGCCTGCCTCGCGCACGATCAGTCCCAAAAGGATGGGCATGCGCGCCTGCATCGCATCGGCCGCGCGCTCGAGCATGGCGGCGCGCTCGGAAACAGGGACATTGCCCCAATGAGCCGCCGCCGCGCGCGCGGCGGCCGCCCGCGCGGCGGCGCTCGAGACTTCGACGACGGTCCCGACGCGGTCGCGGTGGTCGGCGGGATTGAGCACGGCACGCCCCGTGCCTTCGCCGCCCGCGGGGGCCGCGCGCCATTCGATTGCGGTACTTTCCGCAAGTGCTTGCGTGAGCTCGGCGAGCCGATGCTCGTTGCTAAGATCGATCCCGGCCGAATTGCAGCGGTCGGGGTAGAGGTCTGCGGGGTGCGCGATCTGGTCGTGCGGCGCACCGGGGCAGGGCATTGCACCAGCAACGATGGCCGGGTCGGCGATGAGATCGTCGACGGGCACCGCCGGATCGGCAATGCGGTTGACGAACGAGGAGTTGGCGCCGTTCTCGAGCAAACGGCGCACGAGATAGGCGAGCAGCGTCTCGTGAGTCCCAACGGGCGCATAGATACGGCAGGGCCGGTCGAGCTTCTTTGGCCCGACGACCTGCTCGTAAAGCGGTTCGCCCATGCCGTGAAGGCACTGAAACTCATATTGACCGATCGCGAAATCATCGCCGGCGAGGCGGTAAATGGTGGCGAGCGTCTGGGCATTATGCGTCGCGAACTGCGGGAAGACGGCGTCGGTCGCACCGAGCAGCTTTCTTGCGCAGGCAATATAGGCGACGTCGGTGTGAACCTTGCGCGTGTAAACCGGGAAGCCTTCGAGGCCATCGACTTGCGCGCGCTTGATCTCGGCGTCCCAGTAGGCGCCCTTGACGAGCCGCACCATGATCCGGCGCCCTGCCCGGCGAGCAAGATCAACAATCCAGTCGATCACGAAGGGACAGCGCTTGCCATAAGCCTGGACGACGAAGCCAAGACCGTCCCAGCCCGAAAGATCGGGGTCGAGCGCAAGGGTCTCCAGAAGATCGAGCGAGAGCTCGAGCCGGTCGGCCTCTTCGGCGTCGATGTTGAAGCCGATGTCAAAGCGCTTCGCCTGAAGGGCGAGGGCCTTTACCCGCGGCAGAAGTTCGCCCGTGACGCGGTCCGCCTGAGCGCGCGAATAGCGCGGATGGAGCGCCGACAGCTTGATCGAGATGCCGGGGCCAGCATAGATGCCGCGTCCCGCCGACGCCTTCCCGATCGCGCCGATGGCGCGCTGATAATCGTCATAATAGCGGTTTGCATCGGCCATCGTCGTCGCGGCCTCGCCCAGCATGTCATAGCTGTAGGCAAATCCCTTGGCTTCCATGGCGCGCGCGCGCTTCAGGGCCTCGGCGATGGTTTCGCCGGTGACAAACTGTTCGCCCATCAACCGCATGGCAAGGTCGACGCCGCGGCGGATCACGGGTTCGCCGGCGCGGGCGACAAGCCGCGCGAGCGCAGCGCCGAGACCGCGGTCGTCGACGCTGCCGACGAGCCTGCCCGTCACAACGAGGCCCCAAGTTGCGGCGTTGACGAACAGCGAGCGGCCATCACCAAGATGCGAGCTCCAGTCGCCATCGGCAATCTTGTCGCGGATCAGCGCATCACGCGTTGCATCGTCGGGGATGCGCAGCAGCGCTTCGGCGAGGCACATCAGGGCGACGCCTTCCTCGCTCGATAGCGAATATTCCTGCACCAGCGCCTCGACCCCGCTCCCCTTTCGGTTGGTGCGAAGCGCCGTGACGAGCCGGCGCGCGGTTTCGCGGATGTCGGCGGGGAGCGGTTCGGGGAGCGTTGCGGCCTCGAGCAGCGGCGCAAGCGCGTCGGCCTCATCCCGGCGATAGGCCGCCGTGATCGCATCGCGCAGCGGCGTCGCGGGGCGGATCGGGGGTGCGAAGTCGGCAAAGATCGGCATGGAGTGATTTTACTATGATTGCGAGCGCCGCAATGCCTTTTGATGTGGCATATGGAAGTCAGATTCGCTTATATTCTGGACTCTACTGGTCAAAAGGACGGATTATGGCCGAAAAGGCAGGAGAATTGGATGAGTTCGATCGCAAAATGCTGGCAATTCTGCGCGATGAGGGGCGGATCACGGTCACCGATCTCGCCGAACGGGTGGGATTATCGAAAACGCCGTGCCAGGTCCGGCTTCGGCGGTTGATCGCAAGCGGCGTGATCCGGGGCTTCCGGGCGGCCATTGATCCGGTGAAGATCGGCATGGATCATGTTGCCTTCGCCGAGGTCAAGCTCAGCGACACGCGCGAGGCGGCGCTCAAGGAATTCAACGCAGCTGTGCGCCGCATTCCCGAGGTCGAGGAGTGCCACATGATCGCGAGCAGCTTTGACTATCTGCTGAAGGTGCGCACGGCCAATATCAACCGCTACCGGGTCGTGCTCGGCGAACGCATATCGAGCCTGCCGTACGTCGCGAGCACCTCTACCTTCGTTGCGATGGAGACGGTGAAGGACAGCTGGAGCTGAGCCTTATTCGGCCTCGGTGCTGAGCCCGAGCTCGGGGATGCCAATCGAGCGGCGGCCGCCAAAGTCGGAGCGGACCACGACGGCACCCTGCCGCTCCATATATTCGACCAGTCGGCGGACCCGGCCGGGTGAGCGAGTGCCATAGGCGCGGCCGAGCGCGTCGTCGTCGGGGCAGGGGAGCCCCTCGGCTGCGGCGCGTGCAATCAGTACGAAGGGGGCAAGCATGTCGTCTGGAAGCCGGGCAGCTGCGCCCAATATTTCCTGCCAGCGGGGCTCGGCAGGGTCGAAGATGCCGCCCTTGGCGAGCGCGAAGCGGCGGCGGAAGGCCGCGAGGTCGAGCGGCACGCGCGCGAGCCGTTGCATCCGGCAGCGCACCGAGAAATCCTGATAGAGAAAGCTCTCGGGATGAAAAGCGCAATCAGGGTCGGCGAGCATTTCGCGCAGGGCCGCCGCGACAGCGTCCTCGACATCGGCGGCGTCCACCTCGGGGGCTTCGGGGGCGGGCGTCGCAGCGCGGACGGGTCTGTCGTCGCCCTCGCTGATCCGGCGGAGGAGTTCGCCGGCGGCTACGGGGGGAGGCGCCGGAGGAGGCGATGGGGGCGGGGCGGTTTCCATCGCGGCAAACAGCATCGAGCGCATGTCGTTGGGTTCCGCCTCGGGAAGCGGCAAAAGTCCGTGCGTTCCGCCGCGCGAATGCGTTTGCGTTGTGCCGATGCGTACCGACACGGGACGACGCGAGATGGCAGGACCGAGGCCGAGGAAGCTGCCGCGTTCAAGGTCGCGGATCTGCTCCGCCTGCCGCCGCTCCATGCCGAGCAGATCGGCGGCGCGCGCCATGTCGATGTCGAGAAAGGTGCGGCCCATCAGGAAATTGCTCGCCTCGGCCGCGACATTCTTGGCAAGCTTGGCAAGGCGCTGGGTTGCGATGGCACCGGCGAGGCCGCGCTTGCGCCCACGGCACATCAGGTTGGTCATCGCGGCGAGGCTCGCGCGCCTTACCGCGTCGGATACATCGCCCGAGGCGCTCGGCGCGAACATCTGGGCTTCGTCGACCACGACCAGCGCGGGGAACCAGTGCTCGCGCGGTGCGTCGAACAGCGCGTTCAAGAAAGCCGCAGCGCAGCTCATCTGCGCCTCTATGTCGAGCGCGTCGAGACTGAGAATGATCGAGGCACGATGCTCGCGAATGCGCGCACCCATTGTCGCGATCTCGCGCTCGTTATAATCGCCCGCGTTGATCACGACGTGATTGTAAGCATCTGAAAGCGTGACGAAATCGCCTTCGGGATCGATTACGACCTGCTGGACAAGCCCTGCGCTTTCCTCGAGCAGCCGTCGTAGCAGATGCGACTTGCCCGACCCCGAATTGCCCTGGACAAGCAGACGGGTTGCAAGCAGTTCCTGCACATTGACGTGCACCGGCCGTCCGGCGCCATCGGTTCCGATTTCGATGCTGCTGTTCACGCCGCCGCCCTACCGACGCGCCCGCGCCTTGACAACCGGAGGGTGGCAGCCTTCGGTCCGGATCACCCCGGACTGGCAAGGAAGACGAAGGCGATGGATTTTGACGACCAGCTCAGGCGCTATTTTGGGACGGCGGATCTCGCCGCTATCCGTCCCGAAGCCCTCGCTGCAGGGACCGAGCGAATGCGTGTCGATCTCGGACTGGAGACAAATAGCGGCCGCCGCTTTGCGCTCTGGTCGCTGCTCTACATGCTCGGCGCCGCGCCGGATCTCGACATCGCGTTCAAGGAGGCGAGTGAATGCGATGCGGCGCGCGACTTCATGGACATGATCGACCGGAGCGGGGAGGGGTAGAAGCTTCGCGTGCAGGACCGGGCGCGGCGGCGGCGCAGGCCCTGCTGGCTTGCCTGGCGCCGCGCACCGCTTCACCGACCAGGATCAACGTGGGGGCGCCGGGGGCAAGCGAACGGACGGCAAGACCAAGGAGGTCGAGCCGGGTCACGACCTGCTGTTCGTCGGCGCGGCTGACGTTGCATGCGGCGATCACGGGCGTTGAGCCAGGCAAGCCTGCTGCAATAAGCTGCCGGGTGATTTCGGGCGCGGCGTCGCGTCCCATGTAGAAAGCGAGCGTCGAGCTGTCGGCTGCGAGCGCATTCCAATCTGGGCCCAGTGCCGCGCCGTGGCGGCTGTGCGCGGTGACAAAGCGCACGCCAGGCGCAACGCCGCGCAGCGACAGCGATACCCCCGCCGACGCGGCGGCGGCACTCGCAGCGGTGACGCCAGGACAAATACGGACATTGTGCCCCGCTGCGCTGAGTGCGCCGATCTCTTCGGCCGAGCGTCCGAAGAGCGACGGATCGCCGCCTTTCAGTCGCACAACGCGCCGTCCCGCGCCTGCGGCCGCAACGAGCAACGCGTCGATCGTCTGCTGGTCCTTCGAGTGGCGCCCTGATCTCTTGCCGACGCTCACCCGCTCGGCTTGCGGCGGGATCAAGGCAAGCACTTCGGGGCTGACGAGCGCGTCGTAGAAGACGATGTCGGCCGCAGCGATCAGCCGGACCGCCTTCATCGTCAGCAGTTCAGGGTCGCCGGGGCCCGCCCCGACGAGCCACACCATCCCGGGGGCGAAATCATCATGCGGCATGGCTCTTCTCCTCGGCAATGATGCGCGCGAGCGCGGGGCGGCACGAACCGCAATTGGTGCCGGCGCGCAGTGCGGTCCCGATCGCGGCGACGTCGGTGAGGCCTTGATCGCGGATCGCGGCGACGATTGTCGTCATCCCGACATCGAAGCAGACGCAGACGAGCGGACCCCGGTCGGCTTGCGCACCCGGCGCGCGTCCGGCGAGCAGCGTGGGCGCGACCGCGGGAGCGGCAAGCTGCGCGATCAGCCAGTCGCGTGGCGGGAGTTCGCCGCTTTGCGTCACGAACAAGGCGCCGGCAAGGCGCCCGTTCGCGACGATCGCGATGCGCCGCGTCCCGCGCGCAGGGTCCTGCGCCTCGATCCGTTCGCCGCGCGGTAGAAGTGCCTCGATACGCTGGAGATCCTCGTCGCCTGCGAGCTCCCAGAGCACCCCTGCGGGAACCGCTACGCGGGTCGCCCAGAGACACGCCGGTCGATCAGCGAGCTCCTTGGCAAGGAGCAGAAAGCCGCGCCATAGCGGCGTGACGGGAGCGATGGACGCAGGCGTGCGCTTGAATCCCGGTTGGCCCGAGACAGGATCGACGAGCGGGCGGGGCAGCAGCCCGGTTCTTCCGCCGCTCGCGGTGCGATCGGTCCAGTGGATCGGCACGAACATCTCGCCCATGCGCTGGCCTTCGGAATAGGCGACGCGGTAGACGCTTTCCCCCTGCGGGGTGTCGACCCTCGCCAGCCCCCCGTTGCTGAGCCCGAGCCGAGCGCCATCGCATGGGTGCACCTCGACCAGTGGCTCTTCGCGATGTCGCGCCAATTTGGGGGCGAGCCCCGTGCGCGTCATGCTGTGCCATTGGTCGCGGTAACGCCCCGTATTGAGCGTGAGCGGCCATTTGACGAGGGGATCCGGAAGCGGCTTCTGCGTGACCCAAATCAGTCGTGCGCGGCCGTCCTCGGTCGAAAAACGCCCGTCTGCATAGGGGCGGTCGCCGCCCCAGCGAAAAGGAAGCATCGCGTCATAGGCGGCGTTTCCGCCCTGCGCGGCACCGGGCAGCGCAAAGCGGCGCGCGCCTTCATTCTCGTAGGTTGAAAGGCGGCAATGCTCGCGCCAGATGTCGGCAGGCCGGTCATAGGCGAAAGCGGTTTTCCAACCCATGCGGCGCGCGACTTCCTTGACGATCCACCAGTCGGGCCGTGCCTCGCCGGGGAGAGGAAAGAGCGCGCGCTGACGGCTGATCGTGCGGTCCGAATTGGTGACGGTTCCGTCCTTCTCACCCCACGCAGCAGCCGGAAGGCGCACGTGTGCAAAGGCGGTGGTGTCCGTCTTCTCGATCACATCGCTGACCACGACGAAGGGGCAGGCTTCGAGCGCTTTGCGCACGCGGTTGGCATCGGGCATCGAGACGGCGGGGTTGGTCGCCATGACCCAGAGCGCCTTGATCCGGCCTTCGCCAACCGCGCGGAACATGTCGACGGCCTTAAGGCCGGGCTTTTCGGCCATGGTCGGCGCCGCCCAGAAGCGCTGGACGCTGGCGCGGCTCTCTGCTGTGAAATCCCGGTGCGCAGCGAGTGTCGAGGCGAGCCCTCCGACCTCGCGACCGCCCATCGCGTTGGGCTGGCCGGTGATCGAGAAGGGGGCAGCACCCGGTTTGCCGATCCGGCCTGTCGCGAGGTGGAGGTTGGTGATCGCATTGACCTGGTCGGTTCCCGCGGTCGATTGGTTGATCCCCTGGCTGAAAAGCGTGACGGTGCGCGGCGTCGCGGCGAAGAGCTCATAGAAATGCCTGAGATCCGCGGCGGCGACGTCGCAGATGCGCGCTGCCGACCACAGGTCATTTCCCTCTCCAAGCCGATCCCAAAACTCCTCCGGTACCGCAACATGCGCGCCGAGATAGGCCTCGTCGACGATGCCCGTCTCGCGGCAATATTGGAGAAGTCCGTTCATCAAGGCGACGTCGCTGCCGGGCCGGATCGCGAGGTGGAGGTCGGCTCCTTCGGCGGTTTCGGTGCGGCGCGGGTCGATCACGACAAGCTTCGCGCCCGCCTCGCAGCGCGCACGGATGCGCTGGTAGACGATCGGGTGACACCAGGCGGTGTTCGATCCCACCAGAATGAACAGGTCGGCCGCGTCGAGATCGTCGTAGGTCGCCGGGACGACATCCTCCCCGAAGGCGCGCATGTGACCCGCGACCGCGCTCGACATGCACAGGCGCGAGTTGGTGTCGATGTTTGCGCTGCCGATGAAGCCCTTCATCAGCTTGTTCGCGACATAATAATCCTCGGTCAGAAGCTGACCCGAGACGTAGAAAGCAACGCTGCCCGGCCCGTGGCGGGCAATGGTTTCCTTGAAACGTCTGGCAACAAGATCGAGCGCCTTGTCCCAGCTCGCACGGCGACCTGCGATCGTCGGATAAAGGAGGCGGCCTTCAAGCCCGACCGTCTCCCCCAGATGCGTGCCCTTCGAGCAGAGGCGACCGCGGTTCGCAGGATGGTCGGGGTCACCGACGATCTCGACGCTGCGCGCGCCCGTCACCCTCGCACGGATGCCGCAGCCGACACCGCAATAGGCGCAGGTGGTGCGGATCGCCTCTGCCATCAAGCAGCCGCCATCAGCGTGCTCGCGCGGCAAAGGAGGACGCGGCCGCCATCGATCTTGACGGGCACGGTCGGTGTGCACCCCCTGTCGTCGCCCAGCGCCTCGCCCGTCGCGAGGCTGATCCGCCAGTTGTGGAGCGGACAGGCGACCGCCCCCCCGTGTACGATGCCCTGGCTGAGGCGCCCGTGCTTGTGCGGGCAGCGGTCGCGAAGCGCGAATATCTTGCCCTCCGCCGTGCGGAAAAGCGCGATATCATCGCCGCCTTCGACCTGTACGGTGCGGCTGCCGCGCACGGGGATCTGGTCTACCCAGCCGATATCGAGCCATTCTGCGGTGCTCATGCCAACTCCTCCTGCGGTGTGAAGCGCGCCATTGGCGCATGATGTTCGGCCTCGGCGCCCTCAGCACGCTGCGCCCAGGGGTCTCCCTGCGAGAAGCTCTGCGAGACGAGGAAGCGGGCGCGCAGCGCTTCACGGCCAGCGTCGTCTTCGACGATGCGCGCCTTGACATAATCGAGACCCACACGTTCGATCCACGGCGCGGTGCGCTCAAGATAGCGGGCTTCCTCGCGGTAGAGCTGGATGAAGGCGGCGCAATAATCCATCGCTTCCTGTTCACTCGCAACCTTGCACAGCAGGTCGGTCGCGCGGACATGGATGCCGCCGTTTCCGCCGACATGGAGCTCGTAGCCGCTGTCGACGCAGACAATTCCAAAATCCTTGATCGTCGCCTCGGCGCAGTTGCGCGGACAGCCCGAGACCGCGATCTTGAACTTGTGCGGCATCCAGCTGCCCCAGCTCATCCGCTCGATCTTGACGCCGAGCCCCGTGGAATCCTGCGTTCCAAAGCGGCACCATTCGGATCCCACGCAGGTCTTAACCGTCCGCAGCGCCTTGCCATAGGCGTGACCTGAGACCATTCCGGCAGCATTGAGATCCGCCCAGACCGCCGGCAGATCCTCTTTCTTGATCCCGAATATGTCGAGCCGCTGGCCGCCGGTCACCTTGACCATCGGGGCATTGAATTTCTCGACCACGTCTGCGATCGCGCGCAGCTCGGCGGGGCTCGTGATCCCGCCCCACATGCGCGGGACGACCGAGTAGGTGCCGTCCTTCTGGATATTGGCATGGAGCCGTTCGTTGACGAAGCGGCTCTGCTGGTCGTCCTGATATTCGCCAGGGAGCGCGCAAAGCAGATAGTAATTGAGTGCAGGGCGGCAGGAGGAGCAGCCGTCGGGCGTCGCCCAGTGCAACTTCTGCATGACCTCGGGGATCGAGCGCATGCCTTGCGCGATGATCTCGCGGCGGACATCGTCGTGGCCGAAGCTTGTGCATTTGCACAAAGTCTTCGGTCCCGATCGCACCTCATCGCCCAAGGTCAAGGCGAGCAGAGTTTCGACAAGACCGGTGCATGACCCGCAGCTTGCCGATGCCTTGCAACTGCTCCGCACCGCGTCGAGGCTGTGTGCTCCCTTGGCAATGGACGAGACTACCTGCCCCTTTGTCACGCCGTTGCAGCCGCAGATTTCCGCGTCATCGGAAAGCGCTGCAACGGCGGCCTTAGGGTCCGCCCGCCCACCTCCGGAGGCGAAGGCCTGGCCGAAGATCAATATGTCGCGAAGCGCCGAGACATCTTCCTGGGTCTTGAGAAGATCGAAATACCAGTTCCCGTCGGCGGTGTCTCCGTAGAGAACGGCGCCCACGACGCGATCGTCCCGAAGCACCACGCGCTTGTAGACCCCGCGGCTGGCATCGCGCAGGACGATGTCCTCGCACTCGTCGCCGCCTGAGAAATCGCCCGCCGAGAAGACGTCGATCCCCGAGACTTTCAGCTTGGTCGACGTCACCGAGCCGCGATAGCCCGTGGGCTTGTCGACCAGGCCATCGGCAAGGCTCCGGCACATGTCCCAGAGCGGCGCAACGAGGCCGTAGACCTGTCCGTCATGTTCAACGCATTCGCCCACCGCCAGAACCGCCGGATCGCTGGTCACCATATGGTCGTCGACCTGAATGCCGCGCCCCACGGCAAGGCCCGCGTCACGGGCGAGCTGGGTCGAAGGGCGGATGCCGACTGCCATCACGACGAGATCGGCCGGGATAAGCGTTCCGTCCTTGAGCTTCACGCCTTCGACCTTCATCTCCCCGACGATCTCGGCGGTGTCGGCGCCGGTCAGTATCGTCTGGCCGCGCGCCTCCAGCGCCTGCTTGAGGAGCCACCCTGCCGCCTCGTCGAGCTGCCGCTCCATCAGCGTCGGCATCAGGTGAAGGACGGTGACCTTCATGCCCCGCAAGGAAAGCCCGTGCGCCGCTTCAAGTCCAAGCAGCCCGCCCCCGATGACCACCGCCGCGCCGCCGCCCTTCTTCTTGCCGGCGTCGGCGGCTGCAAGCATTGCGTTGACATCGTCCATGTCGCGGAAGGCGATGACGCCGGGAAGATCCTTGCCTGGCACCGGAATGATGAAGGGGTCAGAGCCGGTCGCGATCAGCAGCCGGTCGTACCGCTCGACCAGCCCGCTGCGCGTCGTCACCGTCCTTGCCGCGCGGTCAATCGCGACCACCGGATCGCCTGCAACCAGCGCGATTGCGTTCGACGCATACCAGTCGGCGTCGTTGATGATGATATCGCCGAACTCCTTCTCCCCAGCGAGGACCGGGGAGAGCATGATACGGTTGTAATTGACCCGCGGTTCGGCGCCGAAAATCGTGATGCGAAAGCGGGAAGGATCGCGGGCGAGCAGCTCCTCGACCGCACGGCATCCCGCCATGCCGTTGCCGATCACCACGAGATGCTCGCGCATGTCGCTCTCCGCCGTGATTGGGCGATGTTCCATCAGATTATCCAGTCCAGTTGGAGCCAAAATTTGTTCGTATCGGCGGCAAAGCCGTCGGCGCGGTAGCGGGCGAAGCGAAGAGACGCGGTGGATCTGCCGAGCGTCGCGCCCGCGAGCAGGTCTATCTCCTCGCCATAGGAACGGCTCGCCCGATCGCTGCGATAGTCGTGATAAACCGCCTGGAGCGTGACGGCCTTGAGCGGGCCGATCGCTTTCCAGCTCCAGCCCGCACTCGCGTAGAGGTCGCGCACGCCATCGGGCGGCGTGACCAGGAATTTGTCCGCCCACCCCTGGAATTTGAACCCGGTTGCAAGCGGGGTCTGGAAACTGGTGAGCGGGGCCCCGTCGCTCGCGCCCATCACTTCATATCCGGCGCCAACCCACGGGCCGCCGAGATCGACCCCGACGTCGACCAGATAATAATCGGCCGCGTATCGATTGGGATTTCGGTGCCAGTCCGACTGGCGCGCATAGGAAAATTGATAGGCGATTTTTGCCGCGCCGAGCTTTTGCCTTCCCTCGAGCCGCGCGCCATAGCTCTGGCTCGATAGTTGGAAATCCTGCACCGCGGGCTCGTCCTGATCCACAAGATAGGCAAAAGCGGTGAGCTTTCCGAGCGGTGTCGCGACGCCAAGCGTGCCAAACAGATTGTCGCCCGACACCGCCTGCGGCCGCGCACCGGTGCCGTCGATGCCCCAGATCGTGCGGACGCTCCACGCATAGGCGATGTGTGCCGTTACACCTTGCGCAGGTGCGATTTCGGCGCGCACTGCGTCGAAGCTCTGGCTGTTTTGGCGAAAGCTGACCGAACCGACGAAACGCTCATCATTGAAGGCCAGCCGCTGGCGTCCGGCCGTGATCACGACGCCGGGCGCAGCATAGCGAAGCTGCGCGCGGCTAAGGGCGATGTTTTCGGGGTCTGCAATCAGCGGGGTTGCGGGCGACCCCCCAAGGCCGCTGAAATAATCATCGATGATCGCGAGATTGCCCTGGCCCTCGATCAGGGCCGACCAGCGATCGGCTTTCGCCGCGACCCCGGCCCGGACGCGCAGCGTCAGCGCGTCGGCTCCCGCGAAACCCTGCTGATCGACGCTTTCATAGCGCAAACGGGCCTCGCCGAGCGGGGAAAGCACGATGTCCTGTGCGCAGAGCGTGGTCGGCATCAGCGCGGGAAGAAGAAAGAAGGCGCGCACCATGTCAGATCCGCACGCCCTCGGGTGCACTCCAGGTGGTCCGCCACTGCTTCTTGACGAACATCAGCGCGGCGAGGGCGGCCACAGCGAGCCCGGCAAAGATATAAAATCCAGGGGCAAAGCTGCCTGTCCACTGTTTGGCGAAACCGAGAGAGGAGGCGAGGTAGAAGCCGCCGACGCCTCCTGCCATACCGACAAGCCCGGTCATCACGCCGATTTCATCGGAAAAGCGCTGGGGAACCAGCTGGAAGACCGATCCGTTGCCGGTGCCAAGCGCGAGCATCGCAATAACGAACAGAGCGAGCGCGGCGGGCAGGCTTGCAGCCTGGGGCACGCCTGCGAGCGCGAGCGCCGCTACCACATAGACAATCATGAGCGCACGCACGCCGCCGATCCGGTCGGCCAACGCGCCGCCCAATGGCCGTACGAGCGACCCTGCAAAGACGCAGCCCGCGGTGCAATAGCCCGCAATCACAGGAGTCAGGTGAAACTGGTCGGTAAAATAGATGGTCAAGGAGGCGGCGAGCCCGACGAAACCCCCGAACGTTACCGAATAAAAGGCCATCAGCCACCAGGCGTCGGCGGACTTGAGCGGCTCGAAATAATCGATCAGCTTCTTGGGCGCGGGGCTATGGGGGGCGTCCTTCGCCATGAAGAGATAGGCGACGAAAACGACCGTGAGTGGGATGCAGGCAAGGCCGAGAACGGCATTCCATCCGAACAGCTTTGCAAGACCGGGTGCAAAAAGAGCAGCGAGCACCGTCCCTGAGTTGCCCATGCCGGCAAGCCCCATCGCCTTGCCCTGGTGTTCGGGTGGGTACCAGCGGCTTGCCAGCGGCAGCGCGATCGCAAAGCTCGCCCCCGCAAAGCCGAGGACAACGCCGAGCGCGAGCGTTCCTGCAAAGCTCGATACTCCCATCATCCACGCGGTCAGGAGCCCGGCGATGACGATCGCCTGGCTGATCGCGCCCGAGAGCTTGGGGCCGATGCGATCGACGAGCAGGCCATTGCTGACGCGCAAAATCGCACCCGCGAGCGTCGGGACGGCGACCATCAATCCCTTTTGGGCTGGCGTGAGCCCCAGATCCTCGGAGATTGCAGGCGCGAGCGGCCCGAGGATGACCCACACCATGAAGGCGAGGTCGAAATAGAGAAAGGCTGCGACCAATGTCGGCCAATGTCCGCTCGACCAGAAGCTTGATTGTTCCTTCGTCATCGTCCGTCCCCTTTTGCGACGGGCAATAAAAAAGCCGCCAGGACGGCGGCCACATGCGGCGCATCCTGACGGCTTCATTGCCTCTTGGAGTGCGGGAAAAAGGCTCCCCGCCTGCCGCGCGGGCCAGCCCCCTCGTTGGAGCGGCGCCGCTGTGATCTCGGCCCGGCAGCCTTGCCGGGTGACGTCAAATTGCCTGATTCGTCTCGTGTGCGCAAGCGGTTATTTTGCAGTGCAACATTTTCGCCATACGCGGTCTTGGAAGACTTCCCTCACGGAAGGCTTGCAAGATATCCTGCAATATCCTCCGGGTCGAAGGCGCGGCGATCGAAGAAGCGATCGGCGCCGAGGAGCAGGCGGCCTTGCGTCGAGCCGGCGCCGATCGGGGCATCGAGACCGCCTTCGAGCTTCGAACTGGCTCCCGGCAGGGGCGCGCCTGAACCCGCGAGCGCTGCCCGGTAGATGTCGGGACGAAAAACCTCTGCCGCGGTCGCCGCGTCGGCAGGCGAGAAGCCGATTTTGTCCCAGCGCACCATTTGCGAATAGAGCCACGCCGCCTGGCTGCGCCAGGGAAAATTGGCAGCCTCGCGATATTGGAACATGAAATCGGGGTACGCGACCGGCGCGCCGCCGGGAACGACGCGGATACGGTCGGTGATGGCCCGTTCGATCGCGTCCTGCGGGGCGTCGAGATAGGCGGGGCGCGCGAGGATGGCGGCGCTCTCGGCGGCGCTCGCAGGCTCCACGAAATGCGCGGCCGCCGCATGGAGCGCGCGCAGCAACGCCTCGACCGCATCGCGGCGCGCTTCGATGACATCGCTGCGAACGGCGAGCACTTTTTCGACCCCGCGGCGCCAGATCTGCGCGGTCGCGAGCGCGATATGCCCGACGCCGCGATCAACCGCGATGGCGTTCCACGGCTCCCCGACGCAGATGCCGTCGACCTCGCCGGCAGCCAGCGCATCGGCGGCAAAGGGGGGACTGGTCACCGTGATTTCGACGTCGCTGTCGGGCTGGATGCCGACCCCGGCAAGCCAGTAGCGAAGCATATAATTATGGCTGGAATAACGATGGACGACACCAAAACGCAAAGGGCGGCCCGCCGCCTTGCGTGCCGCTGCCGCCTCGCGCAGCGCCGCGCCGAGCGCTGCGGGATCGCCCAGACCATCGCCGAGCCCCACCTCGGCAGCAAGCGCGGTCGAGAAGGTCACGGCATTGCCGTTCAGTCCAAGTACGAAGGGGACCGCAAGCGGCACCGCGGGCCGGTCGCGACCGAGCGCGGTCGCGATCGCCAGCGGAGCGATCAGGTGCGCAGCGTCAGTGTGCCCGTAGAGCAATCGGTCGCGCACCGTCGCCCAGGTCATGTCACGAATGAATTCAATTTCGACGCCTTCGCGCGCGGCAAAGCCCAGTTCATGCGCGAGAATCGGCAGCGCGGCGTCGACCAGCGGCAAAAAGCCGATGCGAAAGCGTTCGGCGCTCACTCCATATCTCCCAAAAGCGCGTCGCTCGTCACGATCGCCTCGGCGATTTCGGCGATCCGGCGGTTGGTTCGCATCGCCTGTCCGCGCAGCAGTGCATAGGCGGCAGGTTCGTCGATTCCCCGCCGTTTCATCAAGATCGCCTTGGCCCGGTCGATGGTCCCGCGTTCGGCGAGGGCATTTTTCGCTTCGTCGAGCTCCCGCTGGAGCCGTGAAAAGGCCTGGAAGCGCCGCACCGCGAGATCGACCACCGGTTTGATCCGCTGTTTCGAGAGCCCATCGACGACATAGGCCGAGACGCCCGCGTCGATCGCGGCGCCCGTCGCTTCGGCATCGCTCTGGTCGACAAACATTGCGATCGGGCGCGCGAGCGCGCGCGACATGGCGAAGAAATCCTCGAGCAGGTCTCGGCTCGGGTTTTCCAGGTTGATCAGGACCACTTCGGGGCGCGCGGCCTCGACCTGCGCGACGATCGGCCCCTTGGGGTCGATGAGAATGAGATCATCGAGGCCCGCCTCGCGCAGACCGTCCGAAATGATCGCAGCGCGCGTTGTGCTGGTGTCGATGATCGCGATCCGCATGTCCCGCGCCATACGTTGCGCCGGCTGGCTTCGCCAGTCCCTTGAAGTGGAACCCAAAGAAGGGGCGATTTGCGGTCGATCTTGGGATAGACCAGTCCCCGCGGGCGATCGGTCCGCGCTTGATGCGAGGTGCAGGTGGAAGAGGGCAAGCCCCGAACGTCTGAGCGCGACTCGATTGCGCTGCCCGTGCAGCGCGTCGGCCTCGGTGAACCCGGTGACGCGGCGCTTACCCGGGCGGTGCCGATCGAGGCGCCGGTGTCGATCGAGGTTTCGGGGATCGGATATGCCGTCATGATGGCGACTCCGACCGACCTTGAGGATTTTGGGCTCGGCTTTGCCATGAGCGAGGGGCTCGTCGATGGCCCCGATCAGGTGCGCGGCATCGACGTGCACGCCATCGAGGGCGGCTGGGCGCTGCGCATCTGGCTGCCGCCCGAGCGCAGCGCGCGAGCGCTCGAACGGGCACGAAAGCGCGTGAGCGAGAGCAGCTGCGGCCTGTGCGGCATGGAGAATATCGAGGAGGTGCTGCGCCCTCTTCCCCAGGTCACGGGGCAAATCGCGGTCGGTCGCGAGGCGCTCGCCGCGGCACTGGCAGCGCTTGGCGAGCATCAGCCGCTCGCGCGCGAGACGGGGGCGGTGCACGCGGCCGCCTTCTGCTCGCCCGCCGGCGAGATTCGGATCGCGCGCGAGGACGTCGGGCGGCACAACGCGCTCGACAAGCTGATCGGGGCGCTCGCCCGCGCGGCTGTCGACCCCGCGAGCGGCTTTATCCTGCTCTCCGCGCGCTGCAGCTATGAACTTGTCGAAAAGACGGTCCTCGCCGGCTGCCCGATGCTTGTCACCATCTCGGCGCCCACGAGTCTCGCGGCCGAGCGTGCGGCTGCTGCCGGGCTGACGCTGGTGACGCTCGCCCGGCCTGATTCCGCCCTGTTGGTGAGCGGGACGCTCGCCGCAGACCAATGCGCAGGGTCTCGCTGATATCGGGGCTGTGCTAGGTCGCAGCGATGACCCGGACCGGGATCGACTTGGCGGCCGGCGTGCCGCTCACCGGGTCGCAGTGATCGAGCGGGAGGAGCGGATTGAGTTCAGGATAATAGCCCGCAACCGCGCCGCGCGACATCGGATAGTCGATGATCGTCAACCCCTCGACCCGCCGAACGATCGCATCGTCGCTGATTGTCTCGAGCGTAACGCGCGCGCCCGCTTCAAGCCCGCGCGCTTCGCGATCGGCGGCATTCATGAATAGGATCATCCGGTCGCCCTTCACGCCCCGGTAGCGGTCATTGTAGCCGTAGATGGTGGTGTTGAACTGATCGTGCGAGCGGACCGTTGCCAGCCGCAACATCGCCGGGTCGGCAACCTTGGCGTCGACCTCCAAACCCGGCAGGACCAGGAAATTCGCCTTTCCATTGGGGGTCGCCCACACCCGGCGTCGCGGCGGGATATCGAGGTGGAAGCCACGCGGCGCCTCAATCCGCTGCCTAAAGCCCTCGTAGATCGCCGGATAGACCTCCGCGATCTTGTCGCGAATACGGCCGTAATCGTCGATGAAGCCCCGCCAGTCGACCTTGCTTGCAGGCAGCGTTGCCATCGCCATCCGGCAGACGATTTCGACCTCGGGGAGGAGATGCACGCTCGCGGGCTCGAGCACACCGCGCGACGCGGTGATATTCGACATCGAATCCTCAATCGTCACAAACTGCTCACCCGCCGCGGTTTCGATGCGTTCGGACCGTGCGATAACGGGAAGAATCAGCGCCTCCCTGCCGTGGACGAGATGGCCGCGGTTGAGCTTGGTCGCGATGCCCACGGTCAGGTCGAGCTTGCGCATCGCCTCATAGGCGCGCTCGGTATCGGGCACGGCACGGACGAAATTGCCGCCGAGCCCGATAAAGACCCTGGCGGTTCCCGCGAGCATCGCCTCGACCGACTCGATCGTATGATGGCCATGTGCGCGTGGCGGCTCGAAGCCGAAGACCTCGCGCACTCGGTCGAGATAGGCCGCGCTCGGTTTCTCGTCGATGCCGACCGTGCGATCGCCCTGGACGTTCGAGTGCCCTCTGATCGGGGAGATGCCGGCACCAGGGCGCCCGAAATTGCCCTTGAGCAGGAGGATATTTGCAACCTGCTGCACTAGCCGCGATCCAAGTTGATGCTGGGTCAGCCCCATTCCGTAACAGATGATAGTCGCGCCCGAGCGTATGTAGATTTCGGCGCAGCGGCGGATCTGTTCTTCAGAAACCCCTGACACAGCGACAATATCGGCCCACTCCTGCGCCTCGATATCCTGCTTCAGCTCCGCCAGGCCTTCGGTGTGATCGCGCAGGAAATCATGGTCGAATACGGTCTCGCCCGCCGCCTCGCGCTCGAACATGACCTTCATCATGCCCTTGAGGAGCGCGAGGTCGCCGCCGATGCGGACGTGAACGAACTCGCTGGCAATCTTCGTCGACCCGAAGGTCGCCATTTGCACTGCGTCCTGCGGTTCGGTGAAGCGGATCAGCGCCCGTTCGGGCATCGGGTTTACCGCGACGATGGGAACGCCGCGCTTGCGCGCCTCGACAAGCAGGCTCATCATCCGGGGCGCGTTGGTGCCGGGGTTCTGCCCCATGACGAAGATCGCCTCGGCGTGTTCGAAATCCTCGAGTATCACCGTGCCCTTGCCGACGCCGATCGCGGGCGGCAGCCCCCGGCTTGTCGGTTCGTGACACATGTTCGAGCAATCGGGGAAATTGTTGGTGCCATATTCCCGCACGAAGATTGAATAAAGGAAGGCTGCCTCGTTCGGCGTGCGGCCCGAGGTGTAGAATTCGGCCTGGTTCGGGTCGGAGAGCTCTCGCAGATGGCGGCCGATCGTCGCGAAGGCTTCATCCCAGCTCACCGGCACATAATGGTCGGTCGTGGCGTCGTAGCGCATCGGTTCGGTCAGGCGGCCCTGCATTTCGAGCCAATAATCGGACCGAGCCATCAGCTCGCTGACTGTGTGCTGTGCGAAGAAATCGCGCGTCACGCGAAACTTCGTCGCCTCATGCGCGAGCGCCTTGGCGCCATTTTCGCAGAATTCGAGCTTTTTGGTGCAATCGGCGTCGGGGAAGGCGCAGCTTGGACATTTGAAGCCGCCCGGCTGATTCATCGCCATGAGCGCGCGCGAGCCTTTGGTGACCACGCTCTGTTCGAGGAGCACCTTCGCGGTTGCAGCGGCGGCACCCCAGCCGCCCGCGGGCCTCGTGTAGCTTCGGTATTTCAGCTTGCCGTCGGCCATCGTCCGCGCTCCTTTCGAGGCCGTCTCGCGCGGTCTCTGCCGCTGCGTCTATCGCCAATGAGGGAGGCGCTCAAGCGATCGCGCGGCCTAGTCCTTCTGAGGCGTCCGCGGCGAACTGCGCGCGTGGCCGAGCGCGGTGATGATCCCGTGCATCATCCGGATGTCATTATGCGACCAGCCCGTCTTGGTGAGCGTCGTACGCAGCGTGCGCAGCGTCGCAGTCGTCCGCTCAGGCGGGAAGAAATAACCAGCGGCGTCGAGGTCGCGGACGAGATGGTCGATGAGATCCTCAAGCTCGCCGTGCGGGGCCGGGGGATCGAGCGGCACCTCGGGCGGGCTCGCGAGGGCCTCGCCTTTCGACCATTCATAAGCGAGCAGAATGACCGCCTGCGCGAGATTGAGCGAACCAAATTCCGGATTGATCGGCACGGTGACGATCTCGTGCGCGAGCGCGACGTCGTCGCTTTCCAGGCCCGACCGTTCCGGTCCGAAAACAAAGGCCGACCGGCTGGCGCGTGCATGAACCTGCCGCGCTGCAGCCTCAGGGGTCAGAACCGGCTTGGTGACGCCGCGCTTGCGCACCGTGGTCGCATAGATGTGGCCGCAATCGGCGACCGCCTCGGCGAGGCTTTCGAACAGCTGGGCGTCGGCGAGGACGCGGTCGGCTCCCGAGGCGGCCGGGCCCGCGTCGGGATTGGGCCATCCATCGCGCGGCGCGACGAGTCGCAATTCGGTCAGCCCGAAATTGAGCATCGCGCGCGCCGCCTTGCCGATATTTTCACCGAGCTGCGGGCGGACGAGGACGATAACCGGGGTAGGAGCCTTGCTCACGAGCCGTTCTTGTGCGCCGCTTCGTTGATCGTCGCGGCGAACTCTTCAAAATCCTTGGCCTCGGTGAAGTCGCGGTAGACGCTGGCGAAGCGGATATAGGCGACGTTGTCGAAGCCTTTGAGCGCCTCCATCACCATCGCGCCGATCTGCGCCGCCTGCACCTCATTCTCGCCCGAGGTTTCGAGCTGGCGCTGAATGCCCGAGACGAGCCGTTCGATACGTGCCCCATCGATCGGCCGCTTGCGGCATGCGATCTGGACGCTGCGCATCAGCTTTTCGCGGTCGAAGGGTTCGCGCGTGCCCCCAGCCTTGAGGACCGCAACTTCTCGCAGCTGAATACGCTCGAAAGTCGTGAAGCGCGCGCCGCAATCCTCGCATTGGCGGCGGCGGCGGATCGCGGCGCCGTCCTCGGTCGGACGGCTGTCCTTCACCTGACTGTCTTCATGGCCGCAATAGGGACAGCGCATCGGTTAGCGCTTCACCCTGCCAAGGAGGGTGATGGCGGCCCCGGCGAATAGCCCGACGGGCCAGCTGACCGCCGGAAGCAAGCCGCCGGCGATTGCCCCGATGACCGCGCCTGCGAGCACGGGGCGCGTCGAGGGGTGGTCGGCTCCCTGCTTGCCCATTGCTTTCACCTCTGCGAGCGTGCGCTCGACGAGCGTGGGTTCCTCGGGATGCTGCCGCGCCACCGGTTCAGTCCTGATAGATGGGGAAGCGCTCGCAGAGCGCGCGAACGCGTCCCCTGACATTGGCCTCGACATCGGCGTCGCCATGCTCGCCCTTGTCGCGCAATGCTTCGAGCACGTCAGCGACCATGTCGCCGATTTCCTCAAACTCCGCAATGCCGAAACCGCGCGTCGTACCGGCAGGCGAGCCGACGCGAATGCCGCTGGTCTTGATCGGTGGCAACGGGTCGAAAGGAATGCCGTTCTTGTTGCAGGTGATCGCGCTGCGCTCGAGCGCCTCATCGGCGTCGCGGCCCGTGACGCCAAGCGGGCGCAGATCGATGAGCGCGAGGTGGGTGTCGGTTCCGCCGGCGACGAGATCGGCGCCGCGTGCCTTCAGCCGGTTCGCAAGCGCCTGTGCATTGGCGATCGTCGCCTTTGCATAGCTCTTGAACTCAGGGCGCAGCGCTTCGCCGAACGCCACCGCCTTTGCCGCGATGACGTGCATCAGAGGACCGCCCTGGAGACCCGGGAAAACCGCCGAGTTGATGCGCTTGGCGATCGCCTCGTCGTTGGTCAGGATCATGCCGCCGCGCGGACCGCGGAGGGTCTTGTGGGTGGTCGTGGTGACGACATGAGCATGCTGCATCGGCGAGGGGTGCGCGCCGCCCGCAACGAGCCCTGCGAAATGCGCCATGTCGACCATCAAAAGCGCGCCGACATCGTCGGCAATGGCGCGGAAGCGCGCGAAGTCGAGCGTCCTGGGATAGGCCGAACCGCCCGCGATGATGAGGGCAGGGCGATGCTCCTTCGCGAGCCGCTCCACCTGCTCGAAATCGACGAGATGATCATCAGCCCGCACGCCATATTGGACTGCGTTGAACCATTTGCCCGACATGGCGGGCGCCGCGCCGTGGGTCAGGTGTCCGCCGGCATCGAGGCTCATCCCGAGGATCGTCGCGCCGGGCTTCGTCAGCGCGAGCAGCACGGCGCCATTTGCCTGCGCGCCCGAGTGCGGCTGGACGTTCGCGAAGTTGCAGTCGAACAGCTGCTTGGCGCGGTCGATCGCCAGCGTCTCGACTTCGTCCGAAGGCGCGCAGCCCTGGTAGTAACGACGGCCCGGATAGCCCTCGGCATATTTGTTGGTGAACACCGACCCCTGCGCCTCGAGTACCGCCTTCGAGACGATGTTCTCGCTCGCGATGAGCTCGATCTGAAATTGTTCGCGGTCGAGCTCATGCTTCATCGCTGCGGCGATGGCGGGGTCAACGCTAGCGACGCCATCGGTGAAATAGCCGGCCGATTTGATGGGCTTGTCGAGCGTTTCGGTGGTCATCGGCTGTTCTCCAGGACGGGCGGGTGGGAAAGTTTGTCGACGCGGCGCGTATGGCGGTCGCCCGCGAATTCGGTCGTGAGGAAAGTGGTGATGCACGCCTTCGCCATATCGATGCCGGTCAGCCGCGCGCCGAGCGCGACGACATTCGCATCATTATGCTCGCGCGCGAGCTTGGCCGACAGCGGCTCGGACACCAGGGCGCATCGACATGTCGGATTACGGTTGACCGAGATCGAGATGCCGATCCCCGAGCCGCACAGTGCAATGCCGCGTTCGGCGCTCCCGTTCGCGATCGCGTCGGCGAGACGGTAGCCATAGTCGGGGTAGTCGACGCTCTCAGGGCCGTTGGTCCCGAGATCGGCGACCTCGTGCCCCTCACCGCGCAGCCAATCGGCGAGCAGCCCCTTGAGCTCATAAGCGGCATGGTCGGAAGCAATGGCGATGCGCATGGCGCGTTTCCTGCAGCGAAAGGGAATCGATGAGCGCGCTTTAGTGGAAGGATGAAAGATTGGCCATAAGCCAGGTGGCAAATTTCTGACGCGGCAGCTAGAGCGGCGCCATGTCCGATACCGTCATGTCCTTGCTGATGCTCACCGGGGTCGTCCTGACCGGCGGGGCAGCCTATGTCTTTCGGATGGGCGACAAGCGCCGCGCGCTGCTCATGTTCGTCGCAGCGCTCGTGATGTTCGCCAATGTCGCCATCTGGCTGGTGCCGACGCACTAGGGGCTGCCCGCCCCCTTTGCACGGGGGCGAACTTGGCCTCAGCGGATCGGCGAGTCAGGTGCGAGCCGCATATCCAGATAGTTATCGAGCGACTTCATCAGCTGTTCAAGTTCGTGCTCGAAGAAATGATTGGCACGCGGGATCTCATCATGGTGGATGGTGATGCCCTTTTGCGTGCGGAGCTTGTCGACCAGCTTCTGCACCGCGGCGGGGGGCACGATCTCGTCTGCGCCGCCTGCAACAATGATGCCCGACGAGGGACAGGGCGCGAGGAAGCTGAAGTCGTACATGTTCGCTGGCGGTGCGACCGACAGAAAACCTCGAATCTCCGGACGGCGCATCAAGAGCTGCATGCCGATCCATGCGCCGAAGCTGAAGCCCGCGACCCAGGTCGTCTGCGCCTCGGGGTGGATCGACTGCACCCAGTCGAGCGCCGACGCGGCGTCGCTGAGTTCGCCGATTCCGTTATCAAAGGTGCCCTGGCTACGCCCGACACCGCGAAAATTGAAACGCAGCACCGCAAATCCGCGCGCCACGAAGCTCTTGTACATCGCCTGCGTAATGCGGTCGTTCATCGTGCCGCCGCCCTGCGGGTGCGGGTGCAGGATCAGCGCGACCGGTGCGCGCGGGCGCGGCGGGGGAGAAAATCGGCCTTCGATGCGGCCTTCGGGACCGGGAAAAATGACGTCGGGCATGGGCGCACCTTCTAAGTTTCTTGGGGCTTGCCAAAGACCCGGGTGACGGGTTGGCGGAGCGGGAGCGGCGCCTATATAGAAAAAGGGTGGCAAGTTGCAACTTTTGCGAATCGCTCGCAATAAGCGGTTATTTTTTGCGTCCCCGCCGCGCCCGACCGTATCCCTGCCGCCCGCTTGTCACCGCCGCTCGGGCGCGGATGACATGCGTCACTCGACATGGACCCGAATAGGGGGCAGAGGCTCGCACGATGATCTACCTAGACTATCAGGCCACCACGCCGCTTGCGCCCGAAGCGCGCGAGGCGATGCTGCGCTGGTTGGGAAGCGAAGGGGACAGCTTCGCGAACCCCGCGAGCACGCACAAGGCGGGGCGCGCCGCCGCAGCGGCGGTCGAGGTTGCCCGCGATCAGGTTGCGGCGCTGCTGCCGGCAGGGGGACGCGTTTTCTTTACCTCGGGCGCGACCGAGGCTCTCAACTGGGCGCTGTTTCGCGGCGCGGAGGCGAAGCCGGGCGGGGTTGCAGGGCTCAGTATCGAACATGCCGCCTCGCTCCAATGTCTCGAGCGGCTCGATGCCGCAATCCTGCCCGTGGACGGTGAGGGCATCGCATTGCCACCCGACGAGAGCTTGATCCCCGAAAACGGCATCGTCGCGGTCATGCTGGTCAACAACGAGGTCGGTACGGTGCAGCCGGTGGCCGATTTCGCCGCCGCGGCGCATGCGAAGAACAGCCTGCTGCTTTGCGACGCGGTGCAGGGCTACGGCCGCATCGCGATCCCCGATGCGGCTGACCTTATCGCGCTGTCCGCGCACAAGATCCACGGACCCAAGGGCATTGGCGCGCTTTGGGTCCGCGACGGCGTTGATCTTGAACCCTTGATGTTCGGCGGCGCGCAGGAGCTGGGAATGCGCTCGGGCACGGTCTCACCGGCGCTGTGTGCAGGCTTTGGGGCTGCGGCGGCGCTGGCGGCCGAGCGGTTCGATGCCGATGCGGAGCATGCCGAGCGGCTGTGGTCGCTTGCCATGGACATGCTGCCCGAGTGGACCATCAACGGCGCGGCGAACTCGCGCTATCACGGCAATCTCAACGTGCGGCGCGAAGGCGTAAATGGTCTGCGCCTGATGTCCGACGCACGCGATATAGCCTTTTCGCTTGGCAGCGCCTGTGGCAGCGGGTCGGGCAAGGTCAGCCATGTGCTGCGCGCGATGGGCGTGAGCGAAGCCGACGCGCGCGCCTCGATTCGGCTCGGCTGGGGACGCTATACGAGCGAGGACGAGCTTCGCGGCGGGCTCGACGCGATCAAGGCGGCTGCGCGGCTGCAGGGGGTCAATTGATGCGGGTCACTTTCATCCACGCCGATGGCAAGGGGCGAACCGAGGCCGAAGCGGCCCCCGGCGACATTTTGCTCGACGTGGCGCAGGCGCATATGATGCCGCTTGAAGGAACATGCGAGGGGCAGATGGCCTGCTCGACCTGCCACGTCATCGTGGCGAAGGAAGATTTCGGGCGCCTGCCGCCCGCAAGCGAGGAAGAAGAGGATATGCTCGACCTCGCGGCAGGGGTGCGGCGCACCAGCCGCCTATCGTGCCAGATCGTTCTGACGGAGGACCTCGACGGGCTGACGGTGCACATCCCGGCCGAAAGCCGCAATATGCAGGGGCCGCGCTGACATGATGAGGTCGCGCGCGCCGGCTGGAAGCAATTGCGCTGCCTTATCGGAGGCCGGCAAAGGTCAATCTTGCCATTCGCACTCCTCATAAATGGATGACCAGGATGATTGTCACACGGCCCGAGACGCTGAAGCGTGTTGCCTGACAGAAGGGCTTGGTGTGCCTCCTCTTGGCGCTCCTTTGCAGGATCAAACCCGCTCGGGAGCGGCGCGGCAAGGCCTTTGAACTGTGCGGGCGCGCCCCGCCGATCCAGCCGGCTCTCGGCACGCTGGCGCGAGCGGCGAGCGTGCCAGCTTGCAATTCCTGCCTGGCCTCGCCATATGCGCCGCGGGAGTCGGGCGGACGCAGTCTTCGCCAACCCGGTCAGGTCCGGAAGGAAGCAGCCGCAACGAATTCGCTGCGGGTCGTTCCGGCTCCCACCCATTTCCCCCTTCGACAAGATGGCGCGCCGCCCCTAAGACGGGGCCATGGACGATTCCGCCGACGACGACACGCCGATGCTGGGCATGGACCTGCCGGAGACGCCTGCGCCCGCGGCGTCGAGCGGCCCCTACCGGGTCCTCGCCCGCAAATATCGCCCGCAGACCTTCGCCGAGTTGATCGGACAGGAAGCGATGGTGAAGACGCTGGGCAATGCGATCGCGCGCGACCGGCTGGCTCATGCCTTCTTGATGACCGGGGTGCGCGGAGTCGGCAAGACCTCGACCGCGCGGCTCATCGCCAAGGCATTGAACTGCATTGGTCCCGACGGTCAGGGCGGGCCGACAATCGACCCTTGCGGGGTATGCGAGCCGTGCCGTGCGATCACCGAGGGGCGCCATATAGACGTGATCGAGATGGACGCCGCGTCCAACACGGGCGTCGATGATGTGCGCGAGATCATCGAGGCTGTGCGCTATGCCGCCGTCTCGGCGCGCTACAAGATCTACATCATCGACGAAGTGCATATGTTGTCGCGTAACGCCTTCAATGCGCTTTTGAAAACACTCGAAGAGCCGCCGCCGCACGTCAAGTTCCTCTTCGCGACGACCGAGGTCAACAAAGTGCCCGTGACGGTGCTTTCGCGGTGCCAGCGCTTCGATCTTCGCCGCATCACTCCCGACATGCTTTTTGCGCATTTCAGCGCAATCCTGCAAAAGGAAGGCGTCGAGGCCGAGGCCCCCGCAATCTGGCTTATCGCGAGCGCCGCCGAGGGATCGGTGCGCGATGGTCTTTCAATTCTCGACCAGGCTATCGCCCATGCCGACCTCGATGGCGGCGGCACGATCACCGCCGATCAGGTGCGTGCGATGCTCGGTCTGTCCGATCGCTCGTCGATCGCCCAGTTGATGGCGGCGATATTGGAAGGCGAAGCCGGCGGGGCGATCGACCTCGCGCGCGCTCAATATGCCTTGGGGATCGAGCCTGTCGCGATGGTGCGCGGCCTGATGGACCTTGTCCACGCGATCACGCTCGCCAAAGTCTCACGCCACAACGATCCCGCGCTCGCTGCCGCGGACCGCGAGCGGATCGGGGATTGGGCAGAAAAGCTCGGCTTTGCGCCGCTCAACCGGCTTTGGCAGCTCCTGCTCAAGGGGCATGAGGAGGTGCTGCGCGCCAACAATCCGCTCGAGCATCTCGAAATGCTGCTGCTGCGCGTGATCTATGCCGCGTCGATGCCGGATCCGGGCGAACTTGCAAAGCTGCTCGAATCGGGCGGCCTCTCGGCGCTGGCCCAAACGACGCCCGCGCCGCCGGCGGGACAGGAGCGGGCAGAAGCACCTGCCGCCGCCGAGGCGCCGCATGCCGAGGCGCCTCCCTCCGCATTGACGATAGCGCAAATTCATCAGCTTCTGGAAAGCAAGGGAAATCATCGTCTTGCGGGGCTTGTCTATGACCATCTCAAGCTGATCGAACTCGAGCCTGGCCGGCTGGTTTTCGCGCCCGCGCCAGCGCTCGGCGAGGCCTTTGCCCGCGATCTTGGCGACGCCCTGTTTGCGGCGACAGGAACGCGCTGGCAGGTGGGCCCGGGCGAAGGCGCGGCACGGCCGAGTCTCGGAGATGTCGAGCAGGCGAAGATCGCGGATAATGAAGCGCGCATCCGCGAACTGCCCGTGGTGAAGGCCGCCCTGGCGGCTTTTCCCGACGCAAGGCTTGAACCGCCCGAAGACAATCGCCATAGGTCGAGCCCATGAAGTCGATCGAAGAAATGATGAAGGCGGCGCAGGAAGCCGCCGCTACGGTGCAGGCGCAGATGCAGGAGGCGCAGGCGAAGCTCGATAGCGTCGAAGTCGAAGGCGTCTCGGGCGGGGGTCTTGTACGGATCCTCGCGAGCGCCAAAGGCCGCATCAAGTCGATCCGCATCGACGATAGCCTGATGGTCGCTTCCGAGAAGCAGATGCTGGAGGACCTGCTCGCCGCTGCGTTCAATGACGCGCGCGAAAAGGCCGACCAGGCAAGCAACGAGGAAATGGGCAAGATGACCAGTGGCTTGCCGCTCCCGCCCGGGTTCAAGCTGCCATTCTGAAGTCGTGAGCGTTGGTAGCGCCAATCCGACCGGCAGGCTGGCTGCTCGGGCGAGGGGTGGGCGAACCCCTGTTCAGCCTGGCGTCATTGAACCTGAAGCAAGTTACGCCATATTAGGGCGGATAATCTTTCAAACGGACGGCACGCCGGTTCGCGCCGCCGCCCAGGAGCCACAATGACGCAATCTTTCCCCCTGTTGCCACTGCGTGACATCGTCGTTTTTCCGCACATGATCGTGCCGCTGTTCGTGGGCCGCGACCGCTCGGTCGCAGCGCTCGAAGTGGCGATGGAAGCCGACAAGGAAATCTTCCTCGTTGCCCAGCTTGATCCCGGCGAAGACGACCCGCAGCGCGACGATTTGTACGACGTCGGGGTGATCGCGACCGTCCTGCAGCTCTTAAAGCTGCCCGACGGCACTGTGCGCGTGCTTGTCGAAGGCAAGGAGCGCGCGAAACTCGCCTCGCTTTCTGCCGAAGACAAAGCGGTAATGGCGCATGTGACGCCGATTGCCGACACCCCCGACGACAGCGTCGACACCGCCGCCCTGATGCGTTCGGTCGTCGAGCAGTTCGAAAATTATGCCAAGCTCAACAAGAAGATGCCCGCCGAAACCGCGGTGCAGCTTTCGCAGATTGACGATGCTTCCCGTCTTGCGGACTCGGTCGCGGGCAACCTCAACATCAAGGTCGCCGACAAGCAGGCACTGCTCGTTGAAGATGCGCCCGCCAAGCGGCTTGAGATGGTCTTCGCTTTCATGGAGGGCGAGCTTGGCGTTCTGCAAGTCGAGAAGAAGATTCGCGGCCGCGTGAAGCGGCAGATGGAGAAGAGCCAGCGCGAATATTATCTGAACGAGCAGCTGAAGGCGATCCAGCGCGAGCTTGGAAACGACAATGGCGACGGCGGGGATGATCTTGCCGAGCTGCAGGCGAAGATCGACAAGCTCAAATTGTCGAAGGAAGCGCGCGCCAAGGCCGAAACCGAGCTCAAGAAACTGCGCTCGATGGCGCCGATGTCCGCCGAGGCGACCGTCGTGCGCAACTATCTCGACACGCTCCTCGGGCTTCCCTGGGGCAAGAAGTCCAAGCTCAAGAAGGACATTGCGACCGCACAGGCGGTTCTCGACGACGACCATTATGCGCTCGAGAAGGTCAAGGACCGGATTGTCGAATATCTCGCGGTTCAGGCGCGTACCAACAAGCTGAAGGGGCCGATCCTCTGCCTCGTCGGCCCGCCGGGCGTCGGCAAGACTTCGCTTGGCCGTTCGATCGCGAAAGCGACGGGCCGCGAGTTCGTGCGCCAGTCGCTTGGAGGCGTGCGCGACGAGGCCGAGATCCGCGGGCACCGCCGCACCTATATCGGCTCCTTGCCGGGCAAGATCGTGACCAACCTCAAAAAGGCCGGCACGATGAACCCGCTGTTCCTGCTCGACGAGATCGACAAGCTTGGCCAGGATTTCCGCGGAGACCCCGCCTCGGCGCTGCTCGAAGTGCTCGATCCGGAGCAGAATGCGAAGTTCCAGGACCATTATCTCGAGATTGACGTCGACCTTTCCGACGTGATGTTCGTGACGACGGCCAACTCGCTCAACCTGCCGCAGCCCTTGCTCGACCGCATGGAGATCATCCGGCTTGAGGGCTATACCGAGGATGAAAAGGTCGAGATTGCAAAGCGCCACCTGATCGCAAAGCAGATCGAGGCGCACGGGCTGATGCCGGGCGAGTTCGAGCTCACCGAAGAGGGGCTGCGCGACCTCATACGCTATTATACCCGCGAGGCGGGCGTGCGGACGCTCGAGCGCGAGATTGCGCGCCTTGCGCGCAAGGCGCTGCGCAAGATTCTCGAAGGCAAGGCGCAGAGCGTGACGATAACGCCCGAGAATCTTTCCGAATTCTCGGGCGTGCGCAAGTTCCGCCACGGTGTCGGCGACCGCGAGGATCAGGTCGGTGCGGTAACCGGGCTTGCCTGGACTGAAGTCGGCGGCGAGCTCCTGACGATCGAGGCGGTCACCGCCGCCGGCAAGGGCCAGGTACGCACGACCGGGAAGCTTGGCGAGGTCATGACCGAATCGGTGCAGGCCGCGCTCTCCTTCGTGAAGGCGCGCGCCCCGGCTTACGGCATCAAGCCGAGCCTTTTTGCGCGCAAGGATATCCACATCCACCTGCCCGAAGGCGCGGTTCCCAAGGACGGTCCCTCGGCAGGGGTCGGCATGGTGACGGCCATGGTTTCGACGCTGACCGGTATCGCCGTGCGCAAGGATGTGGCGATGACGGGCGAAGTCACGCTGCGCGGACGCGTGCTCGCGATCGGCGGCCTCAAGGAGAAGCTGCTGGCGGCGCTTCGCGGCGGGATCACAACGGTCCTCATTCCCGAGGAAAATGAAAAGGATCTGGTCGAGATCCCGGCGAATATCACGAGCCAGCTCAAGATCATCCCGGTGTCCCACGTCGACCAGGTGCTTGCCGAGGCGCTGGTATCACCAGTGGAACCCATCGAGTGGACGGAAGCCGACGAGCTGGCGGCATCTCCGCCGCACGGTTCGGGGGCCGACCCCGAAACGGCGATTCGACACTGACCGGGACGGCCCGGCGATCGCTGCCGGGCCGTCTTTTCACCGCAAAAACGTCATTTTATGACGTTTCCCGCCATTTTTTGCTTTGACAAGCCGGGGTCAAACAGCGTTAGTGGCGCGCCATGGCCCGGCCATGAATCACTTATCCAACCACACACAGGGGTTCCTTAGGCATGAACAAACAAGACCTGATCGCCACCGTCGCTGACTCGAGCGGCCTCACCAAGGGTGACGCGAGCAAGGCGGTTGAAGCCGTTTTCGACGCGGTCACTGCGACCCTGAAGAAGGGCGGCGAAGTCCGTCTGGTCGGTTTCGGGACGTTCTCGGTCAGCAAGCGCAAGGCGTCGACCGGCCGCAACCCGCGCACCGGCGAAACGATGACCATCGCGGCGTCGAACCAGCCGAAGTTCAAGGCCGGCAAGGCTCTCAAGGACGCCTGCAACTAAGTTGCCGGTGCCTTCTGGCGAATGACATTCGGGCCGCGGCGTCAAGCCGCGGCCCGACTTGCATCCGATTGAGGCTAGCATGCAAATCGCCGTTGCAATCATCGCCGCAACGGTTATGGACGTCCCGCTTTCGGATGTCCGCCTTGATCGGAGCCGGGACGGGCGCGTAGCTCAGTGGTAGAGCACACCCTTCACACGGGTGGGGTCGCAAGTTCAATCCTTGCCGCGCCCACCATGATCCCGAAGGCCGTACGGCCGCCGAACGGATCATTCATCGCCTATTCAATGCGCTTGCCTTAGGACGGGGCCATGATCCGCGCTTTGACCATCCCGCTTGCGTTCGCGCTGCTCCTCGCCACCGGGGCGCCTGCCGCTGCGCGCGGCGATCGTGACCGCGATCAGGCGCATCTGCGCGAGGCGGCAGCGCAAGGGCAGGTCATCCCGCTTGGACGGCTGATCGCCGAAGTCCGCTCGCGCCCGCCCTACAATGACATGACCTATCTGGGCGGACCGCAGTTTGACGCGCGGCGCATGATCTATGCGCTGAAATTCATGGACGGTAGTCAGGTGGTCGTTGTCTATGTCGATGCGCGCACCGGCCGGATCGTGGGGCGGAGGCCCTGACGATCCGTTGCCCACGAATCGCGCAACGACATTTTGCGATGATCGTTCCGACTTGATAGAGACGAACAGACGGACCGGCGCGTCGCCGGCCGCGGTTGAAAGGCGCCTGAATGCGGATTTTGATTGTCGAGGACGAGCCCACGCTGGGGCCGCAGCTCAAGGCCACGCTCGAAGGCAACGGCTATGCGGTCGATCTCGCTACCGATGGCGAGGACGGCCATTTCCTGGGATCGACCGAGGACTATGACGCGGCGATTCTCGACCTTGGTCTGCCCGAGATCGACGGGCTGACCGTGCTCGACCGCTGGCGCAAGGAAAAGCGCAATTTCCCCGTGCTGGTCCTGACCGCACGCGACAGCTGGTCGGACAAGGTGGCGGGGCTTGACGCGGGCGCCGACGATTATCTCGCCAAACCGTTTCAGACCGAAGAACTCATTGCTCGGCTGCGTGCGCTCATCCGCCGTGCCTCGGGGAATGCGTCGAGCGAACTGACCGCCGGCAAGGTGCGCCTCGACACGCGCTCGGGCCGCGTCACGCTCGACGGACAGCCGGTCAAACTCACCGCGCAGGAATATAAGCTCCTCTCCTATCTCCTGCATCACAAGGGCAAGGTGGTGTCGCGTACCGAGCTGATCGAGCATATTTATGATCAGGATTTCGATCGCGATTCGAACACGATCGAAGTGTTCGTGACCCGCATCCGCAAGAAGCTGGGCGCGGACATCATCACGACAATTCGCGGTCTCGGCTACCAGCTCGACGACCCGCAGAACTGACGCGGCGCGCGCGCATGGCCGAAGCCCGCGTCGCCCCGGTGGTCGAGACGGACCCGGATGCGGCGGGTAAACCGCAGGCGCTGAGGAGCCGGATCACCGGCTCGCTCGCGCGCCGGATGATTGCGATCGCGGCGCTCTGGATCTCGGTGCTTCTTCTCGGCGGCGGCTTTGCCCTCGACCGGGTGCTCACCGGGGCGATCACCCGCAATTTTGATTCGGGGCTCGAATATGTCCTGATTGCGATGATACGTTCGTCGGAAATCGGTCCCGACGGAGAGGTTCGCCTGATCCAGCCGCTCGGCGACCAGCGCTTTCTTGAACCCTATAGCGGCCTTTACTGGCAAATCAGTGGTGGAGGGCAGGAGCCCTACCCCTCGCGCTCGCTGTGGGAGCGCCGGCTCGCGACATCCGACGCGCACGACGACCAAGAGCTTCACACCTATGACAGCCATCAATTTCCCGGCGAGGAATTGCGCGTGCTCGAGCGCGACGTCGTGCTTCCGGGCAGCAAGACCAGGTGGCGGTTTCAGATTGCGCAGTCGCGCGAGACACTGGACCTCCAGATCCGCGCCGTGCGCGCAACGCTCATCCCGAGCCTGGGGCTGCTCGGACTGGGATTGATCGCGCTTGCAGCGCTCCAGACTTTTTACGGTCTCTGGCCGCTACGCCACATCCGGCGTGCGATTGCCGCGATGCGGGGCGGAGAGAACCGCCGCGTGATCGCGCCGCTGCCGCTTGAGGTGCAGCCGATGGTCGAGGAGCTCAATGCGCTGCTTGCGCACAATGAGAAGCAGGCGGAGGAAGCGCGGCTTCACGCGGGCAACCTCGCGCACGCGCTGAAGACGCCGCTCACCGTGCTCGTCAACAGCGCAACGAGCTCGGACAGCGAACTGGCCGAGACGGTCCGCCGGGAAGCGGCCACGATGCAGCGCCAGGTTGAGCATCACCTTGCGCGCGCCCGCGCGGTCGGGCGCCGCGGCGCTGCGCAGGCGCGGGCTAATGTATGGGAAAGCGTCGAGGGCGTGTCGCGTGCGGTCGGAGCGCTTTACCCCGAGGTGCGGCTCGACGCTGCAGGCGACAAGAGGCTGGTCGCAAGGGTCGAGCGGCAGGATCTCGACGAACTCGTTGGCAATCTTCTCGAAAACGCCGCCAAATATGGGGGCGGCAGCATCTTCGTGACGATCCAGCGCGAAGACGGCATGGCCGAAATACTCGTTGAGGACGACGGCCCTGGCATCTCTCCCGTCGATCGGGTGCGCATCTTCGATCGCGGAGTGCGGCTCGATACGGGCAAGCCAGGCACCGGCCTCGGTCTTGCGATCGTCCGCGACGTCGCCGAAATTTACGGTGGCAGCATCGGACTGGAGGAAAGCGAGGACCTCGGCGGACTGCTGGTGCGCCTGCGGCTTCCAGCGGGATAGGGAGGCGGCGGCTTCGCGCTTTCGCTGCGACTGGCATGAAAAAGGGCGCGACGCATTTGCCTCGCGCCCCTTTTGTCAAAGCCCAATGAGCTTAATTGGCCTGACGGCTTTCTGGCTCACCTTCCTCGGCCGGAGCCGCATCGGCGGTTTGCGGAGCTTCAGCGCCCGTCACCTGGGCAACGGCGGCTGCGAACTGTTCGGCGGTGTAGGCAGCGCTAAGGCCGCTGGGCCCCATGTTGAAGGCGCTCCTGGGCAGCGCGACGTCACCGCTCTCCGTCGTGACGACAACATTCTGGGCATCGAACGACTTCACCGTGCCGAGCACTGCCGTACCTTCAAGGCCGCGCACCTCGGCGCCAGGCGTGAGCGCGGCGGCGACCGCGGCGTCGTCCGCCGCTGAAGCCTGGCTCGCCTGCTGCATCGCGGCGGCAAACTGTTCGGCAGTGAAACTGCTCTGCAGTCCGCTCTGGCCGACGAAGAAGGCACTCTTGGGCACTTTGACGTCCCCTGACGGGGTCGTCACCACGACGCCCGATGCGTCGGCAAGCTTGACCGTGCCCAAAACGGCTGATCCGTTAGCGCTGCGCACTTCGGCACCGGGCTTGAGTGCGGCTTCGAGCGCCTGCGCGTTCGCGGCCGCTGCCTGGTCGATCGCAGCGCTGAGCTGCGCGACGGTAATGGTGATCGCCGGGCCCTTCTCACCCTTGGCAAACGCGTTCTTGGGGAGGGTCACCGGCTTCTCGTTCAGCGTCACGACGACATTGTCGCCCGCATCGCTCGCGATCGGACCGATGGCTGCGCCTTCGCTATCATATACGATGGTACCGGGGGTAAGATCAGGTCCGCTCGCGGCCGCCGCAGGCGCGTCCTGCGCCATGGCCGGCGCACCGGCGGCAAGCGCGGTACTGAGGAAAAGGGTCGTCACTAAAGCGATCTTTCGCATCGCGTTGTCTCTCCTTGAGAATTTGATGTTGGAGTCAGGGTCTCAACGCATGGGAGCAGCCGATGACCACGCAATTGCTGCCGAACCGTGTCCTGAGCGGGACGAGTCGTTCCAAATTGGCGCAAATCCTGCTTCCTTGCCTGCGCGAGCGGAAGGGTGGACGCGTGCTTCCTTCCCGCCGCGATGCCACTCCTCGCGTGACCGGGTCCAGACACATTTGAGACGCGAGGCTTGAGAAAGACTCGGGGGTCTTCGAAGCTGAGGTTGCAACACACCAGCTGAAGGAGACCCCCGATGCAAGTATTTCACCTGCCAGGCCGC
>Ga0182746_1000275_pt1 | contig 82915 bp, 71 predicted proteins | sample eDN3rd30CBELigOP_FD_128881 | JGI IMG/M metagenome (GOLD analysis project Ga0182746, IMG submission 128881) | Enriched Organic Plus compost microbial communities from Emeryville, California, USA - eDNA 3rd pass 30_C BE-Lig OP (version 2) (version 2) ...
AGAAAACCCGACTATTGTCGGGCATTCGGTTGCGTTTGTGATTCGGCTGGGATTCGAACCCAGGACCCATACATTAAAAGTGTATTGCTCTACCAGCTGAGCTACCGAATCATAACCCTTTGTAGGACTATCCTTCGTTGTCTGAAGTGCTGCAAAGGTAGATATTTTTGTTTTATATCCAAACTTATCCTTGGTGTTTTTTTAATTATTTTGACAAAGCATTTATTATCAATAGATTGTACAGAAAGATAGCATGTAACCCCACTCCATTACACGATCCAACACATACTAATTCAGGTTCGGGCTCTTTGGGAAATTAGCCACATGGGCGTATTTGGGCCCCAGATTTATCAATGCCCGCTTCCACAGATCCTCCCCATCATGGACAAAGGGCAAGGTACTGTCGAAGTCACGGTACACAGCCCAATTGTTTTGTTCAATCTCCTGATCCAATTGGTCGGGAGACCAACCGGAGTAACCCAGAAAAAACTTTACTTCATCCGGTTGGACAAGACCTTCGTTTATCAAAAGCAACAATCGCTCGAAGTCCCCTCCCCAATAAATATCTTCATAAATAGCTGTACCCGAAAGTAATTTATCGTATGCCCTATGTAAGAAGAACAACCCGTTGCTCTCTACCGGCCCGCCAAAATACAGACCAAACCTTTCATCTTGCATATCTTCCAGCAAATCGGCCAATATCAGATTGGAAGGCTGATTCAAGACGAGTCCCAAAGTGCCTTCTTCGTTATGTTCACAAAGCAAGATGACCGAACGTTCAAAATTGGGATCCAACATAAATGGTTCCGAAATCAACAAAGCGCCCTGTACCGGTGTATTCGAATTAAACATAATAACCATATATGATTAGATAAATTTAAGTAAAAAAAATAAAAAAACACCTCATTTGTGGCGTTTTTTTTATTGCTCTGTACTTTTTTCGTACTTTTGGGATATGAATATCGCTGATATACCAATCGAAGTTTTTTATACAGATTTGTATGTTCAATGCTTACTTATTTCGACCGGTAGAACTTCTGAAATGTGTACCTATGGCCATATAACTTCAAACCGGGCATTTAACACTTTAAACTAAGACAACATGGATATCCAAACCCTAAATAGAAGAAAAAAAATAGCCATCATTGTCACGCTGATACTGTTCTTTCTGTCATTGGTCACGAAAGTATACAGGATGGAGGACGGCGATGTCAACCCTACGGGTTTCGAGGTTTTCATTGCCGGCTGGATGGCAATTTTCAACTTTGATTTTTATTGGCTTGCCAATCCGATTTCTGTCCTGGCCATTATCTTTTTCCTGTTCAGCAAGATACGTGTGTCTTTGGTGTTAAGTTCAATAGCCCTCATCCTTGCTGTGGCATTTTTTATTTATGTCAAGGTGGGCGATGGCACGACACAGTACGGGACGATTACCTCTATGGGGCTGGGCTATTATTTCTGGCTAGCTAGCATATTGACGGTTTTTGTTTCTTCCGTGCAGCTATTGAGGTATTCTAAATAATTTTAAAAATCCGTATCTAAATGGCTATCGAACAAAAGGATATAGCGGCTATTCGGGAAGATTATTCTAAAGACAGCCTTCAAGAGAAGGACGTGGACGAAAACCCTTTTCGCCAGTTCAGTTTATGGTTTGAGCAAGCTCTTCGCGCAGCAGTCATCGAACCCAATGCAATGACCCTGTCTACCATCAACCAAGCAGGTTTTCCCTCGTCGAGGGTCGTCTTACTGAAAGATTTCAAATCGGATGGATTCAGTTTTTTCACCAATTACAACAGCCAAAAGGGACAGGATCTAGAAGCCAACAATAAAGCTTCTTTATTGTTTTTTTGGCCCGAACTGCAACGCCAGGTACGTATCGAAGGCTTCGTTCAGCGTCTGGCGGAAGAAGATTCGGACGAATATTATGCCAGCAGGCCCAGAGGAAGCCAAATCGGGGCCTGGGCCTCTCCGCAAAGCCAAATAATCCGGGATAGAGCTTTTCTAGAAAAGGAAGTACAGGTGTATGAAGAAAGGTTTGGGCAGCAAAAATCCGTGCCCCGTCCGGATTTTTGGGGTGGTTTTTTCCTGCTACCTGTACGATTTGAATTTTGGCAAGGAAGGAATTCAAGATTACATGACCGTATTGTGTACCAAAAGAAGGGCACAAAATGGGAAACTAACCGCTTAGCACCATGATAGAAAAACTGATTCAGGAAATAAAAGATACATTTGGAGAAGCAAGCGTGGTCGGATCCGACAGCAGTGGACTCCAACCGAGTATATCGATCGACGCAGCGGATCTACGTGCAGTCTGCGCATGGTTAAGGGATCATCCCTCCTACTATTTTGATTTTTTGGCCAATATTACGGCTGTAGATTATTACCCCGAAGATCGGTTTGCCGTGGTGTATCATCTGGCGTCTATCCCCTTTCAGCAGCAACTGACACTGCGGGTAGAGATAGCCCACGACAGGTCCTTAGAGCATTTGCCCGAAGTACCTTCCGTCGCTTCGATATGGCGTACAGCAGACTGGCATGAGCGTGAAGCTTTTGACCTGATGGGCATATTTTTTACAGGCCATCCCGATCTGAGAAGGATATTATTGCCCGACGATTGGAAAGGATTTCCTTTGCGCAAAGACTATCAGGATCCGGAAGAATACCATGGAATACCTATCAAATGACAAATACGATGCTCGATACCAAGTACAACGAAGGTTACGTAAAATATAAAGATAAAATCGAACATATCGGCTCGACCGAAATGGTCATCAATATGGGGCCGCAGCACCCCTCTACACACGGTGTACTGCGCCTAGAGCTGATCACGGATGGCGAACTGGTCAAAGAGGTCATTCCTCATCTGGGCTATCTGCATCGCTGCTTTGACAAGCATGCCGAGTCCATCAACTATACAAAATCTATTCCTTTTACGGACAGGTTGGATTACCTGGCCTCCATGAACAATAGCCATGCTTTTGTCATGGGCGTGGAGCGTATGCTTGGTATCGATCAAAAAATACCTAAACGTGTAGAATACATCCGTGCATTGGTCTGCGAGCTGAACAGGATAGCTTCCCATTTGATTGCCATAGGTACATATGGGATTGATATAGGAGCATTTACACCGTTTATGTGGTGCTTTAGGGATCGGGAGCATATCATGAATATGTTGGAATGGGCTTCCGGCTCCCGGATGCTATACAACTACATTTGGATCGGAGGCCTCTATTACGATTTGCCGGTAGGTTTTGAAGAGCGCTGCAAGGAATTCGTACAGTATTTTAAGCCCAAGATCACGGAATTGGATGATCTGCTCTCGACCAACCAGATTTTTATATCCCGCACGGCCAACATCGGCGTGCTTCCGGCAGATGTCGCCATCAACTATGGGTGCTCCGGTCCTATGCTGCGTGCAAGCGGTATCAAGTGGGACCTACGGCGTGTAGACGGGTATTCGGTATATCCCGAACTGGAATTTGACATTCCCGTAGGAAAGGGTGAAGTCGGCACATTGGGCGATTGCTGGGATCGCTATAAAGTGAGGGTAGACGAAGTGCGTGAATCTGTCCGTATCATCGAGCAGTGTTTGGAAAGGTTAAGGACTGATTTTAAACGAGACGTTGATTTTGACCCGCGGGCTTTGGTACCCAAGAAAGTGAATGTAAAGGCTCAAAATTACTACGTTCGTGCGGAAAATCCCAAAGGTGAATTGGGTTTCTATTTTGAGGCACAGGACAAAACAGATATACCCCGCCGGGTAAAGGCCCGTGGGCCGAGCTTCAATAACCTATCTGTTATTTCGGAACTGGGCAAAGGGGTATTGATATCGGATCTGATCGCTATCCTGGGATCGGTCGACATTGTCCTGGGCGAAGTCGACCGGTAATCTTTGATGACGACGTCTTAAAGCCTATTTAAAAATCTATCTAAGTATTCTTGTATACTGATTTATTTCCCGCAAATGTTCGCAGATATTTTACGCAGATTACGCTAATTGTTTTTTCTGCGAAAATCTGCGGATTATATCTCTGTTATCTGTGGGCGATTTTATGGATAAAATTAAAGAATCAGGCTCGTTGCGCCAACAACCTGGCCACATACTTGCCTATGATATCAAACTCCAGATTGACTATGCTTCCTACTTCGACGCCCTGTAGATTGGTATGTTCAATGGTATAGGGAATGATGGCTACCGAGAAACGATCCGCCAGGGAATTGACAACAGTCAAGCTGATACCATTGACCGTGATCGAGCCTTTTTCTACGGTAATATTATGGGTTGAAGGATCATATTGAAAAGTAAATAGCCAGCTGCCATTTTGTGCTGTTTTTTCTATACAGGTAGCTGTCTGGTCTACATGCCCCTGGACGATATGTCCATCAAAACGACCGTTGGCAGGCGTACAACGTTCCAGGTTTACAGATTCTCCTTCTTTGAGTCCAGATAGGTTCGTCTTTTGCAAAGTCTCATCGATGGCCGTCACTTGATGCACATCTCCTTCTACCCCGACTACCGTAAGGCAAATGCCATTATGAGATACACTTTGGTCTATTTTGAGTTGGTTGGAAATGGGTGATTCAATAAATATATGGAGGTTTGATCGGTCTTTTTCCAGCTTTTTTACGACGCCAAGCGCTTCAACGATTCCTGTAAACATGTTCTATCCTGTCTTTTCACAAAGATAGGAAGTTTATGTCAAATATTTTTTTGCTGTTTTACTTGCATTTTTGGGTATTACTCCTTATCTTTGGGATAGGTTTAGGTTGATTGTCCTCGTCCGAGGATAAAATTAAAGCCCGGAAAATACCCAATATTTTCTGGGCTTTCTTTTTTTAAGACGCAAGATGTCGCGTCTCTGCTTGATCCGACCCCTTGAAAGGATTAATACATCACATTATTTGTAACACTCCCTCATAAATCTTATTTTTACACAAATAATCGACCTCTATGGCTTTAAATTACGTTTGGATAGCCTTCTTTATCATTGCCTTTATCGTTGCCTTAATCAAACTTATCTTTTTTGGAGACACCGAAATATTTTCCAACCTGATCAACGGCATGTTTGACAGTGCCAAGACAGGAGCTGAACTGTCATTGGGCCTGATCGGGATCATGACATTCTGGCTCGGTATCATGAAGATCGGCGAACAGGCCGGCATGATTTCCGTATTTGCCCGAGGGGTCAATCCCTTTTTCAGCAAGCTGTTTCCCGGTGTCCCCAAAGGGCATCCCGCCAACGGCTCCATCATCATGAACTTTTCGGCCAATATGCTTGGACTGGACAATGCGGCCACCCCTGTCGGGCTGAAAGCCATGAAAGAGTTGCAGGAGCTCAATCCGGAAAAAGAAACGGCAACAAATGCGCAGATCATGTTTTTGGTGTTGAATACTGCAGGGATTACCCTTATCCCTACTTCGGTCATTGCGCTACGCCTGGCCAGTGGGGCGCAAAATCCGGCCGATATTTTCATTCCTTCGCTGATCGGGACATTTATCTCGTTCGTGAGCGGCATGCTGGCCGTAGCGGCTTTCCAGAAAATAAATTTATTCAAGCTTCCTATCCTGATTTTCTTCAGCTTTTTTATCGGTTTGATGTTTCTGCTGTACTTTGGTCTAAAGGATCTTCCTCCCGACCAAATGGAAAAGGTGGCAGGACTGATAGGCGGGCTATTGATTTTTTCGATCATCATCCTCTTTATCGTCTATGGTGCGGCAAAAAAAATCAATGTATACAATTCGTTTATCGAAGGAGCCAAAGAAGGCTTTACGACAGCTGTCATGATCATCCCTTTTCTGATCGCCATCCTGGTCGCCATATCCGCATTTCGCACGACCGGCTGTATGGATTATATTGTAGGAGGTATTGAGCATGCCGTAGCCTTCTTTGGGTTGGATACGAGATTTGTCCCTGCCGTACCTGTAGGGCTGATGAAGACCTTGAGCGGTGGTGGCGCCAGGGGATTGATGGTCGATGTGATGCAGACCTATGGCGTAGATTCATTCCAGGGCAGGTTGGCCAGTATTATCCAGGGTTCTTCCGAAACCACATTTTATGTGTTGGCTGTCTACTTCGGTTCTGTAGGCATCAAAAATACGAAATATGCATTGACGTGTGGCTTGTTGGCTGATCTGGTCGGTCTCATAGCTGCTATTGTCCTGGCGTATATCTTTTTTGGATAGGAATGGAATGGGTGCACCCGAATGGAATTATTGGACTTCAAACAAAAAAAATATATATGAAAACAATCGCACTCATAGCCCACGATGGTAAAAAGGCTGAAATGGTCGGGTTTGTCAAAGATCACATTGCATTCTTAAGCAAGGCAAAACTGGTCGCTACGGGCACAACAGGCTCCTACGTCAAACAGACGGGATTGGATGTCGAGCTCAAACTGAGCGGCCCCAAAGGTGGCGATGCGCAGATTGCCGCCCTTGCTGCCGAAGGAAAAATAGATGGCATTATCTTCTTTCGGGATCCCCTGGGCAAGCATCCGCACGAACCGGACATACAGATGCTCATGCGTATCTGCGACCTTTACAATGTACCCTTGGCTACCAATCCGGCAACCGGATCGCTGATTATCGAGGGGTTGCTGGACTAGCTGTTATTTCTTTTATTAGGGTGATTATAAAATAAAGTGACGGAGGTGATGATAGTGATGTAGTTATGAAGGCAAAACGCATACCTTCATAACCTACTTCACATCCATAACTTACATAACTTTAAAATAAAAGGGAAATATAGTCGTCGCAAGTAAGGGACTTGACCTCAAGAGTGGTTTTGATTGTATCACACCTTTATATTTAAGCAAAAATACTACCTATCTATATCTTTTATCTTATATCCGATAGAGGTACTTTGGGTTGACTGACAGAAAGGGCCATACAGTCATAGCTATTACTCTGCTGTGCTTGGGTATCCATTTTAATTTTATCATTGTTATGTGTTAAAAACAATCTTTACAATATCTCTTGAATTTTTACCGTAATAGTGGTAACATCAGATAAAGGAGAAGCTACACCATTACTTACATTACTTACAGAATTAAGTTCAATAAATACATTCCTTCCGCAGTTACCTGCTGTAAATTCTGGCTTCCAATATGAATTGCCAGACCTTTTTAGACACCCTCCTTTCATTAAGTTAAGGACATAACCGTTCTTTTATGTCATCACCGAGTTTCCTCGGTACAATGACATTAGGTTAGGTTTTAGTCCATAATGTATGACGGGTTATTTTAATGTTTTTTTTACTACAAGGATCAGTGCAGATAGGTCAGTCAAGGCACCTCCGTTACCTTGATCTTATAACTGACCTCAAAGCCAAATTTTGCAAAAAAAGCCTTTACCGTTTCCGGTTTAGCCCTGCCATCCTCGATACGCTGTGCGGTCTGTATCAATAGTGGATTAGAATTGTATTCGCCATTACCGCCTTTTTCCCAATACCATTTGGGATTGGATCTGATTTTTTTAAGTGCTTCTTGTGTGCTCATATCATATTTGGTTTATCTTCTCATCAATCGTGAAAAAGTACTTCCCTGCTACAAGGAAAGTCGTAGATCAAAAAAGTGTAATATCAGTCTATGTCTTTTCGGCCGGGCAACCGTTTTATGCCCTATTTTAACATCGTTTTTGGTCATTCCCACAAACGTCTGTGTGCCCCGTCCTAATAAGTTTTCGACTATCCCGACTCATCCGTCACCCGTTGACGCTTACAACTTGACTCGATACACTTCAACCAAATACCATGATAAATTCCAGAAGACTTCACAAAACATCAACTTAGGGTGGACAAAACTGTAAAATGTATGTTTTCATCTGCTTATTTTTTGTTATGGCCGATGCATTGTGTAAAGCCTGGGAATAGAAGCTTTTAAGCCTATTCCATAGTTCTAAACCCAACAACAATATTGGTGCTTTTTATATTTGGTTTTAAATAACCATCTACAGTTAACGTCCTTTATTATAATAACAATTGGTTTACTGGAGACAGTATATTTTACTGTGACTCTTTAAAATATAAACTATTTTTAATTTTCACAAATTATTTTAAAAAGTATCCAGCCTAAGAACTAAAAGACATTAACTCAACCTATATTTATTGCCATGAAAAATTGTTGCCTGCACTGTTTTTGTAGCCTCATTTCTTACTTGTATGTCGATCTGTATAAGCATAAATGCTGTAGGCCAATGTCCCCCTATGGAGGGGGTAGGAGGAGGATATTACTCAAGAAAGCTTATTTTCAGTATGTTTTGACTTCTTTCCTCTCCCTGCCCACCCCTCTTTCCTGTGCGCCCCTCTCCAGAGAGGGATAGCATTTAACAAAGCCAGTGCAAACATAGGATCTAATGCCCTCTTATGCATTGAAGTGTCCTGTTTCTGGGTACACGGTAGCCCTTTAGAGGGGGACAGTGACCTATAACGGAACTGCTTGTACAAAATATTGACAAATAATGGGATAAATACGACAAGATATTTGATGTAAAAAACTATAAACAAGCAAGATAAAAAGATGTGTACACACGATAACTCAGAGAGATGGACAGTGCTTCACAAAAGTACAACGGAGATAAAACCGAATTACTTATAAATATTTTTTTTACTATAGGTATTATTCATATATATTTGTTCTCGCTGCATGAAGGAACTCTCCGCCAGCTGGCAGACTGGTTCGTGAATGTAAACCACCTTATCTAAATCAGGTGCACGCTTAACAATTCAACATGATGTCAATACTAGAAGAGCAGGCATTGAGCAGTCCATACCAGGAGTTCTCACGGCAGGAATGGAAAAACCTCAATGGTCATTTCAACCACAGCCTGCATACGGAGGACCTGGAGCAACTGCACGCCCTGAACGAGCCGCTCAATATGCAGGAAATTGAGGATATCTACTTCCCTTTGGCACATTTGATAGAGCTCCATATCAAAAATTACGGTACACTTCGCGACGACAACAACCTCTTCTTTCGTCGGAATCAACAGAAACTCCCATTTATCATCGGTATAGCCGGTTCGGTGGCCGTGGGAAAGAGTACCACGGCACGGGTATTAAAAAAAGTACTGTCGATGCTCCCCGATAAACCCAAGGTCGATCTGGTGACAACGGATGGATTTTTGTACCCCAACAGCGTACTGGTACAGAAAAATATACTCAATCGTAAGGGCTTTCCCGAAAGCTACGATACAAAGCTCTTGCTTCGTTTTCTCTCTGCCGTCAAATCCGGCGCAGAATCGTTGACTGTACCGTTGTATTCACATTTAGAGTACGACGTACTTCCCCACGAGCGGTTGACTCTTTACAATCCCGACGTACTGATTATCGAAGGGATCAATGTACTGCAGGTCAATTCCCAGCGCTCGCCTAATAGCAATAAAGTCTTCGTGTCGGATTTTTTTGATTTTTCGATCTATGTCGATGCACTCGAAAAAGACATCTTGACATGGTATATCAATAGATTTGAGTCATTGCGCGTCACGGCTTTTCAGAATCCCAACTCCTACTTTCATAAATATGCAGATCTGACACTGGATCAAAGCAGGCACAAGGCCCATGAGATATGGAACGAGATCAACAAACCCAATCTGCATGAAAACATCCTTCCAACCAAATATAGGGCTGATCTGATCCTGTATAAAGGTTCACACCATTTTGTAGAAAATGTCAAGGTGCGGAAGATTTGAATTGATCATGTTCGTACAATAGGATATGCCGCAAGAGCTCGTTTTCTAACTTTTTGTGCATCCGGTTACTACTGCTGATGGCGTACAGTTCGACTTTGTACCGTACAAAATCCTTTCCTATTTCGACGACCTGTAGCGTGATCTCGTTGCTTTCTGCCAGGTTAGGATGGTTTCTCATGACATTCCGTATCTCTTCTTCCAACTGCTGTACGGCCGAAGCAGTCTGCAAAGGCAACTCAAACTTGACCGTAAAAAGATTGGAACGATGCGCCGACAGGTTGACCATGGCATTCGTGAAAACCAGGTTATTCGGAACCATTACGATGTCGTCTTCTTCGTTCTGTATCTGGATATGGCCGAAGGTAATATCTATAATACGGCCTTTGTGCTCCCCCACCTTGATACGATCACCTACGGACAGTTCGTCCGAAAACATGATGAACAGGCCGCTCAGCATATTGGTGATGTAATCCCTGAACAAGACAGCGATAGCCATCGCTACAATGGTAAGGCTGGTCAGAAATTCCAAAGGATTGATACCAAAGGCCACCATAATACCTACAATGATGAATACAACATTCAGCATCGTCGCCATTCGGTTGATGCCCAATACAAAATTTCCCCTGACCGATCCTTTCGCATGCCGCGCATTGTACACCGAAAGGATGATAAAACGGATAATGGACACAACCAAGCTCGGCACCAAAAAAGAATTGAGCCCGACCATCATACGATGTAAAGCAGGCTGGCCTTGAAAGCTTTCGTAATAGAAAAGGAATCCCAGTAGGATAAACAGAAATGCTTTTCCAATGAAAACCAAAGGAAGCCTGTTCTTATTTTCTTGCTGCGCTATCATAACAATCGTAAAGAAGCGAAGCTAGCAATTTTTTGGGAAATGTAGATGAGGTATTTTGTCTACGGTGGAGACGCGGCACAGCGTGTCTCCACCATAGACATATTTATGACTGCCAGTTTACAACTTCCTGGCGTTGTACACCAAGGTGATCTGCCCCCAATTCGACGACATCACCCGCTTTTAGGTATATTGGCGGATTGAATCCGAGCCCTACTCCTGCCGGAGTCCCCGTCGAGATCACATCGCCCGGCAGCAAGGTCATAAATTGGGACACGTAGGATACAATATAGGGCACAGAAAAAATCAAATTGCTCGTATTGCCATCTTGATAGGTCTTTCCGTTGACTTTGAGCCACAGACGTACATTGTTGATATCGGGAATCTCATCAGCAGTCGTCAAGACAGGCCCCATAGGCGCAAAGGTATCACACCCCTTTCCCTTATCCCAGGTACCTCCTCTTTCGATCTGGAATTCGCGTTCGGACACATCGTTATGCAGCACATAGCCTGCTACGTAATCCAAGGCATCTTTTTCGTCTACATAAGTAGCTCTCTTACTTATGACGACACCAAACTCGACTTCCCAATCGGTCTTTACCGAATTTTTCGGGATGACCACCGTATCATTCGGACCAACCAATGCTGTAGTAGATTTCATGAAGATAATGGGTTCATTGGGGATAGTAGCTCCTGTCTCTTCTGCATGATCTCTATAGTTCAGACCGATACAAACGATTTTGGATGGGCGTACAAAGGGGGCACCCAAACGTGTTTCGTTCGGAATTTCATCTAATTTACCTGCATTTGCCTTAACAAACTGTTCTAAGCGTGCTAAACCGTTTTCTTCAAAAAAACGTTCGTCATAATCTCCGCCAAAAGCAGAAACATCATAGTTTTTGCCTTCGATCTGTACACCGATTTTTTCTTTTCCCGGCTCTCCGTAACGTATTAATTTCATGTTGTAAGTATATAAGATTTAAGTATAGCGTCCGTTGACGACAGATCCCCTATAGGGTCTTATATGTCATACGGACTAAGCAGTACAAGCACTATACGAAGTACGGCATATTTTTCCAAAACGATATGAATTATTTTACGCAAAGTATAAATAATATTACCGTAATCCAAGGAATAAAAAAAGCCTTTTTTGTGATTCTACAAAAAAGGCTTTTACCTAAACTATTTATTTCAATTTATTTAACGACTCCTTTGATAGTCAATATTTTAACAGGAGTTTTAGAATTTGATTTCACTGTAAAGGATTTTGTAAAAGGCCCTGTTGCTGTCGAGGCATTGAACGTCACTTTAATGGATCCCGTTTCTCCTGGTTTGACGGGGGTTTTTGAATAATCGGCTACCGAACATCCACAGGAAGGAGCCACATCGGACAAAATAATAGGGGCATCTCCCACATTCGTAAACTTAAATTCAAAGGAAGCCGCTTGGCTTTTGGGAATTTCACCAAAATCATGTGTCTCCTTTTCAAATTTAAATTCTCCGATCGCCGCTACCGTGAAAGCTGTCACAGCTACAAAAGCTATCAAAACTGTTGCTATACTTAATACTTTTTTCATCTTTTTTATTTTAATATTCTCTATACTAAATTTAGTCAATACACATGCCAAATGTAAATAAAATCTATAGCATATCGTACCCTTTCTCTTTTTTCACAATATTTTTACATTAAAGATAGGAAAATGGCTACAACCGCAGATGCTGGTTTGCAAACCAACACCTCTTGGCTATCTGAGACACAACCTTGTAGAGACGCGATTAATCGCGTCTCTACAGACAACCCCTTTATATAATACCTTCTTTCAACAGATCCTGTATATGTATGATGCCTGAATAGCCCCCGTTGTCCGTCACAAGCAATTGGGAAATATTATGCTGACGCATCATATGCAGTGCATTGACAGCTAGTTCCGATCCCTCTATCTTTTTGGGATTGGTCGACATGATATCCTTTGCTGTCAGATCTGTAATCTCCTCATTATTTTCCAGCATCCTCCTGACATCTCCATCCGTGATGATACCTAGGATCGTATCGTTTTCTACGACTGCTGTCGCTCCAAGTCTAAATTTGGTAATCGTAATGATCGTCTGCCTGACCTTGTCCGTAGGAAGCACCGAGGGACAGCCATTTAGCCCCGACAGATCCGATACTTTGAGGTAAAGCTGCTTACCCAATGCACCGCCGGGGTGATATTTGGCAAAATCACGGTCTGTAAAATGTCGGGCGGTCTGTAGGCATACCGCTAAGGCATCTCCCATAGCCAATTGTGCCGTCGTGCTCGTGGTAGGGGCCAAATTGTTTGGGCAGGCCTCCCGTTCGACAGATGTATCCAATATATAATCCGCTTGTTTGGCTAGAAACGAATCCTTGTTGCCCACCAGAGCGACCAACTTGTTTTCGCGCTGCTTGAGAAAAGGTACAAGAACCTTAATTTCCGGTGTGTTTCCACTTTTTGACAAAGCAATGATCATATCCTCCTTTTGTATCATCCCCAGATCACCATGCACAGCATCAGCGGCATGCATGAAAATCGATGGCGTACCGGTAGAATTCAGTGTAGCGACGATCTTTTGGGCGATAATGGCACTTTTCCCTATCCCTGTCACGACCACCCTTCCCGGCAAGGTCAATATAGACTTGACCACCTCGGCAAAATCGTCCGTCAGCAGATCCGCCAGTCTTTGTATAGCCTGCGCTTCCAAGGCCAATACTTCTTTGGCTTCTTTTTTAATTTCCAAATTGCTTTTCACAGAAATTATCCCTATTTTTATGTAATATTACAAAAGTAAGTTTTTTGAATGTTAGACACGTCAAATTTCTTCCAAATTTGCCCTTAAACTGATGGAAATAGAAAAATCTTTGTACGACAACCTCCAGGAATTTTTTGGATTCGACACATTTAAAGGCGATCAAGAAGCAATCATTACCAATATCCTGAATAAGAAGGATACCTTTGTGATCATGCCCACCGGGGGCGGCAAATCTATATGCTACCAGCTCCCGGCCTTGATGAGCGAAGGAACAGCCATTGTTATTTCTCCGTTGATTGCGTTGATGAAAAACCAAGTCGATCAGCTGCGTGCCTTTGGTGGGTCCGATAGCATAGCACACTTCTTGAATTCTTCCCTAACCAAGGGAGAAACCAATATGGTGAAAGCTGATGTAACAGCAGGTAAGACCAAACTGCTCTATGTAGCGCCAGAGTCCTTGTCAAAAGAAGAAAACCTACAGTTTCTGAAAAGTATCCGTGTTTCTTTTGTAGCCGTAGACGAGGCGCACTGTATATCTGAATGGGGCCATGATTTCCGGCCGGAATACCGTAAGATACGTCAGGTCATCAATGGGATCAGTGACAATATCCCGATCATTGCCCTGACGGCAACAGCTACGCCCAAGGTACAATCCGATATCCGGAAAAATCTACAGATGAACGATGCGACTTTGTTCAAGTCTTCTTTCAACCGACCCAACCTATATTACGAAGTAAGAGCGAAAAACAATGTCGTCAAAGAAATCGTCAAGTTTATCAAAAACAATTCGGGAAAAACCGGGATCATCTACTGCCTAAGCCGCAAAAAAGTAGAAGAGATCGCCGAAGTACTCAATATCAACGGCATCAAAGCCCTACCCTATCACGCCGGCTTGGATGCCAAGACCCGCGCCGATACACAGGATAAATTTTTGATGGAAGATGTCGAAGTCATTGTAGCCACCATAGCTTTTGGCATGGGGATAGACAAACCGGATGTGCGCTATGTGATACACCACGATATCCCCAAGTCCATGGAAGGATACTATCAGGAAACAGGACGAGCCGGCCGGGACGGAGGCGAAGGAGTATGCGTGGCGTTCTATTCAAAAAAAGATATCGAGAAGCTTACCAAATTCATGAAAGACAAGCCTGTTTCGGAAAGAGAAATCGGCACCCAGATATTGAAGGAGGTCATTGACTATTCCGAATCTTCCGTATGCAGACGTAAACAGATACTTCACTATTTCGGCGAAAAATTTGATGAGACCGGATGTACGAATATGTGCGACAACTGTCGGTCGGCCAAAACCTATTTTGATGCCGAAGAAGATTTGTTGAAAATACTCGGCTTTATCCGGGACGAAGGGCAGAAATTTGACGATCACCATATTATCAATGTGTTTATCGGACAGAATAACCAACCTATCTCCGCCTATAAACACGATACCCACCCCCTATTCGGGAGCGGAAAAGAAGAAGGTGTCAATTATTGGAATTCGTTGCTCCGGCAGGCAGAGCTGGCTGGTTTTATCCGAAAAGATATCGACCATTATGGTTTATTGAATCTGACCGAAGACGGGAAAAAATACCTCAAAAACCCTTATGCGCTCAAATTTATCCTCAACAGACCCATGGAAAATACCGATGAGGATTCATCTGAAGAAGTTTCGCAAGGAACCGGTACATTGGACAGTCAATTGCTATTGATGCTGAAAGATCTGCGCAAAAAAATAGCCAAGCAGAAATCTTTGCCTCCCTTTGTCATCTTTCAGGATCCATCTTTAGAAGAAATGTGCATACATTATCCTATTTCTACGGAAGAACTGAAGAAGATCCACGGTGTAGGTGCAGGCAAAGCATTGAAATTTGGCGCCCCCTTTGTGGATCTCATCAAAAAATACGTCGAAGAGAACGATATCGAACGCGCCCAGGATATGGTCATCAAGTCGGCTGCCAATAAGTCCGCATTGAAGGTATCCATTATACAAAATATAGACCGTAAGATTGCACTCGACGATATTGCATCTTCCAAAGGCATCAGCTACGAAGACCTGTTGAAAGAAGTAGAATCTATCGTCTATTCGGGAACCAAACTCAATATCAGTTATTTTGTGGACGAAATGATCGACCAGGATCGACAGGACGAAGTTTATGATTACTTCCGATCTGCTGAAGAAGATTCTATCAAGGCCGCTTTGGCCGAGTTGGGGGAAGAAGATTATACGTATGAGGACATCCAGCTGATGCGTATCAAGTTTTTATCCGAATTGGGAAATTAAGCACACGACATGATTCAAACATATCTACCGGGAATTAAAAACGGGACTTCCCATCAGTTTTTTTTAATGGCCGGGCCCTGTGCCATAGAAGGAGAAGAAATAGCACTACGGATCGCAGAGCGCATCGTGACGATCACGGACAAACTGCAAATTCCTTATATTTTCAAGGGTTCTTACCGAAAAGCCAATCGGTCCAGAGTCGACTCTTTTACCGGAATCGGTGATGAGAAAGCATTAGGGATTTTGGAAAAAGTCGGGAAGGAATTTGGTGTACCTACCGTGACGGACATCCATGAAAGCAAAGAGGCCGCTATGGCAGCTGCCTACGTGGACGTTTTACAGATTCCTGCTTTTTTGTGTCGGCAGACCGAACTATTGGTGGCAGCCGCTGAAACGAGAAAAGTTGTCAACATCAAGAAAGGACAGTTTCTATCGGCCGAATCGATGCAGTTTGCGGTAGACAAGGTCAAGGATGCAGGCAATCCAAAAGTAATATTGACCGACCGCGGCAATACTTTCGGTTATCAGGATCTGATCGTAGACTTTAGGGGGATTCCTGTCATGCGTTCGTTTGATGTACCGACCGTCATGGACTGCACGCATTCCCTGCAACAGCCCAACCAGACTTCGGGTGTGACAGGTGGCAAGCCTGCCTTGATCGAGACCATTGCAAAAGCGGCCATTGCTGTAGGCGCAGATGGGCTGTTTATCGAAACGCATCCCGACCCGGCCCATGCCAAGTCCGACGGAGCCAATATGCTACATCTGGATCTGTTGGAAAATTTGTTGACAAAGCTTGTTCGCTTACGGGAAGCGGTGCTTGCCAAGGATTAGCTTCTGATTGTAAAAACATTCTTATTCCTTTAGTAAGAGTTTCTTTTTAACGAAACTTTTGTTGTATATTTGTTTTGAGGCTAAGAGATCGAAATGAATAAGCGCTTTGAAGTCATTCTACTGGAAGAAGTTCGATTATTTTTAAAAAGTTTGGATCCAAAACATTACGAAAAAATAATTTATAACATTCGTAAAGCTCAAATTGAAAATGATCCGGAACTTTTTAAAAAACTGACCAACGATATATGGGAATTTAGAACTCTATATCGGGGTCTACAATATCGGCTTCTTGCATTTTGGGACAAAACTTCCTCTACCAAAACATTGGTAATTTCTACCCATGGGTTTATAAAAAAGCGAAGCAGAGTTCCCGAGCAGGAAATCCAAAAAGCGATCCAGGCAAAGAAAAAATACTTTGATGACACATTAAAGAATAAGAAAAAATGAAAACATATACATTAGATGAAATACAAGATGAACTTCTTGGAAAAATAGGGACTCCCGGACGGGATCGTTTTGAGTATGAGCTTCAAATGGACCTGATCGGTAAGGCTATAAGACATACAAGGCAAGAACGAAATCTGACACAAGAAGAACTGGGTAAACTTATCGGTGTTCAGAAGGCACAAATTTCACGACTCGAAAACAATGCAGGCAACGTTACATTGGATACATTATTGAGAGTATTCAATGCACTAAAAGCAAAAGTGAAGTTACAGGTTGAACTGTCCAATATGAACCTTAATGTAGAACAATAAAACTACAGTATAAAGGTTTACTTAAAAAGTCTTTGTGCGGAGGCTTTGGTTCGCCCAGTTTTTGTGATACCAGACCGAATGCTCAAAGATATAGATGAGGAGAATGGTGACAACCGTGCCGACCAATGCCCCTATATACACATCTCCGGGCCAATGTTGGGAAAGATATACGCGGGAATAACCGGCCAGACAAGCTAAGATAAATAATAGCGGGCTCTTCCGTTGTGTCGGAAACACGTAATATAAGACAATCATCAATGCGAAGATACTCGTCGTATGTCCCGAAGGAAAGCTGTAATTGCCGTGTATATGGTAATCGGGCAAGGTGTACCAGGAAGGATCATCTTTGAATATTGCACCGGGGCGTGGCATCTTGACAGCTCTCTTAATGACCTGTGCTACCAGACCCGACAGCAAAAAGCTGACAATAGTCAAAATAGCATACTTGTACCGTACAAATACCAAGGCTAAAGCTACTGCTATCACAAACAGACCATCCCCTATGTTCGTATATACCCTAAAGAACCAGTCCGCCCATTCATGATGCAGCGCATTGACCTCCCGAAACTGTTCGACCTGCGTATATTGGATACTGACATAACCACAGGTAAGCTCGATGAGCAACAAAGCAATTAATATAAACCGAAAATTCCAAAGTAATTGTCTGAACGTCATTGATGGCGTACTCATACGTGTTCTTTTTGTTGCCCAAACTTAGATAAATTTGTTTGCTAAAACAACCCTAAGGTTTACTTCTTCTATCCCTGGCTCTTGATTCTGGCACACGCCTGTGGTGTGTGCCCTTCTCCTATCCACGCTCTATCCGTACAGCATTCAGGATAGCTAGCAAGGCAACGCCTACATCCGCAAATACGGCCTCCCACATCGTGGCTAGACCGCCGGCTCCGAGAATAAGGACAATCGCTTTGACACCAAAGGCAAAACCAATGTTCTGCCAGACAACTCGCTTTGTTTTTTTACCGATCTCTATTGCTGTCAGTATTTTGCCCGGTTTATCATCCTGTATGACTACATCGGCCGCCTCTATAGTCACATCGGATCCCAACCCTCCCATAGCGATACCTACATCACTCAAAGCCATGACCGGCGCATCATTGACACCATCGCCCACAAAAGCGACACTTCCGGTATCGATATTTACCTCTTTCATCTTTAAGACTTTGTCCTCGGGCAGTAAGTCTCCATAAGCCTGTCCGATCTGCAATTCTTCGGCGACATGCTGAACCACCGTACTTTTATCGCCACTCAGCATGGTGGTGCCGATGTGCAGTCTATGCAGATTGGCTATAGCCGTTTTGGCACCCTCTTTTATACGATCCGCAATCGTCATATAGCCTACAAACCGACCATCATAAGCCACAGCTACCGTCGTAAAGACGAGCGAAGAAAGATCCACATCGTAGGCAATCTTAAATCTATCCAACAATTTAAAGTTTCCCACGAGCAGTTCTTTTCCGTCCACCAGTGCTTTCATCCCCAGGCCTGCAATCTCCTCCATGTCTGATAGTACAGCAGTCTGATCCATCTCTCCCAAATAGTCTCTGATGGCCATAGCGATAGGGTGCGAACTTTTGCTTTCGATAAGACCGACATAGCCCATCATTTTCGTTTGGTCTACACCGTCTTTGAAGAGGATTTCCTGTACCTTGAAAACACCTTCTGTCAAGGTTCCGGTCTTGTCCATGACCACATGTCGGACTGCGGCCAGCGTATCCAAAAAATTACCGCCCTTTACAAGTACTCCCTGCTTGCTCGCTGCTCCGATTCCCCCAAAATATCCTAAAGGAATAGAGATGACCAGTGCACAGGGACAGGAGATCACCAAAAACACCAAGGCCCTATACAGCCATTCGGAAAAGAGGTAGTTGTCTACAAACAAATAAGGTATAAACGTGATCCCGATGGCCAGAAAAACAACGATAGGTGTATAGACTTTTGCAAATTTAGAAATGAATAGCTCGGTCGGTGCTTTTTGTGTGGTAGCATGTTGCACCAGTTCCAATATCTTACTGAGTTTGCTATCTGCATAAGCTGTCGTGACCTCGACCTGGGAAAGTGTATGCAGATTGATCATACCGGCAAGCACGGTATCTCCTCTATTCTTGCTGTCCGGTTTGCTCTCTCCAGTCAAAGCCGCAGTATCAAAAGAAGCATGATCATTGTGCAATACACCGTCCAAAGCTAATTTCTCTCCTGGCTTGAGCTCGATGATATCACCTATACGTACAGCCTTGGCATCAACTCGTTGCGCCTGCCCCTCGCGCACTACGGTCGCTTGATCAGGACGTTGGTCCAGTAATGCCTTAATATTGGCCTTTGCCTTGGAAACAGCCAATGTCTGACATCCCTCGCCGATGGAATAAAACAGCATGACAGCCACCGCTTCGGGATACTCGCCAAGAGCAAAGGCCCCCAAAGTGGCGATGCTCATCAAAAAAAATTCAGAGAAAAAATTACCTCTTCCTATAGCAGTCAAAGCATCCCGAATCACGGGAGCACCTACCGGAATATAAGCCACCAGATATACGGCCAACCTAAGCCAACCCTTGAACCAGTCCGGAGCAATGAAATGATCCAAGGCAAGTGCCAGCAACAGACCACCTATACTGATCACGGATGGGGCAAATAAACGAGCAATTGAAATCGAACCACTCTGGGTATGGCCGTGCCCTTCATGGCTGTGCTCATGCACATGTTTGTCCTGGGTGACGGACGACTGCATCGATTCCGATTTTTTATAGACTTTTTCTACCTGGCTACAAATCGTACAGACTCCATTTTGATAATCGTGTATATGCTCCATGATATATGCGTATTTCTCTAAAAAGGTAAATTTAGCAAAATATTTGCATCATAAAGCATCCCACAGGGATGATCATTTACGGCTCCCATACAATCATTATACCCAAATGACAAGACAAAAAAAATAATTGCTTATTTTGCGGAAAAATTGGAGCAATGGCAACCAACGGAGATAAAGCTATCCGAACAGCATATTTTAGCATATTGGGCAATATGGTTTTGGCTATCGCCAAATGGTTGGCAGGTTTTTTCGGAAATTCCTTTGCTTTGATAGCCGATGCGATAGAATCCACCACGGATATCTTTGCTTCGATCCTTGTGTTGTTAGGCATCAAATATTCCAAACGTCCTGCCGACAACACGCATCCTTACGGACACGGGCGCATAGAGCCCTTGATTACATTTATCGTAGTCATATTTTTGGTCATATCAGCAACCGTCATTGCGTATCAGAGCATCATCAATCTGCAAACTCCGCATGAACCGCCCAAAGCCTGGACACTCATCGTATTGGGTATCATCATCCTATGGAAAGAACTTTCCTACCAATTTGTCATCCGCAAAAGCAAAGCACTGAACAGCAGTTCGCTCAAAGCCGAAGCCTGGCATCATCGAAGCGACGCGATCACTTCGATAGCTGCATTCATCGGGATATCTATGGCACTGTGGTTTGGCAAAGGCTATGAATATGCTGATGACTGGGCTGCGCTGATAGCTTCGGGTATCATACTCTACAATTGTTACCGCATTTTCAGACCGGCCTTAGGAGAAATCATGGATGAAAATTTATATGAGGACCTGGTAGACAAGATCAAAGTCAAGTCACTGGAAGTCAATGGCGTACTGGATACTGAAAAATGTTTTGTTCGAAAGATTGGCATGTCTTTTATCGTAGATATCCATGCCGTGGTCCATGCCGACCTGAGTGTAAAAGACGGACACGATATTGCGCATGCCCTAAAAGATTACCTGATGGCCAAAATACCCGATATCTCCAATGTATTCGTACATATAGAGCCATTTGACCCTATCATCGCAAACAGTTAAGAGTACATTGTACTATATATATCAGCCCCAAAAGCTTAAGATCTCCTTAATGATCACAAATATACCAATGACTAGAATGAGGTATCCCAAACCTTTCTTTAGTTCTTCATTGTTGATGAAGCGAGACAAGTAAAAGCCCAAAAACATCCCCGCAATCAGTAACAAAGTATAAGGAGTCAGTATATCCCAATCAAACAGCGGAATTTTTTCGATATCACCAGCCAAACCAAACAGAGAATTGAGCGCAATAATCGCCAAAGAGGTAGAAACCGCATAAATCATAGGCATACGGTAATAGCTTACAAAAGCCGGAATGATTAGAAAACCTCCTCCTGCCCCAACTACCCCCGTAATCAGCCCAAGCAATGTCCCCTGCATCACCATCATAAACCGGGAGACTTTTCTTTCACCTACCCCCTCTGCTTTTACCTCCCCCATAATCATACGCCAAGCCGAAAACAACATAACAAACCCAAAAAGCACCATCAAAACAACATTCTGATGGATGACCCATGAACCAATGTAAAATTCCTTAGGGATTAAAGGTAATATAAACTGTCTGGTCACAAAAACCATAACGATAGAAGGAAAACCAAAATCAAATAACTTGGTCAGATCGACATGCTTCAGTATCAAATTTCGGATAGAACCGACAAATGAAGATACAGCTATAGCAAACAGGGAATAGGTGGTGGCCAGATTGGGATCTACACCATATATATATACCAGTACAGGTACGGTCAATATCGATCCCCCGCTACCGGCCAAACCGAGTGTGATTCCAATAAAGAAAGCGAATATAAAACCTAAAAACAGCATGGATAGAACCAAAGATAAGACTTATCCTAAAATAAAAGTAGCTTTAGTCAAATATTTTAAATACGAGTAAATAAATAGATTTTATATAGAATAGTGACACTCACTATTCCCGCAATATATGATTTTTTTCATTTTCCTTACGCTAAAAGAATACATAGATTACAATTATTTAATTCGATTAGCATTTTTAATATATTTTTCGTACATTCGCACACCTTTTGTTATTAAATTTTATAAAAAATAATGCTATCTCTTAAAAGTTTCATCAAAAATGTGGAGCTTCACAACCCACACGAGCCCGAATTTCTACAAGCAGTAACCGAAGTCGCTGAAGATATCATACCTTATATCAATGATTATCACCCTGAATTTGAATCTTTGAAGATCTTGGAGCGTATAGCCGAACCCGAAAGAGTAATTTCTTTTCGTGTAGCCTGGCTGGATGACAAGAATGAGATACAGGTCAACAGAGGATACAGGGTACAAATGAACAGTGCCATCGGACCTTATAAAGGAGGATTAAGATTTGCTCCCGACGTGAACTTAAGCATCCTCAAGTTTTTGGCGTTCGAACAGGTGTTCAAGAATTCCTTGACCAGTCTGCCCATCGGTGGTGGAAAAGGCGGATCTGATTTTGATCCCAAAGGAAAGTCAGATAATGAGATCATGCGTTTTTGTCAATCTTTCATGACAGAACTGTATCGCCATATCGGAGCAGAAACTGATGTTCCGGCCGGAGATATCGGTGTAGGTACTCGTGAAATCGGCTATTTATTTGGTCAATATAAGCGTATTCAAAATAACTTTACCGGCGTATTGACAGGCAAAGGAGCGCATTGGGGAGGTTCTTATATCCGTCCTGAAGCAACAGGCTACGGTCTGTTGTATTTTGTAGAATGTATCTATGACTTCAACAACGAATCTTTGGAAGGTAAGGTCATTACCATTTCCGGCGCGGGCAATGTGGCTTATTATGCCGCAGAAAAAGCCATTTCATTAGGTGCAAAGGTCATTACTCTATCCAATAGTCAAGGCACAATATATGACAAGGAAGGCTTTAGTTTGGAAAAACTTGCCTACGTCGAAACTTTGGGACGAGATCTGTACAAATATCCACGAAAATTCAAATCTGCAACGTATCATGAAGGTGAAAAACCTTGGCAGTTTAAATGTGATATTGCTTTACCATGTGCTACCCAAAATGAGCTGGACGAAGCCGATGCAAAGAAATTGGTGAAGAATGGTTGTAAATGTGTTGCCGAAGGTGCCAATATGCCTTCTACGGCCGAGGCCATCAAAGTATTCCATAAAGCCAAAGTATACTTTGCGCCAGGAAAAGCCGCCAATGCCGGTGGTGTAGCTGTATCTGGTCTTGAAATGTCACAAAACTCTATCCGTCAGCAATGGCCATCGGCCAAGGTCGACACAAGGTTAAAAGCTATTATGGAAAACATCCATAAAACTTGTGTAAGATACGGTAAAGAGGAAAACGGGTATATCAACTACCTCAAAGGAGCCAATATCGGAGGTTTCATCAAGGTGGCTAATGCGATGAAGGCACAGGGTGTTCTTTAGGGAGCAAAGATGAAAGAACAAGGAGCAAGGACAGATGTTGTCTTTGCTCTTTAATTCTTTGTCTTTTGTCCTTAATCCTTTATCTTTACTCCTCATGAGAATACTCGCAGAACTCCCCCACCCGGATTGCAAGATTTCCATTTTTGGCATGAATCAAAAGTTCATCATCAAATTTGAACAGGGAACCTTGGAGCAGTCGTTCAAAATTTCTGAAATGGACGTCCTCAATGGCGTAAATGGAGTCTTTGAGCTGTTGGATGAAACATTTATCCAACAGGTTCTGCAAAATTTCAATACGATGCGTAAGGATTTTATCGATGCATACAATCGTGTAAATGGCTAGCGCCAAACAATCACGTTCTATATCATAGATCAGTACATCGCCGGAATCCCCAATATCCGAATCCATGCGTGCGTAAGATTTGATTCCATATTCTCTACTTTAGGTCAACTGATCTAACAATAATGCTCTCATATTTTTAATAATTATTTTCGGTCTAACTGAAATTCAAACTCATTATATTCGGTTCTTTCCCAAGCAAACTGATCTGTCACAGGAGAAATAGCAAAAAAAGGAGAAAAGGTTTTTACTTTTATTGTTTGCTTATCGGGCATGAACTCCAACCAGCGCACCCAACCATCTCCCCCATTGCCATACCACCCTCCTCCTAAAGCTTGGGCATTGAACATCATCTGATGAACTGTACGTCCTGCCGCATTTGCATCTGTTCGATAACCTACATGTCCTTTAAAGTCATCGGGTTTTCCGATATGTCCCGAAAAAACCATTTCTATGTTTGTAGATGGCTTTACGAGCTTTTCAAACACAGCTCTTCCATAATTACCATTTTCAATTGGATAGTTTTCTTTTACGATATGTTCATTTTCTGCATTCAGATAAGAGTGTGTCAGCAAAATTACCCTATGATCTTTATATTTTTTATCGTTTGTGATGTTTTTCGCCCATTCGATCGTTTCATCTCTCGGTGCAAATTCCAGTACCAGAAACAAAAATAGCTCATCGTGAGGGCTACGAAATTCATAAGCCGCATTGATTAGAGAGGGCAGATTATCGTCATTTGTTCCCGCTTCTTTCAGCAGACGTTGGCTTAAAGGATTTCTATCTACCGGAAAGAAAAGATCATAGTTCGTTTTACGATTTTCGATGCTCTTCACACCATAGTCGTGATTGCCGGTTGCATTGATGTAAGGGACTTTCCCATCCAATCGCTCGAATGCACGGGAAACCGCCTTCCATTGCTGAATCCCGGCTTGATTTGCTCTTTTTCCATCGGGTGTAAGCCAGCTGTTGTGTTCGACTAAGTCTCCGGTACCGAGCACCATACGGATATTTAGCGGGTGGATCCGTTCGCTTATCCAACCTGTCATCAGTTCAAGTATTCCATGATTACGCTCATACTTGACATAACTTTGCAGATCGGGCAACAAGATCATTGACCAAGAATCCCTATCGCTCAGTTTTGGGGCTTGATAGCCTACACTTTGAGCAAAAGAGCCTAAGGTGATCGAAATAAATAAAAGAAGAAAATTTAGCCGTTTAAAATTCATATCGCTTTTTCAAAAAAACAAAAAGCATCTACTTTTAGAAAATATTACCTGAAAACAGATGCTAAAAAATTAATAATTCGCCACACAGCGCAGACACATCGCATCCATCGGATTAGCCGCAGCATTCGAAAAATTGGCGTTGTTAGACCCAATCGTCATGCGCAAAGGGTTTTTACTACCATCAGAAGCAAGCCTGAAAGCTGTCCAATGATAAGAATACTGACCTTCATGCTCAAAGGTACCTGCGCTGGTTCTTCGACCACCGGGAAGTATATTAAACCCAATCTCTGCACTAAGCGTCTTGTACAATGGATAATTTCCTGCGGCAAAACCTAAAGATACATTACCACCGTAGTAAAATGCCCAACCATCTTCACGATCTCCATTGTTCCATAATCCATCATCGCTTTTCGGGCTACTACCTCTCAGATATGCACCCACAAATCCCCAGGTCGTAAGAGCAGGCGCAGGCAAAAGTCCGGTCGTTCTCGCAGTCCTGATGATATATCCTTCTTTAGTATTTGCTATATCGGATAGGGTATTTCCGGGTATATTATACTCTTGCTTGATTGCCGCGACCAGATCGTACCAATCGTTCATATTCGGCACGTGCCATCCATCCGGACAGGCTCCTTGTATCTGAATATTAAAAGAGTTGGCCGCTGTGCCATCCATGATGTATGGATTCCCGGCATCGTCCGTACCAGAACTTCCCCAGGTATAAGGGTTTTGTGCGTTGGTAGCCTTAGAAATACCCGTCATTGCCTCATTCCAGGTATACAGTCTGCCATATAGCGCCGTTTTAGCGGGATCGGAGAATGCATAACCAAGATTGTTGTCAGCCCCGGTTTCGTGTAGGTTTTCAATCATCCACATCTTGGTGCCATAGCGTTTGACTTGATACCCCTCCAATGTCAGCTCTTTACCCTCTTGGATCAGTGCTACCACCTCCAATGTAGTCGAGTAGTCATCCAGACTGAACGTAATATTGGCTGTCCGTGGTGGTATGGGGTATGTCCCGGTAGTTTCCGCTACGGTTAGGGTCAGGGTGGTGGCTGTTTTTTTCTTTTCAGTGATCCAGTCTACACCACTTTCTATGGTGTAGCTCCAGGCGTCATCGTTGGTCGTCACGGTAAATGTAATGTCGCCACCCTCTGCTGCGAGCGGTTCTTCCAATTTAGGCGATACAGCTATGCTGGGGCCATACCCTAATTGTGATATAGATAAAGATTTGACCTGTGCACCGTCCACCGCAAAACGAAGCGTGAGCTTACGAGGCTGTTCGCTTTTGTTTTGGGCTACGGTAATCGTGATCTCACTGTTTATATTGCTCTCTTCGGGTGTGACTGTGACCCAATCGGTAGAAGTACCATATTTGGTTACTTCCCAAGCACCATTGGACACGATAGAAAAAATTTCTGATCGCCCTGCGGCAGGTACGCCTATATTTACAGGTGCTTCTTCTCCATCGGCTGTACCGATAGAGAGGAACGGTAACTCTGCCGTAAAGATGTTTTTATCACTACAGGCACCGACAATGAAAATAACCAAACAGGACAAAATAAGACCACCTATTGTAGTTAAAGATTTTCTTGTGTTCATAATCATACTTCTATGTTACAATAATACTATCACTAATAATTAGCCACACAGCGCAAGCAAAATGAATCCAGCGGATCATGGAAACCATTTGAAAAGTTGGCATTTCCAGAGGCGACCGTCACACGCATTGGATTGTTGGAATTGGCTGTTCCTCTGTATGCAACCCAATGATAGGAGTAAATACCTTCATCGTTAAATACACCTGCTGCTGTTCTTCGACCACTTGGCAGGATATTGAACTCGATCGTACTGCTCAGGTCTTTGTACAAAGGATACTCTCCACCTGGGAATGTGGCATTTCCACCATAAGGAAAGGTCGTACCGCCTGACCACAGCCCATTGGCACTTATAGGACTGCTCCCTTTGAGATAAGGACTGACAACGCCCCAAGTCGTCAGCGCGAGGGAGTTTAGGATGCCTACATTCCTTGCTGCCCCCATGATGTACCCATCCTTGGTATTGGCGACATCGCCAAGTGTACTTCCCGGGATACCATATTCGTCCTTGATCGCTGCAATAAGATCGTACCAATCGTTCATGTTCGGCACGTGCCAACCTTTGGGACATGCTCCTTGAACCTGTATATTATACAAATTGGCATAGGTTCCATCTACCGTATAGGGATTCCCGGCATCGTCCGTACCGGAACTTCCCCAAGCATACGGGTTTTGGGCAGCCGTAGCATTCGGGATGCCCGTCATCGCTTCGTGCCAGCTGTACAACCGCCCATAGATAGCTGCTTTGTCAGGGTCATTGTCGTACATCCGACCAAGGTTGCCCATCGTTCCCGCCTCATTCAGATTTTCAATCATCCAGGTTTTGGTACCGTAACGCTTGGTTCTGTAATTTTCCAGCGTAGGCGGCGGGATAAGAATGGTAATGTCCTTATAAAGCCAGCGGGTATAGCTTTCTGTATTCCCTCTTTTGGCCACTACACCGATACTTTTCTGCGGAATGACACCTCCTTCAATAGTCGGTATGACCTTGATTCTATTCGTACCCTGCCCTTCCAACATACCCAACATATCGGGGATAGTCCAGATATACACTACCCCTTCTTCGTTGTCCGGAACAAACAGTTCAAATTCTTGCCCGCTCTCTATGGCCAAATTCGCAGAAAGCGATGTGGCTATAAAATCAGGTTGCTGGATATTCAAGGTATTATCATCTTTGCAGGATGCAAATAAGGATACCAACGCTATGATCAGAATGTTTTTTACTTTTTTTGTGTTCATAACTATTTGCTTTGTCTATATGGATGATCAGTTGGATAGCTAAATGGATTGTCAACAAACCAGCGGGCCTTGTACATTTTATAACTGTCCTTGAAGAACACATTGCTTCCGCGCTCGTTGGTCACACGGTTGGTCCAGTACGAAGTGGTGGGCTTGATGATCAATGTGCCAAAACCCGAAGGTCCATCCGAAATGGATTTGATATTACCTTGCGAGTACGGATGCAACGAAAAGTTTTTGGATTGTATATCAAAAATATAGATACCACTTTTTGTCGTGAGATACAATTGGTCTTTGCCATATACCGGAAACATATCGTGCGGCTCTACATCAGGCAGTGGATAAAACTCTGTATTTCTGATCAATTCAGGATTCTCCGGATTATTATAGTTGTAGGTATAACTATACAGGTTTTGATCATCCGTAGCCCATAGCACCTCTCTGTTCTTGTCCCATACGACATTATGCCCAAAGGTTAGGTTGTAACGCTTAGTTTCATTCGCTACCATTGGATTGGCAGAATCCACCCGATACAATTTCAAAGCATCGCCATCGGCTGTACCAGTCGTACTACATGCCACGACAATATTGCCATCGGGCAATACCTCGATCGAGTGCGGACTCCCTTTGACATTAGAGTAAAACATCAGTTTCTTGTCCGCTATCCGGACCAAGGCAGCTCCACCGCTCGAAGCCGTAAGCATGACATATTCTCTATTGTACACGGTCTTTGCCTCATCCATCGCACGAAACCAAGCGGCTTGCGTAGTATTCAGATGGTCATTGGCCCGCCATTGCCACATGATCCCCTTACTCAACGAATCAACAATAAAAACCTGATATTCGGTTTCATCCGTGACCAAGATAGGCCGTTCGCTATCTGCCAATGCCGGTATGGGATGCGTATTGTCGGCACTGTCGCCAAAAGGATCCGAAAAATCCAGTATCGGATGCTGATCATCCGAGCATGCTGTCAAGAATAGTGTCAACACCAAAAACCCTTGATTTAATATATTTTTTAATTTCATAGCCTTAATTTGATTAATCTCCCCAGCCCGGGTTATTAGGTTTAAGATTAGGGTTCAACTCCATTTGCGTGCTGGACACCGGCCACCAATAGTCCCTAGCAGCATCAAACGTACGTGTGATGATATTTGTACCATCATGTTTTTGAATAACCCCAGGCATCACATTTTCAGCAATCTTCCAACGGCGTATATCGTTGTAATAATACCCTTCGCCTGCAAACTCAGCCCGTCTTTCATAGCGGATATGTTCACGCAACACACCTTGATCATTACCGGGATAATCCAGGGCAGAAGCCTGTGAGAAACCTGCTCGTCTGCGTATCTCCCGCACGGTAACACTCCAGATATCCTGTGTCAGCTCGCCCAACTCATTCTTGGCCTCGGCATACATCAGCAGTACCTCCGCATAGCGCAAGACCATATAGTTGATTTCCGACCTGTTATCACCGATCTGTGCCTCTTCGACCGTAGCCGGCACACCTGCATCGTAGATGCTGTATTTTTTGAATGTATAGCCCGTCTGCGGTGTTTTGAACCGAGAATTGGCTCCATCCGTCCGCACAGTCTCGCCCATGAAGGTCGATCCCGGATAGACCACGGTCGACTTGAAGCGGGGATCCATATTTTCGTAGGGAGCAGATGTCGAATAGGCAGATTCATTTCTGGGTTTCCCATCGACCATCCAATAGCTGTCTACGAGATTTTTTGTCGGAGCGGCATTATTGAACTGCCTGAGGGTAACGTCAAAACTGCTCCCCATATTAGGCTCGCTGGTAAATTGTATATCAAATATAGTCTCGGTACCATTTTCAGCCGCTACCAAAAACAGGTTGCGGTAGCTGCTGTAGAGACCATATTGGCCAAGATCCATGACGGCTTTGGCTGCATTGGCTGCTGCTGTCCATTTTTCAGCAGCACCTGCCGTATTGACAAGCGGAGAAGCTTCGAACAGCAAAAGCCTGGCTTTGAGTGCCAATGCTGCTCCCCGGGTAGGTCGTCCGGCATCCGCCCGACTGGCATAGCGGACCGGCAACAAAGGTGCTATCTCATCCAATTCCCTCACAATAAAACCTACCACATCTTCATGAGAGTCCCTCGGGGCATCTTTCTGCTCCAATTGAGGTTCGGAGGTGATCAGAGGCACATCTTTGTAATAGGTAACCAATATCTGGTAGAACAATGCACGTAAGAACCTCGCCTGTGCTTTCATCTGTACAATTTCCGGAGCAGAGAGAACCGTATTGCGGTCGATATTGTCCAACAAGGCATTACAACGTCCTATGCCCCGATATGCGGCAGTCCATCTTCCATTGAAAATGGCCATATCCGCTGTATGTGTACCCAAAGCAATACTATTCCAGCCTAGCCTATTATCATAATTATAGGCATTTGGTGTAGCAGATTCTTCCCATAGCACAGATGCGTTTCCAAAAAGATATTGATCCGTCATCGCAGCATAGCATCCGACCAAGCCCGCACGGGCGGTCTTATCTCCCAGCCAAAAAGTTTCCTGATCATATTTGTCCGTAGGGTTTACGGTCAGATCGCAGGAGACCAATAAGCCTGTAGACACAAGGACAGATAAAAAAAGTCTTACTGATATCTTCATTTTCTTAAAATGTTAAATTCAAACCAACACTATAACTCTTCAGATTGGGGTATTCGTAGAGATCCCCCTTGGTAGTCGTCAGCTCCGGATCCCACATATTGAACTTACTGATCGTCCATAGGTTTTGTCCACTGAGGTACACCGATAGCTTACTTCCGCCCAATCGCTTCAACCATTCGGGAGGCAAATTGTAGGTCAGCGAAATATTTTTCATCCGTAGATACGATGCATCCTGCAACCAGAATGTAGAATTGATAAAATTCTCATTGGCATCCGTTACTGTAGTCAGCAAAGGAAGTTTTGAGTTTGGATTGCTCGGCGTCCATGATTCCCGTGCCCAGTCTTCTGTCACACCCGCACCATTGTTAAACGGAAGAGCTACATTGGCCGTAGGGTACACATTGACATTGGCTACTCCCTGAAACTGTGCTTCCAACAAGAAATTCCCGTATCCCATACGCGCACCAAATCCATAGGTATAATCCGGAATACTACTTCCCGTGATGATCTTATCCTCATCATCGATGTAGTTATCGCTGTTGTGATTAGCGTATTTGATATATCCCGGACGCAATTTAGAACGTGTACCATATACTGCCTGTGCATTGTCGATCTCGTCCTGTGTCTGGTAATATCCTAACGCTTCGTATAGATAATATGAGTTGATCGAATAGCCTTCTTTAATGATATAGCGTCCAGAGATCACCTGCTGCCCGTTGATATCCACGACCTTGTTTTTGACATAGCTGATCGATCCGTTGATTCCATAGCTGAAGTCCCCTTTGCTATCATTGAAAGCAGCTCCCAGTTCCCAGCCTTTGTTGTCCACTTTACCCAGATTGACAGTCGGCCCTGTCAGCCCTCCGATCTGCCCGGGGATGGTGACAGGTCTCAAGATATCAAATGTACGCTTGTAGAAATAATCTGCCGTGACACTCAGCTTACCCCATAGATTCATATCCAATCCGGCATTATACGACAGCGTAGACTCCCATTGGATATTGCGGTCGGTCAATGCTATGATCGCTGCACCTCCTTCGGTCGTACCTCCGAAGCTATAATTATAGCTATTGTTGATATTGACCGTACTGTTGTAAGCTCCTATACTCACAGCCTGATTACCCAGCTTACCTACCGATGCCCTGAATTTCAACATATTGATCGTATTGCTCTGGAAGAAGTCTTCCTTACTGATCACCCATCCGATCAATACGGACGGAAAGAACGACCATTGGTTGCCCGGAGCGAAGCGCGAAGAACCATCGTAGCGCAAAGTTCCTTCCAGCATATATTTTTGCTTGTAGTCGTATGCCAGACGGGAATACACCGAAGCCAGCTTGTCCATCGAGGAGGAACCTGTAGCCTGTGCATTGGTGTGATCGGACAGCGCATTCAGCTCGCGGAGTGAATTGTCATAAAACCCCCAATTAAAGGCCTGAAAGTTCCGTGCATCGTTGATCTGATAATCCTGTCCCAACATCGCGTGCAACTGATGATCTCCAAACTGCTGTTCGTACACCAACCGGTGGGATAGCGTAAACTGTTTGTTCAGTGAGTCCCAATCTTTTACCCGAGGGGCAGATCCATTAAAGTGTCGTATATCTCCTGTCTTGGGATCTACCGTGTACATCTGTGGCAAAAAGTCTTTGCTAAAGTGATCTACGCGCCTATAACCCAACGTATTGTGGTAGGTAATATTGAAAGGTAACTTATACTCCAAGTTGAGGTTGGTCAGTGTCTCCTGGTAATCACGGTACGTGGCCCCTTGTTCGGCCTGCATACGTGGATTCTCTATATTATTGCGTCCGGGTGTAAACAACCACGTCGACCCATAATAGCCATTGCGATGATAGTCGGACATGATCGGCAAACCACGCATAATGGTATTCATCACGGTACCTGTACCATATCCTACTTCGTTGAATTCACGCAGATTACCGATGATACCACCGCTCACTTTCAACCGTGGCGTGGCCTGCGCCGATACCTTGACATCAAACGAATACCGTTTGGCATCATCGTTGGCAATAAATATACCCTTGTGATACATGTATCCTCCTCCTACAGTAAAATTGTACTGTTGATTACCTCCGGACACTCGGGCATTGTGCTGCTGCAACCAACCGTTTTCCATCGTGATATCAAACCAATTGGATGACGGATAGACCGACGGATCCAGCGGCATACCGGCCTTGTATTCATCTATCTGTTCTTGGGTATAAGTAATCGCTGTCTTGCCCGAATTAGCTTCTGCTCTGTTGCGCATCTGCATGTACAGGATAGGATCATCTACTACGTTAGGCAAAAAACTGGCCTGCTGTATCCCGGCATGACTACGCACATCGATTCTTGTTTTGCCGGCCTTACCGGATTTTGAAGTAATCAGTATAACACCATTAGAAGAACGTGAACCATAGATCGCTGCTGCGGCATCTTTCAGGACAGTGATAGTCTCTATATCTGCCGGATCTATTTCACTGAAATTGTATTCTATTCCATCCAACAGTACCAAAGGATTGGAGTTGCTGAGTGTGTTTACGCCACGTATACGTATTGTCGTTCCATCGCTCCCTGGCTTCGCTCCGGCCTGATTGATCCATACGCCACCGGTACCATACAGTGCCTGCGAAGCATGGGTAATCGTTTGTTTCTCCTTATCCGCCATCTGTACCGTAGCGATAGAACCGTTGACCAATTCTTTTTTGACAGCACGGTAACCTACAACCACGACTTCGTCTACCTCTTCTATGCTTTCTTCAAGAACCACATTTAGGGTATTACCACTGACTGACATCTCTTTGGGCTGATACCCTATAAAACTGAAAAGAAGTACTGGATCAGTAGATTCAACTTTGAAGGTGTATCGTCCATTGTCATCACTCACTGTACTGGCCGTGCCACCTTTCTCGACAATGGTCACGCCTTTTAATATTTCTCCTTTAGCATTTCGGACTACCCCTGTCACGATACGTTCCTGTACAGCTATTTTGCTGGAAGAACCTGCATTAACAGCAGAAATAGAACCTGTCGATTTATTGAGAATGATATTCTTGTCGACTATACTGTAGCTTACCCTATATTTAGAGAGCAACTGCCTGATAACATTTTCTACTTTCTCGCTTTTGTAATTCACGGATACGCGCTCATCGGCAGACAGGATACTGTTGTCGTAGAAAATATGGTATCCGCTCTGTTTTTCTATTTCCTTCAAAACAGATGACAAGGTGGCATTCTTTCTGTTCAATGTAATGTCTTGTCCATACGTCAGGGCGCACACCTGTAAAGTCCCCGCAAACAAGAGTAGTACAGACAGTTTGAATTGTAGCGATTTGTACTTACGCCAATGCGCGGCCTTACAAATCTTTGATTTGTTCTTATGTTTAAACATAAATATCTAATGTCTAATTGGTTATAACTGTAATGATTCGACAGGTATTTTTCATGATACGTTCATTGCTATCAGATTAACGAAATATTATTTCATCACGATCACCCTCCTTCCTTCTCTATTGAACTTGATACTTCCCGTCAAGCTGATCGTATTCAGTAATTTATCTATATTTTCAAACCGGGATATTGTACCCGAAAAATAAGTCCCCTGTACAGATGACGCATATTCTATGTCTACATCATACCATCTGGAGATATCGGCCATGACCTGAGCAATAGAAGCTTTCTCGTAGGCAAATTTACCGTCCTTCCAAGCCGTCAGGTAATACGGATCCACGGTATATATATCATACTGTTCGTGCTGTGTATCATAGACAGCTTGATCCGTAGGTTTCAGACGTACCCTATGCTGTTTATTTTCAAGCTGTACACTTCCCTCTACCAATGTGGTAACAATACCCGAAGAATACGTATTGATATTGAACTCTGTCCCCAACACTGTCAGGATCTGTTCCTTGGTCTTCACGACAAACGGTAGTTTTGTACCCTGGTGACTGACCTTATTTACTGCAAAGTACGCCTCTCCGGACAACAGTTCCACCTCTCGTCTATCTCCACTGAACTGTATAGGATAGCGCAGGGAAGACATCGCATTGACAGTTATGTACGTACCATCAGACAGCAACAGTTTATACTCTCCCCCTTTGGGTGTGACAATCGTATTGTATGCCACTCGCTTTTCGTCAGATCTCCCGTCCAGATGATAGGTCACCTGTCCGTCTGCCCCCTTGTAGATAGCGTAACCATCCAATTGTATGAGTGTATCACTTTTGAGTGTTTCGAGATCCAATATGTTGCCATCGGCCAGCAATATCTGTGCTTTATTTCCACCCGGCAGAGGTATATTCTCTTCAGCCGTATAAGACGGTACCGATGACAAGGTACTGTATTGATAACTCCAATATATCACACCGCAGATCAACAGCACAGAAGCTGCAACAACTGCAATCTTTCTGAAATATTGATATTTTCTGATCTTACGCAATTGGGTAATGCGGGGATCATCCTGTATCTGATGAAACAGGTTTTCGTATTGTTGTTCTGAAACCGAACCATCTCCATGATCAGGTTGGAAATCCTCAAATAAAATATCGCCGATATCATCCCTGTCCAGATATTTTTTCAACAGCTGGAACTCTTCGGGTGTAATAGTTTTATCCTGAAGTCTATGCAATAGACGGATGATTTCTTGCTTTTCCACGTTTATAATTTTGTTGTATATCCTTATAAACGCAGAGCTGGGGAGATAGGTCTAGTAGATTAGTAAAAAAAAAGCAACAAATGGTATTTAGAAAGTTTTAACCGGATGATCTTAGTGGCTGTGATGATCTGGTTTTTGACAGTACTGCGGGATAGGCCAAGGTCATCAGCAATTTCCTGATAGCTTTTGTCCTCTAGCTTATTCATGGTATAGACCTGTTTTTGCCGTTCGGGAAGCTCATCAATACTCATTTGCAATACATCCCATATCTCACGTTCGGCCACCTGTGCCAACGTCGATTCCTCCTGCTCGTTCCAATGCACTTTGAGCTCCTCCATGTATTTGGAAATGGTGACCTTTCTTCTAAAATAAGAAATCGTCAACCGTTTGACGATAGTAAACAGGTAGGGATAGATATCTTCTGCCCGATCGAGTCGGTGTTTATTGGTGTACAGCAGTACAAAACCTTCCTGCACAATCTCCTCCGCATCGGCATCCATCTTTGTCAAACCCGCCACATAACGAATAAGGGCAGAATGATACAAACCAAAAACTTTCTTAAAAGCTTTTTGGTCATCACTCTTAAAGGCCTTAAATTCTGTATTCGTCAACATTTTATGCACACTTTTAGCCAATTACTTTGTGTACGGCAATAATACTGCATCCAGATTAACTTAACTTAAATTCTATGTATAATTTATGTTATAGATACACAAGGATTATAATTTGCACGTGGTTACCTGTTTCCAAAGATAAAGAATAGCTGTATATCTGTCAATAGATGCGCTACAAAACTACAAAGTCACGGCGGAGTAAACGGAGAACTGCACCTGATTCTATATGGATTTTCCATAAAAGCAACTACATCTAGGTTTAACTATAAATAAAATACAGGAATACGAGTGTATTTCTAGAGATTTACCTCTATGAACCCTCTACAAACCCTCTATTATCCCACTAGAAAACCACTGTTATTTTTACATCTACAATATAGTAATAGTTAATTAAGAGCACATGAATGGGCTACGCAACATTATCGCCATACGCTACGCCACCGTGCTGTAAGAAAACTCAGCTCAGATGATAACTTTGGTTCTTGAACTCCATCGAGGTATAATACGCATATTTCTCCTTATCCAATGGATAATCCCAGCAGCCCATTCGATGGTATAGCTGACCACCAAATCCCGTTTTAAAACGGTAAAGTCCATACAAAGGATGCGCCGGATCCGCTTGGGGAGCTACACCGAAAAAATCGTACTCTGTACAGCCTTTCTCTCTGGCCATCTGCATAGCTCGCCACTGCAAAGCATAGGTCGCCATATAATTTCTGTTGTCCGAAGAAGAAGCTCCATACAGATAGGTTCCCCGATGGGCAGATACCACCAAAAACATGGCCGCCAGAGGTTTGTCATCTACCTCAGCTACCAAGAGGTAAACATCTGCCGGTGATAGTGTATCATTGGCACGTGCCGAAAGCACAATACGGAAATAACTGATATCGTGCAGGAAGAAGTTATTGCGGATAGCCGTCTGTCGATAGAGATCATACCATATTTCGAGACTATCCAAAGTCAAGGTACGTATTTTGACACCTTTCCTCCCTGCCAAATGTATATTGTACCTTGTTTTGGGCTTCATATTGGCCAATAGGGTATCTTCATCCTTCTTGAGATCCATGAATATGGTATTGGAAGGAAGAATGTCCGTGTTGGCTTTTCGTAGGTTCCAATGTTCGGTATTGAAATTAAATCGGATTTCCTGTATCTTTTTGTCCGGAACACCGAGCCAATTTCCGTGTACGTCATAATAATCCTCATCCTTGGCCCAATGCGATTCCCAGGAAAGGTCATACCGGATAAGGATACAGTTTGGTGGCAAAAAAGAACGCAGGCTTTCGGACAATTGTTCGAGAAAATAGCCCTGGTTTTCTTCGGACGGCTCTATCTCTGGACCATAAGGGACATAAGCCAGGCTGTGTTCGGCATCCAGCGATTGAATGATGATCAAGAGGTCACCCACAAAGTAGGCATTATCGTCCGTACCTGCATATAGGTCAGACACCTTGGCCTTAAAATTAAATGCTTTGGAATGTAAACCCTGCAATGTCTTCACTTCCGACCAATATGCAGTCTGCTGCACAATGGAAGTCCTGTAGATCTGTTTGATTTCTTTGTCTTGTATTTCAGCTATCATGATGTTAACCCCAAAAACGGCAAACATAGCCAAAATATTTTATAAAGAGGGTGCTTCCTATATTTGCTTATAGGGCGAACACCTGCTTGGTCCGGTGGCAGGCATCTCGTTTTTTATAGATAATACGGAGGTTTATTTTAATCAATGATTTGTGTTTTTCCCTTCCACCACCTTTCCGTCTTCATGGCCAGACGGGCCTAGTCCTTTTGTAAGGCAAAAGGACCAAAACCTTTTGCCCATTTCAAGGCATCTTGTCGCACAACCCTCTGCTCAATAGCCCTAACTGCTGCCCTTGGTTTTGCTTCCCTAGGTCTAACGCAATGGCCATCAGCAAAACTGAACAGAGCTAGGGGCATCCCATCGCACAGCCTCCCGTTGCAGGGCTATTCCTGCCGATACTGGTGAAATGGACAAGCGATATCTAATACGGATTGTCCTTACTTACATATCAGTGAGTTCTATGCCTAACGCTGGCGCACGAATCCCTTCGTGTGTCTATAAATAACAAGCACACGAAAGGATTCGTGCGCTAACATGGGTGTTACATGCAGGAAGAAGATATCCGTTGTAGAATGCACTCCGTCCAATCACAAGTGGTGGCAGACGACAGCAGATACCGGGGACGATGGGTCGGACAAGGCCTAGGGGATATTTCCGAAGCCCCATCCTAAGGCTTCGGAACTCTTCCCAGCCTTGACGGTATCTGTTGCCGTGAGTACTGGCCTGTGCGACAGACCACATTGATTGGACAAGGGGCCTTGCCGACTTGGGCCCTTTCCAAGTCGGATGCCCGGCCGGCATAGAGGCCGGATTGACCGTGTAGCTCCCCCTTTTATTCTTACCAAATGACGATTCTCTCTTCCTTAGGTACATACATCTTGTCTCCGGGCTTCGTATCCCAGGCATCATGGAAACCATCCAGATTAATGATCGGTCCGACGGCCCTATATTGTGCCGGAGAATGCGGATCGGTCTTGACTTGATTGACGACAAATTCATCGGTAGTCTTCGTACGCCATATCGTTGCCCAGGACAAGAAGAAGCGTTGCTCCTGCGTAAACCCATCGATCTCTCCCGGATTTCCTTTATCTTTCAGATACAGCTGCAAAGCATCAAATGCTACAGAAGATCCACCCAGATCTCCGATATTCTCGCCCAACGTAAAACGGCCATTCACAAAGACACCCGGTACAGGCTCATAGGCTTCAAACTGCTTTACCAAAGCATCTGCTGCCGCATCAAACTTGGCTTTGTCCTCTTCTGTCCACCAGTTGTTGAGGTTGCCATTGCCATCGTATTGGGATCCCGAATCATCAAAACCATGTGATATTTCGTGCCCAATGACGGCTCCTATACCACCGAAATTCACAGCCGCATCCGCTTTGTAATCATAAAATGGGGGTTGCAATATCGCTGCCGGGAAAACAATCTCATTATGCAACGGATTATAATATGCATTCACGGTCTGTGGTGTCATTCCCCATTCGGTCTTGTCCACAGGCTTACCTTGCTTGGCCAGATTATCCTCGAATGCCCATAGATTGACATTCCTTACATTCTCGTACAGCGAATTACCAATATCGAGTTTGGAATAATCCTTCCATTTGTCCGGATAACCGATTTTTACCGTAAACTTGGATAATTTTTCCAGAGCTTTTTCCTTGGTTACAGGAGACATCCAGGCCAGGTCTTTGATATGGATCTCGAAGGACTTGATCAGATACTGTACCAATTCCTCACAGGCTTGCTTGGCTTCTTCGGGAAAATGTTCTTTCACGTACAATTTGCCCAGCAATTCCCCTACCGAACCATTCACAAACTCCAACCCTCTCTTGTCCAAAGCTCTTTGCTCTTTTTGCCCTTTGAGCTTTCTACCATAAAAATCAAAAGACAATTCGTCCAGCTCTTTGGTCAGATAGCCTGTAGCACCATTGACCAGATGAAACTTCAAATAATCCTTGATGACAGGTAGATTTTGTGGGTTGATGATCTTATCCAGATTTTGGTAATAGGCCAATTCGCTGATGATCACGGTATCCGCACGAAACCCCATCGTATCGAGATACTTAGCGACGTCCATGTTTTTCACTATCTTGCCCAGATCTGCCACGGCGACAGGATTATAACGTTTTTGCGCATCGCGCATCTCCTCTATCGTTTTGAGATAAGAAGCAATGCTCTTTTCGAATGCCACGACGTCCCCACCCTTCGATCCTTTTGCCCCATCCACACCTTTGGTATATAAGGTATCCACGTACTGTGTATAGTCCATCAAAGTCTGTCGGTTCTTTTCATCGTCCTGCTGATAGTACGAACGTCCAAGACCAAGGCTACCGCCACCAAGATAGACAGCATTCATACTGCTGTTTTTCATATGTGCATACACATAGCCTCCGAAGAAAGGATTGCCACCTTCCTTACCATATTTTACAAAGTAGTCAAATAGGCCATTTAGGTCTTGAACCTTTTCTATATCTGCCAATTGCCCTTGAATAGGCTCCAACCCTATCTTATTACGGGTATCAAAATCCACATAGGATTGGTATAGATCGGCAATCTTCTGGCCGTCCGAACCCTTTTCATATGTCTTGCCCAAGGATTCCTTTAGGATTTTCAACGTAGCTACGTCTGTATTTTCGCGTAGTTCATCAAATGATCCCCATCTGGCCTTGTCCGACGGAATCTCTACTGTCTGCATCCAGTTGCCATTTACATAATTGTAAAAATCATCTTGTGGCTTTACACTTTTGTCCATAAATTTCAAGTTAATGGCATGATTTTGAGTGCAATGCACATTCATACCAGCCAAAATAGCTATCAATACAAAATTTTTCTTCATCTTTATCACGATATATTACCGTGCAAAATTACCAAATCCATCCGCAACCGGAAGTAACAAATTTAACAGAAATGCTGCTCGAAGTAGAAGGAAAACAATACAAGATTACCGTTTCTGACACCACAGTCGGGGTACATGTTGTCGGTGTCAAGGATTCCTTTGTTGAACTTTCCGTACACCACCAGATACCAAGGCATGAACTGCTGGCCTATCTACAGATCAATCACACACGCATACAAAAGGAAGCCGAACAGGCTGTTATCGCGCATACCGAGTGGATGGAAATACCACTCTTTGACAAAAAACATATCATCAAGGTAGATGCCAAGACAAAGAGTCCTTATCTACGTGCGAACACCGTATTTGCTCCACACCTACCCCACACGCTTCCCCAAATCGAACAGCTCAAAACCAATCTTCTCCAGCAGAGTATCCTCGAAATCATAGGAGATTGGGAGGAAAGGCTCGGTTTTATGTTGGGCGACATCTCCGTCAAACCACTGAGGATCAAGGATTACCGCCTATCCAAAGACAAGCGCTCCATCACCTACGCAAAAAAACTAGCAGACATCAACACAGACATGTTGGCTTATATTATTGCCACGAGTATCTTTGACTACCTGGATCTGCATACAGATCAACGCACGCATCTATATGAAAAATACGTGAGGGACTGGAAATATAAGATGAAGGTGTATGCGTATGAAAAAGGAATTACCCCCCAATCAACTTATCATATGCGATCTTCGAGTGATGTCTTGGATCTCTCGGTAAGCGAACAAACCTCACGTCATCAATAGGCAAAGGTATATCCAGAACCGCCTGCCGGATATGTTCCTTGTCAGCTTGCGCATGGGTCAACTCGATCAAGGCAACAAGGCTGCCATCGATCTGCAAAAGCGTTCCTAACTCTACCCCTGCGATGGATTGCACATGATTCTCAAAGACAAAAGGCGAAATATAGCGATCTTCTCCGGGGATTAAGGTTCGGCAACGCCCTACGAGATACAAATAGCCGCCGCGAAGATAACCTGCATCCCCTGTCCGGTGCCAATACACCCCATCAACATATATTTTGTTGCTATGCAATGCCGCTTCATTCTTGAAATATTGTGCAAGCACATGTGGCCCTGCCACGACAATCTCGCCCCACACACCATCGGCACATGTCATCGCTTCAAATTCCTCTGCCGAAATGGAAAACAGATCCCTCTCGTTCATCTTGATGATACGTACAGCCGTCTTGTGGTAAGGTTTACCTACAGGCAGACCTTCGTCTTGATAGGACAAAAGATCGCCCTCTGCCAATTCTTCGGCAGGAATCGAACTGATGGGCTCAGCCTCGGTCGACCCGTAAACAATCTGTACATTCTTGCTTGAAAAAGCTTGTATATACAGCTTTGCCTCAGACTGATAAACCGGCGCACCTCCTGTAAAGATATCTTTCAGGTAAGGTAAAGGTGTGTTGTGGGCTATCACAGCTTGTGCTACACGTTTGATGAAATACGGAGAAGCGACTAAGCGCGTGACTTCATACCGTTGCAACTGCTCGATAACCTTGTCCACGTCCATAACCAAAGGTTTGCCCGGCTTAAAGTCAGCAATAACCGATGTGGATCCTACAGCAAGATTAATCAATAGCACGATAGGTAAGACCGACATATCCACATCCGTTGGTTTGGCATCCAACTTCTCTTCCAAGACACGAAACTGTTCCAACAGGAAGCCATGTGTTCGTACCGCTGCTTTTGGTGTGCCCGTGCTACCGGTAGTAAATGTAATAAGAGCCATATCGCCCGAATAGGTTTCTGTCAAGCTGACAGAATCTTGGGAGGGATATGTAGTCGTCAGTTTGATCGGGACTCTACGGATTTCCCTGGACAGCAGACGCAGCAAATGAGCTCTCCACACGCCGACGAAAGCTTTACAATCGGCTATGGCACAACACTTGTCCAATCGTTTGCGATCTGCCCATTCATCCACAAAAACGGCTGTCGCACCCCTATACAACAAGGCCAAAATCGTACGGTACAGATCTATGCCCATCGGCACAAATACCAGTACCCTATCCCCTCGTTCTATTCCCCGCTGTGCAAAGTAAGCTGCCGCCTCCTTCACCTGGCGGCTCAATTCACCAAAGCTGATAGACCGTCCACCTTTTTCCACGATGGCAGTTTTATCGGGCAGGTTTTGTGCCTGTTGCAGAAACAGCGAAACGATGTTAAATGCTCTTTCCATACAGCGAATAGGTCTTGAACGGTTCGGCAAAGAAATGCTGTGAAATCGGGGTAGATGTACCGTCTGATTTGAGGAAAGCATGGATGATCTGCGTAAAACCCATCTCCCGTGCCGAAGCGTAGATCTGAGCAGCCATGACATGCCCCAATCCCCTGTACCGTGCCGACGGATGGCGGGCAATGGTCTTGATGATCAAAGTTTTCTGTACTTCGTCCAAAAAATCCTGCACACAAAAGAAGACGCCCACCACTTCTCCTTCGTCTTCCGCCATCAAAACAAATGGTGCATACAAATAGGGACGCAATGGAAGATATTTTTCCAAAAAAGAGGATAAGGAAATCGGCGAATACAGAAAATTGCTTTCAAAGCCTGTCAGCAGGAATGGATGCAGACGTACCAGTTCTTGTTCGTAATTGTCCAAGTCGATTGGACGGATGCTTATACCCCGGCTTTCCAAATTCGTTCGTATAGCATCCACTTCCTCCGATACAAAATCCAATCGGTTCGTTTTAGAAGAGTAGTAATGTGCTATAGCTTCAAAACCATTTTCTTTCCATTGCTGCACATAATAAGCCGGATGCTGTGTTTCCATCAAAAACAAAGGTAGATCTGCATTATCGTGAAAACGGTAATTCTCCCATGTAGAGCCGTCCATAGGACCGATCAATCCGTGTACACCCAAAGATCGTGCTTCTGTTTGAAGGGTATCAAACAATAACTTTACCGCTTCGCCATCTTCTTCGGCACGATAGCTACCCACCATGGCAGTAGCATCGTCGACATAGTGTATCGCAGGATTGTAATACAAAGAAGCTTTTGCCAAAGGCTTTTCCCCGTTATACACCAAAACCCCACAATGAAAGAAATCACCGGGAATTGCCCCACCACCTAAAGCCTCCTCAAATCGGGCAAAATCCGCATCTCCGTATTTAAAAATCTGCTTTTGCATCATATCCACAGGTACTTCGAAAACAACAACCCTACAACCACCGACAAAGGAATACTGATATTGTCATAACCATCCTTGCTTGCGGCCTCGGCCAAGGTCGCCAATAAGGCTATACTCATCACAGCCTGCCAAAGCACATAGGCTGACGTCATATAGGATAGGTACAGCGACACCAATACCAAAGCACTGACAAAGAACATCGTCGATCCCAACAGGGTCTTCCTCGCACCCAACAAAGTATATTGCCCTATCGGCCAACGTTTGCCTGCCAATGCCGCTAGAGGGTCACAGATCGCCAAGACCAATATCGGCAGGTAATAATAGGTATAGTCGTAGCCATTGAACTGAAAAGCCAGATAACAACCGTACACCGCTACCGGATAAGCAAGGCTACCTACCGACTTGCGATCTATTGCATGGATAGAAGGGAGCCAGCCAAAACGCAGGCTGCCGATCAATATCAATGCAAATGTCGAACAAAGGATCAGAACCAACCAATGCGAATCCAACAAAACCGGAAAGAGTAAGGCCAGTAAGCCTGTGCCCACATGGATAATCTTGCGCGTGATTTCCGCCTTGACCTTAAACACACGGTACAGCAATTCACCCAAAGCAAAAAGCACCAGATAGCATCCTGCCAATACCAATGTATTCCAAATACTTGCCTTATCCATTCTTTTGATCCACAATGAATTGATTGTAGAAAAAACCATTATCCTCCCGTGTCAGGGTTTGGGATAAATCCCGTTCATAAGTCATTTGCCACGGAAATATACCCGATATACGACGGGGTACCATCAGGTTCCAATAGGCCATGCGTCCATTTGGTGACAACGATGCTATCAACTTTTCGGCCGTCTGTTTAAAAATAGGTTTATCCATATACTCAAAGATATTGGAAAGATTCATATAATCGAAATGTCCAAACTCATCCACGACGGATTCGACGTAACCTTGACGGATATGTAGTTTGTCGATATTGGCCTTGATTTTTTCAAAATTTCCCGGTTGCAGATAATGGGGCAACAAATCTCCAAAGTTCCCTGTCAGACTGTACCGTAGAAAAAGGTTTTGCTGGGCCTGTACCTTTTGCAGATGCCGTTTGGCTTTCTTGAAAATATATTCGCCTACGGTAACCCCCACCTCTTTGAGAAACTGTGGGTCTCTCCCCAACCATCCCATCACGCTACGGCTAAAAAAAATCTTAAAGAACAATCGCCAGCGCCAGGTGTTCCAATGCCGGTGGTAATATGCTCGTTGTGCCGGCTCATCTTTAGGCGCAAGTAAAGCTGCTACATCGGATCGGCTATGAATAAAGGGCAGCACGCGACGGGCGAACAATTGAAAATAACGTTCAAATTTACCTTGATGGATAATACCCTTCTCGATCTGCCCGATATTCCTCTGCCAATACACCCGCGCATCGGGAGAAAGAAAATCCATGAGTCGATCCAACAGCAACAGCCGGGCATCACATGAACGAAATCCCAAAAACTGCAATACCTCATCACGTGTAAAGTATTTTATTGCCCACTTCTTGAGCTCGACAAGATATGATTGCACAGCATTGACATCTACTGCCACGACTGCTTCCGGATCCGTAGTCAGCAACGAAAAGCTATTGTCCCCAGCCGATGCGATAGACAATATCCGACTGTCTGCATGAGGCGATAAGCCCCGAAGCAGTATATCGGCATCTTCCCAACAGTTGGCATAGCGGATAAAATTGAAATCTACCTTTTGACTCAAATCACTCATGATGCACACTACTCAATATTTTGATCTCTCCTGTAGAGCCTTCCATTTCGATTAAATCGCCTGTCTGCAAGGTCTTCAACAAACCCGTCACACCGACGATGCAAGGTATCCCCATCTCCCGCGAGACAATGGCCGAGTGGCTCAAGAGGCTACCCCGTTCGACGATGATACCCCCAGCACTGGGGAATAGGGTCACCCAACCCGGATCTGTATTTCCTGTCACCAATATATCACCGTCCAGAGATCTGACCTCGGAGGGATGATGTACCACGCGCACCTTTGCCTGCACATGGCCCGGACAACAACCTATCCCTTTAAGATCGCCCGCCAAGGCTTCAACTTTATGCTTACTATACAGGTCATTGCCTTGATACAGCGGCCCATACGTCGCAATCCGCTCCGATGGCGCATCCATTTGCCTAAACAGTTCGTATTCCTCCTTACGCACCGAAATCAAGGCTTTTAGGTCCTTGGTTACGCTCCTCCCCTCGATATAAGCGAATATCTCGTCCTTTGTCAAGAAAAATATATCCCGCACAAATTCGATATGTCCCTCTTCGTAAAAACGCTTGCCCATATAGACAAAGAGCTCTCGTACGATACCAAAGGCACGTGTACGCTCATAGCGCAGGTTTTCACGTGCGCTGACCAGTTCTCTTGCCTTTTTGACAGTTTTTCGAAGTCGCCACTTTTTCAACGGACTGCGTCGCAATGCCTTGTTCATCGTCTGCTCGGCAGCAAGACGTATTTCCTCTTCGAGATTAGAATTTGTCCGATCCGTGGTGATACCGGCTTCGACATACGATTGGATGACGGCCACAAACCTGGACGGGTCCTGCGTATACGAAATCGTCTCCAACTTCAATTCCCCCACACACCGTTCTCCCAATTCATCAATATATCGCCGGATATCATCCAATACCTGCTGGCTTTCTTCTTTTTTATCCTGCTGCAGAAACCTCCAGATATCCTCAGGCTCATTGTTTAGAAATACATGACGCAGGTACGCGCTTTTATCGACATAAGAAGCTATCGCAATGCTTCTGTGTATAGGTTGTGTAGAGATGATATCCGCGCTCCCGCACAATAGGTCATTGTGGATATTGGGGTATTGTCCATGGGTATATCCTTCGCACCGCTTTTGCAACAAACCAAATCCTATCATTGCAAAAAAATCGTTCAAGAGCGGTGCTTTCCATTGATTGAGCAATTTCGATTCAAAGTTGAGGTACAGGTTCATCAACTCATTGGCATTTTTGTGCTGCAAGTCTATCTTTTTATATTTGGATATGGTACTGTCCAATAGCCTCTTAAACTGTCCACGGCTACGGGGCAATGCCTTATAACGCCTGTACATCTGCCAAACCATCTTAATGATGCGCCACCAAGCTGTACCGGACGACAGGCGATAGCTTTCGGGTACATCAAATTGCTCCTTGACGCCCATCATCTTTTCCATAAAACGGGCATTGAGGCTATAGCCCGGCAACATAGCCAGCATGAGATACCAACTTTTGAGGTTGTAATAGACCCTACCGTTAATAAATCCCAAAGTATTTGCAAACACCCACTGGTTACGTTGGATAGTAGGCTCATCTACACCCAAAAACGAACAAAATTGTCTATAAGCTCCCTCATAGGATTGGCTGATAAACGAAAAAGTGAGCGGTGTGGTCACACCCGGGTAGGATTCAATGATATTGCTATTGTCCCAAAGCACGTATTCGGCCGAGATGTCTGCCGACTTATCCAGATTGGTGATAGGCCGAGCCTGCAAGAGATACAATTCACCACCTTGCACGGCAAATTCTACGTCTTGATAGAGACCATGCTCGTCATGCAGTGCATCCAATATGTCACTAAGCCGCCAAATCACCTCATCGGGTACAGCCTGGTCGTTTCGATGGACACGGGGTATTTCTACCTTTATCGTTCCGCCCAGATTGGCCGTATCCAAAATGATTTTCTCCTTCTTTCGGACAGTTTCCCTTATTATTTTCTTATGCTGAACGATATAATGATCGGCTTCCAATTCGCCCGACACCAACCCTTCACCCAACCCAAATACACCGGAGATCAGCTTTTCCTTTCGGTTGCCCGATACCGGATTGATACCAAAGGCTACACCCGATGCTTCTGCATCCACCATCTCCTGGACGATGACAGCTATACCAATACTTGGCCCCAGGTTATTCACGGCACGATAGCGCAATACGCGTTCGGAAAACACCGAACGCCAGACATCCTTGATTCGGGACAACAGATGATCCTTGGTCACATACAGATAGCTTTCGTACAGACCGGCAAAAGAAAGATTCCTGCCATCCTCATCAATGGCGGACGAACGTACCGCAAAATATGTAGTATCCGGAAATATCCCCAATAGCTCATCCCAAAGCTGTTTCGGAAATTGGTATCTGTCTATGGCATCGAGCAGATCCTGTTGATCCGTGACAGAGGTCACGTCTTGAAATACTTCTGTCAAAAAATCCGCAGGCAATACAACCCATCTGGGCATCGGGTAATTGCCTTGGCGCAGCCGCAATAAATTTCGGGCCTTGCCACCTATTGCCGGATTGTCTATATATTGAAATTGATAGTCTCTGATTAACATAAATTCTCTATTCAAGAACGTAACTTCACGCTGATGTGCTACCCAAATACAACATTAAACCCACAGCCAGCGCTCCAACATGGGGATTCCCCCAAGACTGAGGTACATAGCTATCGTCCAAAGTGCAGACGACAGTTCTATGGCCTTTGCAGATTTGCCCGATTTGTTTTGTATAAACAAAAAAGCCGGTATGCTGCACAGTACAAACAATGCCGTCAATACCCCGTAAGCCAGCCAACCATAACCTGCATAGCCCGATGCCAATAGGCTAAACAAAAGTGTGACAAACAGTACTCCCAACCATATCCCTACCGACTTCCGCGTCCCCAGCATCGCCGAATAGGTCTGCACACCCTCCTTTTCATCGCCGGGACTCTTGATCTTACGGCCTATCTCCAATACAATACCATTCATATAGGATACTGCAAAAAAGAACAATAATCCTTTAGGAGCCTCCGCACCCGCCAACAGCCAATCCAGGCCGCTGGCATAGATATCGATCAATGGTATGATCAACATATGCGAGACCACATACCAAAACTGATGTTTCTTCAACCATGTTGCCACGAAAAACTCTTTCCCCATCAGACACAGATACCCTATGACTACGGCATACAGCGCCAACATCTTGGGAAAGAAAATAGCATTAAGAACGACCTGCAAACAGACCACAATGACACCCATCATCTTCAGCTCCGCAAACGTAATCACTCCTCTCGGCACCGGTAGTTCTTTGCGATACCGCGCATCTTCTTCCGCATCTTTGAATTCGTCAAATACCCGTACCAAAAAGAATAAACTGACCGTAGTAAATATCCCTACCAAAAAGGTCGTCCAATCCACAAACCCTTCCGCACCACGGCATATGCGGCTGTAGGCTATCGCCGAAAAACTAAAAGCCGTCACGAGCAAACCGTGTCCCAATAATGGAAATCGTTCTTTTTGGTAAATCCAAAACCGCCGCAAAAACGAAGCTATATTTTCCTCCGCTTTGCTATACTCATTATATATTCGCGTATTCTTCATTCCATATTTACGCTATCCAAGCAATTACTCCGCCAAACATCACAGCCCCGGCAAATAAAAAACTATCAAACCTATCCAACACGCCACCATGTCCCGGTATCATACGGCTGTAATCCTTGACACCACATATCCGCTTGTACCACGAGGCCAAGGTGTCTCCCACAAACGCTCCTAGACATACCAGCAAGGGTAACATCCATTGCCAAGTACCAATCCGTTGATTCAACCACATCATATAAAGTCCGACCAGGACACCCATTACCAATCCTCCTATCACCCCCGCCACGGTCTTTTCGGGACTAATGCGTGGCAATATCTTGCGCCTCCCAAACAATTGCCCACTGATCTGCGCAAATCCGTCAAATGTAAACACTATCGTATACACATACAAGATACTTTGTGTATCTGCTATCGTCGAAAACCGATAAAAACAATAGGCGGTAAGGCCATAGACTACCAGCGCCAACAACAATACCCCAAGATTTCTCTTCTTGCTCTCTGTCCAGACTTTGAAGATTTCAAACAGGCCGATACTCACGAGTAGCAACGCCAACAGCCACATATATCCATAACGGATAGCCAACACGGTAATAGCCACAATGATTATGTAAAAAACATATTTGCCCCATCTTTCCCGTTGTTGTACAGACGTACTTTTGGTATTCAAGTGAGCAATAGCTATAGCTCCAATAGCAAAGAAAACAACGACCAAATAGAACAACGTCCAATACATCGCCTAGATTTTTTTTGAAAACACAACAAATATGCTCTTTAAGTTGGACCTCAGTTCGGGCAAGAGCAGCACCAACAACAGTTCCTCAAGATACGACAGGCAACTGAATACCAACATAAAATAAAAATATCCTTGATGGAAGCCGAACAGAAAATACGTAAAAATAAATATCCCTTGGATATAACCTGTAATCTTGCTGGAATAAAGATGGAAACTCGGAAACCGCCCAAACCGCGCCAATGAGATCAGTTGTGGTAAAACCCACATACCGATCAACAGGATGAATTCCCATTTATACGCAGTCACAAAATCCCATTCGAGCACAATCATGCCACTGAAGGCCATGATATACGTACCGATATCTGCCAACGAGTCCAACCTCGCCCCCAATTCAGTCTGTAATCTGAACATCCGGGCGATCAACCCATCAAGGATATCGGTAACCAGATTGATGGAAATCAACGTGATAAACAATGTCCTATCCTGCACGACAATAGCGTAAATGATGAAAGGCAGTGCCAAAATCCTATATGCAGACAACGCATTGGGGACATTGTAGATATTTTCCTTGGTCTTCATGTTATTTTTTACGGCCAAATTTTTGGTGCGCATGTGTAAAATGACCTGCAGAAAGTGCGGCTGCAATGGACAGTTCGCCCGCCAACACCACGGCTCCACATATCTCGGCAAACTTGCGGGCTTTGCCCTGCCCATAACATCCCATCAGTTCCAGACATTCCCGTTGCGTGGGCAAATGCGTTCCTCCACCTACTGTACCGACCACCAAGTTGGGAAGCGTGACACTCGCATAGAGCGAATCATCATCGCGTATCTCCATCCTTGTGATGCCCGTAGCCGCTTCGGCCACACAAGCTACATCCTGCCCCGTCGCTAAAAACAATGCTGTCAACCCGTTGGCATAATGTCCATGTGCTCCTATTGCTCCGCTCTGTATAATGCCCATGGTTGATGTGCGCCAGTATTCGCTCATCTGCTCCGCCGTAGTCTTGAGCACCTGTTGTATGATTTCCTTGGGCAATACAATTTCAGTCGTCACTTTCTTTCCCCTCACATTGGTAAAAGAGAGTGCTGTAGCTTTTTTGTCTCCCGAATAATTTCCTTCAATAAACCAAAAAGTCGGTTTGGTAGGACAGGTCGACACAATATATTGACAGATTGCATCTGTGCAGATCGTAACCATATTCTGCCCTGCAGCATCGCCGGTATGGTACTCAAATGTCACGATCAAATGATTTCCCTCTATTTGGATTTTAACATCCATCAATTGGGCAAAACGACTGGTTTGGCCGACGATTTCCCTAAATTTGTCTACTTGCGGCAGCAACCAGGCTACGAAAAGGCCCAAGTCTGCCAAACTATCAAACTTGAATACAGGACTACGTTGCACACCTTCCATGAGGCATATAGAGGTCGCGCCCCCTGCCAGATAACAGGCTTTAGCCCCCCTATGGTAAGAGGCCACCAATGCCCCCTCCGTAGTAGACAGTGGGATATAGAAATCCCCTTGCGCCGCTGAACCGATCACGCGTAACGGGCCGACCACACCGGTCGGTATACGTGCCATGCCTATATAGTTCTCTATATTTCCATTGAGCGAATCATAATCCTCAAAGGAGGCATCATCTGCTAGATAAGGTATCTCGACACCTGTTTTTTTATTCAAAAATGATTTGCGATTCGCTATGCCCTCTGCCGAAACATGAGGCTCAAACGGTAAATTGTCGTTTTCATGAACGTACTGCAACTCCTTATTCCGGATATTGGAAATAATCTGTTCCATTTGTTGTACGGTATTGATAATATGAAGTGCCGTACTCGCTTTTTCTAAAGATGACGCCATATGTTAATATTCCGGTTCTTCCAATTGTGCTCTGAATGTATCGAGACAAGGTTTTATCAACTCCTGCGATTCCCTGTACACCTGACTGGTCGTATCATTCATTTTGATCAGGTCAATAATATCAAACTTGGATAGTATCTTGTCTGCTGAACAAGTGCAATAGTCCTCTACAAGACCATCCTCCACTTCTATCCCCATCTGCACAAATTCTTTTTTACAACCATCCACAAACTCTTTTTTGGATGTTTCATTATTTACCAAAAAATTGCAGGACGACATCAGCAGCATTGCCAATGAAGCAACCAATAGCTGTTTCATACGTAACTTTCTTTTTTTAAAGATAAGAAGAAATCATGCAACTTCCCTATTTCTGGCAACAAAGCCTTCGAAAAGTAAAATTCATACATCTTGTCGAGAATGGATAAAGTTCAGATTTTATAGAAATTCTGCTTTTAGATGGCAATTGATAAATTGTTAACGTATATTTATATCGTCAACACGATTTAAATCAACAAATATGTCAACAAAACTCATTCTAGCCACGGTTATTCTGATGGCCTCTTGTGGAACCCCTTCTGCCCCATCCGATGAAACATCGGTAGTACCTGTCGAGCAAGCCGTGGACAAACTTGTACAGGCCATGCTCCAAGCAGACAGCGCAAGCCTGAGTGGTTTGGCCTCGGACAAACTGTCTTACGGTCATTCGAGCGGAAAAATCGAAAACAAATCGGAATTTGTCGAAACCATCGCCTCCGGAGCTTCGGTATTTGAGGAGATAAAGATCGAAGACCAACACATCGATATAGAAGATAACACAGCCATTGTGAGACATACCTTATTGGCCAGAACAAACGATCCCGGCAAAGGTCCCGCCGACATAAGACTAGGTATTGTATTGGTATGGACAAAAGCGTCTGACGGTTGGAAACTCCTGGCCAGACAAGCTTTTAAATTGCCTTAGTTGGCAATATATGCTTTGATCGACTTCTTAACATAGAATTGACATTCCTTTTTCTATCTTTGTGCCGATTTCAGAATTGGGCAACAGAATAATATGAATAAAGGATTGATTGCTTTGGCATTTGGCGGATTAGCCATAGGAATGACAGAATTCACAATGATGGGTATACTGCCCGATATTGCCAAAGACATCGGTATCGATATCCCTACAGCAAGCAACCTGATCGGTCTTTATGCATTGGGCGTCGTCGTCGGAGCACCTACCTTGGTCGCATTGTCCTCGACCTATCCTCCCAAGCGGGTGTTGCTTTTCCTGATGCTTCTATTCTTCTTTTTTAACGGTCTCTTTACCTTAGCGCCCACACATTGGTCGCTTTTCCTGGCACGGTTTGCCGCCGGTCTTCCGCACGGTGCATTCTTCGGTATAGGTTCTGTCGTGGCCGCCCAATTGGCAAAACCGGGGAAAGAAGCCCAAGGCATATCGGTCATGTTTACGGGTATGACCATCGCCAATCTCGCCGGAGTACCCTTCGGAACTTATATAGGGCATCATTATGCTTGGCAACTTACATATGGAGCCATTAGCTTACTCGGTCTTGTCACCTGTTTGGCTATCTATTTTTGGATGCCACAACTACCTGTAAACAAAAGCAATAATATCAATAATCAGATCAGTTACTTTAAGCGATGGGATGCATGGCTCATGGTAGCTGTCATCGCTATCGGAACAGGAGGCCTGTTTGCCTGGATCAGCTACATTTCAAAATTGGTCACCTCGGTATCTGGTCTTGCACCCGAAAGCATTTCTACCGTTATGATATTGATTGGCGTGGGTATGTTTTTTGGAAACATCATCGGTGGAAAACTGGCTGACACCATTTCGCCGAGTAAAGCCGCTATACTGTGTTTTTCATCCATGGCACTATGTCTTACCATACTGTTCTTTACGGCACATATCACCGCATTGGCCTATCCAATGGCGTTCATTACAGGCATGGTTGCCTTCACGATAGGGTCACCTCTGCAAATGATGCTCATCAATAATGCCAAAGGTGCAGAAACTTTTGCAGCCGCCGGTGGACAGGCATCCTTCAATATCGGCAATTCATTAGGAGCATATTTTGGTGCCATTCCCATTGCCTATGGTTTTGCGTACAATTACCCTTCATTGATCGGTGTAGTTATGGCATCCGCAGGAGCCGTCTTGGCTTTTGTGTTCTTAAAAAAAGTAGAGAGAAAAGAAACCAAGGTGATCGACGGTCAGCAGGAACCTTACCTTAGAAAAGTAGGATAAAGAAACATTGTAGAGACGTAAGCTCTTACGTCTCTCATCTCTATACACATAGATTAAAAATCAAAACAACGTACCCGAAATCCCGCCATCCAACGGTATGCCAGCTCCCGTTAAGAAGGAAGCATATTCCGATGCCAAAAAGGCGACAAGATATCCATATTCTTCGGGTTGCCCCAATCTCTGCACGGGTACAGCGCACATTCTTTGCTTCCGCACCTCTTCAAAAGCACGTCCCTCAGCTTTGGCCTGCGCGTCCATCAAGCTGTTCAATCGATCCGTTTCAAAATAGCCTGTCAAGATAGAGTTGACCGTAATGCCATCTTTAGCTACAGCATTGGACAAGGATTTGCTCCACGAGACCAGTGCTGTCCGCATGGTATTAGAGAGCACCAGATTATCCTGAGGCTCTTTGACCGTCATGGATGACACATTGATTATACGACCAAATCCCTGCTCTTTCATATATGGAAGTGCCAATTGGGTCGTATATACTGCATGCTGAAACAACAATTCAAATGCCTGCCGGTAATCTTCCTCTCCCTTCGAAAGAACTGTACCCGCAGTCGGGCCTTGTGTGTTGTTGATCAAGATATCGACCCCTTGACGGGCAAAGAAATCCGTTATATTTTTCTTGTGAAGATGATAATTGTTAAAATCTGTTACAAGATATCCGTGGTCTTGACCGTGAGAGGTATCCAATTCTAACAAGGTGGATTTCAACTTATCTTCCGATCTTGACATCAATATCACTTCTGCCCCACACTTGGCCAACTGTAGCGCGATAGCCCGGCCGATTCCCGAAGAACTACCTCCGATCAATGCTTTTTTTCCTAACAGATTAATATCCATATTCTTACCCTATTACCTTTATATATAAACTTAATAAAAAATCTTCTCCACAATATCCATAAAATTTTGGAAAGAAGGAAATGAATGGTAAAGACCAAATTTTAAGCACTCGCGACACGCGTGCGCTAGCACAAATCTGGCGTTCCGATATATCGGGATGTATTCTTTAGAGAGGTGTATACACGATAGGTTAGAGCTAGGCACAGTACAACGTATCTACAAAAACACCTTTTTATTTTGTTCTAAAAGTTTTTTTTCGTTATATTTATTACGTTATAAACTTGTGTCCTATGCAAACAACAACAGAATTTCTCATTTGGGATAAAATCGTGAACAGTGCCAAACAGCGATTTGATTACGAGCTTTATGCCAACAAATTCAAAGACCTAGGGTCTGATGTATTTGACACCTTGCTACTCCACATTATTGTAGGATTTGCCTCCGGAGAATGTCATGAAACCATATCCACCAGCCTGCATAACGAGCTTCAGCATATCGGTCTCGACATACGTGACGAGATTATAGACACTATTGTGGAGGACAAGCACATCATGTTCAGTACCGAAATATACGCCGCTTACCTGACTTTCTCAATGTTGGAAGATGGACATAGCGAGTTTGAAGTATTGGGATGTATCACGGACCTGTTGGAAAGTCCAAAGGTATATTGAGCTGTTGTGGTGGGCTTAGACCCACCATAGATCATTATCTCATACTCAACGTATAATTTATTCCCAAAGAAAACCATCTGCCCGGCAAAGGAACTGCTGCTGTCTCTATATACGACTTATCCAGCGCATTTGTCACATCTGCATACAAATTCACCCCTTTGTGACGATATGCGACACGTAAATCCGTCAAAAAGTAACTGTTTTTCAACTCTCTCTTGATAAATCTATTGCCCGATGAAATATGCCATACATCATACTGATAGGCTAATCGAAAGATAGCTTGATGTTTTAAGCTTTCCAAGATATATTTGGATTGGATATCGCTCTCGTACACAAGATCTTTCGGAACGAGGTAATTGTAGCTACCTTGATAACTAAATGAACTTTGTTCATTTATCCGCAACTGTTGCCCTACACTAAAGTTGAAGCCTTGCACTCTATTTTCACCAAAATTGTACGGTTGATAAGGATCAGCTTCATTTTCCCGGATCCAATCGATAAATTCAGTAATATTTCTATAAAAATAACCCGTCTGTACCTTTACGCTCCCGGCATGATATTGCATAGAGGCTTCGTACTGCCATGCATTCTCCGATTTAAGATCTGGATTTCCGATATTGGCAGGTTGATTGAGATACAGGTCCGTAAAAGATGGGATGCGTTGACTGGAACCAATATTGAACGCCACTTTCCACGAAGGATGGAATAGATACGCGACATCCAAACCCGGAAACACCTGCCAACCATAATCTGTATTGTAATTGAGGTATGTGCCTACGTTCAATAGTACATTGCGAATGGCTTCGGTACGATATTCAGCATAGGCACCGTGGTTATTGCGGCTATGGTTGCCGATGTTGGTACTTTCGATCTTCTCGGAACGTGTCTCCAAGCCAAAACCAAAATCACCGATAGAAGATTGGAAAGTGCTGTTCAATTCTGCCGAAAAAGCGTTTGTGCTATGCTCCGAGCGAGCTTTGCTCAGATCATCCCTGTAATAACGGTAATCGTCTTCATTGTATCGGTAGCTGATTCGAGGCTTGAGGGTAAAACGAGGACTTATTTTGTGATCCGATCCTACGCTGACGATGGAGGTATTGACTACTTCTTGCGATTCTTTATCTCCCGGAGCAGCATAATAGCCATTGGCCCCAAAAGTATTGTGGATGGTTCCGGCCATCCAGTGTATACTATTGTCTTTATCAACGTGCAGACGAGCCTGATAGAACGCCTTTCTGTTGTGGGATGCTGTATTGTACCGTTGACCATTGGATAGATCCTGCGATACGGTCAATAGATTTTGGAAAGAACGGCTACCAATGTTGGCCACCAACTGGAGGCTTCCACCGCCATAGATACCTCCACCATCTCCCTCTTCCTTCTCTTTGAATCCAGAACCTGCCTGTGCATGGACAGAAAAAGAATTGCTTTCCTGATTTTTAGTGATGATATTGATGGCTCCCGTAAGTGCATTGATCCCATAGACGCGTGCCGCAGGGCCTCTCAATACCTCAATGCGTTCCACCGCATCCAATGGCACAGGAATATTCATCGAATGATGTCCGGTCTGTGCATCCGAAATCTTAACACCATTCAGCAAAATCAATGTTTGGTCAAAACTGCCACCGTCTATCCCGATGTCAGTCTGCGTACCGAAAGGCCCACGCTGCCGCACATCTACTCCGCCGACAAAAGCCAAGACTTCATTGACAGACTTCACGGACAATCGTTGTATATCCTCCCTCGTGACTACCTGTATATTTCTTGTAGATTTACTAAATGGAATTTGCAGACGGTTTTCGGATACGACAACTTCTGACATGACAGTGGTATCCTGTCCCATAGACTGGGCTAAACTCACGAGCGGTGTAGCAAAGACACCCAAAAGCACAAATTTTCTCAACATATTATTAAAAGTTTAGGCTATAGGCTGTAAGCTATATGCCATAAGCCCAAAGCTATAAAAAGCCTATTGCCTATAGCTTATCGCCTAAAGCCTATAAAATTCACACAAAACTCGTATCTTTCCGGCACACTTAACCAGTCCACTTTTAAGAATATGAGTAGTCCGGCTGAAATTCCATTTTTAAGTTTTATCCAATTGGACAGACACCATACGTCTGCTCTCTATCTACAATTGGCCCAACAACTGGTCAATGCCATACAACGGGGATACCTACCCTTGGGGATTAAACTACCCGGCACACGCACCTTGAGCCAACTCTTGCAGGTACATAGACAGACCATCGTGAATGCCTACCAGGAATTGGAAGCACAGGGTTGGATCGAAACCGTACCGAATAAGGGTACTTTTGTGATCAACAACAGTCACAACAATAAGCACAGATGGCATACATCGACGGTATCCTTGGTACAATACCCCGAAAGGACGGGGTTCGATTTTTCTATATCCAACATCTTGAACAGCCCATTCGAATATGCTTCCAATCAATACCAATTCAACGATGGCACACCCGATGTTCGTCTGACACAGTTTGACCGACTATCCAGCCTTTATTCTGCTTCCATAAAAAGGAAAAGCACTCGTCGAAAATTCGAACACTACAATTATGAAGGAAGCACCTATTTTCGGGAGCAACTGAGCAATTATCTCAACTATTCGCGTGGGTTGCATATTTCAAAAAATAACCTTCTGATCACCCGTGGCACCGAAATGAGTCTGTATCTGATTGCCAAGCTGCTACTCAAAAAAGATGATCTGGTACTTGTGGCAGAATGGAGTAACTTTGCGGCCAACATGATTTTTCAGGATGCCGGAGCAAAAATAGAAACTATTCCCCTGGACAAAGATGGAATAGATACAGACGCTATCCACGCCAAACTAAAGCATAAAAAGGTACGGCTTATCTACGTCACACCACACCATCATTACCCGACAACAGTGCCGCTTAGTGCTGAAAGACGGATAGCTTTGCTCAAACTAGCGCAGGAATACGGGTTTGTCATTGTCGAAGACGATTACGACTATGATTTTCAATATGAAAAAGGCATTGCCATGCCAATCGCCAGTGCAGACGTAGAAGGGATGGTCATTTATATAGGTACATTTGGTAAGTCCTTAGCGCCGAGTTTCCGGGCAGGTTTTGTAGTCGCTCCCATCAATCTGATGAGCGAATTGCAAAAATACATTGGGCTGATAGACCATCAGGGTGATATATTGATGGAACACGTGTTGGGTGAACTGATCGAGGAAGGCGATATACACCGATTCCTTAAAAAATCACTCAAAATATACCGTGAACGGCGTGACCACCTCTGTAATTTATTAGAACAACGGTTTTCAGACAGGTTAACCTACCAAAAAACCAGTGGAGGGCTAGCATTATGGTTAGAATGGAATAACCCTATACCTCTCCTACGCCTTGCCAAGCAATGCCAAAAGCGCGATCTTTTTATTCCCAAAAACATCCTCTATCAAAATCGACAAACAACGGCGATGCGTTTGGGATTCGGTCATATGACCACAGAAGAGATGACAGCAGCCCTGTCTATTCTTCAAGAGAGTTTGTATGAAATAGAGGGTTAAAAAACGGTTATTCAACCCATGCCTCCTTTGTTTGCAAGGAAACATGGGTTAAAGAAGATTAGTTTCTCTTTTCCAACTGAACGGACGCTTCGTTGTTTTCACTTGTGAGTGTCAGTGTATTGCCTTCGATACGATAGCTCGTCACCTTTCTCAAGACCTCGATAAACTGTTGTTCAATTTCAAGATTAGGACAAGCCATCTCTGTAGCGGCAATATCCGATATCACTATACCCGTATCTCCTATGCGTTCAAGATTGGCTCCAAAGCCATTACAGCCGGCATTTCCTATTACCCTGTTATTGACTTTGTCAAAAAGCAGGTGAGGTTCAGCATTGAACGAGGTGTCCAATACAATAGCTTGGCCATTCAATCCCGTAAGCTTCCATTCCTTATCAAATATATCAGGGGGCACAACGATAGCCTCGATAGTATCAGCTTGAGTTATTTCCTCCGTAGCTTCTTCTTGTTGTCTTCCTGAATTGTTGCAAGCCGCTGTGGCAGCGGCCAATGCAAGGATAAAGATACTTTTTTTCATATGTTGTGTGTTTATTTGGTTTTGCTTATTCATAAGGATACGATAACCCTAACTTACCTTCCCTACCGATAGCATAACCTTTATTTTTTCGATATTGTCTCGTTTTTGTTACAACAAAAAAAGATAGCAATGGTTTTCCCAAAATATTTTAATTCGGTCTAAACATATCCAGCGACCGCCAGTATTTATCTTTATACAGCTCATAGGACAAGTCTAGTTTGTCTGTATATCTTACGGTCAAATCATATACGATTTTTGCCGGTTTCCTAAAGTCTTTACACGCAAAATAAATAACCCTTTCTCCATCGGCAGTTTCCCTTCCCACATTGAGATAGCCTTCAAAGTCCTTCAGCCCCAGCATGATATCATCTTCAAACTGATTGAGCAGTTCATAGGTATTCTTGTCAGGAAAACCGTTGTTGTGGCGACCATCGTATTTTATGGCCACTTTCAACATCCAGGGGTGTGAGGCCTTAGCATCCCATTCGAGCAAGGTGGTGTTGACGATAACAATCAAAGGCAACCCATTTTGCAGCTCTGCTTCCAAACTCGCGTAACGGTCATTTTCGGTATCATAACGGGTTCCGCTATATTTTTCCACAAATTCTTTCTCCCGCCATATGAGATAATCTTTAAGCTTTCCTATGGGAATCAACTCTTGCTGTACCTGGTCTTTGGATATTACCGTGAGGTTGTCAATCTCGGTCAGTGAATTCAGCTCGCCGAGATAATTGTCCAGAAAAATATAAACTCCATTGGTAATAAGTGCTTTGTTTTCTTCATTCAGGTCTTCATGGATTACGACAATATCTACCTCATCCGGATAATTTTCATGTTCGATCGGATAAAACGACAAGTGCTCACTATCAAACGTATAATCTCCCATTCGGATACTGACGTTTTTGATGTCCATTGCAGGTTTTAATGCTGTAAACTCCAATTTGTCAATGTCGGAGCTGCATTGACGAGCTCTTCCACAAAAACAATGTTTTTGATATATCCATCCGGCGTAAATATCAGTTCGGCCGTATGCTCGTCACACATTCCCGTCAGAAAGAATATTCCATCCTTCACTTCTTTAAGCTTTGGGGACATCCTATCAAAAAAATCTGTTTCAATGTCCTTACCACTTTTTACGACATTATAAAAGACCTGTTCATTGTTTTTGAACCATTCCCAAAAGTCTCCATAGTTCTGAACCTGCTGTTCTTTCTTACCAAAAATTTTGTTTAAAAATCCCATTTTAATGTTCTACTTTAACATTCGATTATATCATCAATAAGTACCTTCACCACTACAATATTTTACGCATATGAAAAAGTAAGTATATGTAGCGATATTTTCATTATATAAATTGTACGTCCTAAGTTTAATACCTAACAAGTGCCTATAATTCATCCACTCTAGCACATAAACATACAATTATATTTTGACAACATTGACATTTTTGAAACCAAGTGAAACGAATCTGCCGATGAAACCCTACCGATAAATAAAATTCTCTCGTACACCTCTATGGTAAAGGCTGCTCCCACGGAGCTTCTGTTAGAACACAAAAAGTCCCATAGGGACGGCCTTATGGTAAACGTTTTCAAGACCTTAGTATCTTCGTGGCAAATCAAAAAGCAACATACTAAAAAATTAAAATCATTTTTTTCTAAAACATTCAAAACAAACCTTAGATTAGAACGTATTTTTTGTTTAACAAACGATAACTTATGGAAATAACACTGGTATGTATAGGACTGATTGTGCTCATATTTCTCTTTATCAAACAAAAGGAAGAAATCACCAAGCTGAGAAATGGCCTTGCTGAAACTTTTGAACGGTTACTGCATATTCAATCCCTGCTAGAAGACATCAAGAAAGTATCTCCTACCGTTACGGTCGAACCTAGACCGGAAGACACAACAAATATACCCTTCACGGAACCCCAAACACCGGCATACGAGGAAATACAAGAGGAAGAAGCCCCTTATCTGGAAGAGGAAACTACACTTCCTCCACCTCTGCCTATAGAATCTACTCTCGCAGAAGCGGAGACAGCCGTAGAAAACACCGAAACGGAGACCGTAAACATCCCCGCAGAACCTGTGGAAAGACTATCCTGGTTCGAACGCTTCAAACACAACAATCCCGATCTCGAAAAATTCATTGGTGAAAACCTGATCAACAAAATCGGTATCGTCATCCTAGTATTGGGTATCAGTTTCTTTGTCAAGTATGCCATCGACAAGGACTGGATCAACGAACCGGCACGCGTGGGGATAGGGATCCTTTGCGGCGCCATACTGCTCGGTATAGCCCATCGCCTCCGTCTGCTGTACAAAGCTTTCAGTTCGGTACTCGTGGCCGGAGCCGTTGCTGTATTTTACTTTACGATAGGGATAGCCTTTCACGATTACGGTCTGTTTAGCCAGACAACGACCTTTGTGCTAATGATCATCATTACGGTATTCAGTGTCTTTGTCTCTGTAGCCTACGACCGCCAAGAGCTTGGGGTGTTATCATTTATCGGAGGATTTGCTGTACCTTTTATGGTCAGTACAGGAGAAGGAAATTACCATGTTCTCTTTACCTATCTGGCCATTCTGAATGTAGGTATGTTGAGTGTTTCCTATTTCAAGCGTTGGTTTATTGTTAATTTTACAGCATTTGTACTCACGACTATACTTTTTGCCGGATGGTATTTAAGCGAGTATGCGCTTGCTTCTCCTATCGTTCTTGCACACGGCCTGCTATATTGTTCCATATTCTACATCCTGTTCAGTATAGCTTTTGTACTCAACAATGTCGTACACCACAATAAGTTTGCAAACTACGAGATTGCCGCATTGATCACCAACACCGCTGCTTATTACGCTGTGGGACACCATGTATTGAGCACGGTAGCACCGCAGTATGTAGGTCTGTACACCATTCTGCTCGGCGCATACAACATTATATTTGCTTTCGTCATCTACAAAAAATATCAGTTTGACAGGAATATCGTGTATGTACTGATCGGATTGGCGCTCACTTTGGCCACTATTACCATTCCGGTACAGTTTGAAGGCAATTACATCACCATATTCTGGGCATGTGAAGCTGTACTGCTGTTTTGGCTGACCAAAAAATCACACCTTAGCGGGTTCACATTGGCCGGTGTCATCGTTCAAGGATTGGCTATTATCAGTCTCCTTATGGATTTGACCGCCTATCTGGACGGCATGGTACCGTATAGGATAGGGATCAATATGTTTTTCCTCACCGGAATACTGGTTATTGCCTCTCTTGTCATGACCTACAGATTATTCAGACATGAGAGCCAACGTCACAAATCGCTTGGGGTAACACTCGATCCGCTTGTGTACAGAAAATTAGTGCTAAACCTGGCCATATTATTAGGATACATACTACCCTTGATTGAAATAGGATATCAGGCAGATGCTTATTTTACCAATACAGGTACCATTTATGGTTTTCTCTATCTATACCATATCCTCTATACTACGGGGCTGGTGGTACTTTGCAGCAAAAATCTTCCAAAATGGGGTACAGTCATAGCCGTATTCAACATGTTGCTTTATATCTTTGCAGCATACCGTATTCCGTTGATCGAAAAGCAACATGTATTCTATGACGAATTTCATACTTTCCCATTCGCGATGTGGTTACACTATGCTGCACTGATAGGCTTGCTCTATCAGGTTTGGATTTTTGTCAGGACTATGATAACCCAATCGGCACCTATACAGTTCAAGAAGCCTTTTATTCCGTGGTTTATCGCTTTTTTCATCGTGTACTTATGCAGTACCGAAGTCAATATTGGTTTCTTGTTTGGTGCGACCGATTGGGAAAGTTATTTTGATATAAGAAATTTTGTCATCAAGGTTATCTTTCCTATCCTATGGGGTGTATTGTCCTTTGCTCTACTGATCATCGGCATACGGCTCAACACAAAACCGATTCGCATCATCGCTCTGACACTCTTGGGTATCACGATAGCCAAACTTTTTATCTACGACATCCGGGATGTCTCCGAGACAGGCAAGATTATTGCATTCATCCTATTGGGCGTATTGATCTTGATTATCTCTTTTGTCTATCAAAAAATCAAAAAGCTTATAGTAGACGATCATGAAAAAATTTCTGAATAATATATATTGGATTATTCTTGCCTGTATCTTCTGTACCAACTCGTTTGCTCAACAGATACAGGCACGTATAGAAGCTACACAAAATGGTTGGCAAGTCATTGCCGTACCGCAGGAGTTCCGTGCCCGGATAGGCCATGACACAGGTATGCTTCGGATCAAAGACCAAAAAGGCAATGATGTCCCCTATCTAGTAAAGACAGAAGGTTCCGAAACTACAGATTTTAGACCTGTAGTGTACAATCGACAGCTCAATACGGTAGACAGTACAGAAATCATTGTTGTAGACAATATCCACAAACAGGAGAAGCAAAACTATGTCTTTAAAATAGCCAATACGACTGCGCACAAGACGTACACCATAGAAGGCAGCAACGACCAACAGGTATGGTTCAATCTCGTCAGTCAAGGCTACATAGATGGATTGTATGATGAGCGGCAAACCTTTACGATGAAATCCATTGGTTTTCCCCGTACAGACTATAGCTATATACGCATCACATTTGATAATAAATCCTCTTCGCCTATTAATATTTTGGATATCGGCGAATGGGAAACGCAGGCTGTCCCTGCTTCTTACGAAAAGCTAAGGAACACCTCATTCCAGTTGGAAAATGACAAAAAGACAAAAACAACGGTATTGTCCCTATCCAAAGACTATTACTCCCCGGTTGATTTTTTCCAGATACATATTGCCACGCCTCCGCCCTATCATCGGGAAGCCGAGGTATTCACAATTGCACAAAGTAGAAAATCGAAACACATACGGACAAGGGCATACCTAACCTTGCATCCGGAAAATAAACATGGGGACACCGTCGATCCCATACTTGATCCCAACTTTTATATCAGGATATTCAATGAAGACAACCCTCCACTGCAAATAGATAGTGTCTCTTTATTTCAAAAACCCATACAGCTTATCGTCGGGCTGAAAAAGGGTTTTACCTATTCGTTGGAAGCCGATACGACTTGGAACACACCTAATTATGATCTCCGTAAAGCCGAGCTCCAACTGCCAGACACATTGGCAGAGGTCACTATCAAGTCTATAGAAATATTGGAAAGCACCAAGCCGGAGACAAAAAATAAATATGGAAATCTCATATTGATTATTTGCTCTGTTATTGGTGTCGTGATTGTATTTTATTTCGGCAATAGCCTGTTGAGAGACATGAAGAAAAAGTAATGTCAATTGGCGCACACCTACCTATCCGCGCCAGCTTCGACAGGCTTTTAGACATCCATGTCGCGTGTACCCGACTTAACTTTGCCTTCCCCTCATCGATATCAATGACTGCAACACGACAGACACGATTACAAAAGCCAACCCGATATAAAATGAGACGTTGACCTCCTGCCCTTCCTTAAAAAACAAAAATGCAATAATAATGGCATAAATCGGTTCCAGATTAAAGCTCAGATTGACCGTAAATGCCGACAGTTTTTTGAGCGTTTCTGCAAAGAGCACGTACAAACCAACTGTACAGAACAAAGCCAATAAGATCAAATAAATCGTATCTGCAACATTCGGGACAAAACGCACATCTGGAAAAAGATAAAAATACACCGGCAATAGTAAAGTCAGTCCCACCAAACCACCGACCATCTGGTAATAATTGATCAGCTTGCTGTCATACGAGCGGACCAAACGTTCATTGTAAATCGTGTACAGCGCCGCAAAAGCTGAAGAAACCACCCCCAAAATAATTCCAAGCTGATACGAGGTATCAAAGTGGAAGATCAGACTGATACCAAACAAGGTCAATGCACTCAGTAAAAGTTGTACGGCGCTAAACTTCTTCTTATTCAATAAAGGTTCGAAGATTGCTGTAAAAAAACTCGTCAGACAATAACAGACTACTCCAATCGAAATATTGGAGTATTTGATGCTCGCGTAGAAGAAAAGCCAGTGAATGGTAATCAACAAACCAACCCTGGCTATTTTAAAGGCTTCTTTGGTCGATGCCAAGCGAACCACATTAAACAGTTTCAGTACAAAAAAAAGAATAATTGTCGAAAACAGAATCCTGAACCAAACAAGAGGAAATTCATTCAACGAAATCAGTTTGGCAAAAATACCGGTAAAACCGGCTAACAATACCGCAATGTGCAGTATCAAATATGATTTTTTCATAAAAAGTATATCTCAAAGAGGAATTTAGAAATTAATAAATTACATTTTCAAAAGCACAACAACCCTATTCTGCCATACGATTGGGCAAGTCGTCATACTAAAACACATACACTTATTAATTTCCCGGCGGAGGGAGACAACTTTTTCTGTTCATATTCTCTAAATTCTGCTTTCAAACATACAGAAAATGATTTGAATTTATACAAAATCACTTAAATTTGAATAGAGTTGATAATTCTCAAATATCCATAAGGCCGCTTTCCGATAATCGGAACAACAGGCTCTACGGAACTAAAAATCAAAACATGAAAATTAGGAAACAGCAAAATAGTCCCATAGTATAAATAATAGACAACAAACAAGTCCCATAGGGACGACCTTACGGTAACAACATGAAAATATTAGCTTTCGCAGCCAGCAACAGCTCAACCTCGATCAATAAAAAGTTTGTAACAAGTACAAGCAAATATTACAAAGAAGTAGACGATAGCATCGAAATACTGGAGCTGAACGATTACGAGATGCCGCTGTATTCCAGAGACAGGGAAATCGCAAACGGCATCCCGCAGGAAGCAAGACGGTTTGCCGAAAAGATAGACGGAGCAGACCTTATCCTTATATCCTTTGCCGAACACAATGGAAATTATGCGGCATCCTATAAAAACACGATAGACTGGGTTTCGCGTATCAAAGGGCGTAAAGTATTCAATGGCAAACCAGTCTTTCTAATGGCCACCAGTGATGGAGCCAGAGGAGGCCAGTCTGTACTAGAAATCGCCACACAACGTCTTCCCCGTGATGGTGCAGATATCCTGGAAACCTTTTCCCTCCCCAACTTTTACACAAATTTTGAAGAAGGGAAAGGTATAACCAATCCTTTGCTGCGTAGCCAGCTGGAAGCCAAAGTCCGTAAGACCAAACGGGAAATGGCGAAGAGAGTACAATAAAGTACTTATTGTAGTCATCCCGATTCTCGTATTAGCATCAAGATAATAACCAAAGTCGTCATTTCGAGGAGGTACGACGAGAAATCTATGAATGAATAGAATTGATTTTACCCTTATCTTTACGCGTATGCGATTCTAGGGAGACGCCTGCGCCAGATATATTAATACCAAAATTCCTCTGCCGCCAAGAATTGATGAAGCGCAAACTTTTCGTTCCTTAGATTGTTTTTTGGTATATTGTAAGAATAATTTAAACAGCATATTATCATGGCAAAGAAAGTATTGTTATTAGTAGGTGATTATGTAGAAGATTACGAAGCAATGGTACCTTTTCAGGCAATGGGTTCGGTAGGCATTCAGGTGGACGCCATAGCTCCGGATCGCAAAAACGGAGATGTAGTACCTACTGCCGTACACGATTTCACCGGAGACCAAACCTACAAAGAACTTCGTGGTCACAATTTTGCTATCAACAAGGATTTTGACAGTGTCCATCCCGAAGAGTATGACGGTCTATATATTGCAGGTGGACGTTCGGCTGAGTACATCCGGTTGAACAAACGTGTAATCGAAATCGTCAAACATTTCTTCGAAAAAAATAAGCCTGTAGCAGCCATATGTCACGGCATCCAGGTGTTGACAACAGCACAAGTATTGCAAGGTCGGACACTGACTGCCTACGTCGCTGTTGGACCGGACATTGAATTGGCCGGAGGTACATGGAAAAACATCTCTGCGGATCAATCCATAGTCGATGGTAATCTGGTCACGTCACCCGCATGGCCTGGACATCAAACCATCTTGAAGGAATTTTACAGACTTTTAGGCATCTCTATCCAACTATAACAAGATGATCAGAAAAAACAAAAAGCTATGGCTTTTGGCCATAGCTCTTCTTGTCGTATTGGTCTATGCATTATGGGATTCCTTTAACCAGCCCGGTATAGATTCTCTGCCCGGTCAGTTTGAGGAAGTCGCATTTGTACGAAACGAACAAAACAAAGGTGGTATCATCCGGGTATATGCTATATCCGTAGGTGATCCGGACAAAGCAGATTATCAAGCCTGTGCCGATCTGTTTCCCGTCAATGATTTCAACAGCACGACAAAGGTATTTTTTTTCGATAAAAACTACCCTTATCCGACTACATTGACCATAGATCCTCCACATTACGACACCGCCAGATACCAAGCCATTAATATTGTTAAACGAACGGGAAAGAAGTAGGGACAAAAGATTTTTTGCCCTACTGTTTAAATCTGCGGAAAAAACTGCATTTCACATTAACTTAACATTCAGATAACATCAAAAAAGTACTTTAGCGGGAGAAATCAAAGCAAGCATGGCACGAAAGTTTATTCCTAGAGATATTAGTTGGCTGAGTTTCAACGGCAGGGTACTTCAGGAAGCAGCAGACAAGACAAACCCTTTACCCTTACGCATCAAGTTTTTGGGTATATTTTCAAACAATCTGGATGAATTCTTTCGTGTGCGCGTAGCAGGTCTCAAGCGTGCTTTGGCCGTAGACGAAAAAGAAGCCAAGGATATTTTCTTTGAAAAACCCCAACTTATACTGGACGAAATCAATGAAACGGTCATCAAACAACAAAAAAAGTTTGACAACATTTGGCTGGACGTCCAAAAGGAGATGGCCAAGCAAAATGTCTTTATCAAGACCAGTGAAGATCTAGACAAAGAACAGCAAGCTTTTGTCAAGCAATATTACGAAGACGAAGTCGAATCCAATGTTATTCCGTTGCTACTGAGCGATGAGCGTCCTATTCCCTATCTACGGGATAAGTCCCTGTATCTCGGTGTCGCTATGATGAAAAAAGACTGGCAGTACGAAACCAAATTTGCCATCATCGAAATACCGACACGTCAGATCAACCGCTTTATCATCCTTCCTTCTCCGACAAACGAAGTACATGTCATATTATTGGAGGATATCATCAAATTCAACCTACCATTTATATTCTCCTACTTCGGTTTTGATGAATTCAAGGCACATGCGTTCAAAATCACACGGGACGCCGAATTCGATCTGGACTACGATATCAACACGACCATGGTCGACAAAATAGCCAAGGCCGTAAAGAACCGACGGAAAGGCAAACCGACACGTTTTGTCTTTGACAAAGACATGGACCAAAAACTGGTCGAATATCTGATCAAAAAATTAAACCTTTCCAAGAAGGACAGCATCATTCCCGGACAAAAGATCCATAATTTCAAACATTTTATGGACTTTCCAGAGGTATTCGCCAAGTACCATACCCCCAAAGAGCGTACTTCTTTCGTCCATCCCCTATTCAAAGGACAACAAAGAATCACGGATGTCATCGTCCAACAGGACGTATTGCTTTCCTTGCCCTATCATACGTTCACACCTGTCATCGATCTGTTGCGCGAAGCTGCTATGGATCCGGCAGTGATCTCTATACAGATCACTGCCTATCGCTTGGCGCCGAATTCCAAAATAGCCAATGCATTGGTCAATGCAGTACGCAATGGTAAAGAAGTGACGGTACTATTGGAACTTAGAGCAAGGTTTGATGAAGAGAACAATCTGGAATGGAAAGATCGTTTTGAGACCGAAGGTGTCAAAGTTCTCATAGGCCTACCCCACAAAAAAACACATGCCAAACTCTGTATCATCAAGAAACGAGTGAACAACAAAACCATACAGTACGGTTTCGTCAGCACAGGTAATATAAACGAAAAAACTGCTCGATTGTATGGGGACTATTGTCTGATGACCAGCAATAGAAATATCATGGCCGATATCAACCGGCTTTTTGCCGGATTGAAAAAAGCTAAGCCTGACATTTCCCAAGCCTTGAAATCCGGCAAAGGACTTTTATTCTGCCCGACGGATATGCGCAATACGATCCTTGCTTATCTGGACATGGAAATAGCCGAAGCCAAAGCAGGAAAAAAAGCGCATATCATCATCAAGGTCAACTCCCTCAGCGACAAGGCCATCATCAAAAAGCTTTATGAAGCTTCCGAGGCCGGTGTCAAGATCGAAATGATCGTGCGGAGTATTTTCTGTGCCGTCAACCAAAAGACATTTCAAAAACCCATACATGCCATCAGTATTGTCGATGAGTACCTAGAACATGCTCGTGTCATGTACTTTTACCATGGAGGTAAGGAACACGTCTATATTTCATCTGCCGACTGGATGACGCGAAATCTGGATTATCGCATCGAGGCTGCCGCTAGAATTTTCAACAAGGACATCAAGACACAATTGATAGAAATGCTGAAAATACAGCTAAAGGACAATGTCAAAGCCAGGATATTGGACGATACATTGGACAACACCTACGTCCTCGGTAAAAAAGAAGAATTCCGTTCCCAGATCGAACTGTATCGCTTCTTGAAAGAAGCATAATCCATAAAAAAAATCCCGAGTTTAAACTCGGGATTTTTTTTATGGATCTACCACTTGATAATATCGTTCCCCAACGTAAATATCATCAAGGCAATCAAAATAAAGAATCCTATTATCTGCGCTCGTTCCAATACTTTTTCGCTCAATGGCTTTCCTTGGATCATCTCGATCAGCAGGAAGACCACATGTCCACCGTCCAATGCAGGAATAGGCAGCAGGTTCATAAATGCCAATGCCATAGAAAGCATACCCACCAAGTTCCAAAAACGGAACCAATCCACTTCAGTACCAAACATCTTGGCAATACCTACGGGACCGGACAGTGCCTTGTCCGCCCTCACGTCACCTTTAAATATCTTTCCAAACCCTTTAATATTATCCGTAATAATAGAAAAAGCTTTGTTCACCCCTACGGGAAATGCTTGGGTGAAAGTGTATTCCCTAGTGATCATGACGATACTAGGATCCGATCTCATGCCAAAGCCCAATGTGCCATCTTCGGCCACCTGGCCTGTCAATGTAATTTGTGCATTTTGACGGATGACATCCAGCGAAACAGTCTGCTTGCTTTTCTCTTTAACAGCTGCCTTAAATTGATCAAAGTAAACGATAGGACTGCCATTTACACGGACGATACTGTCACCTGCTCGTAGCCCCATTTTCTCAGCCTCCGATTTCTCCTGCACAAAATCCACGCCCATCATACGCAAACGAGGCTCTACAAACTCATTTTTCTTGTGATCCGCAACCTTGTTCAGTATATCCGAAGGTACTTTGATATCCAACAGCTGTCCCTCACGGCTGACCTGCAGCACAGCATCTCCCATCAGCACCTCTGCAGACAGTAATTCCTTATAGTTGACCACCGTTCTACCATTGATCGCCTGTATCCTGTCCCCTGCTTCCAAACCGATATCCTTACCGATGATACCTGGTACGATACCATTCACAAGTTTAGTATTGTCGATATCCTGCTCACCATACGCAAATGTAAGCATCCAATAGACGACAATACCGACAATCACGTTCACAATGATACCGCCCAACATGACAATAAGGCGTTGCCATGCCGGTTTGGATCGAAATTCCCATGGCTTGGGTTCCTCCTTGAGTTGTTCCATATCCATGGATTCGTCGATCATTCCCGCAATCTTGACGTACCCTCCCAAAGGAAGCCAGCCTATACCATATTCACAACCCTTATAATTGAATTTGAACAGCTTGACACCCCAGGCATCAAAAAACAAATAAAACTTTTCTACTTTTATACCAAACATACGCGCGGCCAGAAAATGTCCCAACTCATGCAATATGATCAATATAGAGAGGGCTAATATCACTTGCCCGATCATTACCAATGCTCCCATGTATTAAATTAAAAAGTCAAAATTAAAAATTAAAAAACTCTCTCCTCTCTTTAGCTGTCGCAAGCATTCTGCTTGTGACTACAACACTCAGTACGCACTACTCAACACTAAATTTCGTGCCACAAGCCTACTTTCTTCATCACAAGCCATATAGTCCGATAGATTCGGGTTATCCACATTCTTTATCTGACATAATGTCTCCTCGATGATTTCACTCATACCCAGAAAAGAAACTTCGCCCCTCAAAAAAGCCTCTACCGCAATTTCATTAGCCGCGTTGAGTACACACGGACGATTGCCTCCCTCTCGCAATGCTTGATAAGCCAACTTCAGATTATGAAAAGTCTCCATGTCCGGCCGTTCGAAGGTCAACTCTTTATGGGCCATAAAATCAAATCTAGGATAGTTGTTGGCATAACGCTTAGGATAGGTCAAGGCATACTGTATAGGCAACTTCATATCCGGTAGTCCCATTTGGGCCTTCATCGAGCCGTCTTCAAACTGTACAATGGAATGGATAATAGATTGTGGATGTATGATCACATCGATTTGCTCAGGCGATAAGCCGAAAAGCCATTTGGCTTCGATGACTTCAAGTCCTTTATTCATCAACGATGCCGAATCAATTGTAATCTTTGCACCCATTGACCAATTTGGATGTTTGAGGGCTTGATCCTTGGTCACAAAAAGCAACTCATCTCTATTTTTACCTCTGAAAGGTCCCCCGGATGCTGTCAAGTAGATCTTTTCAATAGGATTGGACTCTCCTACCAAACATTGGAAGATAGCGGAATGCTCCGAATCAACAGGCAGGATCTTGACTCCATGCTGATTAGCCAATCCCATGACCAGCTCACCCGCAACAACCAGCGTCTCCTTGTTGGCCAAAGCTATATCCTTTCCTTTTTGGATCGCATTTATTGTAGGCTTGAGTCCGGCAGAGCCGACGATGGCATTGAGCACAACATTGATCTGCTCCAGTTCTACCACTTCAGACAGTGCATCAGCACCTGACAAAACCTGTATACCAGTCCCCGATAATGCCTCCTCAACAGGACTATATAGATCATTCTGTAATATGACAACGGCCATAGGCCTAAATTCCAATGCCTGTGCAATTAATGTCTCATAATTATTATTTGCCGTCAGGACGGAGATATCAAAGCGTTCCGGAAAGCTGCGCACCACCTCCAAAGCCTGTGTACCTACACTTCCCGTAGAACCCAAGATCGCTAAATTCCTTTTCTCCAAAACAACACCTCTTAAATAATATTCTTAAACAATTCAGGGTTGTCACTCCCCTTATATTCCTGTATCATATCTGTGTAAGCTATTGCCAACACCAAACTGACCAGCGGAATAACGATAAACGTATTTAGTACACTAGACAAGGTTGCCAAAAGACTATACCCTAAATATTCGAATGTCAATTGCAAAATATAGGTGGATGCCAAACTGAACATCAATACCAATAAATCAATGACATTACCTTTCGTAAAAGCCACACTCAATCGTCCTGCCCGAAAGATATTAAAATTATTCACTAATATAAAAAAAGGAAAGAAAGAAATCCTTATCAGGATCAACATCATTACAAATCCGGTCAGCAAGGGATTGATTTCATAGGAAATAGTTTCCATATTGACCCCTATATACAACAACGGCCACGCCAATACAGAGCAAAGCAAATAAACGACTCCGGAGAGAAACGAATAGATAACCAATCCCAGCAGAAAGTTCACAAACTGTTTCAAAGTAGGGATATAATTTTTCAGTTCCGTACGTTCGATACCTTTTGCCAACAAGACCGCCCGCTTGATCAAAACAAGCTGTAAACCAAAAAACAAGGTTACAAAAAGAATAAATAGAGGGTATTTCACAAAGCCTAATGCCGGTGCATCGAAATATCCGGCCAAAAAAGTCGACAGATTGTTCGTCATGAACAGGAGGAAGCACAATCCGGCTATCGAAATATAATGCCTCTTTAAAATATGCAAGCCCCTAACAATGACATCATTGGCCTTAAAAGTACTTTCCTTAAGAAATTCTAACATGTTGAACGATAATGTTACAAAGATGACATATTTTTTGCATTCAGACAATGTTAATTTACATCAAAGAAAAATTAAATTCATTATATTTGTTGAGATGCTAAACCATTAAGACTGCCTGTAGATATGAAACAAAAGAATACTGTCAAGTTAAGAGGCGTACTTATTTTAAGTACGATCCTATGCTTCATATTTTTTATCGGTGTATTTGTCTACCAGTACGTACAGTACAAGCGTATTGAAGATCGTCTAAATGCAGCTTATTCCACAACCTATTTGCAGTCTTCCAACACGTATTACGAGCTGTTCTCCACTTTTAGCGAAGCCGAAAACTTATTTCGTCTGTACACCGTCGATTTCAACAAGGAAAGCTTTGAGGCATACAAAAACAAACTCGGTACTATAAAATATATGGTCGATTCGATCGCAGCCCTCCCTATAGATGACAATCCCTTTGCAGAAGGTAACAACGAAATAGAGACTTACCAAAGCTTTGCCTTGGAATTTGCGCTGATCAAACAGGACATCGACAAGTTGGTACTTTTTGCTTCGGATTCCCTACAATCTTTGGTAGAGAATTCCAATCTGACGAGCAGACAGCAACAAAAAAGTCAGAATGCAGATTCGCTGATCAGCCAGATTATGCGCGATACGCTCGACAAAGATCTCTTACAAGACACTTTGATCAAACAAAAACAAGGACTTTTCCAAAGAATATTCAATGCAAAAAATGACACGTTGGTCTCCAATTCTACCTACGAGGTACTGAATACCAAACAAGTAGATATCGTCCACCGTAACGTCGAACGGCTTATTTCTACCAACGAAAAGATATACAGCAAAAACATGAGGAATCTCCAAGCCAAATTCCTCCAAATGCAGAACAAAGAAAGGGAACTGGTCAAGTCCAATTACACCTTGTTGAACAACCTCAAAATAGGCTTGGACAAGATCAAACAATTGGAATTGGGTAAATTGCGTCAGGTAGAAGAACGGGATTTTTCGATATACCGAGCTAATTTTAATCGATTCGGCAATCAGCTTATCGCCGCCTTGGTCATCATGCTCCTCATGGTTATTTTTATCATTTATTATCACTACAAAGTGTCTTCTTTCGAGAAAAAACTATTTTTGGAAAAGGAATATGCTGCAAAGATAGCCGAAGAAAAAACAAGTGTCCTCGCTAATATCAGCCACGAAATACGTACGCCACTCAATTCGTTGAAGGGATTGATCGAGCTGCTAAAAAACTCCGGCAAACAGGATACCGTGGACAAAGAAATCATACAAACAGTGGACAATGATATCTCCGTTATCAACAGTACGATCAACGACATCCTAAGCCTAAGCAAGTTGGAAGCAGGCTCTTTGGAAATAAAGTCCGAAGACTTCTCGCCCTATCGGTTGATTGAAGACACTATCCACCTTCATTCATATCAGGCCAAAACAAAAGGTTTGGATTACACGTATGAAAACAATATCGATCCGGATATAAATATCCATAGCAATGCTTTCCGTATCAAACAGGTCGTATCCAACTTGATTACCAATGCGATTAAATATACGCCCGAAGGTGCTGTACATATCCGAGCCTATCTTACACCTGCAAAGGATCAGGACAAACTTGTTGTAGAGGTGATAGACACCGGCGTGGGTATCGAAGAAGCAAAAAAAGACCAAATTTTCAGAAAATACTATATGGTCGATGCCAAAAATAAATCTACAGGTTTTGGTTTGGGCTTATACATCTCCAAGATACTCTCCGAACAGATCGGTGGTACGATAGGTTTCACAAGCAAACCGGGCTCTGGCTCTACTTTTACTTTTGAACTTCCTGTAGACAAGAAAATCGTACAGGGGCTTCGTAAGACGACCTATACAATAGCGGATCTTGATGACAATCTGAACATTGTCATTGTCGATGACAGCCGTATAGGTTTGTTTTTCGTCCAACAATTATTTGGCAACAAAAAGAAGAATGTTCATTTCTTCCACAGCGGTACGCAAGCTTTGGAGTTCATCAAATCCAATAAAGTAGATATTGTCATTACGGATCTGGTGATGCCCGATATGGATGGTTGGGACCTATTGCGCCATATCAAATCCGACGACACGCTGTCTTCCGTCAAGATTTATGCTTGCACGGCTGAAGCTATGCTTCTGGAAGACAAATCAAAACAGGAATATACTTTCGACGGCCGACTCGGAAAACCTATAAAGGAAAATGATCTGGTATCCACATTGATGAGAAGCTAGTCTAAAGCTTAAAAATCTTTTTTATGGCGCACGCGTGCCGCGTGTGCTAGTTTTGACTTAAAAAATCATAAAACCTGTATCGTCGTCCCATTTTCCAAAGGGTGAGACGTGCAGATCAGACAACGTCCGTTTTCCACCTCTCTATCGGTCAATACTTCATTGTAATCCATACGTACGGCTCCTTTGACCACTTGGGAAATACAGGTACTACACATACCCGACTTACAGGAATAGGGCAATTTGAGTTTGTGCTCCAATCCTACATCCAGTATGGTTTTGTCATACGGGATCATCAAATCATAATTTTCTCCATTCAACCGCAATACAACACTGTAACTGCTCATGTCTACGGGTTGTTCTTCCTTTTCATCCTCATCCTCTTCCTCTTCGGGAAAATAAAAAGTCTCCTTTCTTATCTGTTCGTCTGGAACACCCATACCCAACAATGTAAATCGGCATAAGTCCATATAGAATAAAGGGCCGCAGGTATAGTACACCGCTTGTCGATCCGGTTCTGTATATTCCTTTAGGAGCTGAAGGATATACTCACGATTCAGTCTGGCTTTTAGAAGATTTTTGGTATCAGACCATATAAATTCTATCACCAATCTGTCGGGATACTGCTCTTGCCAGAACAGCAGTTCATCATAGAACAAAGTCTGCTCCTTCGAACTATTACTATACACAAGGACTACCTTGCTATGCTGTTCAGCTACAAGCGCAGTCTTCAATATGGAAAATAAAGGCGTGACACCTACCCCAGCTGCAAAAAGGAAAACCGTGTGGGAGGCCTCTTTTTGCGGTTCATAGACAAATAGTCCTTGTGGGTCCAATACCTCGACCACATCGCCGACTCGCGTACGGTGATGCAATAGTCGGGAAATTTCGCCATTGTCCACCCGTTTCACCGTGATTTCGTACGTTTCGTCCACATAGGGAGAGCTACTAAAAGAATACGATCTGCGTACCTCCCGATCACCGAACAAAAAGCATAGCGTTAGAAATTGTCCTGCCTTGTAAGGTGGAAAATCCCCTGTTAAATCTTCAAAACGGATGGAAATATTTTGATTGGGCTGATGGATAATATCTATGATCTTAAACTTGTGCATAGGTTTAAAGATATAAAAAAATCCTGATGCTGTACATCAGGATTTTTTATTAAAACTTCGGAAGTCTAAGGGAATTACAGCTTACGTTTTACTTCTACTTGTTCGTAAGCTTCCACAATATCTCCGACTTGTATATCGTTAAAACGATCTATATTCAGACCACATTCATATCCTTGCGACACTTCCTTGACATCGTCCTTGAAGCGTTTCAAAGAAGCCAATTTTCCGGTATAGATGACGACACCGTCCCGTATGACACGGATATCGTTGTTGCGGTTGATTTTTCCATCCAACACCATACATCCTGCAATCGTACCGACTTTCGAAATTTTGAATGTCTCCCGTATCTCGACCTCAGCCACGATTTTCTCTTCAAACTTGGGTGCCAACATACCTTCCATCGCCGATTTGATCTCTTCGATAGCATCGTAGATGATGGAGTAAAGGCGTACATCGATTTGCTCATTCTCCGCAAGTTTTTTAGCATTCTGTGTAGGTCTGACCTGAAATCCGATGATGATCGCATCCGAAGCAGAGGCCAACAATACATCCGACTCGGATATTGCTCCTACGGACTTATGAATGATATTGACCTGGATTTCGTCTGTCGACAGTTTCAACAACGAATCGGACAAAGCTTCTATAGAACCATCCACATCACCTTTTACAATTACGTTCAGTTCTTTGAAATTACCGATAGCCAAACGACGGCCGATTTCATCCAACGTAATGTGCTTGGTCGCACGCATACCTTGCTCGCGTTGCAATTGGAGCCGTTTGTTAGCTACTTGACGTGCCTCAGACTCACTTTCCATCACATACAATTTATCTCCCGCGGTAGGTGCTCCGGACATACCCAAGATCTGTACCGGTACAGAAGGACCGGCTTCTTTCACACGCTCTCCTCTTTCGTTGGTCAAGGCTTTTACCTTACCTGAATACGAACCGGCTAAGATAGGATCACCGACACGCAACGTTCCTCCCTGTACCAAAACTGTCGTGACAATACCACGTCCTTTATCCAAAGCTGCTTCGATGACAGAACCTACAGCACGTTTTTTCGGATCGGCTTTCAGCTCCAACATTTCAGCTTCCAAAAGTACTTTCTCTAAGAGAAGATCAACATTTTCTCCTGTTTTTGCTGAGATCTCTTGGGCTTGATACTTACCGCCCCAATCTTCGACCAGAATATTCATTGTTGACAATTGCTCTCTGATCTTATCGGCGTTTGCACCCGGCTTATCTACTTTGGTAAAGGCAAACACAATAGGTACACCTGCTGCCTGTGCGTGATTGATAGCTTCCTTCGTCTGAGGCATGACAGCATCGTCTGCCGCAATAACGATAATAACGATATCAGTCACCTTGGCACCACGGGCACGCATAGCCGTAAAGGCTTCGTGACCAGGTGTATCCAGAAAAGTCATCTGACGTCCGTCATCCAATTTCACGGCATAGGCACCGATGTGTTGGGTAATACCTCCTGCCTCACCTTGGGTTACATTAGCCTTTCTGACATAATCCAACAAGGATGTCTTACCATGGTCAACGTGTCCCATGACCGTTACGATAGGCGCACGAGGTACGAGATTATCTTCGTTATCAGGTTCTTCAAGCTCAGTGATTTCCTCATCCTCTGGCTTGATAAATTCGATCTGATAACCAAACTCTTCGGCGACAATGGCTAACGTCTCTGCATCCAAACGTTGGTTGATGGACACGAACATACCCAGGCTCATACAGGTAGCGATGACTTGTGTGACAGGCACATCCATCAAATTAGCCAGTTCATTTGCCGTCACAAACTCGGTTACGCGCAATACTTTGGACATCATTTCTTGTTCCAACGCTGCTTCCTCTGCCGATAGGGCTATATCATCACGTTTCTGACGGCGCAGTTTTGCCCTTTGGGCAAACTTACCAGACTTACCGGCTCCGCTGAGGCGGGCCAATGTAGCCTTGATTTGATCTTGAATTTCTTTTTCGGAAAGTTCTTCTTTTGGAGCCTCATGTCTTCCACCCTTCCCTTTATTATCGTGTCTTCCTTTTCCACCTTGATGTGGTGGACGATTATGAGGTCCTCTATTATCGGTGCGTGGACCGCCTTGTTGTGGTCCTCTCGCATGACCGCCTTGCCCAGATGTATTTCCTTGACCGGTTTGAGCATTCGGGGATACAGGTGCTCCCGGTTTATTTGTCCGTTTGCGCTTGCGTTTACTATCCTGATTAGGATTTGAAGAGGAAGCCACTGGTTTATCTTTGGGTTTGAAGGTCGGTAATTCAATTTTTCCAATAACCTTGGGGCCTTCCAGCTTTTCGTATTTTGTACGAATGACTTCGTCTGGTTGCTCTTTAGCAGCGAGTGTAGTGATAGGTTGTTCTTTTTCAACAGTACCTGTTGCTTCTTCTGGTTTTGGTTTTTCTTCGGCCACCACAGTTTTTTCCACAGGTGCTGGCTCGGTTTTGACCTCCTCTACCGTTGCTGCAGGCTCAACTTTCACCTTTTCTTCCTTAGCGGGAACTTCTTCCACCTTTGCTACTGCGGGTTCAGATTGCTTTTCTACCTGTTCTTCCGTAGTTTTTTTGGATTTGCTTTTACTAAAACTATCCAAGTCAATCTTACCGACTACTTTCAGATGGCCTGTAGAAGAAGTGCTTGCTTCCTCTTTTGGAGCTTCCTTTTCTTCCACCGGTAGCTTTTCCACAACAGGCTCAGCTACGTTTTTAATCAATATCTCGTCACTGTCTGTCACGTCATCATTTTTAGAAGAAACAGATTCCTGAGGTGCAGCACTTCCCGGAGTGGGCTCATCGCGACGAATCTTGCCAATGACGATTTGTTTTGCCTCGTCTTTAACAATTTTATCCCCCTGGAATTCACGCAAAAGAACATCATACATTTCTGAAGACAATTTGGTATTTGGCTTTGATTCTACTTCAAATCCTTTTTTACTCAAAAAGTCCACAGCTGTACCGATACCGATATTGAGTTCTTTTGCTGCTTTAAGTAAGTTTATGCTTTTACTTTCTGTCATCTAATGTTATCTTCTAAAAATCTAGTCCCTACAAAAATATGTTTTTTTACACGCATTTAACAATTAAAAAAAGAATATCTTCCTTGTTGCGCTAGCAAGGCCTATAAGGTTTTCGAAAACCTTATAGGCCTTTTCAAAATGCTATTCAAATTCAGATTGTAAAATACGTACAATTTCTTGAATGGTATCATCTTCCAGATCGGTACGGCGTACCAACTCCTCATGCGAAAGAGCCAATACGGATTTAGCGCTGTCAAGACCTACACGTTTCAGTTCGTCAATGATCCATCCATCGATTTCATCTGCAAATTCTTCGATATCCACATCCTCCTCGATTTCATCGGTTTCACGGTACACATCAATCTCATAACCTGTCAGCTTGCCGGCTAGTTTGATGTTATGTCCACCACGGCCAATAGCCAAAGAAACCTGATCAGGTTTTAAATACACAGCAGCCGTCTTGTCTTCCTCATCCAATTTGATCGAAGAAATACGCGCAGGGCTTAGCGCACGTGTGATATACAACGAATTATTCGTTGTATAATTGATCACATCGATATTTTCATTGCGCAATTCACGCACGATACCATGTATACGTGAACCTTTCATACCCACACACGCACCTACCGGGTCGATACGGTCATCATAAGATTCCACAGCCACCTTGGCACGCTCTCCCGGCTCGCGAACGATTTTCTTGATGGTGATCAAACCATCAAATATTTCGGGAACTTCCAGTTCAAATAAACGTTGTAAGAACTCTGGTGCTGTGCGTGATATAATAATTTTTGGATTACTATTCAACATATCTACCTTATGCACCACAGCACGAATACTGTCACCTTTTTTGAAATAATCCGCCGGAATTTGTTCGGTCTTTGGCAAAATTAGTTCATTACCATCGTCATCCAATACCAAGATTTCCTTTTTCCATATCTGATATACTTCTCCGATAACCAATTCGCCCTCGCGGTCTTTGTATTTACGAAAAACCTCGTCTTTCTCCAATTCCAGGATTTTGGAAACCAATGTCTGACGTGCCGCCAAAATAGCCCGACGTCCAAAACTTTCCAACGTGATCTGTTCGATATAATCATCGCCTACTTCCAGATCTGGATCATACTGATGTGCCTCTGCCAATTCTATTTCCAAATCATCATCTTCCGAAAAACCGTCTTCCATAACTACACGGGTTCTCCAGATTTCCAAATCCCCATTGTCAGGGTTGACAATGATATCCACATTTTCGTCTGTTCCGAAACGTTTACGAATCATGCTACGGAACACTTCTTCCAAAACGGTAATAACCGTAGGACGATCGATATTTTTAAACTCTTTGAACTCCTGAAAAGAGTCTATCAAATTAATATTGCTGCTCATTCTATTTAAATGAAATTAAAACTTTTGTTTCTTGTACTTGATCCATCGGAAATTCCACAGTTTTCAATGCTGCCTTCTTCCCCTTTTCTTTTACTTTTTGTTCCAATACCAGCAGGTCATCAGTCGCAGACAGTAGCTTCCCTTCCTCTTTGCTGCCATCTGCTAATTTCAGGCGAACATTGCGACCTATATTTTTAATATACTGTCGCAAAAGCAATAAAGGTGAATCTATACCCGGTGAAGATACTTCCAAACGATAGGCACGATCGATCACATTCTCCTCTTCAAGATGAAAACCTACATGTCTGCTTACGGCAACACAGTCGTCTATCGAAATCCCGTTGTCCCCGTCCAACAATATTTCCAAAATACCGTTGTTGTGCATTTTGATACGGACAACGAACAAATCTTCCCGATCAGCAATTTTTTCCTGCACCAGCTCCGCTACTCTTTGTTCTACCTGCATACTTTCAAAAATTGAATTAAAAAAGGGGGCATACCATGCCCCCTTCCTTTCAGATATCACAAAGGTACGATTTTTTTTGACAAATCGTAAAAAAACAGAATTATTTTTTATGATCCACTACCGAGTTGATAGTTTTCTGCATATGTGCCATCATGCATGTCAGCGATTCGATCGTAGGCTCCGGTGTAGGCTGTGGCAATTCGGTCGAGATAAAAGCCTTTGCTTTCCACACCTCCAAAATATCGGCTGCATCTACCCAATAAGGCTCATACACCCTATTGTCTGACACGAGCTTTAGTCCTTTGTCCTCTTTGAACCTTGCTCCTATACGTTTATATACGACACCCTCATCTTTGGAGATGATCACATAGGTGTGACCCGATTTAATATCGTGCCAGTTTTCCACATATTCACCGATGATGATACTTCCTGAAGGCAAGGGCAACATCGAATCACCTTTGATCTCAAAAGCCCTGTACGTCCCCTGGCTGAACATCGGGAGGCTAAACCGGGGCAACTCCTTCACATACTCCGGATCAGCATAACCATTCAAATAACCGGCACTGGCTTTGACCGGAACCAATTCTATATTCTCACGGTCATCCTGATCTACGGTGATACTGAGCACACGCAGATTAGAGGCATTGCTTTTAGGCACAGGTTTCCATTTCTCGTCGATCACATCGTTGGCAAGCTCATCCATAGACAGTCCATAATATTCTGCTATCTTCTTCAACAATTCATACTTGGGTTCTGCACGGCTCTCTTCATAAGCCCCTACCGAAGCCCGCTTGATTTCCATGATATCCGCAAATTGCTGTTGTGTCAGGTTGTTTTTCTTCCGTAAAAACTTAAGGTTGGATGCAATATTTGACATTTTTTTTCAAAATTATTTTTAAATACTAATTTTATTAGTAAAATTGTACCAATAAAGTTAGTAAACAAATTTGAAAGAACCAAATATTTTAGTACAAAACTATGAAAAGACATATTATATATTTAGCTACCAATGCCAATAGAGCACATATTGAAGCCGGATATTGCCAACATATCCCTCATACATTATTTGAGATTTGCGAAGAGGACAAACTACAGTTTTTCTACGCGGCACGTATCAACCGAATAGTGTACATGGAAGAATATCGTTCGCTTGAAGAAGCCCTAAAAAGAAAATCCGAGCTTGCTACATACACCCGCATGATGAAAGAACGTCTGATCCGCAAACAGAACCCAAATTGGTTAAATATCACGGCTGGTGCACATAGGCTCATGAAGCACACGCCACAGGCGTGCGCTCAATGGTATTAAGTTAAGCGTTTTTTGTCATCCCGACGATAGGAGGGATCTGTAAATTAGCCGGCTAACAGATTCTTCGGCAAGCCTCAGAATGACAATATAAAACAGGTTATATCCTTAACT